>JACXTT010003706.1_pt1 | contig 23270 bp, 25 predicted proteins | sample 9270951 | NCBI WGS metagenome assembly JACXTT01 (sample SAMN15532306, study PRJNA645909) | rock metagenome | isolation source: weathered quartz diorite | place: Puerto Rico | collected 2017-06-21
CGTGGTCTTGGCGTTACGATGGAGCTTCACTCGGGGCCTCCTCGTGGATTGAACGGAACGTGTGGTAACGCCCATTCTTTCCAAGGAGTCCCGAGTGAACAACGTCATTAGAAATCACATCTAGGTTCATGTGAACCGAGCGAACCCATGAACTTCATGAACCCAAAGGAACCAGTTGAACCGACTGAACGGGACCCACTGAACCCCATGAACCCAATGAACCCCACGAATCCAACGAATCCAGGAAATCGCCACGCCGCAGGCGTGGCGGCTCTGGAAAGGCTCGGCCCCGACGCGGCGGCGCCCATTCTCGCCGCCGCGGACGTCGCTCCCGATCTCGTCAGGTTTGCGATCGACTTCGCGTTCGGCGAGGTTCTCTCGCGTCCCGGTCTCGATCTGCGGATGCGTGAGCTCTGCACGGTCGCCGCGCTGAGCGGACTCGGGCACGCGGAGGCGCAGCTGAAATGGCACATCGCGGCGGCGCTGCACGTCGGCGCGCGGCAGGCGGAGGTCGATCAGGTCAGGCGAATCGCCCGCGTGTACGTCCGGCCGACGGGCGGTGGCCTCGACGGGCAGGGACCGCTCGATCCGTTGACGCGCGAGCTGGCCACGATTGCGCTGCTCACGGCTATCGGGACACAGCCGGCCGCGCTGAAAAACCATCTGCGGGCGGCGCGCGTCGCAGGCGCCACGCGCGAGCAGATCGTGCACGTCCTGGAACAGATGGCGATCTACGCTGGTTTTCCGGCGGCGCTCAACGGCGTGTCCGCGGCACGCGAGATCTTCGCGGAATGTAAATAGGTTCAATAGGTTCATTGGGTTCATTAGGTTCATTAGGTTCTTCAGTCGGTTCAATAGGTTCATTTGAACCGAATGCGCCGATGAACCGGACGAACCCAAAGAGAACCCTGACGAACCCACTGAACGGGACCCCATGAACCCCATGAACCCAATGAACCCCATGAACCCCAGATCGAGTCGCGAATCGCCGTAAGATGACCGGATGGGAACGCACGAAAGCAAGGTTCCCGTCCGGCGTTTCATCGATGAAGTCTTCGTCAAGGGAAACGCCGACGCCGTAGACAAGCTCGTCACGAGCGACTTCACGCCACACAGCTGGGGCAGGATGCCGTCCGGCGTCGAGCCGTTGAAAGACGCGATCAAGCGCGTGCACGCGGGACTCTCCGGCGTCAGCATGAAAATCGAAGACGTCATTGCCGAGGAAGACAAGGTGGCGGTTCGCCTGACTGCCCGCGCCAGGCACACCGGCGAGTTCATGGGGCTGCCGGCGACCGGCAGGGACTACGCGATTTCAGAGACGCACATTTTCCATCTGCGCGACGGCAGGATTTCAGAGCACTGGCGCGACGCCGACATGCTCGGCCTGATGCGGCAGCTGAGCGCGCAGTGAGGCGGATAGGGCGGGTAAGGCGGGTGCGGCGGGTGAGGCAGATCCTCGCGACGCTCGTGATGCTGATCGTGCCAGCGATCGCGGTCGCCCAGCAGCATTTTGACGCGGGTGCGCACATTGCGGTGGCGCGTTCCGCCGAATTCGACGCCACCGACACTGGTGTCGGCGGACGATTGTCATGGCACCCCGTTGCGCTGCTCGGCACGGAGGCGGAGATGACCGTCTACCCCGCTTCGTTTCCGAACGCGAACGGATTCAGCCGCAGCCGCATCGAAGGGCTGTTTGGTGTAACCGTCGGTCCGCGATTGGCCGGCGTGCGTCCGTTCGCGCGACTCCGCCCCGGCTTCCTCACCTTCCTTGACAAGCCCATCGCGTGCATCACGCTCACGTTTAGCTCGGGCCCGCAGACTGCGATTTTTCCGCCGCCGCTTTCGTGTGAGCTCGGTGGCCGCACGCTGTTCGCCATGGATCTCGGCGGCGGGGTGGAACTGTTCCCGAGCAATCGCGCTGTAGTCCGCATCGATGTCGGCGATCGCATCCTCAAATATCCCGGCCCTTCATTTCGCAACGGTCGCCCGACGCAGGACTCGTTCTACGGTCACGATTTCCGGCTGTCGGCGGGGACTGGCGTGAGGTTCTGACAGCAATGTCACGCGACGTCGATCTCTACGACTCGCATTATGCTCACCTCGCAGCCGTCGCCCAGACCGAGGTGCGTCGGGAAACCTATGACGAGGACCTCGGGCAATCGAGCTGGATCACGCTGGCGGAGGCGCGCGAGTGGTTTCGCCTGCTGCGCCTCGACGCGGGCAGCCGTGTCCTCGAAGTCGGGTGCGGATCGGGCGGCGTCACGCGGCGTATGGCGATGGAGACCGGCGCGTCCGCGGTCGGCGTGGATATCAACCCGCATGGTATTGAGGCCGCCTCCGCCGCCGCGGTGCGCGAGGGCCTGTCTTCCCGCGTTTCATTTCAGGTGGTCGATGCGGGAACGCGGCTGCCGTTTGCCGGTGCCTCGTTCGACGCGATCTTCTGCAACGACGCCATCAATCATCTACCTGGCCGCACGGCGCTGTTCGTCGACTGGCACCGCGTTCTGAAGCCGGGCGGACGCCTTCTCTTCACCGATCCGATCGTCGTCACCGGACCCGTGACGAGCGAAGAGATTCGGGTCCGTAGTTCGATTGGCTTCTATCTCTTCCTTCCCGCGGGATGCAACGAGCGTCTGCTCGAGCGAGCGGGCTTCCTCGTCGAACAATTGCGCGACGTCACGGACGCCGAGGCGGTGGTGTCCGCACGATGGAGGGATGGGCGGGCGCGGCGGCGCGAGGCGCTGGCTGCCATCGAGGGGCAGGAAGGCTTCGACGCGCTCCAGCGGTTCCTCGACGCGGTGTGCACCCTTTCGCGTGAGAGGCGGTTGTCGCGGTTTGCGTATCTGGCGGTGAAACCTGCGTAACCCCCCAACCATTTTGATCGGCGCCATTGCGGCGCTTGTGGTCACCGTGACGTCTGCTGCCGTCGCGTGGCGCGCATCGAACGCCACGATCGCGGCAGGCTTCTGGTGGGCAGACACACCATTCGTCCTCTCGGCCGGCGACGCGGCCAGGATCGGCGGACAGCTGACTCCAGGCGAACTCACATCGATCAAAGCGACGTCACGTGACGAGGTGCGCCGCGGCTACGCGGGTCTGCGAATCGACATTACGGATCGGCATGCCGCGTTCTGGCGGGTCGCTGTCGTCGGCGTGCCGTTGACGGTGACACGCAATCGCACGACGTACCCGTTCTCGTTTGCGGGTGAGTCGCGCGTGTTCGGTCCGCTCGGCGGCTCCGGTTCCGTGGCGTTCCCGATTCTGGCGCATAACGCGATCGAGTACGCGCCACAAGGTGCCTCGCGCCGGCAGATTGTCGATGGAATCGGCAGGGGCATCGGGCGAGCTGCGATCCACGAATTCGCTCACCAGGCCCTCGGCCCGGACAACCTCTCGTTCCTCGATAACCGGACCGATTCGGATAGTTACGAATATGCGAGCGCCGATCGTCCGTCGCAATATTACGGTGAGCTTCGGTGGACGACCGCGTGGCCGGTGTTGCAGGAGAAGTTCAGTCGCTGATCAGCAGCAATGAGCTAGAATCGGCTCACCTTTCGCGACAGGAGACGTCATGCGTTACATCAGCCTTGGGCTCATCGTCGCACTCATCGCGCTGCCGTCCGCGGCGGATGCGCGTGTCAAGAAGATCGTGGTCGAAAAGAAGGTGTCGCCGGCGTTCGAGGGCGCGACCTTCGGCTCCGCCGGTCAGTATGAAACCCTGGCGGGGCGCGCGTATGGCGAGCTCGATCCCAACGATCCGCGCAACGCGATCATTACCGACATCAAGCTGGCGCCGAAAAATGCCGCAGGCATGGTCGAGTACACGGTCAGCTTCTTCCTGGTCAAGCCGATCGACATGTCGAAGGCCAGCCATCTGCTGTGGCAGGACGTGCCGAACCGCGGCGGCCGCGTGACGATCAACCCGATCGAACGCGGATACGGCGACATTGGATTGAGCAGCGGGTGGCAGGGCGACAATTCGGGACGCACCGCACCCGGACCCGACAACGACTGGGTGATCGTTCCCATCGCCAAAAATCCAGACGGCTCACCCGTCAGCGGCCTTGTCATCGGCCGCATCGTCAACGCAAACGGCGTGAACTCGCAGGCGATGCTCGTCAACGCCAATCCGGTGCCGTACAAGCCCGCCTCGCTCGACACGGCCAAAGCCACGTTGACGACGCACGCGGGGGAAACGACGGACGGCAAGATCATCGGGGAGAAGAAGGTGGCCTCGACCGACTGGGCGTGGGCGAAGTGCGATGCCCAGCATCCGTTCCCCGGAACGCCCGACCCGACGCAGATCTGCGTGAAGGGCGGCTTCGATCCCAAGCTGCTCTATCAGGTCGTCTTCACCTCGAATGACGCCTACGTCCTCGGCATCGGCTTCGCGGCGTTCAGCGACGTCGCGTCGTTTTTCAAGTACGAGGCGAAGGACGCCGAGGGAACGGCGAATCCGGTCGCAGGTCAGGTGCAGTGGGTGATCAGCCGCGGCTCTTCGCAGTCGGGCAACATGCTGCGTCAGCTGATTGCACTCGGCTTCACGCAGGACGACTCCAAGCGCAAGGTATACGACGGCGCCTGGCCGATCATCGCCGGCAAGCGGATCTCGCTGAACGTCCGCTTCGCGTTGCCCGACGGCGCGCAGAAGCTGTATGAGTCCGGCGGCGAGGGCGCGCAGTGGTGGGAGGACTATCCAGACACCGTGCGCGGAATGCCGACCAAGGGGATGCTCGATCGCTGCCGCGCCACCAACACGTGCCCGAAGATCATGGAGCACTACGGCTCGGCGGAGGCGTGGGCGCTCAACCTGAGCCCGGCGCTCGTCGGCACGAGCGCCGACAAGGACATTCCGATTCCGGCAAACGTTCGCCGGTACTACATCCCGAGCACCGCGCACGGCGGCGGCCGCGGCGGCTTCAGCGTGATCCCCGAAGCGGCGCCGATGTGTCCGGGCCCGAACTTCGGCACCGGCATTCTCGCCGCCGACCCTGTTCCACACACCGAAACCGTCAACGCGCTGCGCTTCCATTTCCGCAACTGGGTGATGAAGGACGTCGCGCCGCCTCCCAGCAAGTACCCCACGCTTGCCGGCGGTTATCTCGTGGACCCGATGAAAGCGGCCATGGGGTTCCCGACGATTCCGGGTCTCCCCGCCGATGCGCCGAACGGATTGATTAGCGCGGGCCTCGATTACGACTGGGGTCCGGAATTCAATTACGTTGACGGCTCAGGGATCCGAACCAAGATCCCGCCGACGATCAAGCACGTCCTGAAAGCCAAGGTGCCGCGCGTCGATGCCGACGGCAACGAGCTTGGCGGCGTGCCCGTCGTGCTGCGCGATGCGCCGCTCGGCACGTATCTCGGGTGGAACATCGTCGCCGAGGGATACCACAAGGGGAAGATCTGCAATTACGCGGCTGGGATGATCCCGTTCGCGCGCACGAAGGCCGAGCGGACGGCCAGCAACGATCCGCGCCTTTCGCTCGAGGAGCGGTATCACGATCACGCCGGCTACGTGGAAGCAGTCAAGACAGCCGCTGGCAAGGCGGTCGCTGAAGGCTTCCTGCTGCAGGCTGATGCCGACAGACTGATCAAACAGGCATCGGACAGCAACGTGCTGTCCCCGCAGAACACGGCAAGCATTCGGTAGTGTAGGGCGGGTCCTTTTGGACCCGCCTCACTGCGTCCTTTCAGGTCCGCTCAACATCTGGCGCAAAACCCCATATTTGTGGGAGACTTCGCTCACCGAAGGCGGACCTAAAGGTCCGCCTCTACGGTGCTTAGGGGCGGGCGCAAGGGTCGCCTCTACAGGCGTTGGCGTCCGTCCGACCGGCCGCCTTGGAGTCTCCACATGAGTGTTTTCACGTTGAAAGTGAACGGGCAGTCCCACACGGTGGACGTCGACCCGACCACGCCGCTGCTCTACGTCCTCAGCGACGATCTCGCATTGAAAGGGCCGAAGTTCGGCTGCGGCCTCGGCCAGTGCGGCTCCTGCACCGCGATCGTGAACGGCCGCGCCGTGCGCAGCTGCCGCACACCGGTCAACACAGTGAACGGCGCTGACATCGTCACGCTCGAAGGACTCGGCAGCCCCGAGAAACCGCACCCGATTCAGAAAGCGTTCATCGACGAGCAGGCCGCGCAGTGCGGCTACTGCCTCAATGGCGTGGTTCTCACGGCCAAGGCCTTTCTGGATCAGAACCCGAAGGCGACCGACGAGCAGATCCATCAGGCAATGTCGAGCGTGCTCTGCCGGTGTTTCACCACCACTCGCATGATGCGCGCGATCAAGAAGTACGCAACGGAGCGTGCGTGATGACTACAAAAGCTCAAGGCTCAGGGCTCAAGGCTCAGGACGACTTGCAGCTGACCGACGCCGCCTATACCGCGTTGCGTGAGCATGGCTTCTCCCGCCGCCAGTTCCTGAAAGGATCCGGCGCGCTCGTAGTCGCGTTCAGCATCGCGGAGTTCGCGGACAAGCTCGGCATCGCGCCGGACAAGATGCTGGCGCAGGGCGGCAACACGCCGCAGGCGCTCGACTCGTGGGTCGCGATCGCCGCCGACGGCAATGTCACGGTGTACACGGGCCGCGCCGACATGGGGCAGGGGACGTACACCGTCCAGTATCAGCTGGCGGCAGAAGAGCTGTCGGTTCCAATGAACCGTATTCGGCTCGTCGAATGCGACACCGCGATGACCCCGGACCAGGGGACGTCATCGGGCAGCCAGTGCCATCCGGTCAACTTCAATCAGGAGAACCTCGCGCAGGCGTGCGCGACGGCGCGCGAGGCGCTCGTGGCGATGGCGGCGACCAAGCTTGGCGTGTCGGGCAGCGACCTCACCGTCGTCGATGGCGTGGTCACGCACAAGTCGGACGCGTCGAAGAAGGTCAGCTACGGCGAGCTGATTGGCGGCAAACGCTTCGACATGGCGATCAAGAAGGACGCGAAGCGAAAGCCGGCGCAGACCTGGAAGGTGATGGGCCGGTCGGTTCCGCGTGTCGACATGCCGGCGCTCGCGACGGGGCGGTTCGAGCATGTGCAGAACGTGCGGGTTCCGGGGATGCTGCATGGCCGCATGGTGCGCCCGCCGTCGATCGGTGCAACGTTCGCGAGCGTCGACGAGAGTTCAGTCAACGGCATGCCCGGCAACGTGCGTGTGGTCGTCAAGAAGAATCTCGTCGGTGTGGTCGCCGACAAACCGTGGCAGGCGATACAGGCCGCGGAGAAATTGAAGGTGACGTGGACGCCAGGTCCGGCGCTGCCGAAGCAGGGCGATTTCTACAACTACCTGCGGAACCATCCCGGGCGGCGCGACGCCTTCTCCGTCAACTCGAAAGACGTGGACGGCAAGCTGCAAGGCGCGACCACCCGCGTCAAGGCAACCTACCTGCATCCGTATCAGATGCACGGCTCGCTCGGCAGCTCGTGCGCCGTGGCGGACGTCAACGGCAGCAATGCGACCATCTGGTCCTCGACACAGGCGGTCTACCCGCTTCGCAGCACGAGTGCGATGGTGCTCGGGCTGCAGCCGCAGAACGTGCGCGTGATCTATGTGCGCGGCTCCGGCTGCTACGGGTTGAACGGCGCCGATGCGGTCGCCTACGACGCGGCGATTTTGTCGCAGGCCGTCGGCAAACCCGTTCGCGTGCAGCTGACACGCAAAGACGAAATGGTGTGGGGCGAAAACTACGGCCTGCCGTTCGTCGTCGATCAGCAGGCCGGGGTCGATGCCGCCGGCAACATCCTCGCGTGGGACTACGAGACGTGGTCAGCGTCGCTCGGCAATCGTCCCGGCAACAACGCACCCGGTAACGTCGCGTCCGGGCTGCTCCTCGGCTTCGCACCGCAGGCGGTGCAGCCGAGCGCCGAGGCGCCCGATCCGCGGAATTTCAACAATGGCAACAACGCGGTTCCGGCGTACGTCGCCGGGCGTGTTGGCGGCAAGAACAATGGGACGGGCATCATCGCCAGCGAGCGCGTGCTGACTCACACGGTTCCATCGCCCTTCCTTACCGGACCGCTTCGTTCTCCCGCACGCCTGCAGAACTCGTTCGCGCAGGAGTGCTTCATGGATGAAATCGCGGCGCAGGTGAAGGCCGATCCAGTGCAGTACCGGCTGCGGCATCTGAGCGATCAGCGACTGAAGGACGTCATCACCGCGGCGGCGAAACAGGCCGGCTGGGATACGCGCCCGTCGCCGAAGCCGGGTGCACCACGCAGCGGGATCGCCAGCGGCCGCGGGGTGGCGTGTGTCCTCTACGAAGGCGACAACGGTTACGTCGCGCTGGTCGCCGAAGTCGACGTGAACCAGGACACCGGCGCCGTGCGTACCAAGCGAATCGTCGTCGCGCAGGACACCGGACCGATTTCGAGCCCGGATGGATTGGGCAATCAGCTCGAAGGCGGCGCGTTGCAGGGGTTGAGCCGCGCGCTTGGTGAAGAAGTGACGTGGGACGACCAGAAGATCACCTCGATCGACTGGGCCACCTACAAGACCCTGTATGTCGGATCGAATGTGCCCACGATCGAGAGCGTGCTGATCGATCATCCCGAGTCCGAGGCGATGGGCGCGGGTGAAACGGCGATCACGATCGTCGCGGCCGCGGTCGGCAACGCCATCTACGACGCGACGGGCGTCCGCATCCGTCAGGTTCCGTTCACGCCGGAGCGCGTGAAGGCTGCGCTCGCGCAGCGGGCAGGGAACCAGACGGCGCAAAATTAACCGTTCGATTCGAACGAATTTTGGAGGATTCGATGCGTAAGTTCGCGTTCATCGGGGTGTTGGTGTTGTTGTCCGCGGGTGTGTACTCGGCGCAGCAGGCCGTCAGTCCGGAGCAGCTGCGGACGCCGCCGCCGAAGGAACCCGCGTGGGCGTTCCCGGTGCAGCAGGGATCGCTGCCGACAGAGGCAGGTCCGAAGAAGCTGGCTGGCAGCGACAAGACCTACACACCCGAGGAAATCGACAACCTGATGGCGCCGCCCGACTGGTTGCCGAACGACCATCCGCCCGCTCCGTCGATCGTCACCAAAGGACATGGCGGCGCGCTTGCGTGCGGGTCGTGCCACCTGATGTCCGGCATCGGTCACCCGGAGTCTGCCGACGTCGCGGGCATGCCCGAGTCGTACGTGAAGCAGCAGATGATGGACTTCAAGAGCGGCGCGCGCACTGACATTGCGCGGATGAACGGCATTGCGAAAGAAATGTCGGACCAGGAGATCGCCGAAGTGTCCGCCTGGTTTGCCGCGCAGAAGCCACGCAGGAACAACCGCGTGGTCGAAGCTGAAATGGTGCCGAAGACCATCGTCGCCCAGGGACGGATGCGCTTCGTCGATCCGGCGGGCGGTATGGAGCCGATCGGCAACCGCATCATCACGGTTCCAGAGGACGTGCAGCAGGCGCGCATGCGCGATCCGAACACGAAGTTCGTGTCCTACGTTCCACCGGGCACGCTCGCGCGCGGCAAAGTGCTCGTCGAGACCGGTGACAACAAGAAGACCCTCGCATGTGGCACGTGCCACGGTCCGGGGCTAGTCGGTCTGAAGGAAATCGGCAAGACCGGCATCGCGTCGCCGCGCATCGCAGGCGCGCACCCGATTTATCTCGCGCGCCAGCTCTATCTGTTCAAGGACGGCAGCCGCAATGGCATGACGTCGAAGCTGATGACGCCAGCGGTCGCGAATCTCAACGACGCGGACATCTTGGCGATTTCCGCGTACCTCGCGTCGATCGATCCAACGAGTAAATAAATCGCACGTGGGGCGGGTTCCGCCGAGCACAAGATGCCGGCGAAGGCGGACCCGCCAGATTCGGAGACATACGTGAAGATATCGTTAGCCGGAGTTTTCGCCGTCGCACTGGCGATAGCCGCATGGCAGTCAACACTGGCAGCACAGGACCAGGCACAAGGACGCGGCGGCCGCGCCGGCGGCGCGCCCGCCGAGGATACGTTCCCGACCGCCGATCAATTTGCGAACTCGAAAGAAGCGCAGGCACATGTGGCAGCCGCGACGAAGATCGGCGGTTCGGACATGGCCGACACCGCGAGATGGTTCTGCACGAACACCGGCCCGCAGCGCGTCGCGCTCGCGCGGCAGGCGCAGGGACTGCCGCGGCTTCCGACCGTCCAGGAAGGGCCGATCAAGCTGTTCGACAACCTGACCTACATCGGCTTCAACGACGTCGGCGCGTGGGTCGTCCCGACCAGCGCCGGCATCATCCTGTTCGATACGCTCAACAGTACTGATGATGCGATGAAGGTGATCGAGCCGGAGATGCAGAAGGCCGGCTTCGATCCCGCGCAGATCAAGTACATCCTGATCGGCCACGGCCACGCGGATCACTTCGGCGGCGCGTCGTACCTCCAGATGAAATACCACGCGAAGGTACTGGCGGCGATGCCGGACTGGGCGGCGATTGGGCGCGGCGGACGCGGCGGTGCTGCTCCAGGCCTGATGCCCGAGATGGACGTGATGGACGGACAGAAGCTCACGCTCGGCGATACGACCGTGACGCTCATTCGGTTGCCTGGTCACACGCCGGGCACGATTGGAATGGTAGTGCCCGCGAAGTTCGGTGGACGCACGCACAACGTGGCGATCATGAGCGGCACGCAGATGCCGACGCAGGACTCGCTCGACGCCTTCAGGCATGTCTTCAACGACGAGTTGAAGAAGCTGAACGCGGAGACATTCCTTGGCAGCCACCCCGACATCCTGATGAACAGCCTGATGGTCATGCAGTCGATCCGCGAGAAGTACCCGACCGGCAACCATCCACTGCTGCTGGCGAAGAACAAGGCGGATCGCTACATGGACATCATGCTGGAATGTGCGCGCGCGAGGCTCGCCGCCCAGGGAAAGCTGACGGCCACTAATTAGGCGGGAGGGGCGGGATGGGCTGGAAGGGCGGGATGGGAAGTCGAGCCCCTCCCGCCTCTCCCGCCCCTCCAGCCTCTCGCGGAGGAACATCATGAGAGTGCTTCACGTGGTTCCCGCAGCGCTGCTGCTTCTCACCTCCGCGCCCGTCGTCGCGCAGGAGCCATTCGACTTCGTGAGCAAGCAGGATTACTTCAGCATCAACATGCCGTCGCAGCCGAAGGTCGAACAGACGACATATCCCGACGAGTATCGGCTCGCGCCGCTGCCTGCCCGCGCCTATTCGGCGGATCAAGGGCGTAATCACTACAAGGTGACCGTGGTCGATTACCGCGACGTCCCGAAGATGCACGCGGCCCGCAACGCGAAGTGCATTCACGATGCCGGCGCGGACAATCCCGCATTGACGCCGCAGAAACGCCGCGATCTCATCGGCGACGCCTGCCAGGACGAAACCGTGAAGGACGTTCGCGGCGCCATGATGTGGGCGACGTGGAACATCATCGAGCGCGCGGCAAAAGTGACGCATCTGGCGCACTACAACGTCGACGTCATCGAGGGACACGAGGTGCATGTCATCAACCCCGACGAGACGCGCACCTACGCCGCCATTCACATGTACGAAAACCGGCTCTACATCGTGGAGGCCACGGTGCCGAAGAACGCGCCTGCGGCCAACTGGTTCCAGATTTCGCTGCGGATGCTCGACGAGAACTACAAGCCCGTGAGGTACCAGTACTCCGGTTTGATGATGTATTCGAACGGCTATCCCAAACCGCCGCTGGCAAACCAGGGTGGGCAGGGTGGTCAGGCCGCACAGGCGCAGGGACGGTAGGGCGGGTCTTTTCAGACCCGCCGCGGAGGAGATATGCGGAGATTGCTGGCTGTAGCGGCGTTCAGCGTGCTCGGGGCGGCATTGCCCGCATGGGCGCACCATTCGCACAACGCCTACGAGGTCACGAAGTGGACGGAGATGGAAGGCACCGTCACCGAAATCCATTACCTGCTCCCGCACTCGTGGGTCTACATCGAGGTCAAGGACGCAAAGGGGGGCGAACCGACGACCTGGGCGCTCGAGGCGACCGGCCCGCAGGGCATCTTCCGCAACGGCGTCGGCAAGGAGGATGTGAAGGTCGGCGACAAGATCAAGGCGCGCTGTCATCTGCTGCGGGATGGTTCGCCGGGATGCCTTCTCGGTTTTGTGACGCCGATGCATGGCGACAAGGCGCGCGGCGACGGTGTGGAACATCAGTGGGACTGAGACTGGGTGGGTTCGCGGCGATCCTTCTCCTCGCGGCACTGCCCGCGCGGGCGCAGCTGGCCACTGCCGAACTCAACGGTCGCGTGACCGACGACAGCGGTGCAGTGCTGCCGGGCGCGACGGTCACCGTCACACAGACAGCAACGGGTCTCGTTCGCACGGCATTGACGGAGGGCAACGGGACGTATCTGCTCTCGAATCTGCCAACCGGACCCTACCGGCTCGAGGTATCACTCCAGGGCTTCCGCAGCTACGTGCAGACCGGAATCGTGCTGCAGGTCGGTGCGACGCCGACGATTAACGCCGTCCTCGCGCTCGGCGCGGTCGAAGAGTCGGTCACCGTCGAGGCAGCGGCTCCGCTGGTCGATGTGCGCAGTGCCGGCATCAGCAACGTCGTCGAGAACGAGCGGATCGTCGAGCTGCCCCTGCAGGGGCGCCAGGTCACCGACCTGCTCGTCATTTCAGGAGCGGCGGTGCAGACGGGCACCGTCAGCACCCGCGGTTTCCCGGGCGGCGTGAACATCTCCGTCGCGGGCGGGCTGGTTACCGGCGTCGGCTACACGCTCGATGGCGCGGCGCATAACAACCCGCAGCAGAACACGAACCTGCCGCTGCCGTTTCCCGACGCGCTGCAGGAGTTCCGCGTTGCGACGAGCGGCCTGTCCGCGCAGAACGGCGTGCACTCGGGTGCGGCGGTCAATGCCATCACGAAGTCGGGTACGAACCGCTTCTCCGGCAACGCGTTCGAGTTCCTGCGCCATCATCGCTTCAATGCGATCAGCCCGTTCGCCGCGACTGGTCCCGACGGAAAGCCGCTCGACGACGGTCTCAAGCGCAGCCAGTTCGGCGGCACGCTGGGCGGGCCAATCGTGAAGGACAAGTTGTTTTTCTTCGGCGCCTATCAACAGACGGTATTGCGCCAGCGGCCGACGTCGAACATCGAGTACGTGCCGACTGCGGCGATGCTGGCCGGCGACTTCACGCAGTTCGCCTCGCCGGCGTGCAATGGCGGACGGCAGGTGACGCTGCGCGCGCCGTTCGTGAACAACACGGTGAGCCCGACGGCGTTCAGTCCCGCGGCATTGAACATCGCGAAGCGGCTGCCGGCGACCACTGATCCGTGCGGTCTGATCAACTTCGGCGTCGGGGCCGACGCGATGATTACCAGCCGCTCGTCAGGCTGGACTACCAGCTGAGCACGAAACACTCGCTCTTCGGCCGCTACATGGCCACGCGGATCATCCAGCCGCCCGGCTATGCCGGCGGCTCGGACAACATCCTGAAGACCGACTTCCCCGGCGTGAAAGACCTTGTGCACACGCTGACGGTGGGAGAAACGACCGTCTTCAGCTCGTCGGTGGTCAACGCGGCGCGCTTCGCGGTGAACAAGGCGAAGGTGGACAACTACCAGACGCCGTTCTTTTCGCCGCGCGACATCGGCGCGAACATCTACAGCTACCTCCCTGGCTACATGACGGTGAACGTCACCGGCGGATTCATGCTGTATACAGGGACCAACACCAAGGCGCTCTTCCTCAACGATACCTATCAGGGCGCGGACGACCTCACTGTCGTCAAGGGAAACCACCAATTCGGGTTCGGCGGCAACATTCAGTACTGGACGGGCGACTACACGTCCACCTCGCGCGCCAACGGCAACTGGATCTTCGACGGCTCGGCTACGAACCTCGGGCTGGCGGACTTTCTGACAGGCCGGCTCACGAGCGTCGAGCACGGCGGGTTGGGCAAACTGCCGGTGGACAACTGGTACGTCGGCGTGTACGGCCAGGATTCGTGGCGCGTGTCGAGCCGCGTGACCGTGAACGGCGGCGTCCGTTGGGAGCCGTACTTCGGACAGGACGTGCGCAACGGCGTCATCTCCGTGTTCGACATGAACAACTTCGTGAACAACGTGAAGAGCACGGTGTTCCTCAAGGCGCCCGCGGGGCTGCTCTATGCGGGCGACGCGGGGTTCCCGAAGAACGCGAAAACGGGGATGGACAAGCAGTGGTGGAACCTGTCGCCGCGCGGCGGCGTTGCGTGGGACGTGCACGGCGACGGACGCCTCGCGATCCGCTCGTCGTACGCGATGGCGTACGACTTCATGGCCGGCGAATATCACAACATCGACGCGAACGCGCCGCCGTTCGGCAACCGATCGCTCCTGACGTCCGTGCCGTTCGACGACCCCTATCAGGGAAAAGATCCGCATCCGATCGTCACCAACGCGAACACCGATTACGTGCCGTTCGGTACCTTCGAGACGATGGATCCGGGGATTAACTCGCCGCGGATTCAATCGTGGAACGTCACCGCGGAGCAGCAGCTTGGCACCGACTGGGGCGTGTCGGTGGCGTATCTCGGCAGCCATTCGGATCGGCTGTGGGCGCAGAAAGCGCTGAATCCCGGCGTTTATATGGGCACCGGCCCCCTGCACCATCAACGGCGTCGCATATCCGGTCTGCTCAACGACCGCAAACCTGAATCAGCGCCGTGCGCTCAACCAGATCAATCCGGCGCAAGCGGCGTTCATCGGCGCGCTCGACGAGAACACGGATATCGGCTACCAGAATTACAAGGGCGTGAAGTTCGCGGCAGTGCGTCGCGCGGGGAGCGGCCTGAGCCTCAATGGGAACTACACGCTCTCGGTTTGCAAGGGAACGCCGACGGCGACGACCTTCAATCAGCAGAGCGCCGGGTATCTGAAGCCGGATGATCCGTCCTTCGACGTGGGCTATTGCGATCAGGATCGGCGCCACCTCGCCAACATGACGGTCGGATACGAGACGCCGGAGGTCGGTTCTGGCGTGGTGCAGACGATCGTGTCGCACTGGCGCGCGTCCGGTATCCTGGGTGCGCGATCGGGCAACCGTCTGAACGTCATCAGTGGCCGTGACAACGCGTTTACCGGGATCGGCGTCACCGGAAACAACCGGCAGCGGCCGAACAAGGTGAGCGACGACTCTTACACGAAGACGCTCACGAACTGGTTCAACTCGGCGGCCTTCGCGCAACCGGGGTCCGGCGAGCTCGGCAACCTGATGCGCGACGCGGTGGTTGGACCCGCCTACTGGAACATCGACCTGGCGGTGTCGCGGCTCATCCCGCTCGGAGCCACGCGAAGGGTGGAGCTGCGATTGGAATCGTTCAACCTGCTGAATCACTTCAACTGGGGAGATCCGAGCACGACGAATTTGAATTTCAACGCGGGAACGTTCGGCCGCATCACGACGCAGGCCGGCGCGCCGCGCATCATGCAGTTCGGCGTGAAGTACGATTTTTAGGCGTTCTATTTCTTTTCCGGGGCCGCGTCCGTCGTATTTTTCAACAACTGGTTGAACAGCGCCTGTTGTGACACCGAGCAAATCATCTCTCGAATATCGAAGTCCGGCGAATTCATGCCCAGACGGAAATTCTTCAGCGGGTACCACGGTTGTGTGTACATCACCGGGTCAGTGATCTTGACCGTCAGGTCGATATTGAGCTCGTCCACGCGATGGTAGGTTTCCTCTACCACCAGCTGGTCGCTGTGCGGCCGGCCAGTATTGTCGATCCAGGTGCTCTCGTCCAATCCGGTGGTGGTGACGACCAGCGTCGTCGGGTCCATCCACTTGCCCACTGAATAGCCGAACCATCGCGGCTCGGTAATCTCGGCAGCTTTTGGGAGCTCTCGGTCCAACCAGATCGTGCGGAATGTCCGCGTGTTCTGATAGAGCATCAGGACCTGTTTCGGGGTTTGAACAATCTGCACGGCCCTCAGGTTGAAGAGGATGATGCGCGGGAACCCAATCGGGTCACAGGTGTCGAACGGATCGTTGATCTCCGCAATCGGAGCGATGTTGACGCCAAATCCCGCTTTATGGGACGCCATCGCCTCTTTGCCTTGAGGCGTGTACGGCATCATGGCCTCATGGGCTTTGTCGGACGGCATGTCCCTGGGGCCACTCGCAAACACTCCGTCGCGATACCGCGGCACTGGCTCCCAAATCCCGGACAGGTCACGAACCGGAGCAGGCCCTGGCTTCTTTCCAGTTGCCTCCAGGGACTCCTGCTTCTTGTTCCAACCATCGACGTGGATGTTCTCGTTCTGTCCGTTCGGAGCAGGCACCGCCGCACCGCGCCCTCGGCCACCCGCTTGGCCGCCTCGCCCCTGACCGCCTCTCCCCTGTCCGCCCTGTGCCCCGGCAGGTGTTTGGGCGTGAATAACGGGTATGAGCGTCAAAGCCGCGATTGCAATCGCTGAGGCAACAAGACGCCGCGGCATTTATCTCACCTCGGAATTCATGACATAGCCGTCAGCGAGGATGACCCTCGTGATCCGCCCGGCAGGCGTGCCGTTCTTGGCCACCGCTGACATCACGACCGTCACTTCATCCCCGGCCTTGAACGTCTTGGCGGTGAAACCAAAATTGACGAGCGTGGATGGCGCGTTGTTCTCGCAGATCCAGTGCACGACTTTGCCGTTCTGGTCGGTCACGTCGACCATCAGGAACGAATGCGGGTTCGTCCACAGCCACTGTGTGACTTTCCCCTTGATGGTGACCTCCTTGTTCTCGTACGACGCATTCCCGTGGTGCGCGAACAATGGGGTTGAACCTGCAAGGAGAACCACCAGCAAAATCGCTTGAAACAGCCTTTTCATAAACCACGCTCCAATTTGAACTCGCGGGCCTTGTAGCACGGTGATTTCTGCCTGTCAATGCGGCGCTGGCGGTCTGGGCTTGGCGAACCTGGACGCATCCACGGCCGTATTCACTTGCACCGAATCCAGCTGAAAAACGGTCCGGCCATCGGTCCACGTGGCCACCCGTTTGAACGGGACCTTGACGCCGGAAACCGCCCGGTAGTCCGAGTAATCGACGCGCACCGGCACTCTTCCCACCGGAGAATTCGAATATCGCACGGAACGCAGCAGCAGGCCGGTCTTGTTGTCGAAATACAGTTTCACCAGAAAACCACTCGGCAAGGTGGCCTGAACGATTTGCACATCCTGATCGTCCACCGAGCTCTCTGGGCCGACTCTCCAATTGGTGAGCGCCTGTTTGAGGCGTCCGGGAAACTCCAGAATGGCGTCGACGTGCGCGCCGTCCAGGTTTCCTCCACTGTACTGAACGACCGGGAAGGGCCGAATGTCCCGTGGCGCCGCCATCCAGGCGTTCTTGCCGTCGTAGGTGATGGTCATGTCCCCGTATGGCGAATGCTGGATGGTTGTCCGTTGGTCGGGGGCCTTTGCGTAGAGGTCGAGCGGGGACAACTGGAAATCGTCATAGGCGCGGTAGGAACCTTTGCCGGTGATGCTGATGATTCCAGCCATTCGCTGCGTTCCGCCGAGAGCCTGCAGATACTTGTCCAGGATCTGATCTGCCGTCGGTGCGCCGAACGTGGATCGCGTAATTTGGTCGGGGTCCACCGGCGGCGGATCGCCATACTGCAGATCCAGGTTCGGCAGCGTGGCGGGAGCTCGCAATCCGCGATGGCACGTGAAGCAGGTGACCAGCGGGCGTCCGCCAAAGGAGCCCTCATTGAGGCTGTTCACCATGGCAATCATCCTGCGCGTCGTTTGTTTGAAGCCGGTGTCGTCCGCATATTTCGCCCAGTCGCCGCCCGCATCCGACACATGGCAATCGACGCAGTTCATTCCCGTGGCAGCAGCAAACATCCCCATCGTGTCCATGAACTCGTCTACCGGTATGCCCTGCAGCGCCTGAACGTTCTTGAAGTATTGCTCTGCCAGCACGATTCCGTCGGCGGGCGAAGGCGGGGATTGAGTTCTGACGCCCGCGACGCTCAACGCCAGCGCCGCACACACATTCATCGCTACGCCCACTGCGCCACGTTTCATCCGCGAAATTTCAGCATGGATCCCGCGTGATTTCAAACCCGCGAAATGGTTGTAGACTTCGGCGCTGGAGGACAGGCACTTCCAATGAAGCGATGGCACCTGATCGTGGCGGCGATATTACTGGCTTCAGCTGTTGGACTCGCCCAGGGAGGCAGAGGAGCGCGGGCTGGCGGCCAGGGGCCAGGCGGCAATGGTGGAGGACGCGGCGTACAGTCCACAGCAGATTTGACGGTTGTTGATGGCTGGGGGAACCCCGTCAAGAACCCGCTGTCCGGAGGAAAGGCCGCGGGGCCGGCGCCGATTCGCGATATTTCCGGTACGTGGGAGCCGGCCAATGGCCCAGGCGCGGGCATTCAGGCCAACGGTCCTGTGTCCATGCCCAGCGACGGCGTACACGAGCCGCCGTTCACGCCTGCAGGCAAGGCCGCCTATGACAGCCACAAGGCGCTCTACGGTTACCGCAACGTGCCCCCTTCGCTGAGCAACGATCCCCGGAATCACTGTGACCCGCTCGGCTTTCCGCGTGCCGATCTTTATCAACTGCGTCACACGCAAATTTTCCAGAATCCAAACAAAGTCGTCATCCTGTACCAGTACGACAGACGGTACCGCGTCATCTGGACCGACGGTCGCGATTTCCCGAAGGAGCTCCCGGACAACCGGTGGTACGGATACTCCGTTGGGAAGTGGGCGGACGACACCACGTTTGTGGTCAACACGATTGGGCTGCTCGGAGAGCCACGAGTATGGCTGGACGAGACCGGCCGGCCGATGAGCGACGAGATGAAGGTCGAGGAACGGTTCCACCGGGTCAATTCGAATCTCATGGAGATGACAGTCACCATAGAGGATCCAAAATTCTTCACCGGGCCGTGGGTGGCGATGGACAAATTTCCGATGAAACTGCAATCGCCCGATTACGACGTCATCGAAATGCTCTGCGCGCCGTCCGACATGGAGTCGTACAGCAAGGATTTCGGTGACCCGGCAAGCGGTATCGTCAAGAAGTAGTTTGCGACGATGGATGTTCTGAGGAGAAGCGCATGAAGACGTTCCTGTGGGTGCTGCTGGCCGGACTGGTGGTGTCGACTCCCGTGTTCGCCCATCATGGCAATGCGGCCTTTGATGCGGGCAAAAGACTGGAACTGACTGGAACGGTCACCGAGTGGGATTGGGCTAACCCGCATTGCTGGCTGAAGTTCGACGTCAAGGATCAAAGCGGCAAGGTCGTCAACTGGGTCGTCGAGACCAGCAACGCCGCCGACATGGTCGAGCGAGGCTGGAGCAAACGGACGTTCAAGGCGGGAGATCAGGTCACCGTGACGCTCGAACCCGTCAAGAGCGGGCAGCCCGTAGGACGTGTCATCTCCGTACTGCTGCCGAACGGAAAGATCCTCGGCTTGAATTACGTGGGCCAGTGAGGAGCCACATGAAAAAGATGCTTTTCGTCGTCGCATGCGCGGCATTTGTCACCGTCAACGTCGGCGCCCAGCGTGGCGGCGGCGCTCCGCCCGCAGCCGCGCCAACGGGTCCAGGCTATCCGGCATGGGCCTACGCGATCACGCCTCCGCCTCCGCCGGGCGCACCACGTCCCGAGGCGCCCGCGGAGGACACGAAGACGGTGCACCACATCGCGGGTACGACGCGCGCGTTCACCGTCGCGCAGATCGCGGATATTCGAGGTCCCGCGGACTGGTTTCCGGAAGACCATCCGGTGATGCCGGCGATTGTGGCGGTCGGCCGCCAGCCGGCGGTGCGCTCGTGCTCGTACTGCCATTATCCGAACGGCAAGGGACGTCCGAGCAACGGCGGCGTCGCCGGCCTGCCGGCCGCCTACATCATCCAGACGCTGCACGATTTTCGCGACGGCCTCCGCAAGCCGGGCGATCCGCGCAAAGTGAACGTCAACCAGATGATCACGTTCGCGAAGAACATGACGCCCGAGGAGATGGAGTCGGCGGCCGCCTACTTCTCCTCGTTCCCGTGGACGCAGTGGGTGCGCGTCGTCGAGGCGAAGATGGTGCCGAAGACCGAAGCCGAGGGGTCGATCTTCTTCAAGGAGAAGGGCGGCGGGATGGAGCCGATCGGGATGCGCGTCATCGAAACGCCGGAAGACGACGAGCAGACCGAGCCGCTGCGCAACCCGCGTTCGGGCTTTATCGCGTACGCGCCGCCGGGCGCGATCAAAAAGGGTGAAGCGCTGGTGACAACGGGCGGCAACGGCAAGACCGAGGCGTGCACGATCTGCCACGGCGCCGACCTCCGCGGCAACGGCCCGGTGCCCGGAATCGCGGGACGCTCGCCGAGCTACCTGGCGCGGCAGCTGTTCGACTTCCAGTCGGGCGCGCGTCACGGCGAGTGGGCCGAGCTGATGAAGCCGGTCGTCACGAAGCTGACCAACGAGGACATGGTCTACATCACCGCGTACGTGTCCTCGCGTCCGATGCCGCCCGCACCAGGCAGCAAGGCGACGAACTGAGTGGGTTTGCCATCATGGGCCGCAGAGACTTAGAGACACAGAGGTGAATTGGTGACGTAGGGGCCGACCTTCAGGTCGGCCTTTTACTTTCGATGCAACAAAGCCGCAGGACATTGCTCAAGTCGGGTCTCGCGCTGGCGGCGCTGGCGACTCGTCGTCCAGCGATGGCGCTCGGACGGCAGCGCGAGACGTCGCCGAATCCGGAGGCACGACAGCGCACCGTCGACACGCCGGTGCTGCGGATTGGATTCGAGGAAAGCGGCAGCCCGCAGGGCTTTCCGATCATTCTCCTGCACGGATTTCCCGACGACGTGCGTGCGTGGGATGGCGTAGTCCCGCCGCTCGTGAAAGACGGCTACCGCGTGCTGGTTCCGTACCTTCGCGGCTACGGGACGACGCGTTTTCGAAATCCCGCATCTCCGCGGATGGCGGAGCAGGCGGCGATCGGGCAGGACCTCATCGACTTTGCTGAGGCGCTCGCGTTGCCGCGTTTTGCGGTAGCCGGCTACGACTGGGGCAATCGCGCCGCGTGCATCGCCGCCGCGCTGCACCCGGATCGGGTTCGAGCCGCGGTCTTCATCGGCGGCTACACGATACAGGACACGATCTCGCCACCGCAGCCGCTTGCACCGGAGCGGGAGCGCGCGCTCTGGTATCAGTGGTACTTCAACACGGAGCGCGGACGCCTCGGGCTTGCCGCAAACCGTCGTCCGCTGTGCCGCCTCCTCTGGCAGTTGTGGTCGCCGACATGGCGCTTCACGGACGCCATCTACAATCGCACGGCGCCGTCGTTCGACAACCCCGACTTCGTCGATTGCGTGATCCATTCGTACCGTCATCGCAATCTCGGCGCGCCAGGAGAGCCGCGGTTCGCGGACCTGGAGAAACGGCTTGCGATGCGCCCGAAGATCGAGGTTCCGTCGATCGTGCTCTATGGCGCCGACGATGGTGTGGGACCACCGCCCGCGGACTCACCGGCAGAACGCGCGCCATTTACTTCGCTGAAAGCCCGCCGCGTCGTGAAGGGTGCTGGGCATTTCGTGCCGAGAGAAAATCCCGACGCTGTATCAGCGGCGCTGCGCGAACTGCTGCAGCGGGCGCAAGTTTGAACTGCGAAGTTCGAACAGGATCGCGAGAGCTTCTAGCGTCTGGTGTCGAGCGACTCGACATCTCGCAGTATCACGAGCACACATCGCTCATATTCCGCCGCCGAAGGCAATGCATTCTTCGGCTGGCGCTCTTGGCACGTCCGCTGCGCGCTCTTGACAGCGCGTTCAATCCCAACGTTGCTCCGCTGAAAGAGATCATAACGAGCGAAGGTCTGGGCGCAGCCGACAGTCACGAAAGCTGACGCCAGAACCAGTCCATTGATGGTGCGCTTCATGGCCGTTTCTCCCTTATGGCCCGAATTACGGCCAGGGCATGTGGTCCTTCATGCAGCTGGCCGGTCGCGATCAAGTCCTTGGCGCCGGGTGCCCAAACCAGATCCGACTGTGTCTCTGCCTATCTAACGCTTGCCGACCCCTGAACGAACGCGCTCGGCCGCGCCAGGCTGTCTTCTCAGGACGGGGCCGGTGAGACAGCGCGAACGCTAATCACAAGGAGGGAAAATGCTGCAAAGGGTTCACAATGCAGTGAGCGGGTCGGCGACAGTCGACGTGGAGGCTCTGTTCATCCGACAGACGCTTCCTCGTTAACACGCTCATCGGACAAGTGAATACGACGCCCATCACGCTCGTCGTCAACTGGACAATTGCTTCGAACTTCAACGTTCAAATTTCGCACTTCAAAGGGGGAAGGTCAGTAGATCGGCCACAAGCCAGGCGTCGCGAGTTCGACGGAGCGCCCGTCGGGATCGCGGAAGTAGAGACTGATGCCGCCGGTGTCCCACGCGACCCGGCTTTCAATCGGAATTCCCATCGACTCGAGCCGTGACTCCCACGGCGCCATCTCCGATCGGTCGATCGCGAACGCAAGGTGGACAGGGCCGGCGCCGTCGTGCCCGGGCACGAGGCCTCCGGCAGTCGGCAGTGCCTGTGCGTGGCCGCGATGAAAGATCAGCAGGACAGTCGCTTCGCCGGCATCGAAGGCGACGAGCCGGTCTGACTGGAGCATCGGCGCGCGTCCAAGCAGCTGTTGGTAGAACGCGGCGGTTCGAGCGACGTCGTCAGCATAGAGCGCCGTCTCCAGCAGACGCCGGATCCGCACCGTCACGGCGCGAGCAGCGGAATATCCTTGACCGGCGGCGGGGTCGGCCGCGACTGGAGGAAGGCATAGATCTTCGACAGGTCATCGTCGGAGATCACCTTCGCGGTGAATGGCGGCATGTCGCCGCCTGGATTCCTCACATAGGCGACGAAGCGCGGCAGCGGAATCGGATTGGGGCCGAGACGGGGACCCTGCGGACCGCCCTGCGCGTCGTTGACGTGGCACTCGTAGCAGCCGTTCTTCTTGTACAGCGCCGCGCCCGCGTTCACGTTTGGATCAGTGGACACCTGTGGCGCGGGCCCTTGTGGCCCGCGCTCCGGCGCTGGCTGCTGTGGCGCGGACCCTTGCTGCCCGCGATCGTCGGGTTCTGACGTGCCACCCTTGGGAGCGGGCGCTGTCTTCGGCGGCGGCGCCGTTCGCCTTGGTGGTGGCTGTGGAGTCGGACGAATCTGGGCTGCAGCCGAGATCGTGAGCGCGACGATGATCAGAGCCACGAGCCACAGAGACGCAGAGACGCAGAGGTACTTGAATTTTCTCTGCGTCTCTGCGTCTCTGTGGCGATTCCGTTGCAGCGACATACACGCCCCTCTATCTCACCTG
>JACXTT010003707.1_pt1 | contig 23270 bp, 17 predicted proteins | sample 9270951 | NCBI WGS metagenome assembly JACXTT01 (sample SAMN15532306, study PRJNA645909) | rock metagenome | isolation source: weathered quartz diorite | place: Puerto Rico | collected 2017-06-21
TGGCGATCCGGCCGAATTCGGAGGGGCCAGAGACGCGACGCGCGGGCCCTTCGTAGACGCCCTTGCTCGCCGCGAGCCCATAGAGGACCTTCTCCTCGTTCTGCGCCCGGGAGCTCCCGAAGACGTTGCCCAAGGCGATGGAGGTCGCGCGCATGACGCGGGCGACCGTCGGGGGCAGGGCCGCGAGATCATGCGGGGGTGGTGCGGGTGGGCCGAGGAAGGGCGGCGCGTCTTTCGCGGTGTAGGTCGCCCGGTACGCGGCGCGCTTGGCGAGCTCGTCAGCGGAGGGGCCACCGGTGCCCGCGACCAGCGCGCACATCTCGTCGAGGCTGGCGTCCAGCAAGTGCACGGGGGTGGCTATGTGGCCGCGGCTCGCGACCCGCCGGCCAGCCGCAAGGGCAGCGCGCCGCATGAGACCCGACGCCCAGACGTCGCTGAAGACCCCGCGCTCGTCGCGCAGGCGGTACATGAGGCGGGCCTCCTCGAGGAGCTCGTCGAACTCGGCCTGGTGCGCCGCCGGAACTTGCGCGCGGACCTCGCCAACGCGGGCATCGACGTCAGAAGCGGCCTGGGCTTCTCCGGACACGGCGATGCGGATGGCTTTGAGAAGCGCGTCCGGCAATTCGAGCGCCGAGGGCTCGGCGATGTCGAAGCCGTCGATGAGGCGGTTACCTACCAGGTCGAGGTAGCCGGAAACCGCCGCACCTGTTTCGCCCCCGAAGGAACGCAGGTTCGCGAGCACCTGTGCGGGGTCGCCGCCGGAGCCGAGGAGCTCCCGGGCAGCCGGGTCCTTCGCGATCGCCCCCTTCAGGCGCTCCAGCTCGTCCGAGCCACCCGCAGATACCACTGAGGAACCGCGCAGCAGTCCCAGCAGCTCGGATGGTGGCAGGCCCGTCCAGTCCCCGACGTGTGCGAGGAAGTCTCCGGTCGGGAGCAGGGCACCGGCGGTGAAGCGCATGTGCTGAGCGATCATCGCCGCATGGTGGTCGCGGCAGCGGGTCAGATAGGCGATCAGCTCTGTATCGGAGAGGGTGTCCGGATCGATCGCCTGCAGCTCCCGGTGCGTGGCAATGGAGGATGGCTTTCGATTCTCGTCCCAGTCGCGAAGCTGCTCTCGCCACAGCTTCTGCGCGAAGACCTGTTCAGCGCGCTGACAGCGCTCGGCCATCTCGGCATCCGGCGCCGGCAGCACCTGGTTGTAGCCGAAGCCTCTCACGTAGCCGATCTGGAGGCCGTCGATGACCATCCCGTAGAAGCGGGCGAAGTCGTTGGTGCCCCTCTTGAAGGAAGGGGGATGGGTCTCCTGGAAGTAGCGCGTCAGCGGGCGCGGGAAGTGCACCGGGTCCTGCTCCCACGATCCGGGCCCGGGTGGTTCGAAACGGAGCTCGGTCGAAGCGTCCGACGCAGTCATGGCAGCTCCTCTCTTCGCGAGGCCCGCGGGTCTCACGGCGCCGTTTGATCTCGCAACGCCCCGCGAATCATCGTCCCGTTCGGAATGGACGGCAAGGGACCCGAGCCGGCGATCGTGGGTTCGACCCCATCGGCTCCACTCTACTTTCCGCGGAGTCAACGGCGATGCCCGGCGTCGATCGGGCCTGATTCGGGCCCACTCTGCTCGACCTCTGCACGATCGGCAACCAGGGGAACGGGTCGTGCGATTCCGCCCGCGAAGACTGGCTCTCGCCCTGGCGATCAGAGAGCCGGTCATGCGACACCCGAGCCAATTCCGGGCCCCTTGCGAGGTTCCTAGCTGTTACACGTTGGTCAAGAGATGGCTTGACGGGAGGATCCGCCGATCGTACACGACTGCATGCCGTACGTCGGGGGTGCAGGGCGGCATGGCGGCCGGTGGCTGGCGGCTGCTGTCGTCGTCTGTCTCTGCGCGGTGCGGGTGCCCGTGTGCCACGCCACCACCGTCCGCTTCATCCCCGCGGCGGATAGGATCGCCGCCGTCGTCGACGGCGCGCGACGACGCATCTACGTCTCCACGGCGGGCGGCGACGTGCTGCGTTACGATCTCGACTCCGGAACGTTGTTGTCGCCGTTCACGATCGGGGGGTCGCTCTCCGGCATGGCGCTCTCGCGCGACGCCAACACGCTCGTCGTCGCCGCCAGATCGACCAGCAACGGCACGGACGCCGTCCACGCGATCGACGTTGCGACCGGCGTCGCCAGGCGGATCTCGTTCCCGCTGGCCTTCGGTGAGGACGGTACGTATTCGGTTGCGTTCGCTTCACCCACCGCGCTGCTCGTGTCGGCGTCGTTCGGCGGGTCTGGCTTCGTGCCGCTCCGGCGCGTCGATCTCACCACCGGAGCGGCGACAACGCTCGAGATCGTCAGCCAGGACGCGATGCTCGCCGCGAACGCAGACGGAACCGCTGTTGCGTTGGCCGAGGCCAACATCTCCTCAGGATCGTTCGGGGTGTATCGATCCGCGGACGGGACAATCCAGCAAGGCGTCACCGATTGGTTCGCGTTTGAGATCGGCATCAGCCGGGACGCCGGGCAGGTGGCGGTGCCGAGCTACGACGGGATGTTCGTCTTCGACGACCACCTGCAGCCCCTCGGTGTAATCGGCACGTACGCGGAGTCGAGCCCGATCGGCGTCGTCTACAGTCCGACGCAGGACCTGGTGTACCTCGCCTGGTGGGGCCCGGAGGCCGCGATCCAGGTGTACGACACGAAGACGCTCACGCACGTCGACACGCTCGACGATACCCTCCACTTGGACTGGATAGGCAATGGCGCGTTTCGGGAGGGACGGCTGCGCATTTCGGACGACGGGACCCTCCTCGTCGCGACCGTGCCGGGTGGCGTCAACGTGTACGAGGACTTGGGTGGACCGGTTCAACCTTCCTCGTCCACCACGTCGACGACCCCGGCCCCGACCACGACATCGCTTTCCACGACGAGCACGACGTCAGCTACGAGTACAACTTCAACTACGAGTACGTCGCTCCCGTCGCCGGCGGTCGCGCCGGGGCCGGCGCGGGGACGAGCGGTCACATACCAGGTCGACGCGAGCCACACTGGATGGCAGCGCGGCCATTTTAAGCCTCCGCTCACGCGCAGGTGGATGGTCGATCTCGGCGGACCGGTCTCGTACCCGCTGATCGCTGGCCGGCGCGTGTTCGTCACGGTCGCCGATTCTCCGAACGGGGCGTACGGTACGAGCCTGCATGCGCTCGACGAGCGCACCGGCGCCACGCTGTGGGGTCCGGTCGCCCTCCCTGGGACGTACTTCTGGTCGGGGCTCGCCTACGATCGCGGCCGCGTCTTCACGGTGACGTTCGACGGCACGCTCACCGCGCATGATGTAGCCACGGGCGCGACGGTCTGGAGCGTGACGCTGCCGGGGCAATACGCCTTCAGTTCCGCACCGACCGCCGTCGGCGGCATGGTATTCGTTGGCGGCGCAGGCTCCGGCGGCACGCTCTATGCGGTCGACGAGTCCGACGGGACCGTCGTGTGGACCAGCGCCGTCGCGAACGGCGACGAGAGCTCGCCGGCCGTGTCGCGGGGCGCGGTCTTCGTATCCTACGCATGCGAGCAGACGTTCGCCTTCGGGACGGCGGTTGGCAACCTGCTCTGGCAGCACAGTACTGGGTGCGAGGGGGGTGGCGGCCGTACACCCGTGCTCTACCGCGATCGTCTTTACGTGCGTGACGATGCCGGCTTCGACCCGGTCGTGCTGGATGCGGCGACCGGTAATCCGGTGTCGACGTTCGCGAGCGGGCCGGCGCCAGCGTTCTACGGCACGCACGGGTTCTTCCTCTCGGCCGGTGGGCTCGAGGCCCGGGACATCGCGGATGGGGCGCTCCTGTGGCGTTTCACCGGTGACGGACAGCTCACATCCGCGCCGATTGTCGTGAATAGGCACGTCTACGTTGGCTCCCGTTCGGGAACGCTCTACGCGGTCGACGCCCGCACGGGGCTGGCGACGTGGTCGACCGACGTCGGTGCGTCGATCTTGCCGCCAGACGAGCACAATGTCTCCCAGCCTCTCACGGGCCTCGGAGCGGGCGGACGGTCGCTGATCGTCCCGGCGTCGACGAGTTTGAACGCCTACCGGTGATCTCCCGGTGTGGGTCGCGCACCACCGGGACCGCTGCTCCGCGTGCCGTCGACGAAAAAGCCGGCTATGAGCGCGCCATGGACCTCGGATTGACCAACGCCGCTGTCTGCGTGCAGGGCGGCACGAAAGGGATGGGGCGTGCTGCCGCGGAATGCTTCGCCGCCGACGGCGCGCGCGTCGTCGTGTTGGCTCGCGGCCAGGCCGGCATCGACGAGACTGTCGAGGTGCTGCGGCGCGGGGGAAGCCCAGACGCGTGGGGCATTTCCGTCGACCTGCTGGCGCCGACGGCAGTCGACGCGGCGTTCGCCGAGATCGAGCGTCACTGGGGGCAACTCAACACCCTCGTCAACACGGCGGGCCCGGGCGCCAGCCGGAGCACCTTCGAGACCATCGACGACGCGGAGTGGCGTGCCGCCTACGACGTGGGCGCACTCGCTGCGGTTCGCTGCGTGCGCGCCGCGCTGCCGCTGCTGCGGCGCGCGGCCTGGGCGCGCGTGGTGAACGTCGCAGCGCACTCCACCAAGCGGCAGGGCGAGCGGCTCGCGGCGTACACCGCGGCCAAGGCCGCGCTCACGAGCATCAGCAAGAATATGTCGCTGGTGCTCGCGAAGGATGGCATCCTGGTGAACACCGTGTCGCCCGGGTCGTTCGCGTCGGCGAGCTTCAAGGCGGCCATGCGGAGGCTGCCGCCCGAGCGCGGCCTCGACCCCGAGGACCTCCTCGACTGCATGCGATGGATCGCGGAGGACTTCGGCCATCCAGCCCACCTCGGACGAGCCGGTGATCCGGCCGAGATCGGCCCGGTGATTGCATTCCTGGGCTCGCGCGCGAACTCCTACATGACCGGCGCGAACGTGAACGTTGACGGCGGGTCCGACTTCTCTTGAGCTTCGCAACACTACTTTTCGACTCTCGCGGAAGCCCAAGTCGTGCTGGCGGCGTACCGCGCCGACTTCAACACAGCTTCGGCCAGTGGTGCGAGCAACGGCTGGACACGGCTGAAACCGCGGCAGACAGGCAGCGGCGGAGCGCACCGAACTACTGACAGCTACAGACGCCAGCTGCCGGGGTCGCAGTACACGATTGACCGGCGGGACACGAGCCTCCACACGTCGGATAGTCGTTATTCAGGTCGCAGGGCGGCGATGTGGTCGTTGTGACGCTGCTGGTGGTGGTCGTAGTGCTTGGGATCGTGCTGCTCGTCGTCGTGGTGTTCGCTTGGCAGAGGTCCGTGACCAGACCGCCCTCGTTGGCCGTGACCATCCCGTGCACACACGCCATCTCGATCTCGGTCTGTGGCGCGCCGCCATCGGGACACGTGCCGGCCGTCGTAAGCGCCTGGGCGAGATGATCCGCTGCCTTCGAAAGGCAGATCGGGTTGACGGGCACACCCGAGGATGCCGCCCTTGCGTAGCACCTGAGCTCTGCCTTGGCGAGGTTCCCCGCAGCCTTCTGCTTCTGCGACTCGCAACTGCTCGGAAGCACATCGGTGAGAACCGCCACGACGGAGGAGCGGCACGCTTCGGCACCGGTCTCACAGATCGTGGCGTCGCCCGCGCAGCTCCCCGCGGCCGCAAACGCCTTCTCGAACCGCCCCGTGACACTCGCTTCGCAGGCGGCCAGCTTCGCGGAACTGCCCTTTGCCGTCGCCTTCGCGGCACACCCGAGCAGGCCGCTCTCCTTGGTCGCGATCGCCTTCAGCTTCGCGGCGCTGCACGCGTCGCCCCCGTCCACCGTGAGCTGGTAGGTGTAGTCGAGCATGAATTGGAACATCGACACTGCAACGAACCCGCCACGGAGGTGGACCGTATGCCCTCCGGGCGGGAGCGGCTTGAGCATGACGTATACGCCGTCGGCGGCGGCGACCGTGGTCTGGTCCGCGGTGCGGGGGATATCGAAGGACGCCTTCAGGCGATTGTTCGGTGGCAGCGGGCCAAGGGTGAACTCCGGCGATTGAACCCGGAACGGCGCCCCGGTCTTCGGGTCGATCTGCGCGATCGGTACCCCATCGACCTCGACGCTCATGTTCTCGTACAGATCCTGGAACCCCTTTGCATCGGCCTGAAGGCTCGCGACGGTGGGATCACACGCGCCGATCGCCGGCGAGCTTCCCGATCCCCACCAGCAACTCTCGATCATCGATTGCTCGCTGTTGATCACCGGAAGGAACAGCCACGTCTTCCGGGGCACGGTGCACTGGCGCGTGTAGCTCGCTGTCGCCTCCGACAGCGTGACGGTCGGGACGACCGCCCCCCCAAGGGTGCCGAGGAACCAGACCTTCCCGCTCTGCCCGGCGCTGCAGTCGGCGGTCCCGGTGAGCGGATCGTGGTTGCTCGGAAACGAGAATGCCCACTGCCACCACGCTGCCGACCACCCGCCATAGGTCTTCCCGAGAAACGACCCGGTCGGTTGCACCACCCGCGGGTCGTTGGACGCGGAGCTCGTCTGCTTCGACACGATCACCACGGCAAGCGCGACGGCACACACGAGCCTGCTTCGCATCACGTGATCGCTCCGTCCTAATGGGGCCCTGTTGACGGTTCGCACATAAGGGGCCTCCTTGCAAGGTGAAACGGCCGTGTCACCGAGGTGTCCGACATCGTATCCCCGTCTGTGCAAGAATACAGGACTTGCTTGACTGATGACGTGCGCTGTGGGACTGCTCGTGAATCTGGCCCTCCGGGGTCGTGGGCCTCTGCCCAGGGGGAGGGTTCCCATGTTCGCTCGTGGAACGCACCGAGTCACCGGACGCCAACAGAGCGGATTCACCCTCATCGAACTCATGCTCGTGATCCCCATCATCGGCGTCCTCACCGCGATCGCCATCCCCAACTTCATCAAGTTCCAGGCCCGTTCGAAGCAGTCCGAAGCCAAGGCGAACCTGAAAGCGATGTACACGGCCGAGAAGGCGTACTTCCAGGAGAAGGATACCTACTCACCGTACGTGGGGATTATCGGGTTCTCACCGGAACGCAACAACCGATACTCGTACTACCTGCAAGGCAAGGACCCCTCGGTACTGGAGGACCGCTCGGGCACAGTGGCCGTGCAGGACCCCAATGATACCGGGATATCCGTCGATACGTTCAAGTACCCCGGCGCGCCCGTGTACATGGATGCGTTCCGCTGCGGCACGGAGCCCTATGTCGTCACCGGTCCCGACGGCGAATTCGTCGGTGGCGCGATGGGGAACATCGACAGCGACAACACCCCAGACCAGTGGACGATCTCCTCGAACTCGCGCACGAACCCGGGGAGCTGCGATGCGGACACGAACGTGGCTTCGGGCGAACCGCAGAATGACCAAAACGACGTCAATCGCTAGCTGCGCAGCGAGCTCCGGAGGCGATGGTCTCGCGGGGTGACATCCTCCGCGCGGCGCGGGCTGCTGCTCCTGGCTCTGTTCACGGTCGGCGCAGCCAGGTTTCGTGACGCGGCCGAGGCGCATCGCCCGGACACTGGCCGCGCCGATTCGCTCGTGGTCGCCCGGCGGGAGCAGAATCCGTTCCCGCTGACCTTCGGATTCGCGCCACTCGTCGCCGACGCGTACTTTGTTCGGGCGATCCAGCTCCACGGCCAGCGCCCCATCAGGACGACGGCGGCGGCGTGGTCGGATGGAGACCGCACACTTGCCGAGCTGCTCGATCGCGCGACCGACATCGACCCGCTATTCGCCGCCGCGTATCGCTTCACCGGCAGCGCGCTTCCTCGTGAGACCACCGATGGCAAGGTCACTGGTGCCCGCTCCGCAGCGAGGATCCTGAGCAAGGGAGTCGCAGCGCGCCTGCCCGATTGGAGGATCCCCTTTCAGCTCGGCTTCATCGAGTCGTACTACCTCGGTGACTTCGCGCTCGCGGCGTCGGCGTTGCGGGTGGCTGCCAGGCTCGGCGCGCCGCCGTATGTGGGGTTGCTTGCGACCAGGTACGCGGTGATCGGGAATGACCTCGCCCTGGCCGACGCGATCGCTCGCGAGTTGGCCGCGCAACCGGGGGCGGACGCCGCGCTGTGGCGTGACCGGCTCGCCGACTTGCGGATGGAACATGACCTTCGGGAGCTCGAACGCGCGGTCGCGGCGTTCAGACGGCGCGAAGGGGTACCGCCCGCATCGCTCGATGCGCTGGTCCCGGCTGGCGATCTGCCTTCCGTCCCGCCTGAGCCGCACGGCGGTCTGTATCTGCTCGGGCCGGACGGCAAGATGTCCTCCAGCGCCGCTCCCCGTCTCGATGCACGCCGCACCTCCGCCTCGTCCGGGCTGACGGCGCAATGAGGCCGCTCGCCGCAATCGCCTGGCAGACCATGCGGGCACACGCGCGCAGGAGGGGGCTGCGTGTGGCGGCGGTGATGTCGCTGCTGTCGCTCTGCGGCTCGCGTCTCCTTGCGCGGCTGACGATCGGCAACTACGACCGCACGATCCTCGACATCGGCTTGTCGACGATCGAGATCATGGGTGTAGCGCTCGCCATCGCCATTGGCTCCTCGGCCGGCTCCCCCGGAACCAGGTCGGACGTCGCGGTGCCGATCGATGCTGGACCACCGTCGCGAGCGACTCGACTCCTCGGCGGCTACCTGGGGTTTCTGGGGCTGTGGTCGGCCACGGCATCCGTGATGTTGGTGCTGCTCGGAGTGCTCCTGCACGTCGACGGAATCGCGCTCAGCCAAGCCACGTTGTGCGCCGCCCTGCTGCTCTACACCCAGGGGGCGGTAATTTCCGCCATCGCGCTGCTCACATCGGCAGTGACGACGCGCGGGGGATCCGTCGTGCTCTCGCTGTCGGCGTTCCTCGCGGGGCATCCTGCCGATGGCATCGCCCTGCTCGATGCGCACGGGGCGGGTATGCCCCTCGCCGCGCTTGCACGCATACTGCGATACGTGGTCCCGAACCTCGAGCTCTTCAACCTGAAAGCGCAGGCCGCGAGCCAGCTCGACTTTCCACTGGCTTTCGCGATCGACGCGTCTCTGTATGGTGCGTGTTACGCTGGCGCCGTGGTCGCCCTCGCTTGTCTCGTACAAGGTCGACGCGCGGCTGGCGATCCCGAGGAGACGACACCACCTCGGGCCACGTAGGCACCTGGCTTCGAGACGGCGATGCCGATCGGGTACATCCACGAGGGTGTGGAAAAGCGCACGATGGGTATCCGCGTCCACGAGAAGGAGCGGACGGCACTGCTCTTCATCGCGACGCCTCGCGTAGGACTCGATCGCGTGCCCTCGAAGCGAAGGGCCGCTCGGGTGCGCCGCGGTCTTTGAGGACAATGCGATGAGACGACTGGTGGCGGAAGTCGTTGAGCAGGATCGCCAGTACGATTGCGGCGAGTCCCGCAAAGATGAAGCCGGTTGTCGCCCACATGATCGGGGCGAACAGGCCGGTCATCTCCATGGGCAGCACTGGGACCATTGGCTCCCTCTCCCGTTGCCTCAAGCAAGGCAGGTGCCAGGCGGAGACCCAGAAGAATGCGAGGATTCACAAGCGGGCTCGGCGCCGTCGCGTCTGCTGGAGTGGACTGTGACCTCCACCACGCTCACGGGTGCCGCGAGGGCGACGAACTCGTCTTCGGGGAGCCCTGGAGCGGGCGGTAGGACGGGGTGTCGAGCTGTCGCGCGACGCGAGGTCGTTCTCGACGAACTCGCCGACCCGGAAACACCAGCACGGCACCGCGGCAGGCGATCTGCGCGTGCGCGTCGCCGATAGCGGACAGGTGGCAGCGAAAATTGATCCCGGGCCGTGGCGGTACGCCCCCGGGTCCGACCGCTGGCGTTGACCCGTTCCGCCCCAGAGCGATAGCCATGCCCAATATGGCCGTATGTTGCCGAGGGGCGAGCGAAGAAGAAGCTGGGCGGAGGCTACGGGGTCCTGACCTGACCTGTCCATCGTGTGGCTGCGACAATCCCCCGAGCAACCGCTTTTCCGACCGTCGCGTTCGACCCCGACGACTGGCGCGCCGCGCACGCGGAGTGTTGGACCCGCGTGCTCGCGGTCGATCCGGCGGCGGCGACCCACCGGCCGATCTCCGATTTCGCCCTGGGACTCAACGACCACGATCCGGTCCTCTCGCGCGCCGCGCTCGCGGATGATCTCGTCGTCCGCGACCATCGTCCGGCGGGTCTCGGGCTCCTCGAGGGCGCCGAGGTCTACCTCGCGAGCCTCGCGGCGCTGTGGCGCCTGTGGCCCGACGACCACCTCAGGAGAGGCTTCGTGATCGCGCAGGATCTCTACGGCGCGGTCACTGCCGGGTCGAGCGGCGGGACGCTTCCAGAAGGCGGTACCTACGAGCGACTGATCGTGATCGTGTACATCGTCGCGGGCGGCCGCATCACGCGGATGGAGTTCTTCGAGCCCGAGGACGTCGACGCCGCGCTGGCGCGCTTCGCCGAGCTGCGCCCGAGAGCATCCACGTCCGGCTCTGCCGACCGGAACGGCGCAGGAGGGCCACCTTGACGGCCCTCTCGACGGCTGCATCGTCGAACGAGCGATCGGCCCCGCCCGTGCTGCGCTTCGCGCGCTGGCTCGCGGCGAAGCCGTGGCTCATTCTCGGCCCTGCCCTCGTCCTTACAGTCGGGCTCGGCTTCTATGCGGTGCGGATTCCGATCGAGTGCTCGTTCGAGTCGGTGTTGCCACGACACGATCCCGGCGTCGCCTACTACGAGCAGATCCGCCAGACCTTCGGGAGCGACGACATCGCGGTGGTCGGGCTGCGCACCGACGACCTGTTCGCTCCGGGGACGCTCGAGAAGGTGCACCGCGTGACGGTGGCGCTCGCGAAGCTCGAAGGAGTGGAAGGGGTCTACTCTCTCACGAACAGCCCCGACTTCGCGGCGAACGTCTTCCCGAGCCCTCCGCGGCTCCTGCCTCGCATTCCGCCGACGTCCGAGGAGGTCGCGGCGCTGAAGGCGCGGCTCGTCGAGGTGCCCTTCTATCGCCGCAATCTTGTCGCCGACGACTGGCGCGGCACCGCCATCAACGTCTTCTTGAAGCCCCTCACCGACGCCGAGTACGAGGCGCTCCGCATCGACGAGCGCGTCGACGCGATCCTCGACGCGGAGCGGACACCGACCGATCGCTTCCAGTTCACCGGCGCCTCGCACGTGACACGGGCCGCGGTGTCGATGATGCGAGCGGACGTCCTGCGCTTCACGCCGATCGCGATCGCCCTCGTGCTGCTGACGCTCTGGATCTCGTTTCGCACGAAGCGCGGCGTCCTCCTGCCGTTCCTCGCCGTGGTGACGGCCCTCGTGTGGACCCTCGGCATCATGGTGCTGACCGGGCACGCCATCACGCTCGGCACGTTCGTTCTGCCGCCGCTCCTGGTGATCGTCGGAAGCTCGTACGCCATCCACGTGATGGCGCGTTACTACGAGCAGACGGCGACGCGCGGCGATCGAACCGAGGTCATCGTGCGAGCGTTCGAGCGGGTCTGGGTACCCCTCCTCATCTCGGCGCTCGTGACCGTGATCGGGTTCGGGTCGCTCATGGTGAACCGCATTCCCGCGATATCCGAGCTCGGCGGCTTCGCGGTCGTGGGCGTCCTCTGTCTCACCACGACCACGTTGCTCGGGATCCCGGCGGCGCTGGCGCTGATGCCGGTCGAGCGGGTGGGGCGCCACGCGAAGCGCGGAACGCCGCTCGTCGACCAGCTGCTCGGCGCGCTCGCCTGGGCGGCGGCGTGCGCGCGTCGCCGGATTCTCACCGTCGCGCTCGTCCTGGCCGCCGTGTCGCTCTGGGGCCTGCGGCAGATCCAGGTCGACTCGGACTTGCTCTACATCTTCAGCCCGCGTGCCCAGGTGCGGACCGACAACGAGACGATCAACCAGCAGATCGTCGGCACGAATCTCTTCTACATCATCGTCGAGGGGCAGCCGGACATCTTCAAGCGGTGGGAGGTCCTGAAGCTCGTGAAGGACCTCGAGACCTACATCGCGACGCTGCCGGGCATCACCGCCACGCGCTCGCTCGTCGACTACCTCGAGCTGCTCGAGAGCGGAACGACACGCAGCAAGACATCCAGCGGCGATCTGGTCCTCACCGAGCAGGGCGAGCTGGTGACGGCCGAGCCACCGAAGCCGTTCTGGGAGGAGCCAAAGAACCTCGCGGCGGTGCTGGGTACGATTGCGATGTTCCCGGACTACTTCGCGGGCGTCGTGACGAAGGACTTCTCCCGGGCGAGCATCACCGTGCGGACTCGGTTCTCGGCTTCGCGTACGGTCGAGGAGACACTCGGGAAGATCCGCACGTACATCAAGACGCACTTCCCGTTGGACCTCCCGACGCGGCTCACGGGCACGCTCGTGCTCCTCACCGGCACGACGTCGGACATCGTGGCCGGCCAGATCGAGAGCCTCTCCATCGCGCTCGGGGTCATCTTCCTCGTGATGTCGGCGATGTTCCTGTCCCTCCGGATCGGCTTCTTGGCGATCCTGCCGAACCTGCTGCCGATCGGAATCTTCTTCGGCGTGATGGGCTGGCTCGGTATCCGGCTGAACTTCGGGACGAGCCTCATCTCGGCGATCGCGCTCGGCATCGCCGTCGACTCCACCGTCCACTACATGGCCCGGCTCAATCTCGAGCTGAAGGGCGAGTCAGAGCAGGAGGCGGCGATCTCGCGGGCGGTGCGTACCGTCGGAATTCCGATCGTCTTCACGACGGTTGCGCTGTTCCTCGGATTCCTCACCTTCGCCTTCTCGGGGTTCGTGCCGATCCAGAACTTCGGACTTCTCTCCGCCGTGACGATGCTCACGTCGCTGGTCGCGAACCTCGTCCTCCTCCCGACCGTGCTCGCGACCACGAAGATCATCACGCTCTGGGACCTCGTGGGCGTGAAGCTCGGCGACGACCCGACGCGCACGATCCCATTGTTCGAGGGGCTGCGCCCGTCGCAGGCGCGCGTGATCGTCCTCATGGGCGAGGTGCGGCGCTTCCGGGAGGGGGAGGCGATCGTGCGGCAGGGGGAGGTGGGCAACCAGATGTACGTCATCCTTGGCGGGCGCACCGAGGTGTGGGTGAGCGACTCGGCCGGACATCGCCAGCGCATCGCCGAGCACGAGCGCGGCGACGTGTTCGGCGAGATGGGCCTCGTCCGGCGCGACGTGCAGCGCACGGCGGACGTCGTCGCCGCGACGGACGTCGAGGTGCTGAGGGTCGACGATCGCTTCCTGCAGCGCGTGTTGCGCCGCTATCCCCGGATCGCCTCGAAGGTCTTCCTGAACTTGGCGCGCCTGCTGAGCGACCGGCTCGAGCGGACGACGTGGCAGGCCGTCGCGGAAACGGGCTAGGACGGGCAGCCACGCAAGTTCTACTTCTGGAGCGGCGGTCCCATGTCCCAGGAAAGCACGAGCGCGACCACGCCTGCGACCAAGGCCACGATCCCGTGCTTCACGTGGATCACCTGCGAGCCGGCCTCGTAGCCGAGCGCGGTCGGCAGAGGGAGCGAGTCGGCGGGTCTCGTGAAGTACAACGCCGCCAGAACGATACAGGCTCCCCCCGCTATCGCGAGAGCGACTCGAATCGCGCTTCTCATGACGTTCTTCTGGGCGAGGGTGCATACCACTCCGGTCCGCCGGGTGCCATTCCGGCGGAGAATTTCCCCAATTCCAGTTGAAACCTCGTATCGCGTTCACTTATGAGCTTCGGGCCAGGGGCAATTTGCCACACTGGACGACTGACCACATTCCCGCGCTGATGCGAATTCCGGATCACGCCCATCCTCGGTCCCGCCCGTAGAACACGCACTCCCTTCCCTCTCCTCGAGGCTTCCATGCACTCCGCCTTCCGGCGTTTCCTCGCGACCCTCGTGCTCGCCGGCGTCACGGCGATCACAAGCCCGGCGGCGGCCACTCTGTCGCCCGGGCTCCACGCCAACCGCACCGTCCAGGTCGGGGCAGTCACCCGTACCTACGACCTGTATGTGCCGGGGAGCTACGACGGCAGCCAGCCGTATCCGCTGGTCGTGGACTTCCACTTCCTTGGCGGCACGGCGAGCGGCTGGGGAAGCACCTCCGGGTTCCGCGCGCTCGCCGACACCGCGCAGTTCCTGGTCGCGTATCCGCAGGGCATCAGCGGCTACTGGAACGCCGGCATCTGCTGCCCGCCCTCCCCGTCGGCCGACGACGTCGGCTTCGCCCGCGCGCTCGTGGCCGACGTGACCGCGAGCACCCCGATCGACGCCGGACGGGTCTATGCGACTGGATTCTCCATGGGCTCGGCGATGGCGCAGCGGCTCGCGTGCGACGCGGCCGATGTGTTTGCCGCGGTGGCGCCGTTCGCCGCGCAGCTCGTACTGCCGTTCCCCGACTGCCACCCGGCGCAGCCGATCGCGGTGCTGTACACGCACGGGCTCGACGACGTCGTCGTGCCGTACGCCGGCGGACCGACGCAACCGTTCCCCAGCATCAGTGTCCCCGCCGCGGTCGACAGCTTCCGGTTCCTGGCGCAGACGAACGGCTGCTGCACCAACTGCCTCGCCGATCCGGGGAGCGAACCGCCGACTCTGGTCGACGACCTCGGCGACGGTGACCCGGCGACCCGCTGCGAGGCCTACAGCACGTGCGCAGGCGGCGTCGCGGTCGAGCTGTGCAGCGAGAGGATGGGGCACAGCGTCCCCGCCGTCGGCCCGTCCCGCGCCTGGACATTCATGCAGAGCCATGCGCGCGGCGGGTCGACCACCACCACCTCCTCCACTTCGACCACGAGCACGACCCTGCCGGCGGTTCTCTGTCCGCCCAGCTCCCGAAACGATTGCTCGGTCACGACTGCACCGACCTCGAGCGCGCTGACGCTGGTGAATGGCGCTACACCCGCCAAGCAGCGCCTCGCGTGGCGGTGGGGGAAGGGCGCGTGGGTGCTCCCCGGCCAGTTCGGCGACCCGAGCCAATCGAGCGGGTACGCGCTCTGCCTCTACGATGGCAGCGGTCTCCTCTTCTATGCCGCCACCGTCCCGGCCTCCGCGTCCTGCGACGGCGGCCCGTGCTGGCGCGGTCTCGTCAATCGATCGGGCAGCGCCGGGTGGAAGTTCAAGGACAGGGCGGGGCGCTACGACGGCCTCCAGAACATCCTCGTCAAGCCGGGCAGTCAGGGGAAATCGAGGGCGGCCGTGAAGGCGCGCGGCGCCGATCCTTCGTCGTCGCCGTTCCCCTTCCCCACATTACCGCTGTCCTCACCCCCGACGGTTCAGCTGCTGACGGGCGACACCTGCATCGGCGCACCGATGACGACCGTGGTGAAGAATCTCACCGGGAAGTTCGTCGCCAAAGGGGGGCTCTGACGAGAGGCGCCGCCTGACCGGTGCGAACGAAGTGTCACCGGACCGGGCGGACCGTCACCGTCCCCTCGCAGGAGTCCTTGACGTCGTGCCCGCATGGGCGGAGGGCGAGGGTATCCTTCGTGAGGCAGAACTGGACCTCGCTCAAGAAGTGCCCGGCGCAGACAATCGCGAGGCTGGTGTCGGCGGAGCCGGCGTTGGCACCCGTGAAATCGCTCCGCACACCACCCGCGGTGACCTGAAAGATCTGATCGGGCTTCTGGTATCGGTCAGGGATCGTGACGCTCTCGAAGGCCTGCCGCGCCTTCCCGAAGTAGGCGTCTGACGTCAGCCCGCTGCACGTGCCGTGCCTGCTCCACTCATGCTGGATCAAGGTCGTGCTCGGCATGACGTCGAGCATGCTGCTGACCGCCGCTGCCGAGAGCTTGTTCTTGGTCTTGCACATCTGCGGGTAGCCCCCCTTGCCGTACTGGGGCCACAACCCGTGGAGGACAAATGCGTAATGCCGATCAATTCCGCACTGGGAATCCCCCCGCCCCCCGGGCTTCTCGGCGCAGTGTTCCGGCGACCATGAGAGGCTGAGTACGTAGTAATCGAATCCGCCGGATGCTGGGGCGCTCGGCTTCCTCGGAGGTTTGTGGTGGCGAGCCTCCGAGGCCGCCGGAAGCAGACACAGCACAAGAAGAGCGACGGAAAGGTCATGCCACATGAGAGGCCTAGGGTCTCACTCGGCCTTGGACCGAGGCGCTTCCGTTCGGCATCGCTCGCTCCTTCTCAGCGAAACCCGACGCCGCTACGTACTCTCAGCCACGAGTGCGCGTACACGATGACCTCGCCTAGGCATCCTTCGCCACCCGCTTCAGATACGCCTTGAGCGTGCTCGAGATAGCCGGCTCCCTGATAAGGGCATCGCGAAGACGCTTCGGGATTGCCGAATCGCGGGCGAGGGATGCTACCTTGGATTGACCCGTGGCGCCGCTTGGGTACTATCTTGCGCACAACTTCAGATTGGAGGCGAGCTGACATGGCGACCACTGCAAAACCCAGACGTGCGCTGTCGGACCTGGCGAGCAGAGCCCTCGATACATCGAATGCCCACAAGGCTCGCGCCATCGCCAAGGCCCGGGCGCGACGTGCGTCGCGCGGAGACGCCGAGGCGCATCGCAAGCGGGGCCTTGCCCGCCTGAAGGCTGCCACAGGGGGCGGGCCTACCAAGGTGCTGCGCCTCGAGATCACCAACGTGCTGAGCGGCAACGACTATTCCGCCCAGATCGCCATCGGTAGCAAGGGCTCGGTGGCCAACGTCATCCTCGACACCGGAAGCAGCACACTAGCGGTTGAGCCCACGGTCTATAGCGGCGCCGGCGACAAGGCTCTCAACCCCTCCACCCTCGTTCAGCTGGTCACCTACGGCACGGGCGGCTGGGCCGGCCCGGTCGTCAACACCGCGCTGACCCTTGGCGCCGCGGGTGGCCAGGTCGTCCTGCCCAACTCCCCACTCGCCATCACCTCCGTGCAGGAGAAGGGGAACTTCCAGGGGGTGACCGGCATCATGGGCCTCGCCTACAACGGCCTGAACAACGCCTACGACTTCAAGACCTACCTCGCCGGGCAGGGCAAGGCCTCGACCTATCCTTGGCCGTTCGGCAAGGCGTGGAAGACATTCCTCGCGGGCTTCGCGAAGCTCCTCCAGACAGCCAAGGCCAGCGAAGTCGACGTGAAGCCTTACTTCGACCAGGTGGAGGAGGGCGGTGTGGTTGCCAACAAGTTCGCCTTCTACACGCTGCGCTCCTGGGTCAGCCTGCGCCGCGGGAACAGCAAGGCAGTCCTCGCCGATCCCCTGAACAAGGGCTACTTCATCCTGGGTGGCGGCGAGGAGCAGAACGACCTCTATGCGGGCGCGTTCTCCACCGTGAAGGTTCTGCACGACCTCTACTACAACACCAACCTGAAGTCGGTGCGCGTGGACGGCCGCGCGGCCCACCCGGCCGCCGCGCTGCAACCGCAATACCAGGCCACTGCGATCTCCAACTCGATCGTTGACAGCGGTACCAGTGACCTGTCGCTCGCCCAGGACGTCTTCCAGGCGATCCTGCAGGGCCTGCAGCAGACGAATCCCACCTTCATTCAGGCCATCGAGACAGCCGCCAAGAGCCGCACCGGCATCTCCTCCGCCTCGTTGAACCTCGCGCAGTGGCCAAACGTCTACTTCACGCTCGAGGGCGCAAACGGCCACGACGTCGAGCTTGCCTGCACGCCGCAGACTTACTGGCAGACCGACTTCCCGGCGGCCGGCCAGGCGCTCTTCCAGATCAGCGGCCCGCTCGACCGAGCCAACCAGTCGATCCTCGGGCTGCCGCTGATGAACAACTACTACACCGTCTTCGACCGCACCCAGGACGTGAACGGCGTCATCCGGTTCGCCCAGATTAAGCCCCCGGCCTGACGACCTGCGGTCGTTCACCGTGGTGGACAGGATTCCGTCCCCGAGGACACCGAAGGATCGCATGACCCGGGCGATGCAGGTCTTGCCTACGGCCGGAAGGCCATCGACGCGGCGCGCCTGGCATACCGAGTGCTCGCCTCCTCACTGACTACTCTGGAACACCCTACCTCGATTCGTCTGACACCACTCTGCTGCGCCTGGTTCTGGCTGTGCATTCGTGCCGGATACCGTGAGCGCGACCGCGTACCATGCGACGTTCCCTGGTTCGCCGCGCGCATTGTTCTCGAACCTTCGATTCATGGATCAGACGAGTTGCGCGGGGGTCGGGGGCACCTTTACGGCGCCGGACCGGTGCTGCATCGCGAGCGCCGGCGGAGTCCACGCCGTCGCGCCCGCCGGCACGCTCCACTGGCGACCAGTGCTGGCGTTGACGGTGCCGTTCCACGTCGAGGGAGGTGAAATAGGAGGGTTGTGGATGCTGGCGCGCTTGCTCGCTCTGGGGATCGTTGTCAGCTTGGTACTTGGAGTTGACCCGCTTTCGCGGACACCAAGGCCCTTTCGGAGGCAGAGGAGTTCACGATGCCAAAGACGCGTCCCCCTTATCCGGCGGAGTTCCGCCGCCGGCTCGCTGAGATGGTCCATGCCGGCCAGGAGCCGAAGGAACTGGCGCGCAAGTTCGAGCCGTCCGCGCAGTCGATCCAGAACTGGGTCGGTAGGGGTGGGCGGTATCGGTTCGGCGGTATCGAACCTGTCGCACTCTACGGGTTCTCCACGGGAACAGCTGGACGCAGCTGAGCACAAGAGCCACCTTGAAGAGCAGAGAATCCGGGTTCTCCCGGCGGTTGGGGCGAGTTGTGGGCGGCTGTCGCACCCCGGGAATCGAATCGCACTCTAGAGGTCGGGGGTTCGACCCCCCTCGGCTCCATTCTACCTTCCGCGTGGTTAGCAGGGGCGCCTCGGTTCGACATGCACACCTCGGCAACGGGTGCCCCCATAGTTCAGCCTACCGGCACCGGAGCGCGCGCCCCTCGGCCGTGCAGGTCAGGTCGGCCGTGAAGCACTGATCGCCGACGACGATCTGCGGATGCACTGCGCCGGCGCCGACCGCCGACAGCGACATGCGGCGCCCGCGGACGCGGACCCGATAGTCCGCGCCGGCCTGCCGGAGCCGCACCGACGTGACGCCGCTCGCCCGCCCCGCGCCGTCGGCGTAGTGGAAGACATGCGGCGGGTGCGACGAGCGCCAGTGCGGATCGCTCGCCGGATGCGAGAGCGTCACGGTGAAGAGCGGCCCCGTGGTCCCCTCGAGCGTCACGCCGAGTGCGTCGCGCGTCGACGGGGCGATTCCCGCGTCGGGCTGGAGCGTGCCGGTGAGCGCCAGCGCCCGCTCGCCCTTGACGAGCAGCGTCGCTCCGGAGAGCGCCTCCGGCCCGCCGCCCGGCACGCACGTGCCGTTCGTGCAGCGTCCGCTGCCCGTACACGGATCGGACCCGACGACGCAGCGGGTGCCGTCGGCGGGCGGGACGTCGGCGCGACAGATGCCCGCCTGGCAGGTTTCGTGGCCGTTGCACGCGTTGCCGTCGTCGCAGGCGGTGCCGTCCGCCTTGCCCGCACAGACGCCCGTGCTCGTCGGCTGGCAGGCGGTGCGGTGGAACGGGTTCGCGTACTGGTACGGCACCGTGCCCCCGCCGCCGCCCGAGTACGTGCCGTTGGTGAAACACGCGTCGGCGATCGGCGTGGTCGGGCCGTCGTAGGGAACGAATTCGGTCGCGTACTCGATCCGGAACACCACCGAATGGTCGTCGAACCCCCCGCCGTTCTGCCGGCCGGCGACGTACAGCACCTGCTGGCCGAGCGGATTCGGCGCCATCGCGACCGCGGTCAGGCTGTTCGCGGTGAGGTCGTCGGGGATGTGGTCGCCGTCGAGGTCGTAGAGCACCGTGAAATCGTCGTCGTTGTTGCCGTCGTCGTGGAACGCGATCGGGGCGACGCCGGCGGGGTCGGGGAGGAAGCAGGGTGGCGCCAGATCGACGCGATAGATGCGGGCGTTGTTGTCGCGCAGCACGTAGAACACGTCGCCGTAGTACTCGGCCGGGTACCCCAGTCCGGTGTAGGCCGCGGCGCCGGCCACCAGCGGTGGGCCGTTGCCGGGGAGGGCGACGATCGGACGGCGCCACGCCGGATGCTGCGCATACACGTCGCCAGGCGTGTGCTGGTCGACGCATCCAGCGACGCCGGGCGCGGTGACGGTCCCTTCGAGACACGGCCACCCACCGTCGCTGCCGCCGTCGACGACGTCGAGATCGGCCTCCTGGCCGTCGCCGCGCTCGGAGACGTAGAGCTGTCCGGTCAGCGGATGTGCGGCGATTGCCACCGGGTCGCGGAGTCCCGTGCCGAAGAGCAACGGTGCGGCGGCGAGCGCGGGGTCCGGCGGCGCCGTCGCGGCGGACGCTCCCTGCACGGCGAGCCGCAGCACCTTGCCCGCCTCGTTCGGGGCGCCGTCGGTCGGCACGCTCCGCGTGGGATACAGGTCGGGACCGAGGCAGACGTCGGTGCAGAGACCGTCGGTCTCGCCGGAGTCGACGGGCGGCGGATCCGCGCCGATCAGCACCTGTGCGTTCCACGGGACGTCGCCGTCGCCCACGCCGACGAACAGGCAGCCGTCGGGGCCGAACGCGACGCCGCCGCCGAGGCGCGTGCCGTCGTCGGCGGGCGGCTCGAGGACCGTGTGCACGACGCCGAGGTAGTCTCCCGTCCCGTTTGCGTTCTCGCGGTATGCCCGTACCTCGACGTTGGCGCCGGGCACGGTGCTCGTCACGACGACGTATACGAGCTTCGAGACGCCGAAGTCGGGCGCCAGCGCGAGGCCGACAAGACCCTCCTCGTCGCCCGTGGCGCGCACATCGGTGACCGTCGCCCAGGTGATGCCCTCGTCGAGGACGGAGCCGTCGTCGGATGCGTACGCGCTGTAGACGCGGATCTCGGCGGTGCCGGGCGCACGCCCCGACGTCGCGGCCAGCGCCTGTTCGGCGGCGAAAAGGCGGCCGTCCGGCGCGGTGGCGAGCGCGACGACTGGATGGAAGGCGTGCGCCACGCCCACGGCTCGGAAGTCCGGTGTCTGCAGCGTTGCCACGGCGGGCGTCGCGAGGGCGACCGCGACCAGCGCGACCAGCAACGAACATGGGGCGTTCCGCCGCGGCACCGCGGCGACGCTCGCATGCGTCGGACGCACAGTTCTGTGCGCGCACGGAGTTCGCCGCGCCGTCGGGCCGCCGGTTCGCACGAGGAATAGCAACCCGTGTGCCCCCGATGATGGAGGGAGCAGATCGTCGGGTTGCGTACGTCGCTGCGCCTCGCGTATCGGATGCAGACGCTCGACAGGGGCACCACGATGACGGCGGCTCGACTCCATCGCCGCGGCTCGGCTAGGGACTTGCATGACGTCAACATCGGACTGGGCGGCCATCGTCTCGACCCCCCATCGGCTCCACTCTCCTTCCCGAGGCGCTAGCGGTGGCGCCTCGCGCCGTGAGCGGCGATTTCGGGCGCACTCTGCTCGAACTCTGCACGATCGCGCCGGGAGCGCGAGCGCCGGCCACTAGGCGCGACGTCGGCATGACGCACGCGAGTTCCCTGCTGCTCCTCGCCATCGCCGGGCTGGTGGGCTGCAACGCCCCAGCCCGCGTCCCGACGATGACGCCGGACGAGATCGCACACGAGGTGAACGTCGAGCGCGTCCCGAGCCGCCGCGTCGTGAGCTTCCTCGGCCAGCCGCTCGGCACGGACGAGCTGGGCGGCGGCGTGGCCACGCAGTTCTACCTGCGTAGCTTCCTCCACACCGACACGGGGCAGCGCGAGCACCAGCTGTTCGTCGCGCGCCGGTACCAGGCGAGCCGCGCGGTGGAATACGTCCGCGCGACCGACGACGAGCGGAGCACGCACCCGGTCACCGGGCTCGGGCGGGACTTCGGGTCCTGCAGCCAGAGCCTCGGCGCGTGCATCTACACCGAGCGCCTCACCGTGTCGCTCGACGAGGACTTCCTGCGCGCCAAACGCGACACGGGCTTTCGGATGACGCTGTCGAGCGAAGGCGGCTGGGGGGTGTTCGACGTCGAGGTTCCGGCCAACTACGTGCGCGGGCAGCTCATCGCCGTCGAGGCCGCGGACAAGGAGCCCTAGCCGCTCCGCCCCTACCGCCCATCTGATCGGGCGCGTCTACCAGCCCCGCCGCCCCTTCGTGACGACTCCCGCAGCGTGCGATCTCGATCGGCTAGGTCCGGCGTCTCGCCGAAAACCGGGCTCGACCCGCTACCATCCAGCCGATCTTGCAATCGGAGCACGGTCGCGAGGTGAAGCATGTCGTCGAACCGACGCATGTTCAATCCGGTGATCTCGCTCACCCTGCGCAATCGGTAGTGTACGGTGTTGGGGTGAAGCCGGAGGCGGCGAGCAGTGTCGACCGCGTTGAAACCGGATTCCATGTAGGCCAGTACGGTTGTCACAAGCGGTCCGTCACCGTCACTGGCAGCCCTCCGAAGGCGCTGAACCCAGCCGGGAACGAGGCGGAGGGCCGCCGGATCTACCCGCGTCAACAGGTAGTCGAAGACCCGCAGTTCGCCGAAGCTCACCACGGGGTTCGTCGGCGACGACAGCGACAGCGCCAGACTCGCCTCCTCGTAGCCGCGCGGCACGTGGGTAAAGCCACCGCAGAAGGTGCTCAGTCCGACCCGGACTCCCGACGCACTGGCCGCCGATGTCAAGGTCGACAACCATGCCGGGGGCGTCCGGGGATCCGTCCCGTGGTCTTGCGGAAGGACCGCGATCACTTCCGTTCCGCGCACCACGACGACTACCTCGCCGGCCGATCCCCGCAACGTATCGCGGAGGAGCTCTCGCGTCGCGGTCAAGAGGCGGGACTGCTCGCCCGGGCCCGCCATCCTGGGCTGGGCGACGACGAGCTGCAGGACTCCAGTGGCCTCCAGTCCGAGCGATCGGGCACGCGCCTGGACTGCTTCACGTCCTCCGATCCCCCCGCCGATCAGGCCATCAATGATCTCCCGCAGCGTGCGATCTCGATCGGCCAGGCGATCGGCCTCGAAGCGCACATAGCCTTCCGTGAGCGCGGCACTACCGGCGTTCACGAAGCTGAACCAACCATCCGTGAGCTCGTTGACGGCGTCGGTCCGACCCCCGACCCGTTGCACCTCACGAACCAACCACCGCCACACCTCGTGACCACAGACCCGGTAGATGTGGAGCGCGGTCTCGAGCGGGAGGCCCGTGGTCGCACGTTCGATCGCTGCGTTCCGAAAGAAGTCCTTGGCGATGCCCCGTCCCGTCCGCATGCTCTTCACGAACGCACGCAGGATCGCCTCGCCATGGCGGTGCCCGCGCTCCACGGCGGCTGGCTCCATGAGCATCGGGAGCGGGGGCAGCTGGCTGACGGCAACGGCGCGTATGTCACGAGCGACTTCGGGCGCGTGGCGCTCCAGGCGCC
>JACXTT010003708.1_pt1 | contig 23267 bp, 21 predicted proteins | sample 9270951 | NCBI WGS metagenome assembly JACXTT01 (sample SAMN15532306, study PRJNA645909) | rock metagenome | isolation source: weathered quartz diorite | place: Puerto Rico | collected 2017-06-21
ATTCAGGGTGCGACTGGTGACACGGGTGCGGCTGGTCCGGCTGGTCCGCAGGGAGTCCAGGGTCCTGTTGGTCCGACCGGTGACACCGGTGCTCAGGGCATTCAGGGCGCGACTGGCGACACGGGTGCGCAAGGTATCCAGGGCGCGACCGGTGACACGGGCGCGCAAGGCATCCAAGGCGCGACCGGTGACACCGGTGCTCAGGGCATCCAAGGCGCGACCGGCGACACGGGCGCGCAGGGCATTCAGGGCGCGACCGGCGACACTGGCGCGCAGGGTATTCAGGGTGCGACCGGTGACACGGGAGCGGCTGGTCCTGCTGGTCCTCAGGGAGTCCAAGGGCCTGTTGGTCCGACCGGCGACACCGGCGCTCAGGGCATTCAGGGTGCGACCGGTGACACGGGTGCTCAGGGTATTCAGGGTGCGACCGGTGACACCGGTGCGGCTGGTCCGGCTGGTCCTCAGGGAGTCCAGGGTCCTGTTGGTCCGACCGGTGCTCAGGGCATCCAGGGTGCGACCGGTGACACCGGCGCGCAGGGTATTCAGGGCGCTACGGGTGACACGGGCGCGCAGGGCATCCAGGGCGCCACTGGTGACACCGGAGCGCAAGGTATCCAGGGCGCGACCGGTGACACCGGAGCTCAAGGCATTCAGGGCGCGACTGGTGACACGGGTGCGGCTGGTCCGGCTGGTCCGCAGGGAGTCCAGGGTCCGACTGGTGCGACGGGTGCAACGGGCGCGACCGGTGACACCGGTGCTGAGGGTATCCAGGGCGCTACGGGTGACACGGGCGCGCAGGGCATCCAGGGCGCGACCGGCGACACCGGAGCGCAGGGCGTTCAGGGCGCCACTGGCGACACTGGCGCGCAGGGTATTCAGGGCGCCACTGGCGACACTGGCGCGCAGGGTATTCAGGGTGCGACCGGTGACACGGGAGCGGCTGGTCCGGCTGGTCCTCAGGGAGTCCAGGGTCCTGTCGGTCCGACCGGTGACACGGGTGCTCAGGGTATTCAGGGCGCCACTGGCGACACCGGAGCTCAGGGCATCCAGGGCGCCACTGGCGACACGGGCGCGCAGGGTATCCAGGGCGCCACTGGCGAAACGGGCGCGCAGGGTATCCAGGGCGCGACCGGCGACACGGGCGCGCAGGGTATCCAGGGCGCGACCGGTGACACCGGTGCGGCTGGTCCTGCTGGTCCTCAGGGAGTCCAGGGTCCTGTCGGTCCGACCGGTGCACAGGGTATTCAGGGCGCGACTGGCGACACGGGTGCGCAAGGTATCCAGGGCGCCACTGGCGACACCGGGGCTCAAGGTATTCAGGGCGCAACTGGCGACACGGGCGCTCAGGGCATCCAGGGCGCCACTGGCGACACGGGCGCGCAGGGTATCCAGGGCGCGACTGGCGACACGGGTGCTCAGGGCATTCAGGGTGCGACTGGTGACACGGGTGCGGCTGGTCCGGCTGGTCCGCAGGGAGTCCAGGGTCCTGTTGGTCCGACCGGTGACACCGGTGCTCAGGGCATCCAGGGCGCTACCGGCGACACCGGTGCTCAGGGCATCCAAGGCGCCACTGGCGACACCGGAGCTCAGGGCATCCAGGGCGCCACTGGCGACACCGGAGCTCAGGGCATCCAAGGCGCCACTGGCGACACGGGCGCGCAGGGTATCCAGGGCGCGACCGGCGACACGGGCGCGCAGGGCATTCAGGGTGCGACCGGTGACACCGGTGCGGCTGGTCCTGCTGGTCCTCAGGGAGTCCAGGGTCCGACTGGTGCGACGGGTGCAACGGGCGCGACCGGTGACACAGGTGCTCAGGGTATTCAGGGCGCGACCGGTGACACGGGCGCTCAGGGCATCCAGGGCGCAACCGGTGACACCGGCGCGGCCGGCCCTGCCGGTCCCGCGGGAACCCAGGGTCCGACGGGTGCCACAGGCGCTACGGGTGCCACTGGCGCTACCGGTGCGACCGGAGCAACTGGTGCCACGGGCGCTTCGGGAACCAACGGTACGAACGGTGCCACTGGCGCTACGGGTGCCACTGGCGCTACCGGAGCAACTGGTGCCACGGGTGCTTCGGGAACCAACGGTACGAACGGAGCTACGGGCGCTACCGGTGCCACTGGACCCGCTGGCGCCCAGGGTGTCCAAGGTCCGACGGGTGCCACGGGTGCGACCGGAGCTACCGGTGCGACGGGAGCTGCTGGAACCAACGGCGCGACTGGTGCAACCGGCCCAGCTGGTCCTGCGGGTACACAGGGTGTGACTGGTCCGACCGGTCCTACTGGTCCGACCGGCGCCACGGGTGCTACCGGTGCTTCCGGAACGAATGGAAGCAACGGTGCCACCGGAGCGACGGGTGCCACTGGCGCTACCGGAACCGCTGGAGCGACCGGATCAACTGGAGCCACGGGCGCGACCGGTGCGACCGGTGCGACTGGCCCGAACTTCCTCGAGTGGAACGGAAGCCTGGGCACGAGCACGGTGACCTTCAACATCATCGTGCCGACGGCGATGACGCTGAGCCACCTGTACGCGTACATCGACACAGCAAGTGCCAGCGGTGGCGGCAACCCGGGCAACGGCTTCGGTTTGACCTTCGCCAAGAACGGTGGCGCTGCGCTCAACGGGACGTCGTGTGACCTGCACAAGGGCACCGTCACCTGTGCGGTGACAGGGACGTCGACGTCGTTCGCTGCAGGTGACCGGGTGACGATCACGTTCACGGCGTCTGGCACGGCAACGGCGACCACGGCCTCGGTCGGGATCGCTCCGTAACGGTCGTACAAGCAAGAGCGAAGGGAGGTCGGCAACGACCTCCCTTTCGCTTGCCCGGCACTCTCGCCGTGGCACCTAGTCTGTGAAGACGACCCCCACGATCCTTGGAGAACGCATGCAACTCGACCTGATGATGTGCGACCACGCTCAGGTGTCCGGCAACAAGTTGTTCGCCTCGGGTGCGGGCATCAACCGCATCGCGGTGTCTGCCGGCGCGCCCCAGGTCGTCGTGTCGTTTGCCATCGCTGGCGTCCTGTCGCTTACGCCCGACGAGGCGACCGACGAGTTGCGGGTGACGTTCGAGCTCAGGACCGCGGACGACCGGATCCCGGCGTTCGTCGAACCTGATGGCTTCGCGCGGCCGGTTGCTGGAGAGATGACCATCGTGCCGGGGCCTGAACGCGTCGACTCTGATCAGGCGATCCCGTTCGCGTTCAACTTCAACGGCGTACCGCTCGCGAACCTGGGCGGTCACTTTGTCGTGGTGGCCGTCAACGATGTCGAGACCAGGCGTCTGGGGTTCGTCATCGAGGCCCAGGCGTAACGCTCACCCACGGCCAACCCCGCCGCTACTCTTCGGACGTCATCGATCGATCGGAGGCAGTCATGAAGCCGAGGCTCTGCCTCACCATGATCGTCAAGGACGAGGCGGCGATCATCGCCCGCGCGCTGCTGGCCGCTGCTCCGCACATCGCTTGCTACGTCATCTGTGACACCGGGTCGACGGACAACACGATCGATCTCATCCGTCGTACCTTCGAGGCGCACGGCATCCCCGGCGAGGTCGTGAGCACCACGTTCGAGAACTTCGAGCAGGCCCGCAACGAGGGGCTCGAGGCCGCCCGTGCCTCGCAGCTCGAGTACGACTACCTCCTCTTCTGTGACGCCGACATGGAGCTCCGCGTCCGCGACGGCGGCTTCGACGTCGAGCTGACCGAGCCCGTCTACAACCTGACCCAGGTGAGTGCGGACAGCGAGCTCGGCTACCAGAACGTGCGGCTGCTGCGTCGCGACGTACCGGGCCGGTACGTCGGGGTGACCCACGAATACCTCGACGCCGGCACTCTGCCGCACCCGCATTTCGAAGGGGCCTGGTTCCTCGACCATGCTGCCGGGTCGAGCCGGGCCAACAAGTTCGAACGCGACATCCAGCTGCTCACCAAGGCGCTCGCCACCGACCACAACAACTCCCGCTACGTCTTCTACCTGGCGCAGAGCTACCGCGACGCCGGCGACCTTCCCAAGGCGCTCCGGACCTACCAACGCCGGGTCGAGCTCGGTGGCTGGGACGAGGAGGTCTGGTACTCCAAGCTCCAGGTCGCGCTGCTGACCGAACGTCTCGAACGGAGCTATGCCAGCGTGCTCGAGGCCTACCTCGACGCCTACCAGTCGCGCCCGACCCGCGCGGAGCCGTTGATGCACCTGGCCCGCTACCACCGAGAGCACGGCGCGCAGTACGCGCTCGCCCACCTGTTCGCCGTCCAGGCGATCGCGATCCCGAGACCACCGGACGTGCTGTTCGTCGACGAGGGCACCTATGCCTGGCGGGCCAAGGACGAGTACGCGATCGCGTGTTACTGGACCGGCCGGTACCGCGAGTCGAAGGCGGCCTGCGAGGAGCTGCTCGCGTCCGGCGTACTGCCTGAGTCGCAGCGTGCCCGGGTGACCGAAAACTTGAACTTCAGCCTGCAAAGGGTCGAGTCAACCGGATAGCGCGGAATGCACACATTGGACGGCCAAGAGGCATCCCATTTTGACCTTGATACTGAATCCAGATTTTCAAGGCTCTTCGTGTGGATATGTCCGAAATTGCGGCCTAGACCGCAGCGTCGGAGCGTTGGTGCAAATGAGGCGGCAGGGGCTTTCATGAACCATCGGCCAACGAGTCTGCCCGGACTATGAGGCCGTCGCTCCACTGTCGTCACCAATCTTGGGGGGAAACGACAGGTTGCTCCCGGTTACCCGGGAACCCACATCAACGAACAAGATCCGGGGGCTTCATCACATGACCCACACAACTCAGGCCAAGAAGCGCGGGCTTCGTCGCATCGCGACGTTCACCGCAGCGCTCGGCATGCTGGTCATGTCCAGCGGCGTTGCGCTCATGGTTACCTCCACGCCGGCCAACGCCGTCGCGGACAAGGTCGGCATCTGCCACGCGACCAGTTCGGACAGCAACCCGTACGTTTACATCGTTGTCGATGTGAACTCGGCGAAGCTGCACGGACACCTGATGCACCGCAACAGCCCCAACAAGCGTTGGAAGACCGACGGTTGGTTCAGCGGCGTGCACCACGTCGCCAACCAGCCGAAGCCCGACCTGATCGGTTCGTTCACTGATGGGAACGGTGTCTTCCACCAGTACGACGGCAACATCACCGCCTCGAGCTGTGAGAACATCCCGCTCGTTGCGACTGCCAGCGTCACCTTCACGGATCCGACGTGTGCGAACCAGAACGATGTCGACTACTCGACGTCCGGGACGCACGTGACGTTCGCGATCCACAGCGGCAGCGTTGCGGCCGGCCAGGACATCGTGATCCGTGCGACCGCCGACGGTGGTTCGGAGTTCGCTGGCGGTGCCGGGTTCCTCGACTTCCCGCACCACTTCGGTGATGCGCTCAACCTCGAGGGTCCGCCGTGTGTGACCGAAGGCCCGCCGAACCAGGTGACCCCGGTTGCTCCGACCTTCACCGACCCGACCTGTGACACGCCTCCGTCGTACACGCTTCCGAGTGAAGTCGTGATCCCGCGGAAGCTCGCCGGCCCGGAGCTGGAGACGAAGGACGTCGATGGCGTGCACTACGTCGTCACCGGCTACCTGACCGCTGGAGGAACCGTTTCCGTCGACGCCACGGCGATCCCGCCGAACGTCCTCGCCGACGGTGTCACCACGCACTGGCAGCACACGTTCACGACGCCGACCGGTTGCACCACGGTGACACCGCCGACGAAGCCGCCGACGAAGAAGCCGGACAACGACGTCGTCACGCCGACCCTGGTTCACGCCGGTCTCATCAGCAGCCCGGTCACGCCGGACCTGAGTGGGCAGCGTGGACTCGAGCTGGTCATCGCTGGTCTCCTCCTCCTGGTTGCAGGCGGCGGAATCAGCCTGATCCGCACGGGCGGCCAGGCGCGCCGCTGATCCGAGCAAGGTAGGGAGCGGCGCTAGCGGGAACCTCCGCAGCGCCGCTCTCAGCCTTCTCGCGGTCGGTCTGACAGCACACGTGTCCCGCAAACGTCGCAAGCCATCAGTCCCGCAGACCCTCCCGGAACAGGGGACGGGTCCGCGGGACTTGGCGCGCGAGGAGCCGGACACCGAACCCCAGGTCGAGGGCTGGATCTTCGACCTTCCGCCGGAGCGGTCGTCGCCTGCTCAGTCGTCGTCGAACGACGAGCCGCCGATCGACGCTCTCGTGGCGCGGGCCTTGCAGTCGCGTGGCAGGCCCGTGCCCACCACCCCGGAGACGCCGCCTCCAGTCGTCGCGGCGCCTGAACCCGTCTCTCCCGCTCCGATCACCCAACCCCCGGTCGTCGAGCCCACCCCGGTCGTCGAGCTTGCCGAGACGCATGAAGCCAGCGCGCCGTCCGACGCCGACGCCGGTTGGGTCTACCAGGCCTCCGAAGGCGAGTCCTGGGCCCCGAAGATCCCCGTCCAGGTCGTACCCGCCCACGAGATGCCGGACATCGAGGTCGGCACCTCGTCCGCGGAGGAGCCCGAGGAAGAGCCGGCCGCCGAAGGCTGGGTCTTCACCGAGCTCCCCGCAGCCGAAGAATCCAAGTCCGAGACGGGCTGGATCTTCGCCGAACCCCCGACGCGGCCCCTCAAGGTCGCACCGGACCCCGACGAGGACGAAGACCCGTTCCCCGTCGTCAAGCGTCCGAAGGTCGGCAAGCGCAAGCGTGAGCCGCGCCCCGAGGAGCGAGCGCGTCTGCGCTGGATCCAGGTGGCTCTGGTGGCGGTGCTGCTGGCGCTCTGCGCGGTGCTGCCGTTCGCGGTCCCGCAGATCGCCAGCCTCTTCGGCGACGGCACCAAGCAGCCCGTGGTGATCACCGATCCACCGGTCTCCCCGCTGACCCAGGTCCCGCAGACCTCGGTCACTCCCACGACACTCGTCGGGCAGCGTCTCGGTGCCGCTGGCGTGCCCCTGGAGGTCCGGGTCCCGCGGCTGCACGTCGACTCCAACGTGATCCCGATCAGCGGCCAGACGGGCGAACTGCTGCCGCCCAGCGACCCCCAACAGCTCGGCTGGTGGCAGGAGGGTCGTCAGGCCGGAGCCGCGCACGGTTCGGTCGTGGTCACCGGTCACACGGTGAGCACCGGCGGCGGCGCCTTCGACCACCTCGGCGAACTCGTGCCCGGCGACCGGATCCGGGTCCGCACGGGCTCCGGCTGGATCTCGTACGAGGTCGTGCAGTCGCACAACATCACGGTCGCCCAGCTCGCCGCCACCGCCCACGAGATCTTCCGCACTGACGGCCCCGGCCGATTGGTCCTGATCACCTGCAGCAACTTCAACGGAGTCGTCTACCTGACCAACTCCGTCGTGTACGCCGTCCCGGTCAAGGACAGTCCGTTCGTGCCCACGAGCGTGCGGAGCTTCGTCAACGGGGCCTGAGTCGGATTGGTCCCAAATCAGACTTTCTGCATTTCTGGGCAGAAATGTCCACGGGATGGGACCGTTGGGCTAGACCGATGTTTCGGGACGAAGCGTTCGGCTAACAGCGATTGGCCGTGGTGACTAGCGTTCTAGGCCACAACGGCAGCACTCAAGCTGCATCACCAATATCCGGGAGAAACATCATGCGCAGTGCTGTCAACAGGGCTCGTAGGTCCGAGTCGGGCTTCACCCTCATCGAACTGCTGATCGTCATCGTGATCCTCGGCATCCTCGCCGCGATCGTGGTGTTCTCGGTCAAGGGCATCACGAACAAGGGCAACATCGCGGCGTGCAAGGCCGACGTCGAAACGGTCACTGTTGCTGAAGAGGCGTACTACGCCGGGTCGTATGGTCCGAGCGGTGCGCCCGTGCAAGGTGGTGCGACTACGGCTACCTACGCGTCACTCGCCGACCTCCAGGCCGCGGGTCTGCTGCACAGCCAGCCGTCGACCACGAACGGCTACACGATTGGGGTCACCGTCGCGACCGGCGCTGTCACCGCCACCGGTCTCGCTGGCTGCCCGTGATCTAGGTCTCGAGGGGAGGGCCGTCGAGGTACGGCGGCCCTCCTCACCATCTCAGGAGGGGAATCGTTTGTTCCACCATGTGCACCGCATTGGTGACCGGATTGACCGGCTTCTTGAAGCGCTCTGGGATGCCCGCGGCACCGACCTGATGTTGACGGTCGGGCTGCCTCCGATGGTCCGGGTCGATGGCGAATTGATCCCGATCCCGGGCCAGTCGGCGTTGCTTCCTGACGACACGAACTCCCTACTTGGTGAGGTCCTGACGCCCGAGCAGTCCGATGCCTGGGCTGCCGAACGCGAGTACGACTTCTCCTTCTCCTGGCGGGAGAACGCCCGGATCCGAGGTAACGCCTTCACCCAACGCGGGATGACCGCGGTGGCACTCCGCATGATCCCCCGGCACATCCCGACGCCCGATCAGCTCGGACTGCCGCAGGTTCTGCGCGACCTCTCGCTCAAGCACCAGGGACTTATCCTCATGACGGGTCCTACGGGGTCCGGCAAGTCGACGACGCTGGCTTCGCTCGTTGATCTGATCAACACCAACCGGGCATGCCACATCATCACGGTGGAGGACCCGATCGAGTACGTCCACGACCACAAGCGCGCTGCGGTGAACCAGCGCGAGGTCGGAACCGATACGGGCACATTCCAGAAGGCTCTCCGTTCCGTGCTCCGCGAGGACCCCGACGTGCTGCTGGTCGGGGAAATGCGCGACCTTGAATCGATCTCGTTCGCGTTGACCGTCGCCGAGACGGGTCACCTGGTCTTCGCCACTCTGCACACCAACGACACTGCCCAATCACTTGGGCGCATGATCGACGTCTTCCCGCCTGAGCAACAGGCCCAGATCCGTGTGCAACTTGCGTCGGCGCTGAGTTGCGTCGTGTACCAGCGCCTCCTGCCGAAGGTAGGCGGCGGCATGGTTGCTGCCTACGAGGTCCTGGTCGCGACGCCGGCCGTGCGCAACCTGATCAAGGAGGCGAAGACTCACCAGCTTCGAAACTCCCTGGTTACTGGTTCGCAGGAGGGCATGCTGACGCTGGAACAGTCCCTCTCGGCTTTGGTTCAAGCAGGAATCGTGACGGAGGAGGACGCTGTCGCGCGTAGCCTGTACCCCAAGGACATCGAATCCCGGCCGCGGTTCACCGCGGGCGCGAGCGTATGAGGCAGGCCAGTACCCGATGAAACTCCAGCGGGGGCGACGCAAGAAGGTCGAAGTCGAACCGACTGGCCCGACCGCAGCCGAGCGCAATCAGCAACTTGCCGAAGTTCTGGTCGGTTCCAAGGCCGTCGGTCAGGCGGATGTCGACGCCGCGCTGCTGTCCGGAGGCCCCGGCGACCTCGGAGACTGGTTGATTGCACGTGGGGCCATCCATGACCGCGACCTGGCAACGACTCTGGCTGAGCACTACAAGCTACCGGTGCTGGATTTCCGCGAGTTGACGCCAGCGCCCGACGCCATCGCGTTGTTGGCACCTGAACGGGCCAACGCCATGCGTGTGTTGCCGGTTTCTTTGGTTGAGGATGCGGCGACGGTTGCCATGCTGGATCCTTCGCCCGCACTTGTCGACGAACTGGCCACGATCCTCGGTGTTCCAGTACTGGCGGTGGTCGCAACTCGCCGGGATCTCCAGCGCGCTCTCGGCACTGCCTACAGTGCGGTCAAGGACGTAGGTTCGCAGGTCACAGAGTTCGAGGCCCGTGACGCGCTTCGGATCGAGGCGTCCCGCCTGGAAAGCTCGAGCAGCGCGAACGACGAAGCGCCCGTGGTCCGTGTGGTCCAGATGATCATCACTCAGGGTCTTCGCGATCGCGCTTCCGACATTCACATCGAGCCGTTCGGAGACCGCGTCCGGGTGCGGTACCGCATTGACGGCGCTCTGAACGAAGTCCTGGATCTGCCCGGATCGATCGGTCCGGCAATCGTCAGCCGCGTCAAGATTCTCGCCGAGCTCAACATCGTCGAGCGCCGGCGTTCCCAGGATGGTCAGATCAGCATGGAGGTCGAGGGCCGTGCGGTCGATATCCGTGTCGCGACGACCGCCGTCGTCGGTGGCGAGAAAGTCGTGATGCGACTGCTCGACAAGAGCCGTCCGCTCTTCATGCTCCAACAGCTCGGGATGCCGGCCGACACGGCCGATCGATACCGGTCGTTGATCCGTTCTCCGTTCGGCATGGTGATCTGTGCAGGCCCGACCGGCGGAGGTAAGACCACCACGTTGTACGCGTCACTGGGCGAATTGAACAGCATCGACCGGAACATCATGACGATCGAGGACCCGGTCGAGTACACCTTCGACTCCATCAACCAGATCCAGATCAACGAGCAGGCCGGCGTCACCTTCGCCGACGGTCTCAAGGCAATCCTTCGCCAGGACCCCGACGTGATCCTGGTCGGCGAGGTCCGCGACGTCGACACTGCCCGCATCGCGGTGCAATCGGCGCTCACCGGCCACTTCGTGTTGTCCTCCTTGCACGCGACCGAAGCTGTGTCGGCCCTCTACCGCTTGCTCGACATGGGCATCGAGCCGTTCCTCATCGCGTCTTCGGTCACCGCTGTCGTGGCCCAACGACTGGTGCGCCGGAGCTGCACGTCGTGCCTGGAGCCGTACAACCCGTCGCCGGACGAGCTCGACTTCCTGCGCACCTTCGGAGGGCAGGAGCCGGTCGGTGGCTTCACCCACGGCGCCGGATGCAATTTCTGCGCGCACACGGGATACCTGGAGCGGATCGGTGTGTACGAGTTGCTCGTGGTGAGCGACGAGGTTCGCGAGATGATTGTCGACCGGGTCCCTCATGAGGAGATGCGGAAGTTGGCGATGAGCCAGGGGATGCGCACGCTTCAGGAGCAGGCGGTCACGCTGGTCATGGATGGCACGACGACTGCCGCGGAAGTCATGCGCTCCATCTACGTCGTAGGAGTCTGAGGATGCCCAAGTTCGCGTATGAGGGAATGACCCTCGCTGGAGAGCCGGTCAAGGGCATCGAGAAGGCCGGCAGTCGCGGCGATGTGGAAGTTGCCTTGTACGAGCGCGACCTGCGTGACCTCAAGGTGACAGAGAAGACGAGCTTCTTGCAGATGGAGATCTCGGGTCCACGGATCAAGCGTGAGGAGGTCATGCACCTGTCGCGCCAGATGGCGGCGTTCCTGCGCGCGGGACTGCCGATTCTGGACGCAGTGCACTCGATCGGTGCGGAGAGCGAGAACTCGTCCGTTCGCCGGATGATGAACGACATCGAAGATGGCCTGCGCACCGGCGAAAAGTTCTCTGACTGCTTGGAACGTCATCCGAAGGCGTTCCCGACCTTTTATCGCGGCATTGTTCGCTCAGCAGAGTTGACCGGCGAGCTTGACGTCGTACTCGCGAGGCTCGCGGTGTACCTCGAGCGGGATCTTGAGGCAAGGCGGAAAATCAAGGCCGCGCTCACGTACCCCGCCGTGATCGCCGCGATGTCGTGCGTCACCGTGGTCGTTCTGGCGGTCTACGTGTTGCCGAAGTTCAAAGACTTCTTCGCCAGTCTCAACGCCAAGCTTCCGCTGCCGACGCGGATGCTGCTCTCCTTCACGGACTTCCTGACCAACTGGTGGTGGGCACTTCTCGCGGGCGCTGCGCTGATCGTGTTGGTTACCTGGATCATCCTTCAATTCGAGGAAGGCAAATATGGGCGGGATGCTTTCCTGCTTAAGGTCCCAGTCCTCGGTGAGACCATCCAGTACGCGCTGGTCGAACGCTTCTGTCGAGTCCTCTCCTCCATGGTGGGCGCGGGCGTCAATCTCCCAGAAGCGCTTCGCGTGACGACTGACTCGCTGCGCAACAAGGTGTTCATCAAGCGACTCAGCGAAGTTGGTGACGCCATGCTCGAAGGGCAGGGCATAGCGACCCCCTTGGCGCGCACGCAGCTCTTTCCTGGCACTGCGACGCAGATGCTCCGCGTTGGCGAGGAGACGGGCCAGCTCGATGCCCAGCTCGAAGTGACAGCCCAGTACTACGAGGTCGAGCTTGACTACAAGATCAAGCGTCTGACCGCGTTGTTCGAGCCTGCCGTCATCATCGTCATGGGCGTCATCGTCGGATTCGTCGCTGTCGCACTGATCTCTGCGATGTACGGCATCTTCAACCAGGTGAAGGTGTGATGCGACCTCGTTCGTATGTCAGGCGCGACAACGGGGAGACATTGGTCGAACTCCTCGTCGCCATCGTCATCATGGGTATCGGGGCCGTCGCAATCCTGGGCGCCTTCGAGTTCAGCATCAAGGTCTCGGTCATCAGTCGCAGTGAGTCCCGAAGCGACGCAGCGGTTCGCACCTTCGCAGAGGCAATCCAGAACTCGCTGAATACCTCGGGTATCTACACGAAGTGCGCACCGCTTAACAAATACAAGACCGCCACGACTACTGCGCAGGTCCCGCCCGGGTACACCGCGACGCAGTCCGCCGCCCAGAGCTGGACCGGATCAGGCTGGACCAGTTCGTGTCCTGGCACTGACCCCGGTGTGCAACGTGTCGTTCTCACCGTCACGAACAACGGCATTCGCGGCAACGGCGTCACGGAACAGCTCACTGTCATCTTGCGTAAGCCCTGCAATGCGGGCCCGTACAGCTCGGCGAGCAAATGTTGACGCGGCGGCGCACCAGGGATGAAGGCTTTACGCTCATCGAACTGATGATCACGATCACGATCATCAGTGTTATTGCCTACCCGCTGATGGGCATGATGTTCCAGTACCTACGCAACGCCAACGAGACCAATTCCCGTCTCACCGAGTCCTCGGATCCGCAGTTCGTGTCTGCGTTCTGGCAGCAGGATGTCAGCAGCCTCGGGACCCACGGCGCCGTTAGTGGTGGCACGATCCCGAACGGGACCTCAGGGTCGGTGTGGCTGTCGGGCAACCCGGTGCCGACCGGTGTGCCGAGTGGGTGCAGTGCCATCGCCAATATGGTGGTCGGCTTCGCGTGGAACGACTACCAAAACGCAAGCAGCACCGACGGCACCGCCACGTGGACAGCGGCGAACAACGCGTCGGTTTACTTCACCGACACCAACAAGGGCCAGACGCGGTTGTGGCGCGCTCGGTGCAGCGGGGCGACGGTACAGACAAACATCCTGGCGCATTATTTGACTCAAGCCCCCGCAGTGGTGTGTTCATCGACCTGCAACGCGGCAACGCCCCCGTCGACGGTGTCGATCACCCTGAACGTTCACGATCTGAGCCGGGCTGAACACGCATCGACGGCTCTCGTCACCACCCTGACGGCCGCTAGGAGGCAAGGATGAACTTCCAACGCAAGGTCGGCTCAGACGACGGCGCGATGCTCATCATTGCGATCGTCTTGATCACGACGATTGCCCTGGTCACTGGTGCGATGCTGACCCTGGGCGGCAGCAAGCTCGCGGCCACGACCGTTCTACGGGGCGTTGCGGGCACAAGCTATGCCGCAGACGCGGCGGCAAAGGTCGCGGTTGCCGATCTTGAGCTCGGCAGCACCGCCCCGGGATTCCTAGGCCTGCCTTCGACGGCGAACTCGCCGTGGGTGTTCGACAACGCGGCAGACGGGACCGGCTGTTTCGGCGGCAAAGACGGCTCTTCGGGTGCTGTCACAGCGTTTTCGTCGCTCAACCTGAGTGGGCTATACACCGATTCGCAGAGCAAGACCACCAAGAATGCAACCGTGACTTGTTCGGTGGTGCCGGGCACCGGCATCTTCGGTCTCGGTGTTGGTGGTGGTGGAACGGGCTCGACCTCCGGGCCGACCAGCGGTCGTGCGGTCACCATTCTCGGTTCCGCGGGCGCGTCCTTCTCTTCGAAAAGTACGGGCTACATGATCCACGGCGACATCGTTTCGAAGGGACCGATCACCGGGGACCAGATCACCACCGGCAAGGTGTCGGCTTCTTCATGCGACCCAACCTCCGGGCAGGCGGGCACGTCGTGTCCCTTTGGCGGAACCGTTGACGATCCGTACGCCGGCGTAGCGCCCAATATCACCAGCGTTCCGACCACCTTGGGTACCTGGAGCGGATGCACCTTCCAACCTGGCTACTACCTCGATGCCAGTGCGTTGAACAGCGCGACGAATGCGTGCTCGACATCGACCTTCGCGCCGGGCAACTACTACTTCGACTTCCACAACAACACGCTTGATCCGACGTATAGCGCCAACTCCGGGATTCCGAGCGGTTCGGACGTGTGGACCGTAGGTAATACGGTCATCGGCGGTCAGGCAACGGGATCGGGATCCTCTCCGGGCTTGTGCAGGAGCCCGATCACGGACACCGGTGCACAAGGGGTGCAGTTCATCTTCGGTGGCGACAGCCGGATGACAGTGAACAAGGACGGCATCCTCGAGTTGTGCGGGTCGTACAACAACGGCAAGCCTCCGATCGTCGTGTACGGCCTCGACGGTAGTTCGGCGACCAGGGGGCAGGTCAGCGCGGGCTACGCGTCGTCTCCGACGCAGCAAATCACGTCTGCATCTACTGTGCCGGCCCCGTTGACGTTGAGTAACTTCACAGCGAGTTCCGGGTCGCTCAGCACAGCACTCAATGCGATTGGCGGCCCAACGGCTGACTGGGGGCCGACCACCCTCAATGACCCTCAGATGGTGCTTGCAAACTGGGGCGGAATGTCCGCGCCGCCGGTGGGGTCGACGTTTGCTTCGGCAATCGTTCAGGTGACCCACAAGGAGTCGACTGGCACGCCTGGTCTGAAGTACACGATCGGTTCGGGCAGCGCACAATCGACGAGCGGTCTGACCACCAAAACCTCGTTCACCACCCAGCCGGTCGACATATCCGCTGGTCTGAGTGCAACGCTGGGCCCGGCGATCCAGTCGGGTTCTGCAGCCGCGATCAACGCGGCCCTGAACAATCTCAAGCTGACCTACTCGGTGAACACGAGCGGAAACGCGTCCAAGAGTGCGAGTGTCGATGCCATCACACTGACGGTGTCTTATTTCCCCCCAGTCTGGAGGGGCGAGACCACCACGGCTATCCCGAGCAACTGCGTCACAGCCAACAGTTGCGATCTGTTCGGCGTCAGCGCCAGCGGTGGAAGTGGCAAGGGCAGCTTGGTTGTCAACGGGGTGACCTATCTACCCGCCGGCTCGATCAGCGCCAACATCGGCAACAACGCCGGGACGATCGCCTTCCGATGGGGGCTGGTGGCCAATACCGGAAGCTTCTCCGGGTGGCCGCAGTCCAACTTCATTGGATTCCCCTTGATCTCTATCCCAGATCCCGGACCGGGCCTCGGGTCCACTGTGACAGCTGTCGATCTCAAGGTGTATCTGTGCAACAGCGGGACGTGTGCGACGTCCGGCACCCCCGCCTTGACGGCCCGTGTGATGTTCACGGACCCGGTTGATGCCTCGAACAACGTGGTGCCAGCGCCGAGCACACGGCAAGTAAACGTGCTCAGCTGGGCGCCTGCTCGGTGACCTCACTGGCAGTGCTACTGCCGCTGGTGGGTCTCCTTGGCCTGGCCATCGGCTCATTCCTCAACGTGGTCGCCTACCGCGTGCCCCGCAACGAGTCGATCGTCAGCCCGCCCTCACACTGCCCGAGCTGCGATGCCCCGATCCGCAACCGGCACAACATCCCGGTCTTCGGCTGGCTGGCGCTCAAGGGCAAGTGCTTCGACTGCGGTGTGCCTATCAGCCCGAGCTACCCGGTCGTCGAGGCCGGCACGGCGATCGCGTTCGCAGCGACCGCGATCCGCTTCTCCGACCACCCGCGGCTCCTGCCGGCGTACCTGGTGTTCGTAGCGATCGGGATCGCGCTGTCCCTCATCGACCTTGATGTCCGCAGGCTCCCGGACGTGATCGTGCTGCCGTCATACGTGGTGCTCGCAGGACTGCTGGCGATCGGCGGTGACCTGCACGCGCTCGCGCGAGCGGCGATGGGGGCGGGTGCGCTGTTCGCGTTCTTCCTGCTGATCGCGGTGCTCGCGCGGGGGAGCATGGGCTTCGGTGACGTGAAGCTCGCCGGCGTGGTCGGCGGGGTGCTCGGCTACCTGTCCTGGGGAGCGCTGCTCACGGGCGCTTTTCTGGCGTTCGGCCTCGGCGCGCTCATCGGCGTCATACTGATCGCGGCGACCAAGGCTGGCCGGAAGACCGCAGTGCCGTTCGGTCCGTTCATGATCGCCGGCGCCTGGATCTCGATCCTTGGCGCGAGTGGAATCGGAGAGGCGTACCTCAGGTCGCTCGGGGCCTGAGGTAGCCGCCCGGCTCGAGTTCGGTCAGCGCTGCTCGAAGCAGACCACGCAGGAGTGCGGGTCGTGCTGGATGTTGGCGCGGTGCAGGCGCTCGCAGTGACCGAAGAGGTCGGTCAGGGCCTGGATCGACCGCTCCAGCGCAGTCGGTTCCACCGGCTGCGGTGCGCTGTAGTAGTCGAGTTCGGTGACAGTGGCTACGGCGTTCATGGGGTCCCTCCCGTTGACGGTCCGTGGTGTCAGTCCTTGAAGTGGTCTGCTCCACCACTATGGCACAAAACGGACAAAAAGGATAGACCCTCAAGTTTGGCTTGTGCTGGCCGACAACGGTGAGTTCGACCGATGGGGGGTTTCGACAGGCTCAACCGACTGGGGCTGGGCTCAACCGACTGGGGCTGGGCTCAACCGACTGGGGCTGGGCTCCACCGACGGGCTGGGCTCAACCGACTGGGGCTGGGCTCCACCGACGGGCTGGGCCCAACTGTGGGGCTGGGCTCCACCGACAGGCAGGGCTCAGGTGTGAGGGCCGGACGGAGACTTCGTCGGGTGGGCCGGGTGAGTCGGGTGCGGCTTGTGCGTCGGCGAGGCCGAGGGAGTCGGCTTGACCGGGTGCAACGGGTGCGCGGGGTGGGTCGGCGAACCCGTCGGGCTGGACCCCGGTGCGCCGATCAGCGCCGTGCAGTACGCCGCGATGTTGGCCTTGCCGCCGGCCGCGTTCGCCAGGGCTGTGAAAGAAGGGTTGTTCAGGGCGTTGCCGTGACTGCTGCCGGCGCCTGCCTGGAAGGCGTGGCAGAGACCCTTGAACGAGGGCGACGGGGTGCCCGAGGCATGACCAGTCGGACCGTTCGTCGGGTGCGCCAGGTGACTCGGGTGTACGCCGGTCTGCCCCGGCGCGTGTGAGGAGTGGTGGGCGCCCGTCGAGGACTTGTGGCTGTTCTCGAACGGCAAGTGGCCCGTCGAGGCGGCCAGGGCGACGCCACCCGTGCTGAGGGCGAGCGCAGCGGCTCCGGCGACGGCGTACCGGCCGGCGGCCAGGCGCTTGGCAGTGGTCACCAGCCAGCTCGCACGCGGAGCGGGAGCCGCCTTGCCGAGCTGCGAGCTCCGGAACATCGCGACCGTGACGGCTTCGCGACTGAGCTCGGCGCCCGTCGCAGGGGCTGCCGCAGCGGACAGGACGCGGTCGACGCTTTCCGCACCCGACGAGCCCGCCTGATCGAAGGCCCGTGCGGCCGATCGGCGGGTAATTCGGGCATTTCGTCGGGAAATCATCTCAACTCCTCAGCGTCCGGAGGGTCGGAAGTGTCACTGCCGGTCTGGGCCAGCTGTTTGGCCAGGGTGCGCAGGCCCCGGTAAGCGGCCGTGCGCACCGAGCCAGGTGTGCGGCCCACGACCCGACCCACGGTCTTCGCATCGAGTCCCATCACCGCGCGCAGCAGGACTGCCTCGGCCTGCTCGGCGGGGAGGGCGGCGATCAGGCGAAGGGCTTCCTCGGTGCCCAGGAGGCCCTCGGTCTCGCTCTCGACGTCGTCCGGAGCGACCCGTTCGGGCAGGTCTTCCGGGGCCAGGCTGGACAGCGGGCGCCGCCCCTGGGCGCGCAGGTGGTCCAGGGCCCGGTTGCGCCCGATCGTGGTGATCCAGCCGCGGAACCCGTCGGCGTCGCCTGAGAACTTGTCGAGGTCGCGAAAGGCCTGCGCCCAGGTGTCCGAGGCGACATCCTCGGCGTCGTTGCGCCCAACGAGTGCGCTCAGGTAGCGCTCGAGCCGCGGATGCACCGAGCGGTACACGATCCGGAAGGCCTGGTCGTCGCCGGCGAGCATGCGCTGAACCGCATCGTCATCCGAGTCCGAGGTGCGCCCCACACGCACGTTCTACGGCATTGAGCCTCGCCGCACCCACCGAACCGCCGGGAAACTGGAACGCCCCGCGATCAAGGATCGCGGGGCGTTCGTGGTCGGGTCTCGGGTCCCGACGAGGACGACTATGGCACCGGAAACGGGCAATCCCAAGCCGGACTACGGGAAGTTCCGTATTAGGTCTAGGCATTTCGCAGATGCCTGTGACATTTCGTCGATGGCAGACGCTGAACACTTCTGACTTGTGTCCTGCGGCTATTTGACTGCTCAGGAAATCCACAGAACGACTAGTCTGCAAGGGTGCTGTTCACCCTCCCGATGGCCCGCAAATGCGCGGTCGTGCTGATGTGCCTCGGCGGCCTCGGCTACTCGGACTGGGTGGCTCAGCTCTTCCTGCCGATCTCGGCCAGTCCGGTGACCAGCTACGTCAGCGAGCTCTCGGCCGACGGGCAGCCGTTCGCCAATGTCTTCCGCAACACCGACATCGTCAGCGGGGCGTTCATCATGCTGGGTGCCGCTGGCGCCTGGCTGTTGGTACGCCGCTGGTTGCCGGTGTGGATCGCGCTGTTCCTGCTCGGCGTGTCCAACGTGCTCGAGGCGCTGACGCCGATGCACTGCGTGATCACCTTCGCCGCAGCCTGTACGCCGCCCCAACCCGAGCCGCTGCTGGCGAACCTGTTCAACCCGCATGCCTGGGTCAGCGTCCTGCAGACCGTCTCGGTCTTCTCGGTCATCATCTTCGGCACAGTGGCCCTGCGACGGGCGCAGGTCGGATCGGTGCGCTGGGGGCTGCTGACCGCGATGGGCATGCTCGCCCTGGGGGTCAGCTTCATCGAGGGCCTCTTTACCGTCGAGCTGCTGGTGCACTCCAGCGACAGCGTCCTGGGCATGATCCAGCGCACGGAGGTCACCTTCGCCGCGCTCTGGCTGGCGATCGCGCCGGGGGCCCTGCTGCTCGCCGGCCACGGGCGACAGGACCGGACCGCGGCGCGCCGTCGACGTCGTTTTCGCGGCGTACCGGCCCGACCGCGGAGCGCTGCCGCGGTCCGCTGAGATCCTGGCCCCGGGTCCCAGGCAGCGGGCGTCCGCATTCCGGAACGCGGCGTTCCTTTTCCGTCCTAGATTCGTTGGTTGACACATGGAACATGTGTCACGTCGGTCAGTCCTCGGCTCCGTCGCAGCGCTCGGAGCCCTCACCTCTCTCGGTGCCCTCGAGGCGGAGTGGAACGCCGCCGATGCGGCCACCCTGCGCGGCTCCTTGCCGATGAGCGTCGACGTGGTCGTCGTCGGCGGTGGCATCTCCGGCTTGGTCGCTGCCCGCAAGGTGCTGGCCAAGGGGCACTCGGTCCTCGTGCTCGAAGCGCGCAATCGCGTCGGCGGCCGGATCCTCAACCACCCGCTGACCGAGGGCGGCACCATCGAGTCCGGCGGCGCGTTCGTCGGCCCGACCCAGGACCACATCAAGGCGCTGGCCAACGAGCTGGGCGTCAAGACGTTCAAGGAGTACACGACCGGCAAGAGCGTCTACCTCAGCAAGCACCTCGGCAAGATCACCTACAGCGGCACCGTCCCGCCCGACCCGACGATCCTGCTGGACGCCGCGAACCTGCAGTCGCAGATCGACAAGATGGCTGCCCAGCTCGACGTCGCTGCTCCGTGGTCGCACCCCAAGGCGAAGCTCTGGGACTCGATGACGCTGGGCGACTGGCTGCGCAAGAACACGCTGAACAAGGACGTCATCGACCTGCTGCAGTGCTGGACCGAGCCCGGCTTCGGCGCCGACGTCGACGAGCTCTCCTTCCTCTTCGTGCTCTGGTACGTCGCGTGCTCGGGCAACGAGACCCACAAGGGCACGTTCGAGCGGAACTCCGACACCGCCAACGGCGCCCAGGACTCCCGGTTCGTCGGCGGCTCGCAGCTGGTGCCGTTGCGGATGGCCCAGCTGCTCGGCAACCGGGTCGCGCTCAACGCCGCGGTGACCCGGATCGACCAGCGCAGCGGTGCCGTCAAGGTGGTCAGCGCGCGCGGAACGGTCCGGGCGAAGCGGGTCATCGTCGCGTGCCCGCCGCCGCTGGTGCGCAAGATCGAGTTCCTGCCCGCGATGCCTGGCCAGCGTCGCCAGCTCCTGGACCACCTCAACATGGGCAAGCTGATGAAGTGCGACGCCGTCTACTCCACGTCGTTCTGGCGCAAGAAGGGGATGAACGGCTTCGGGATCGCGTTCACCGGTGCGGCACGGGCCGTCTTCGACAACACCCCGGCCGACGGCACCGTCGGCGTGCTGCTGGCGTTCGTCGGCGGCAACACCTGGCGGACCTACGGCAACGAGTCGCTGGCCGACCGCAAGGCAGCGGTGCTGAAGGGGTTCGCGGCGATGTTCGGTGACGAGGCGTTGCACCCCATCGACTACGTCGAGCACGACTGGACCAAGGAGCCGTGGACCACCGGTGCGCCGGTCGCGATCATGAAGCCGGGGACGCTGACGTCGTACGGGCCCTCGATCCGTACGCCGCACGGCCGGGTGCACTGGGCCGGCACCGAGACCTCGACGTACTGGACCGGCTACATGGACGGTGCCGTGCGCGCCGGGGAGCGCGCCAGCTCGGAGGTCAACGCGCACCTCTGAGCCGCGTCGCGCCGCGGTCCGGCGAGTTGTGCGTTACCCGTTCGTTATGCAAGATGGATGGGTGAGGGTAGTCGTTTCGGGAGGAACCGGAGTCATCGGGCGCGCGGCGGTGCGCAGCCTGGTCGACGCCGGGCACACCGTCGACGTCCTGGCCCGCTCGGCGGCCAACATCGAGGTGATCACGATCCTCGGCGCGCGCCCGCGCACCGCTGACCTCTTCGACGTCGCCAGCCTCGTGCGCCTGTACGACGGAGCCGACGTCGTGATCAACCTGGCCACCGATGTCCCCGTCGGGTACGCCGCCGGCTGGCCGAACTCGTGGCGCCGCAACGACGATCTGCGCACCCGTGCGGTCGCGAACGTGACGACCGCCGCCCGGACGGCCGGGGTGCACCGGATCATCCAGGAGAGCGCCAGCTTCATCTACGCCGACGGCGGCGACTCGTGGATAACCGAGCAGAGCCCGATCGAGATCACCCCGGCCACCGAACCGGTCGCCGTGGGGGAGTCGCACGTGCAGGACTACGCCGGAGGTTTCCGTGCCGGCGTCCTGCTCCGGTTCGGTTCGATCGTCGGTGACGACCCGCGCACGCGCTTCTGGCTGCGCGCCGCCGCCAACGGCCGTCCGGTCGGACTCGGGCGTCCCGAGGACTGGGCGCACCTGATCCATGCCGACGACCTGGGTCCGGCGGTGCTCGCGGCGGTGCACGCCCCGAGCGGTGTCTACAACGTCGGTGCCGCGCCGGTGCTCCGCTCGCAGCTGGTCGAGGGGATTGCCAAGGCGGCGGGTGCCGAATCGGGTGCGTTCCTCGGCCCGGTGCTGCGTCGGCTCGCCGGCGCTCGGGTCGAGCCGCTAGCGCGCTCGCTGCGGGTCTCCTCGGACCACTTCGCTGCGCAGACCGGCTGGCTGCCGACGCGGCCGACCTTCGACCCCGCCTGGTTCGACGGTGCCCTGCGGGTGCACCAGGCCGTGCGATGAGCGACCCGCTCACTCCGGCCGAACGGGCCGAGCGACACCGCCGGCTCGCCGAGGTCTTCGGCGACGTCCTCCCGGATCAGACGGTCGACGAGACCGGCCCGGACGCAGGGGACCGAGCCGGTCAGACCGACGCCGCTGAGGAGTGGCTGCGCAGGCAGGTCCCGCCCCACCACGGCTGAGGGTTTCGACAAGCTCAACCACCAGGGTCGTGACTGCGACCGGGGAACCCAGCCCCGGTGGTTGAGCCTGTCGAAACCTTGGTGACTCTCAGGCCTGGCGCTGGGCCAGCAGGTCGCGGATCTCCTCGAGGAGCGCGATGTCGGCCGGCTTGCCGTCGGCTTCGCTCGGGAACATCTTCTCCTTCAAGGTGATGTACGGGACGACCACGGCGAAGTACACGACGGCTGCCAGGAGCACGAAGGCGATCAGGGCGTTCATGAAGGCACCGAAGCTGTTGGGTGCGTCGGTGAAGACGCTGCTCCAGCTCGACGGCAGCTGCGCGGTGAGCCATGCGGTGAAGGTCTTGACGACCAGGCCGAACGCGGTGCCGATGATGACCGCGACCGCGAGGTCGACCAGGTTGCCCTTGAGGACGAAGTTCTTGAAGCCGTTCATGGGTTCACTCCTAAATGTCCGGTTCCCGAGAGGGGAGGTGCACATGACAGAACACAAGAACGCTACCGGCTCCACTCGATCGTCAGGTAGAGCGAAGCGGCGGCTGTGGCTATCGCCGGAGCCTGGTCCCGCGGCACGGCAAGGACCACGAGACGGCCCGGCAACCCGGTGCCGGAGCTCCCCGCGGCCGGTACGGCGAGCACCGTCGCGTCCTCGGTGACCTGGGTCGGCGCCTTGGCACCTTGGGGGTCGCTGGCGATCAGTCCGACGACGTCGCCGTGGTGCAACAGGCCGACCGCATCCGGATCGGAGATCCGGACGGCCAGCGCCGATCGGCCGGGATAGGCAGCGAGTCGGTCGACGCCGAGCACCGCGTCCGTGGTCGCGACCTGCCCGCGATCCAAAGGAGTGGCCAGCGTTCGACCGATCAGCCGGTCCAACCGGGTCGCCGCCGAGGCAGGCAGCGTCCCCGGCCTGAACCCGGTACGCCGGAAGTCGGCGCCGGTCAGCACCGTCCCGCTCGCGAGGTCGCGCGCAGCAGTCCACGCCGGGACCGTCCTTGCTGGATCAGCCCTGAGGGTACCGACCGCCGACCAGACCGCGACTCCGAAGCACAGCGCTGCCAGGCCCCGTCGGTGGATCAGGACGCGACGGCGTACGGCGTTGACGAACGCGAGCAGCTGGGGCATGGCCCCACGCTAGGAACCGACGGACGCCGTACAGGGGCGCCGTCCACAGGGTTCAGGCAGACGCAGGCGCACTCGCGGTCGTGGACGACGAGCTCTCGGTCTTGGCCGGCGCGGCCGGTGTCGACGTCGTCGTGGAACCGGCGTCGCTACTGGCCGCGGGCGAGGTCGAGGTGGTCGAGCCACGGCTGTCGTTGCGGTAGAACCCGGAACCCTTGAAGACCACGCCCACCGCGTTGAACACCTTGCGCAGCTTGCCGTCGCACTCGGGGCAGACCGTCAACGAGTCGTCGCTGAAGCTCTGGACGGCTTCGAAGAAGTGTCCGCAGTC
>JACXTT010003709.1_pt1 | contig 23265 bp, 20 predicted proteins | sample 9270951 | NCBI WGS metagenome assembly JACXTT01 (sample SAMN15532306, study PRJNA645909) | rock metagenome | isolation source: weathered quartz diorite | place: Puerto Rico | collected 2017-06-21
TTTTTAAAGGTGATTGCCCAGTGTTACAAATATATCACCAGCTATTGAAAATTTTTCAAACAATCCGTATATTGAGAGCAAAAGGACAACGAATGAAGGACTTCGATAGAACGCTTGGAAAGCGGCTCAAGGAATTACGGGAACGACAGGAGATGAGCCAGGATATGCGGGCAAAAAAGCTCAGCCTGCCTCGACCTGCAATTTCACAGATCGAGCGCGGAGAACGACCCATCACCGCCGACGAGCTTATCAAACTCTACGATGTGGTTCACATTCCCATCGAAACCATACTGGGTTTGAAAGAACAGCCGGAGGTTGTTTTAAGTGAAGTGAGAGAGAAACCACCGAACTACACCGCCCGACCAGCGAAACCGCAGTTGAGAATCAATGTTCCACAGAAGGATTTGCAGAAATTTAGGGAGGTTCTGCTTTACATTCTCGATCAAGTCGGCTCGAAACCCAACATCGGTGAAACGGTGATTTACAAGCTTCTCTATTTTATTGACTTCGACTATTATGAGAAGTACGAGGAACAACTGATCGGAGCACGGTATCAAAAAAGTAAATTCGGACCGACGCCTGTCGAGTTCGCAAGGATTGTCGAGCGGATGATTTCAGATGGGGAAATCGAAAAAGTCAAGAGCAAGTATTTTGATTTTCCGCAGACGAAATACCTTCCGCTCCGCAAACCCGATCTTTCAAGGCTGAGCGCCGCAGAGCTCAACACGATCGAAGATGTCCTGAAGCGTTTGTCGGAGATGAACGCGTCACAGATCAGCGAATATTCTCACAACGATGTTCCGTGGAGAACGACAAAGGACGGAGAGATGATCGAGTACGAAGCGGTCTTTTACCGTACGCGACCGTACTCGGTGAGGGAGTATCCGGAAGATGTTTCGTAGAATTGTCCGTCTTCCGGAGTTTGAAAAAGATTTCAAACGCCTGTTGAAGCGTTACCGCACATTGGAAGGAGACCTCGAGACCTTTTTGAATGCTGCACTGGTAGATTATCACAAGAATGGAATTGACAACGGCGGAATCGTAGAGATTTCGGGGATTGGCTTTCAACATCCGAAACTGTACAAAGCGCGAAAGTTTGCCTGCCGTTCTCTCAAAGGAAAAGGAGTTCATTCGGGCATACGCGTGATTTATGCATATCTTGAAGATGAGGATAAAATTGAGCTGATCGAGATGTACTATAAAGGGGATAAGGAAAGTGAGGACAGGAAGCGAATTGAGAAGCGATTTTTGACAGACCGGTTTGGTTGATCAAAAACATACGAACCGGCATGGCAGTCGTCGGCCGTCAGCAAGTTGAAACTCATTGCCATTTTGGTTAGTTTGGTACCATTCTTCTTGGATTTTTGTAACGCATGATCGGTCAAAGAATCTCTTACTACGAGATACGCGAGAAGCTTGGTGAAGGCGGAATGGGTGTGGTGTATAAAGCCGAAGACACAAAGCTCAAACGTTTCGTTGCGCTGAAATTCCTTCCTTCTCACCTTTCTACTTCGGGGCAGGAGAAGGCGCGATTCATTCAGGAAGCGCAGGCAGCTTCGGCCATCAACCATCCGAATGTCTGCACTATCTACTCCGTAGACGAATACGAGGGTAATCTTTTTGTTGCGATGGAGTTTGTGGATGGACGGACTCTTCGAGATATGTTCACTCGGCAGGATGAGGGCGCGTCGCCCCTGACGGCAAGACAGGCAATCGACATTGGAATCCAGATCGCCGAAGGTCTGGCCGCCGCGCATGAGAAGGGTGTCGTTCACAGGGACATAAAGCCCGAGAATATTATGATCCGGAAAGATGGCATTGTCCAGATCATGGATTTCGGTTTGGCGAAGATCCGTCACGCTTCGAGTAAGATTAACCGTTTAACGAAGGAAGGAAGTACCCTCGGAACAGCCGGGTATATGTCGCCTGAACAAATACAGGGACAGGATACCGATCACCGTTCGGATATATTCTCACTCGGCGTCGTTTTGTATGAAATGTTCACCGGCCAACTGCCGTTCAAGGGCGTCCACGAGACAGCCTTGCTTTATGAGATCGTGAATGTGGATCCGGCGCCAATGTCAACGGTCAATCCGGGCATCGATCCCGAGCTGGATAGAATCGTGCTGGAGTGCTTGCAGAAAGAACCCTCCGAGCGACATCAATCGGTAGCCGAAATCTCGAAGGACTTCAAGCGATTCAAGCGGGAATCCGGACGGCAGACAGTGAGCAGGGTGACAACGGCCCGACAACCCCTCAGATCTCCGGCTATCAATCAGCCGTCATCATTTGCGCTGGAGGCGAAGCGCGGAGTTCCCTGGCCGGTCGTTTCGATTGTTCTTTCACTCCTATTGCTTGCGTCAGGACTGATGCTCTGGAGACGGCCCGCGCCAAATGCTCCCAGCCTCCGGCTTTCGGTTTCCCTGCCGGCGGAGCAAGCCATTGAGACGGAAAGCCTTCCGGTAGTCGCAATCTCCCCCGATGGATCCCGCGTTGTATACAAGGCCGACAGGAAACTCTACCAGCGCCGGCTCGACAACTTTGACACCGAACCCATAGCGGGGACCGATGACGCGACAAGCCCCTTCTTTTCTCCCGATGGTCGCTGGCTCGGCTTCTTCGCCGGCGGCAAGCTCAAGAAAGTGGCACTCAGTGGCGGCTCGCCTGTCATCCTGATGGACCGCGCCACAGAGGCTCGCGGTGCAACGTGGTCGACAGGCGATATCATCGTCTTCGCACCACGTGCCGGTGACGGTCTCTTTCGCATCCGATCCGATGGAGGCGGCTTGCGTCAGTTGACGTCACCCGACACTGGTCGCAACGAGCGAAGTCATCGGTGGCCGCGTTTTCTGCCTGATGGCAAGACGGTGTGCTTCACCATCGGGACGATGGACAGTCCGGACTACTATGAGGATGCTTCGATTGCATCCGTGAACGTCGAGACCGGTGAACGCACGAACATCATGGCTGGTGCCAGCACGGCAACAAGCATTTCGACGGGATACCTGGTGTATTCACACAACGGAGATTTATATGCCGCCCCGTTCGACCTTTCGAACATCAAGGTTACCGGTTCCGCGTTCCCCGTTGCTGAAAGGATTTCCGGTGAGCAAACGACGGGTGCAATGAACTATTCGATTTCCACAACCGGAGTTCTGGCATACGTGCCGGGGCAAATCGCAGGAAATGAACATCGGGATCTGGTGCTCGTCGACTTGAATGGAAACTATTCGACACTCCCCTTTCCTCCGAAGTTCTACCTGGAACCGCGAATCTCGCCGGATGGGCGGAAGGTAGCAGTGGTCGTCGGTTCAGAAAAGGATTTTGATATCTGGATTTGCGATCTCCAACAGAAGACAATGAGCCGCTTCACATCCGGAGGCTCCAACCGCTCTCCCGTGTGGTCTCCGGATGGACAGAGGATCGCCTATTCCGATAACGATCCCTCGAAACTTGCGGTCGTGATTCGCCGGGCCGATGGCGGGGGATCTCCGGAATCGATACCAATCGGATACCGGAATTACGTCAATGACTGGTCGAGTGACGGCAAAATCTTGATAGTCAGCGGGTCGACTCCGAATGCAGCAGGAAACATTTACGTGGTGCCGCTTGCGGGTGATCGCAAGCCATTGGTGTGGAACGAAACGAAGTTTGATGAATACCAGGGCAGTCTATCGCCCGACGGCAAATGGCTTTCCTACATCTACCGCGAGCACGGCACCGTAGGGGGTACCGTCGTTCGATCATTCCCAAAAGGGGATGCCCGGTGGCAGATTTCGGTGGGAGGGGTTGCTGAATCTCATTGGTCGAGGGACGGCAGGGTGCTCTACTATGTGACGCAGGAGGGACTTGTCGCGGTTCCCGTTACATCCGGGCAATCGCTGACATTCGGGCAAGCACGTGTAGTCCTCAAGGGTTATCGGCGCCTCGGCCTCGAAAGCGCCATGTCATTTGATCTTGCACCCGACCAGCGACACATTCTTGCCACAAGGGAGAGCGGAGAATCCAGCGGGGTGCCGCAGATCAATGTGATTACGAATTTCTACGACGAGATACAAAAGGCTGTAAGTTCACCGAGGTAACCGGACGCGTGATCGGACGATTCAGAAATAACACTTAGCCGCGCTCGGGGGGCATGTTCTGTGCACTTTCGTCGCAATCGGGATCGATAAACTGTCCGGCAATCCGACCCAACATTTCGTCAGCGCCATGCGGAGACGCGCTCCGGAAGGCTGTTGACTCCTAATCGAGTGCAGAGAGGCTTCAAACTTCGTTTCGCGCCCCGCCACCGCAGATCAGTAAGCTTCTCGCGAAGCGGAACATCCTCACGGAGGGTCGCCAATGTGCGAAACAAAAGCGCCTCGTCACGGTGCCCTTCAAGATTTTCCGAAAGATATTGTGCTCGGCCTACAGGGACTCCCCACTTTTGAAAGTTCGTCGGGATTCTTTCCAAATGCCTGAAGCGTGCAAGGACGGCAGAAGTCGATTTTTCCCCCCAACCTTGAATACCCGGGTAACCATCTGCGGAGTCCCCTACCAGCGCCAGCCAGTCCGGGATTGACTCCGGCCGCACGCCGAACTTTTCTACGACACCTTTCTCATCAAGCACGATCTCACGGCGCCGGTCCCAGCAAACTACTTTCTTGCCTCGCACCGACTGGGCCAGATCTTTGTCCGGAGAACATATGACCACCTGCCCGACTCCGTTGACATCCTTGAAGCGCGATGCTGCAGTTGCAAGAGCGTCATCCGCTTCGAACTCTACCATGGGCCAAACGACAATGCCCAGGGCCTCGACCGCTTTCTCTGCCATTGGAAACTGTGCGAGAAGTTCTCGATCAACCCCTTCTTCAGTTTTGTAGCCGGAGTACAGCTTGTTGCGGAAAGACTTAATGACATGATCGAAAGCGCACGCAATATGGGTTGCCCCGCCATTGTTAAGCAGGGAAATGAGACTCCTCAGGAGTCCAACCGTAGCCCCGACTTCACGTCCATCCGGCGATTTCCGTTTAGGTGCACCAAAGTAGTTACGGAAGAGCTCATATGTGCCATCGACGAGATGTATTTTCATTTTCTAACAGGATTGATTGTATAGAGAAAATTCAAACAGGAAACTCCTGCTTCCTCAACGAAGCCCTATTCGGCTGGTGAGCGGCGTTAGGAAACATGTTTCAATATGGCAAATATTTTTCTCTTTTGGGCGGGACGAGAGATAGTTTTATTACGGGTGTCCATGATTACCCTTTAAAAATGAAATCCCGATCGCGCTGCTCGATCGGGATTTCAGACCACTTCTACTAAATTACAACCGCTCGTTTTTATGAATCCTTGCTCAGCTGCACATCAGCATTAATCCAGACATCGTCACTAACCAGAACCCCGCCTGTCTCCAGCGCAGCATTCCAGTTCAGGCCCCAGTCCTTCCGGTTTATTTTACCATTGATGCTGAAGACGGCCTTTTCGTTTCCCCACGGGTCTTTCATCAAGCCGCTGAACTCGACCTCTAATCTGACCGGCTTCGTGACCCCCTTCATCGTGAGGTCTCCGTACAACGCATACTTTCCCTCTCCGCCTGTCTTCTCATACGATCGACTCGTGAATCTGATATCTTTGAAGTTTTCCGCATCGAAGAAGTCGGCGCTTCTCAGGTGCGCATCACGCTGCTCGTTGCCGGTGTCGATTGACGCCGCATTCATCCGGAAGTCAATCCCGGTGATTCTCATCTCGTCATCCGTGGATTCAATGCTCGCCTCGTACTCTCTGAATCTGCCCCGTACGGTCGAGACCATTAAGTGCTTTACTTTGAACCCGATTTCGCTGTGGGCCGGGTCGATAGTCCACGCTGTCTGCGTCAGTGTTTCTGTTGTTACCATGTCTGTCTCCTTTACTAAATTCTTGTTTGTTAGGGTCACGGATAAGGCCGGTTACTCGTATGTAATTTGTCCGTATTTGCCGAGATGAAAATCGGTGTACGCCTGGGAAATCTCCTGCAGGGTGTTCATCACGAACGGCCCCCGGGCCACAATCGGCTCCGCGTACGGTTCGCCGCCGAAGAGAATGATATCGGCCGGGGTAACCGAGCTGTTGTTGAGCTCGATGATTCCATCGCTTTTCTCGAACCCGATGAATTCCCCCCGCTTAAACTCCTTCTCATTTATGGTGACGCTGCTCAGCGGGAGGAATATCGCATATTCGAGCTCTTTCTCTGTTCCAAGAGCGAACTGCATTCCGGCTTCCAGATGGATGTGATAGATGAGCTGCTTCGAGTAGTTGGGGATCGCAGAAGCCAGGTCCTCATATCGTCCGACGATGACCTTGAGCCATCCGACATTTCCTGCCAGAACTTTCTTCGGGATTTCGTTTGCCTGGAGAGGAAGGTACTCCGGCTGTTCGGCTTTGATTCTAGAGGGAAGATCGATCCAGAACTGCAGGGCGTGTGTGAGTCGGTCGTTAGTTTGAGGATCGGGATTAACGACCTCGTCATGGATGATTCCCTTTCCTGCCTTCATCCACTGGACTCCGCCGGAGCGCACGATGGCATGATGTCCCTTGCTGTCGTAATGGTCGGCTTCGCCGTTGAGTATGTAGGTCAAGGTGGCTATGCCCCGGTGCGGATGCGCCAGGTTTCCGACTTTATGACGCGGTTCGTCCGGCGCGTGCTCGATAGGAGCTGCGTGATCGAGGAATACAAACGGGCCCACCGCTTCAACATGCATGTTTGCCAGGATGCGGTATATGGTAAATGGCCCGACATCCGCCCGGTATCCTTGCGATGTGAAGGTGATTTTCTTTTTCACTGTAGTATCTTTCTCTGTCTAGGTTGGACAAGCTTGCTTTCTTGAGTAAAAGATACGACAGGGGAGGGGCGAAAAACGATAACGTAGGTTAGAAAAAACCGTTGATAAAGATCAACGCCTCCGCCGGTTGTTGAAAGGATTCCCTACTTTTTCGATGTCTGGTGGCGAATTCGGCTGAGGGTTTCTTTGGTTATGCCGAGATAGGAAGCGATGAGATGCTGGGGGAAGCGCTGCAAGAACTCGGGATAGTTTTTCGCCAGGTCGGCGTAACGTTGTTCCGCCGAGAAACTGATCGAAGCGTGCACTCTTTTTTGATTGGCGAAAGCATGCCGCTCGTCCAGCCTCCTTGCCATTTCATTGATCGCCGGGAGTGGCTCCAGGCGGTTCATGTCGGCCTTGGTAACCGTAAGCAATTCGGTATCTTCCCAGGCATCGATATTGTAAATCGATGGCGTGAGCATCGTGAAGCTCTCCCGGTCGCCGGCCCACCAGTTCTCGATGGAGAGTTGGACAATGTGCTCTGCCCCTTTTCCATCGACGCTGTACTGGCGCATGGCCCCCTTGACGATGAACCCCATATATTTGCAGACCTCCCCTTCCTGCAGGAAGTATTGCCTCTTTCTTACTTTTTTGGGAACGAAGGCCTCCTTGATCAACTCGATGTCGTTCCCGGTGAGCGGAGTTGTGGAGTGAGAGGATATGTAGCTAAGGAGGGGTTGGTGCATTGATGTTGAGTGCTAAGCAAACGCGGCTGTTTACTCGCAAGTTTTGATTGTATTGTGCTGTTTGGCCAAACTGCCGGGTCTTCCTGTAAGAAACGTTGGATAAGCTATTCGTATGTTTGACCGGGCCTCTCCCACGACGCTCTCCATCCGGGTGTTATACCCTCAGCGAGCCGCGAAAGGCCCGCGCGCTGTAGTAAGAGGGGGCGCTGTTGTGATAAACGAATACTTTGCCGTAGCGGCGATCAGCAAAGAGGGCACCCCCCAGTTTTCTAATATCCGAAGGCGTCTTCACCCAACTCGAGGTTTTTGTATCGAAGTCTCCAAGTTTCTGCAGCTCCCGGTATTGTTCCTCCCCCAAAAGGTCAATTCCCATCGCTGCTGCCATGTCAACGGCGTTTTCTGCTGGTTTAAAGGATTTCCTTTCCTCCTGCCCTTTGCGGTCGTAACAAACACTCCTGCGCCCCCTGGGACTCTCCGGCGAACAATCAAAAAAGACGTATTCACCCGACTTCTTATCGTGACCGACAACATCTGGCTCACCGCCAGTTTTTTCCATTTCATTGAGCGACCACAGTTTTTCACTATCAGCCTCCAGCTTCGCCCGGACCTTAGCCCATTCAAGACCCTTATGGCGGCTCATGTTCTTTTCAAAACGGGCTTTCAATGCTCTCAGGAGTTCGTCACGCTGCTCCGGCGACAATTTCTTTTTGTTGTTCGTGATGTTTTTCATAGATTTATGTCACCTCTTCTGAATGAAAGTACCGATCGGATGATTGGCCGAAATTATCTCAAGGCGCTCGCTTGCCGCTGATGGCCTGGGGAGAGTAACAACCCCCAAGTTAGGAGATTTCGAGTCGATGTCAAACGGGACGACGATATCAATACGAATAAGGTTATGGAATTCACTCCGGATACACCAATTCATATTCCCAACCACTTCATTCGAGAAAGAACATGGACTCCGGTCACTACAGCGTGAGGGCCAAGGTGTGGCTCTATCCCGGAATGGCGGGATGGCATTTTGTCACCATTCCCCGAACACCTTCTGAAAAGATTACAAAAAAATTTGCATCGAGGAAGCGAGGATGGGGTTCGCTCCCGGTTGTTGCAACTATAGGAAAGACACGGTGGAAGACATCCATTTTTCCAGAACGGAATTCTCCCTCCTACATCCTGCCCCTGAAGGCCGATGTCAGAAAGAAGGAAGGAATAGAAAGCGGAGACGTTGTGAAACTTCTCATCGAGATCAAAGCGTGAGAGTTTGGTAACGACGGGAGGCTTTACCTGCGCGGGGAAAAGGGTTGACGGAAAACCCAACAACTGGGCCGGCGTTGTGGTGACACTACCTGAAGGCTTCAATCCTTTGCCGCAAGAGCCTGCGCGGGAACCAGAGCGGCTTCGCCCGCGCCCTTCCCTGCCTCTTCAACAACTCCCTTCGCTTCGATTGTAAAGCGCGCCAGAATGGTGTACACCACGGGGACGAGCACGAGGGTCAGGAATGTGGCAAAGAACATCCCGCCGACAACCGCAAGACCGAGGGGACGGCGAGATTCCGCCCCCGCCCCGAGCCCGATCGCTATCGGCAACACTCCGAAAATAGTGGCAAAAGAGGTCATGAGGATAGGCCTCAGACGGATGGTCGCGGCCTGGATGACAGCCTCACTCACCGATTCACCCCGGGCCCGCAACTGGTTTGAGAATTCGACAATAAGGATCGCGTTTTTTGTGACCAGCCCGATGAGCATGATCAACCCGATCTGCGAATAAATGTTCAGACTCTGGCCGAATATGAAGAGGGTGAGGAGGGCTCCGAATACCGCCAGCGGCACCGAGAAGAGTATTGTGAGCGGATGCACAAAGCTCTCAAACTGGGCTGCCAGCACGAGGTAGATGAAAACGACCGCCAGCAGGAACATGAAGTAGAGCCCGGAGCTTGATGTCTTATACTCCAGCGACTGGCCCGCATATTCTCGTTTAACACCCGGGGGAAGTTTTGTGGACGCAATGCGGTCCAGGTCGTCAAGGGCCTGTCCCAGACTAACCCCCGGAGCAATGTTTGCCGTGATCGCCGCCGAGCGGACACGGTTGTAGTGATTGAGCTCTTTCGGCGCCAGGGTCTCCTCGATCCTTACCACGCTCGCAAGCTGCACCAGTCCCCCGCTGCCTCGGACGTAAATCTCCCTGATCGCCTCGGGCGTGGACCTGTCCGATGCCTTTGTCTGAAGGATGACATCGTATTGCTTCGTGCCCCGCTTGAAATTGGTCGCGACGCGCCCTCCCAGGTAGGTTTCAAGGGCCGTCCCGATGTCCACGACTGACACACCAAGACCAGATGCGCGCTCCCTGTCAATGGCAAGCTCGAGCTGCGGCTTGTTGAGCCGGAGATCTGTGTCGAGATTAATGAGGTATCCGAGCTTCGAGGCCTCGCCCATCATCGTGCCCACGTTTTTGTTCAGGTCTTCATAGTTTTCGCCCTGCACCATGTACTGTACTGGGCTCGAACTGAAACCTCCGCCGAGACTGGGCGGGTTGATGACGAAGGCCAGAACACCCGGAATGGAGATTAATTGCGGGAAAAGTTCCTGAACAATCTGCTGCTGGGATTTTGACCGCTCGCTTCTCGGCTTCAATGCGAGGAAGAGGAAGCCGTTGGTGACGCTCCCCGGCCCCCCGAATCCCAGTCCGATGGCCGTGAAAAGCGCCCGTCGCTCCGGGAGCGCCAGAAGCCGCCGCTCGACTTCCTTCATGTATTTGTCGGTGTAATCCAGGGTCGACCCCTCCGGCGCGATGACGATTCCAAACCCGATGCTCCGGTCCTCTATTGGCACGAGCTCGCTGGGGAGGAATTTGAAGAAGACGACGCTTAGCGCGATCGCAAGCCCCGCCGCACCGATCATGAGGGCCCTCTTGCGCAATGCTGCCCGGAGGATGCGGTCATACGATTTGTTCAGGAAATCGAAGAACGCGTCAAATGTCCGGGAGGCCCACCCAGCCCCGGCCCCGTGCAGAGGCTTCAATATTCTGGAGCAGAGCATGGGCGTGAGCGTCAGGGCTACGAATCCGGATATCAAGACCGCCACCGCCAGCGATACGCCGAACTCGTTGAAAAGTCTTCCCACAGAGCCGGTCAGGAATGCTAGCGGGACAAATACCGCAACGAGGGTGATTGTCGTCGCGATGACGGCAAAGCCGATCTCGCCGCTTCCGTCAAATGCCGCCTGCATCCTACCTTTTCCAAGCTCCATGTGCCGGTAAACGTTTTCAAGGACGACGATCGCATCGTCCACGACAAGCCCTATCGCGAGCACCAGGGCTAGGAGCGTGAGGATGTTCAGCGTGAAACCTGCAAAATATGTCGCCGCCAGCGCTCCGACGATCGATATCGGAATGGCCACCGTCGGAATGGTCGTCGCCCGCATGCTTTTCAGGAACGTGAGGACAACGAGTATGACGAGGCACATGGCGATGAGAAGGGTCTGCTTGACCTCGTCGATCGATTCATTGATGAAGGTGGAGGAGTCATACGCGACGTCGAGCTTCATGCCCTCAGGGAGAAGCCCGGACAATTCCTGCAGGGCGTTCCTGACCTCGGCGGCGACATCGACGGTGCTCGCCTTCGATTGCTTCACTATTCCCAGCCCGACCGCCGTCTGGCCGTTGTACCGGGCCACGGTCCGCTCGTCCGCCGCCCCGACTGCCACTTCTGCTACGTCCCTCAGCCGAACGATATCGTTTTTGCTCTGGGAGACGATGATCGCCCCGAATTCCTCCGGCGTGGCCAGCTCGCCGCGGGTTCTCACGGAGAATTCACGCTCAGAACCCTCCACGCGTCCGGCCGGAATTTCCGCGTTCTCAGCCCGGATCGCCGACTCAACATCCAGCGTCGTCAGCCCGTGCGATGCCATCCTCTGCGGGTCCAGCCAGACTCTCATCGCATAACGCCGCTCGCCGCCTATAATCACAGATCCTACACCGGGGAGGCGCTGTATCCGCTCCTTGAGCACCCGGTCGGCTTCATCGGTGAGCTCGAGTCCGTTGTGACGGTCGCTCGAGAGCGCCAGCCACACGATCGCCTGGGCGTTTGCATCCACCTTGGAAATGATGGGGTCATCAATTTCTCTCGGAAGGTTGCCGCGCACGCGGGATACCCGGTCCCTGACGTCGTTTGCCGCCTCGTCCACATTCCGTGAAAGTTCGAACTCGATGGTGATGACCGAACCCTGCTCCCGGCTCGATGAGGTCATCGTCTTCACTCCGACGAGCGTGGCGAACTGCTCCTCGAGGATGTTGGTGATCTCGGTCTCCACCACGCTCGGGCTCGCACCCCGGTAAAGGGTGATGACCGATATGATCGGGGGGTCAATGTCCGGGTATTCTCTCACCGGAAGACGGGTGAACGCGATGATCCCGAAAAGCAGGATCGTGAAACTCATGACGGTGGCGAGCACCGGACGTTTTATCGACGTTGTGCTGATCTTCATATCAACCCCCGGTTTTTTCTGCCGATTTCCCGTTTTCAGGAAGGCTCATCGGCATGACTTTTCCCCCCTCCATGAGCTTCTGATGCCCCGCCCGCACGACGGTCATCCCGGGCCGTAGTCCGTCCAGGACTTCAACGACGTCCGACAGCCGCGTGCCGAGCGTGAGGGGTATACGGGAAACCGTGCTGTCAGATTTAACAATGAAGACGAATGACTGGTTTCCGCTCCCGAAAACCGCCTCGTTGGGTATGGTGACGGCGTTCGGGTGCTCGCTCAGGACAGCGACGACGTTGGCCGACATCCCCGGGCGGAATTTTCGCCCGATATTTCCAACTTGGGCGACAACGCGGGCGCTCCGGGTGGCGACGTCGATCAGGGGCTCAACGACGATGATTTTCCCCTTCAGCTGAAAGCCGGGGAAAGCAGTCGTGGAGACCGATACCGCCTCCCCCCTCGTGAGCCGCGAGAGGAATCTCTCGGGAGCCGAGAATGTGACCCTGATCTCGTCGATATCGGCGAGATCCGTGACCGCCTGCGCCGCCCTCAGGAACGTGCCGATGCTTACCCGCCGCGCTCCGACCAAGCCGTCAAAGGGTGCTGAGATTCTGGTCTTGTCGAACCGGGCCTTTGACAGGGCATAATTGGCCTGCGCCACCTTGAGAGCAGCTCCCGCATCATCGAGGTCCTGCGGAGCCCCGGCGCCCTGCTCGACAACCGATTTTACCCGGTTGAATGTGGCCTGGCTCTGATCCCGCAGAGCCTCCGAACGGGCCATCTCGGCCTTCAACTGGGAGTCATCCAGCTGTGCTATGAGTCCGCCGCGCCTGAGGAACGTTCCCTCTTGGAAGGGAAGCGACATCACGGCTCCATCGATCTCTGAGACGACGGTTATCGATCGTATGGCTTCAATGGTCCCGACCGCCTCGAATCTGTCCGAGACGTTTTGGATTTTTACGGGACTTACCTCGACCGGCATCGGCGGCATGGAGAATCCTCCGCCTCCCCTCTGGCCCCCGCAGCCCGCCAAAAAGGCAATAACTGCTGCCGTCAGCGGGATGGTTAAGTGCTTCATGGTTACCACCCTTCTCATCGTGTTTGTTCCCCGGGATATGTGCCCGATGTCAATTGCCGCAGTTCGGCAGCCGCCTTTGCGCTCCGCACAAGTGCCTGCGAATAACGCTGCTGCGCCGCCGCCAGATCGGCCCCAAGCCGCACCAGTTCAAATGCCGTCGTCCGCCCATTCTGAAATTCTATTGTTCCTATCCTCACCTGCTCCTGCGCCGCCGTCACTCCATCGCGGGCGGCCCCTAAACGGCGCTTTCCATGAGACAATTCCCTGAAAGATCCCCGGACGCGCTCTTCCAGATCTCTTTGCTGCTGGATGTACTGCTGCTCGGAGATCATGCGCCGCGCATCGAGGCGGTCGCGCTCTCCCAGACCGTTCCGTAATCCGATCGGGACGTTCACCTCAACTCCGACACTCCATGACCGGAAGTTGCGATTCACCGCATCGTTGACCGCATCGGAATAGCTCCGGCTCGGAGGGGCGGGGATGACGATGCTGCCGAGGCTGACGACTTGCCCGTCTCCGCCGAGGCCGTTTCCCCCCAGGGATCCGACCAGATTCACCGACGGAAGCGCCTCCCATGAGGCGGCATCGGAGAGCGCACGGCTCGCCTCGACATCAGCCCTGGCCGCCCGTAACGACAGGCTCCCCTCGAACGACTGCCGAACCAGTTTGTCGACGTCCCCTTCCGGGAATTCAGAGGGAGGGCTGTCCGATGCGATGAACCGCCGGGTCGATGTGTCCGGCCTTACGCCGATCAGAGAACCGAGCTGATCCGAAAGCCGGTCGAGCTGCTCCTCCCGGTCGAGAAGCAGAATCTCCTGTTCCGCCAGAAAGGTTCTCGCGGTCGCAACCTGGCTCGGCCCGATGAGCCCTGCCGCCGAGCGGAGCTGAGCATCCTTGAGGAAAGCCTGGGCCTGATCACGTATGAGTTTCTGCACTCCATAATCCCGCTCGGCAGCGTAAAGATCCCAATACGATTGCTCCACCTTCGAGCTCACAGCCAGCGCCTCCTGATCGTAACGGGCCTTCGCCGCATCCGCATCCCGCTCCGCCTTCACCAGGTCCTTGCGGGCGGATATGTGAAATCCCGTAAGAAGAGGCTGCCGGAAACTGAGGGCTCCGACCGCCGTGTATTGCGGGCTCAGCGATGCAAAGGAGGAGTTCGTGGCAAGCCGCACCGTGCTTAACGATGCCCTCACGCTCGTGCCCACCGGCAACTTCACCTGCAGGCCCGCCGTGCCCGATGTCGTCAGGGTATTCAGGACGGGCGCTCCCGAAAAGAACGATGCGGTCGGCGATGCGTCATCAATGTAGTTGAGCGTGAAAAAGGCCGACGGGTCAAATGTCCCGGCCTCACGACGCTCCACACCTAGGGCGGACATGTAGGCTGCCTCGGCCGTCTGAACAGATGTCGCGTTTGTCAGCGCATCTTTGCCGGCATCCGAGAGAGAGAGCCGCGTTCCAACCATCTGATTGAGTATGGTCTGGAGCGCGCTGTCGGGATTGGTGATGTATTGCCCCAAAACCGTTCGAACCCCGGCGAGAAGACAAAGAGATAGTATGGCAATTCTTATTGACATGGTTAGATCGGATCCGGGGTTAGTTGTACGGCGCCGGGGCGGTATTGCTCTGTTCCCAGTAGATGCAATATATTGACAAATCGCTCTTTTGCAAAATCCCGCGCAGCAAAGGGACATGGATTTTTGAGGACATATACATAAATTTAAATATGTCGATATAATATCTAAAAGTCAAATTGCAATCCTGCGAGAATCGTTCAGTCCCGACTGAGGTTATCGGGCGCGGACGTCATCGTTGCCACCCTCGAAACCAATAGGCCGGCGTGGTGAATTTCGTGACACCTGCTATTCAGCGGGAATTCCCTGAGAGCGTGTTCGGCAGCTCCAGCTTTCGGTCTAGAGAATTTTGTAGATGCGGTAAGTAACTTTTCCGGGCGTCGGTTTATAAACGCCGACAGCGACGACATTGTTTAACCAGAGATATTTCGTCGCCCCCGTCTCAAACATGGGGAGGATCCGTGCGAACAACGCCCCGCCTGGTTGCGTGAAGGCGATTCCACGGCTTGGCATGAAGATTTTCTCACCGTCATCTGTCTGTAGAAGAAAACGCAGGTCGAGGATGCTTGACTTATCGGGCCGGACCGACATCCAGTCGCCGCTCGGTGCGACGAGGATGCCCTTAAGTCCGGGGCCTTCAAAGCTGCCGCCTGCGACCGGTACGACTACCCGGTTGGCAGGGGATCCGAGGTTGCTTGCCGTGCCCCTGGCAAATACGATATCGAAAAGTAACTCGGAACGGAGCTCGTCGTCTTCCTCGGGAGGTCCTGACGACGCCGTCTTGAGAGCCGCTGCGGGAATTCCAGAGCCACTCGCGTCAACGGTCTGATCACCGGAAACCCGTGAAAGGAGGGAGGGGGAAACGGCTGCTCCAAATGTTGCCGACCAGAGAAGGCCGAAAGTTCTTCGCGTCATATGCCAGATCCTTTTCGCTGTAATGGGCTTGGTTTCAATGTGTGTGTAAACCACAATACTATAGTCAAGCAATCTTTACGTGCGGACTCAGCCTGTATCTTCCTTATCGGCGATCAGCGGACTTGATTCTCATCGAGAGTTTTGTAACTTGCGCTTCCCGGCCACACAGAGCTTTTACTTCATTCCAATTTTTCAGGAGGTTTTCTGAATTTTAAGCTCATCTTCGCTTTATCTCTCCTAGGCATTGCCATGGGAATCGCCTCCCTCTTCGGGCTGACGGGACGGTTTGAGCCGGTTCTCTGGCTGCTGATATTCGTCTTTTATGCGTATATCATCGCCCGGCGCACAAGTAAGTGGTTTCTCCACGGATTCCTGGTAAGCCTGGTCAACGGGATATGGATCGCCATCATCCACTCGGCGTTCTTCTCGACTTATATGGAGAATAATCCGGATATGATGGCAGGCTACCAAAAGCTGCCTCAGTTCGTGAGCCCGCAGGCGATGATGCTGATCATGGGACCGCTTATCGGAGCGGGGACAGGTCTCGTCGCAGGCCTTTTTGCATTCATTGCCGGCAAGCTACTGGCTCCAAAAATGCCTCAGTGAATGCTCTTGAGGATTCTCCGCGCCTCAGCAAGGATGCTTTCGGCCGCCGGGGGATCGTAATTCGCCAGGACGATGACACTGTATCCCTTTCCGATCCCTGTCTCTACCCCTGCATTGATTCCAGGGGCGCCCCCCGCAATTCCCATTCCCGGGCGGGGACGAAGTTTCCCCTCCTTCGGATTCTCCAGGATTTGCCGGCCTCGCACTTTGTCCCATGTCAGCGGGTCGGTGAAGAATTTCCCCGCCTCAAACGCCCGTGTGAATTTTAGTAAATCTCCCGCGGTTGAATAGCCTCCGCCCGCAGAGTTGCCCCTGGCAGGTCTCTGATAAAGATTGCTTCTCCTCGGCTCCGAATCGTTTTCACGCGTATAACCCTCGCCACGCTCAGGCACCACGATGTCCGCCTCGTATGAGTCAGTGCTCTCCATTCCTGCCGGCTTAAATATATGCTCGCGCACGTACTGATAGTAATCCTCGCCCGACACTCTTTCTATAATGGCCCCGAGTACGACGTAACCCCCGTTAGAATATTTTCTTCCTGTTCCCGGTTCAAATTCCAAGGAATCTGTCGCGAATAATTGCAGAAAATCATGTATCGACCGGAGTTTTTCTTTGGGCGTTTGATCAAATTTTGCACCGAAAATGTCCCCGATCCCGGATGACATGTCAAGAAGATGTCTTATGGTGACTTTTTCCGCTATGTCTCTCCTGGGATAGTCCGGTAGATATGTCCCAATGGGCGCCGAGAGAGAAACTTTTTCCCGTTCGAGCAGTTGTCCGATCGCAATTTCAGTAAAGATCTTGTTGATCGACCCGATGTTAAACCTTGTGCCCGGTTTGTTCCGCACCCCGAATTCCTTGCTTGCCATACCGTAGGCCCGCTCGAGGAGGGCCCTCCCGTCCCTCGCGATGAGGACAACTCCCGAAAACTCATCCTTCGCTACACGCTGGTCAACCAGCCTGCGGATCTCCCTCAATGCCTGCTGCTCACTTACCGGGCGGGCCGGCGCCCGATCCTCCGCCTCTTCAACACGAATCGCTGCAATTTTTTCTCCCTCCCCCCTCAAGAATGTAAATTCATACAGGCCCCCCTTCCCCCGTATCAGGGCGCTGAATGAATTTGCGTTGGCCTTGCTCATCGCGGAGAATTCGAGTTTGCCCAGATTGCTGCGCATGCGCCCGTAGACGGTTAACCTCTCGTCAGCACTACGCTCCCGGAGCGCGGTTTCCGAAAAATTCTTATTGATGAAAGCCCTCATCGACGTATCGCCACCATTGAATGCGGCGATGTAGGCCTGAACAAGGTTTTGTTCAAATCCCGCTTTGACGGTGTCACCAGGCTGTGCGCCCGCCGGCGTCTGGATGAAGAGTAGTAGAACCAGAGCTTGTGCCATGTCGGCCAGTGATTTCTTGTGGAAATGCTTTGTATACGGCATTTAAGGGGGTTTGTTGGGATGAGGCGGGCCGGCCAGGGATCTTTGAATCAGCTCCTACCGGGTGGGTGTGAAAAACGAAGCGGAGCCGTGGCCTCTGTTACCCTCCGGCTCCGCCATGAAAACTTATTTGCGCCGTATCTTGGGGGTCTTGCCGATCTTGTTGATCTTCTTCTTTGGCATCTGGCTCTTTACCAGACCGATGACGTTCCCCTCCGGATCGGCGAACTGTGCAAATGTTACCATGTCGGGGATCTCCATGACCGGAGCTATGATCTTCCCACCGAGGCTCACCACCCGGTCGAGATAACGCTGCGGGTCGTCTACCTCGATATAGAATGTCGTATAGGGGGCCTTGTTGCGGTCTACCTGCCCGATACCCCCCTCAATGCCCTTCTTGGATCCTGTCTTGACGATGCCGTAGTTCATCGGGTTGTTGGCGTTTATGTCCCACTTGAACAGGGAACCATAGAACTGCGCCGCCCGCTTTGAATCCTTGGCGTTGATCTCGAAATGAACGATGGGTGCACCCATATGAAAACTCCTTTCTGTGAAGTGGTGGTAAGGTTACTTGACTCCCCGGAACCGGACAATGACGTTAATCTCAACAGCACCATCATCCCATCGGTTCCGCAGTTCTTTCTTGCCCCCGGCCGCTCTTTCCCCCTACGCAGTTTCTTACGACCGCCGTCGCCCATAATGAGCAGCCCGCGTCGGACATTTCGCGCTTGGAGGAGTGAGGGCAATGATGTATCTTTCCAAAATTTCCACCATGCTCCCCGGGGGATCCGGACGATGCCTTGACTTTTTTAAAAACTCCCGACCGTTGATGGGAAAACAATGGTCTAAATGGATTCTTCTCGCCCTTACGGAAGGGCTTTACCTCCTCCTCTACTCGGACATCGCCCCCCGGATCATACTGTTTGTCATCGTCTCGCTGGCGACTTCAGCCCTCTATGCCCTCGTCTGGTGGTTCCTCGCGAAAAGTAAAAACCTGCTCCCGGGATCAGCCATCATCATAGTCGGAGTGATTTTCAGGCTTACACTGTTATGGCTGCCTCCAACGGCTTCGAACGATCTCTATAGATACGTCTGGGATGGCAAGGTTCTCGCATCAGGCATAAACCCTTACTCCTACCCTCCCAATAGTCCAAAACTCGCTCCTCTTCGCTCGGGGGCTCTTCCCGATTCGGTTAATTTCCCCGGTATGAGGACTCTCTACCCCCCTGCGGCCGAGCTCTTCTTCCGCCTGTCATATGGTCTCGCCGGGGAGAATCTTACCCTGTTTAAACTTCCCCTGCTCGTGGCAGAATGCCTTACGATGGTGCTGCTGTTGTTATTATTAAAAGAGTTGAAACTTCCAGGGTACCTCCTTGCCCTCTATGCCTTCTGCCCCCTGCCGGTCATGCACTTCATGGTCGACGGACATGTCGACGGTGCCGCATTCCCGTTTCTGCTCGGATTTTTGCTTTTGTGGCTCAGGGGGCGGAAGTTTTCGGCGTCGGCCGCGCTCGGATTGTCGATTGCGACAAAATTGCTCCCGGTGATTTTTGTTGGAAAAATGCGGTGGAAGGGTGCGCTGGTCGCCCTCCTCATCGGGCTTTTATCGTATGTGCCCTTTTGCCTGGACGGGACTTTTTCGCTGGAATCTCTTCAAAAATTTTCGCTGAACTGGGTCGCGAATGGCCCCCTCTTCCGGCTCCTTTATGCAGCGATGAGGAATAATCCGGCCGCGCATGTTGTCTCAGGATTCCTCATCGCCGGGTGGCTCATTTACTGCAGTCTCCGGTACAAGAATGCCATCGACGCGATGTGCTCCTCCCTTGTGGGGTTCTTTCTTCTGTCCCCCGTCGTGCACCCGTGGTACCTGACGTGGCTCGCAGTTCTCCTTCCCCTCAGGTTCCGGTGGAGCAGCCTGCTGTTCGTTGTGCTGGTCAATCTGGCCGGGATTACTCTGATCGGTTACCGGCTTAACGGAGTTTGGGGGGAATCCCTTCCAATCCAGGCCCTGGAATATGCGCCCGTAGCCGCCGCGCTTCTCGTCGAATCGAAATTTTTCGTTATTGCTTCGCCCGCTCGAAGTCGAATGATGAGGGATGATCCATCTTTCCCTCCATCCTCATCGTCCATTCCTGGGAAAAATGATCCCCATCCTTAAACGTGAAGATGAGTTTTTTCATGTAGTTGTCCTTTGAGCTCGCACGGTTCGTGATGTCCACCATGGAGAAGGCCAATTTCCCATCCTTAGCCATATTCTCCGCACGCATGCGGGGCTGGTTCCCCATCGAACAATAGTGAGTCATCATGAGCCTTTTGCCGTCGAGATGATACATGGTGATCATCGCGCCATGCTCTTCTCCCATATCCAGGGTCTCCATCAGTGCCGTGCCCATGGAGACGAGTTTGTAGGTGATCGTGACCGGTTTTCCGTCGGAATCCTTTCCCTTCCATTCGCCGACAAGCGTCTTGAGCTGGTCGAATCCGCTGGAAGCCGTTGATCCTTCGGGGGGCGCACCGGCATAGAGCACCCCGACCGACAGGGCAAGAATCACTATTGCTGTTTTCATAAACCCTCCTATTTAATGATTTGCCGGGGCGTCCCGGCCGGATTGTGGAGCGGCGTTCGGGTAGTTTGACGCTTTCAATATATGGCTCGCCCAGCCCAGTGTCAAGAATTCTGGCTTTGCTTCTGCATGGCCGGTTCACTAAATTTTCCGAATTATCCGCCCGATCGTTCACAGTGTGAATCTATGAGGCCCGGATGATCGAAAGGGATTATGTGCTCCGGATGATCCAGATGCTCGCATCTGTTCTGTCAAAACTTCTGTTTTTGAAAAACTCACGGAAATATGACGAGGCGCTCGCCGAGATCGATGAGGCAGGCCAGAGGTTCATCGGCATGAAGTGGGTTTTCTTGCGAAACCTTTCGATAGAGCAGCTTATCGACCTCCTGGGCCGCGAACGGCAACTGGACAAAATGTTCGCGATGGCCGAACTTCTCCGGGAGGAAAGCGAAATCCTGGCCGACAAAGGGAATCCCGACGAAAGCGTTCTTCAGGGCATGAAGGCATTCAGTCTTTTCGCCGGGCTCGTCGCCGACGAAAGGAGTTTCTTGAAGGTGATGTCGGTCAATAAATTTGACGCATTGCTTAAAAAACTCGAGGAGTACGAGCTTCCGCCGCAGCTCGATCGGAAACGCTTCCGCTACTACGAAATCGTTGGAAAATTCGCAGCCGCCGAAGATGTGCTGTTCGATATACTTCCAAAAGACCCTACGATCCGCAACGAGGGGGTTGCATTCTATAAAAGGCTCCTTGGAAAACCGGATCAGGAACTTAATGAAGGGGGCCTGCCGAGAGAGGAAGTTGTTCTCGGACTCGACTCGCTGATGAGTAAATCCTAAAAATCCTACTCCGGCCTTAACCGCCTGACTGCCATCAGCGCCAGCGGGCCGGTCCCCACCGCCGCAAGGGCAAAATAGACGGCCCCAGGATGGACCGACCCCGAGGAAAGCATTCCCGCAACCGCCCCCGCTATGCAGAGCGTCGGAACGATGGTCATGACTATGAGCCCGCCGGACCCGAGCGGGATGCGGAAAGGGCGCCCCGCGTCCGGTGCCTTCTTGCGCAGAACTATCAGCGCGATGAATTCCGGTATCAGCGCCGCACTGTAGAGCGTAACATCGATGATGAGCAACTCGCCGAAATTCCACAGAACCATGAAACTCACAACTATCGCACACCCGATGATCGCAACATGCGGGACCCCCGCCGCATGATGGACCTGACTGAGCTTTTTCACGAGCAGGCCGTCATCCGCCATGACCTTCGGGACCCTGCTTATGACGAGGAGCGTTGACAGGAATAACCCCAGGACGCTTCCGATCCCCCCCGCTGCCAGCAAGGCTCCGAGCCACCAACCCCCTACCCGGAGCCCGAGGGCAGGGTAACCCTGCTCCTCCAGCACCCCGGGATCGACCGATCCCCCCGCAAGTATTGTGAAGAAATAGATCGCGACGATGATCACCATCGCATAAGACGTGGCGGTCAGGTAGGATTTTAATGGCACATGTACTTCTTCCGCTATCGTGAATGCGTTGTCCCACCCGAGGAAGTTCCACATGACGTTGAAGAGCCCGGCGCTCATGGCCGCGAGGCCCACGGGAACAACCACGCTCGCCTGACCGGCGGCCGCAGTGACCGAAGGATGCCGAAAAAGCGCCGCGGCGAAGAGGAGGAGGAAAGGGGCCAGGACCGCCGCTCCCAGCGTGACGGAGCCTCTCCCCGTCGTCAACGCTCCCCTCAGGTTTATAAGGACGCAGATCCATATGACGGCAAGATAAAGAGGGATCTTGTATTCCTCCGCCCCCGGGACGAAATATTTGAGGTATTGGACAAAAAGTACCGGGTAGATTGCCAGGTCCGTCATTCCGAAGAGCCATGTCCACCATCCCTCAAGGAAGCCCCAGCGCAAGCCCATGGCGGTTTTGACCCACTGGTAATATCCCCCCTCCCTCGGCATCATTCCGTTCAGCTCCAGCACCATGAGTATGACCGGAAGGCTCCAGATCACAGGGATTACCAGAACAAGTACCATCGCCAGCGGGCGCCCGACCTCCTGAATGAGAGGCTCCAGGCCATATGGGCCACCCGAGACTGTGAAGAAGATGACCGCGGTGAGATGAAGGGGTCGGAGGACCCGCCTGAATTGCATGGGTCAATATACATGGGATCCATTGACAATCAAAAGAGGCCAAACGTCTCCTGCTGCCTCGCTGAGCCCATGGACGATGCCACCGGACGGGTCTCGATGCGCTCCGCTCGTATATCGAACACTGTGGCATTCCCCGGGAAGTTTTATGCCAGGGAGGTGTCTATTAGGACTGACCCATTGACAAGCGATGGACTGCCTTCTTTAGGCCGGATTTCATAGGTTCCCAATTTCTCCATTTTTGCGTACCCGAGTGCGCGTGCCCTTGACAATACGAAGAATATCTGCTAGTTTGGAATCATCGGGCAATCCATAGTTCATCAAGAGTCTCGGGCGGTGGCACAGGTGGCAGTCGATCTCTTGAACCCAGTGTTTAGATCATTCACACGAGTATATCGCACTACGCGGTCTTTATTCCTGCGGGAATGAAACTTATCCCTGTCGATCTCGGCTATGATTTGTATTTCCACAGAGGGGGGATGGTGATGCAGAAAACGTCCCAAATCCTCGATCACGTTGCATAGACCTTCATGGACGAGATACTGGCCCCCTGTAGAGAGTTCGAGAATCTCGACCGAAGCTCTATGGCGAGAGGAGTCTATGATCCCATGAATGGGTTAAGAGTCGAGCGTGAACTTCGTCCTTTATTCGTTCTACGTGCCCTGCTGCTTCTTCATTCATCAGAGTGGAACGCCTCCTCATTTACATCAGGGGTGTATTTTTAAAGGATTGTCGCTACAGATGTGACAGATCCTAGCAAATCATTCACGAGCGTCAAGAGGATGCTTTTGTTAAAATAAACTCCTCGTAGCTAGAGAGTTGAGCTCTCGACCACTGGAGAGATAAGCGGAGGGTTGTCATGAAGCTGCTTGCGATGTTTCTTCTTTTCGCTGTTCTCACGGAAGTGAGTACACAAGCCCAAACACCATGGCAGTGGCTACGTCCGCTGCCG
>JACXTT010003710.1_pt1 | contig 23260 bp, 20 predicted proteins | sample 9270951 | NCBI WGS metagenome assembly JACXTT01 (sample SAMN15532306, study PRJNA645909) | rock metagenome | isolation source: weathered quartz diorite | place: Puerto Rico | collected 2017-06-21
CCATGGTCCTATCGATCACTTGCGACGGGTCTCAGAGCAGCCAGTCGTTTCAGCACGTAGGCCGCAGCCTCTCGCACCTTGGACCGACCTTCTTCTTCCACACTGTACACATGCAGTAGGATAAGCGGGTGTCTTGTCTCCCCGCCTCTAGGATGAGACTTGAAGTATAAACCGTGATACTCTTGTCGAGCCGCGACGATTATCGGAGCGAGAGCTGACTCGATGACACCGGTGATCCTCAATGTCGTCTCGATTGGCGCGCCGCTTCCCTCCTCTTTCAAAATTGGGACTATTGAGCGCTCAAAGATTGCTTTCATCTCTCTCGGGACTCCAGGTAGAGAGACCAGTCTTGTTCCTCCTCTCTCGATCGAGACTCCAGGCGCTGTGCCGATCGGATTCTTCAATGGCAAGGCGCCCTCAGGGAGAGTCGCCATTTTTCTTCTTGCGTGAGTAATCGCCGTTTCGCCCTCCATCTTCCGATAATATTCGCGAACCATACGCAACGCTTCGCCGTTGACGATGATCTGCGCTTCCAGGGCCCGAGCGACTCCTTTCATTGTCATGTCGTCCGGCGTCGGCCCTAATCCGCCCAGCGTGAACAACAAGACTGGCCTCCGGGCGATGGCATTTCGAACCGTTGACTGAATTTCACTGAGAGAATCCGGAATGGTTGTGACTCTGCTCAATTGCCAACCGTAATGCCTCAGCCGTTTCGCTATCCAGTTGCTGTTTGTGTCGAGCGTGTGCCCGATGAGAATCTCGTTTCCAATGGTGACAATCTCGGCTGTCGGCTTCATCTGTGATTTTTTTGTTAATGGTGCCAAGAATTGGTCGACTCCGGGGGTTCAGCCAGGCTATTTTGAGGAGCTGGATGATACGGCGATGGCCGCAGCTAGGGCCCCCACCAGGGCTGTTCTCGAATCGTCCGCAAAACCTATGATCAGCAGGTCTCTCTCCAAAGGCCGGAAAAGTTTCCGCAAGCGATCATCCTCGGTCGAAGACGTTTCTCTCGTGTCCCGATTGTCTGGGGGCATGACTAATCGTCCATGAAGCATTGCGAGCGTTATCGTTCCATCAGCCCCGGCTCGGACGGCTTCGTCTCTCTCCTTCAACCCTGTCAGTCCGTGCTTGTACTTGTTTGCTAAGCAGACTCCCGCCGCGTGTTTCCCGGGGACCAAGTCGGTCTCGTCAAGTTCGTGGATGCTCTTAACACTCAACGATTCAAGTTCTGTTCCCAATCGTTTCTCTCCATTCTCTGATAGGGAAGCGCCGTTCTCCGTGATAGTGATTATCTTGTGATCTGACAGTCGCTCTAGCAGACCTCGGGCGACCCCGTCATTGATCCGGAGTGCGTGTGAAAGGACTCTGCGCCCGACTGGGCCTTCTCGCCGGATTAGAATCAGAGCCACCAGGACCTGCAGGTTGGTCAGTTGGGGCAATGGCCCGCGTGCTCCACGGCGCCATCCTTGCAGAATGTCCTCGAACATCTTCCAGCTTGCAGAGTCCTGGTCGCATTCAGGTTTATGGAGAGGAGTTAACTGTTAGCCAACCTGGGTATTGGTTGGGGTCAAGTGGAAACCGTCCAAGTCGCCCCTACATTGTACCCGGCAGGCGACATTTCAGCGCGACCCTTGAGATGTTTTTCCAACCTTCTCGAAAGAGATGTCATATGCCCCAATCCAACCACCGCCACAACTCTTCCAGTCGACCCGTCCAAGACTTGCCCGATACGTTCTACCATGTACTGTTCGCGGGTATCAATCAGAAGCCTGCTCATAGCTGGGTACCTCTTTCTGAAAGAACCGATACTGTGGGCTAGTGTTTCTCCTCCGGTCGAGAGCTCCTCAAGCCCCGCCCCGACACTTCCGCCAATACTACTGAATCCGAACCCAAGTAAGACCAAGCTGGCTACGCTGTCCATCCCCAGTTTGACCTTCTCCGCGACTGGAATTTTTCGCAAAAGCACGACGGTCCTATCTATCGGCATGTCGATCAGGGCGATCCGTGCCCCTATCCAGCCTGCTTCCTCAGCCGCTCCCAACATTTCCTTGCCTGGCATCGAGCCTGTTAGTTGCCCCGCAACTCTCTCCAACAAGCCCAGCAACAGGATTGACAGGCCGGTCCACGACCGTCGGGCCTTGGCAGAGCCCGATTCTCGTTGTACGAGCGCGTTCAATCTGCCCTGGTCCAATTCAAGAGCGACCACGCTTGGATTGACATCCCGGATAGTGTTCCGGGCTTCTTGGACGCTGGACGGGTCAACGTGGACCGTCCCTACTATGACCAGCCTCTCTCCCACTCGGACCACCCTTGGGGAACCAGATGTGGAAGATAATGCCATGAGCAATCTTCCGCATGCTTAACGCCTATAAACCCGTCTTGTCTCTAACAGGAAACATTCAGCAAAGCAATCGGCCGACCGACCCCCCTTGATACAAGAAACATCAGCACCGGTCACTTCGTCCAGGCCAATCCAATCCAACGGCAGTTCTGGCACCAATGAAAACTTGGACGAGGTCGGGCGGTTGGAGCTTGAAAGAAATCGTCTGCGCGATGAGGAGCGGGCCATTGTCCAGCAATTACGCGAGCTGAGGCCCCGGCTCCAGGAGCTGAGGGGACAGCTTCAGGAGCATCGAGACAAAAGAGACCAGCTCAACGAGACGATCAAACTTCTCAAGAAGGAACGTGACGAGCTCCGGAACAAAGCGAAGGATCGAATCGAGCAGTTCACCGAGATCCGAAAGTCAACACCCGGAGGCCGGCGAGCAGTAGTAGCCGAGAAAGAATTGGCAGCTCTAGAATGGAAAGTTCAGACATCGATCCTGGACCGTGACGAAGAGAAACGTTTGATGCGGCAGATCGCCTCCAGAGAATCCCAAGTGATCGGCAACCGGAAACTCAACGAACTCAGGGGAAACATCGACCGATACAAGCGCGACGGTGACGTGGTCCATGCCAAGATCCAAGAACTCGCAACGGAAAGCCAAAAACATCATCTCGAGATCGTCCGCATACGTGAAGAGCAGGCATCAGTACGTCAGGAGATCAGCGAGAAGGAGGCGCTTTGGGAGGTCACTCGTGAGAAGGCGATCATTGCCGCTCAAAAGTATCTGATGGCGCGAAACCAATCCCGCTACAGCACTCGGATGCTGCGAACCGAAAAAGACCGGTTGCATCGTGAAACATTGAAGGCTGCGGCGAAGGAGAAACTGGACAAGGGCGGAAAGCTCTCCCTCTTGGAACTGAACGCTCTCTATGAGGGCGAGGGGGAGGATGAGGAAGAACGGGAAGAGCAGAGTAGTTGAGCCGGGATCCTCCGAGTATTGGGATAATCGGGGGTTCAGGCGTACGTGCCATCGTTAGCGGCCCGACCACAATTCTTGGGACGCCTTATGGTCCCACGCCAAGCATTGCGCAAGGCGAGATCGGTAACAGGCACGTATACTTCTTGCCGAGGCATGGAGAACATCACGAGACCCCACCGCACCGAGTCAATTATCGGGCGAATGTTTGGGGCCTCAAAAAACTGGGCGTCGAGAGGATCATCGCAACGAATGCTGTCGGCGGAATCGACGCTGACCTACAGCCCGGCGACATTGTAATACCTAATGACATTGTTGACATGACCAAGTCTCGCACGGGAACCTTCTACAACTCTGCGCCCGTGACGCACGTAGACGTTTCCGAGCCCTACTGTCCCACAGTGAGGAGAGTTCTCTCGGAGACGGCTCGAGCAAAGTCGAAAAGGATCCGCGACGACATTGTGATGGCAGCAACAGAGGGCCCCCGATACGAAACGCCCGCGGAGATTCGGATGCTTCGAACAGACGGGTGCGGAATCGTCGGGATGACCGGAGCACCAGAGGCGTTCCTGGCTCGGGAACTGGAACTGTGCTATGCCTCGATCAGTTTTGTCAGCAATCTGGCCGCTGGACTCCAGCGCTCTCTATCCGCACATGAGGTCGAGGAGAGGGGCCGTGAGACAAGCAAAATGCTCAACGCAATACTATTAGAGTCGATTCCACGATTACCCATTTCAAGACTCGACTGCCCATGCCCGAAAGCGTTGGCTCACGCACAGCTAACCCCCGTGAAAGCGGAGAAAGAAGAACTTGCTAGACAGACTGCTTAGAAGCGCTGGAGTCTACGCGGTCTACGAGGAATGGCTGACCCGGCAGGTGAAACTGCTTCCCATCCCTGAGCATGTCGGCGTGATTCTTGACGGGAATAGAAGGTGGGCCTGGGAGAAGCAGTTGACCATTCCCGATGGCCACTTCATGGGAGCGAAGGTGGGAGAGAAGCTCCTTGATTGGACGGTTGAGCTCGGTATCAAGACGTTGACGTTGTACGTGTTCAGTACTGAAAACTTCGATCGACCCACAGAAGAGGTGAAGGGAGTCCTGAAGCTGATCGAAGGTGAGGCGATAAAGTTGGGGACGGATAGAAGACTTCACTCCAACATGGTCCGAGTCAAGGTTCTCGGTAGAACGGACCTTCTCCCAGACAGCCTCCGCAGCACGCTTATGCATATTGAAGAGACCACGAAGAATTATGACAAGCATTTCCTCAACGTTGCCATCGCCTACACCGGGAGGGCGGAGATAGTTGACGCGACTAAGAAGATCATCGAAGATGTCAACCAGGGCGTACTTTCGCCGCAACAGTTGGACGAGGACACCTTCATGAAATACTTGTACACTGCGCATCTTCCCAATCCAAACCCGGACGTAGTCATACGAACAAGCGGCGAGGAGAGGCTCAGCGGATTCCTCCTATGGCAATCAGCGTACAGCGAGCTCGTCTTCGTCGACGTATACTGGCCCGGCTTCAGGAAGATCGACTTTCTAAGAGCACTCCGTTTGTACCAGAGACGGCATCGCCGTTTCGGCCGGTAAACCCTAAAACCCCGTACCCTCTCGAAGGTCTATTGCGGGCTCAAGCTCCACAGAGAAGGTTGAGTTAGCCACGTTCAATCTCGGACCCGTCCAGTGAGGGTCTACCAACCCTGGTCTACATCAAACGCATCGACATTCGAGGCTTCAAGACCTTCAGCAAGAAGGTCTCGATCGGACTGGACCGTGGGTTCACTGTCATAACGGGCCCCAACGGGTCGGGAAAGTCCAACATTCTAGACGCGTTGAAATTCGCCCTGGGCGAGTTGAGCCCGAAAGAGCTCAGGGGAAAGAGCCTGAGCGACCTAGTCCACAAGTCACAGGAGGCGGGAGCTCACTCCGCACACGTAACCGTCCAGTTTGACAATGCTGACCGCAAACTGACCGTTGACTCAGACCTAGTCACCATCAGCCGCGAGTTCTCGAAGGGCGGGGAGGGAATCTACCGGGTCAACGGACGACGCGTTTCGCGGAAACAGGTCCAGGACGTGCTGGGCCAGGCCGACATTCAGGTGACGGGGTTCAACATGATCGCCCAGCATTCGATCACACGACTGGCAGAGGTCGCACCCGAGGACAGACGGAAACTCTTGGAGAATTTGATCGGGATTGGAGCATTCGAGGTCCGAAAGGCCGAGGCAAGAGCACAATTGAACGAGGCTGACATGAACCTCAAAGTGGCCGCGGCAAAAGTCGAGGAAGTGGGAGAGCGGATTGTACAGTTGGAACGGGAACGGAACGATTTGCTACGACACAATATGCTCAAGGCTGAGGTCGGTCAGCAACAGGCGACGATTCTCTCTGCCAGATTCCAGACGTTTCGAGAGAAACAGGCCAAGGTACAATCGTCCCTAGACGAGGAATCGAAGAAGCTGGAATCCACGAGAGAAGAACGCGAATCGATTGCTCAGGAACGGTCGAAAGTTGAGCAGGACCGAGCTCTCTTCGAGGAGACCACGGTCAACAAGGGCAGCCGGGAGCTGTTCCAAGTCGAGCGCGAGATCGCGCTAGCAACCACTGAGCTCGTCAAGGCGTCCACTGAAATGGAGAGCCGGCGGACTATTCTCGAGACTAGAAGGCGACAGCTTGCCGCGCTAGAGAAGAAGGCAGGCGAAATGGATACATCGATTCAATCTCGCAAGGACGCTCAACACTCGCTCTCCAGTAGGCAGTCAAGCCTCGGAGCGAAAATGGACGAGTCGTCCCATCGACTGGAACAAGTAGAGACCAAGCTTCGGACCGCTCGCGACTCACTGTCAAACGACGCGGAAAAACGAAGAGGGCTCGACGGGGAGATCGAAGCCTTGTCCCGAGAACTCGCCAAGATCTCAGTCAACAGCAAGGGAAGCTCGACTAAACTCGAACTTACCGCTGCCAGCCTTCAATCGTTAGAGGCTAGGCAGAAGGAAACGCTGGAACTCTCGACCGGATTGAAGGAACGCGTCCAAGAGATCGAAAGAATGGAGAAGGAGGAAGAGAAACGGCTCACCAGTATCGAGAACAAAGTGAAAGAGTACGGAGAGCTAAAGGAGAAACGACGAGTTGACATTGAAGAAGCAGTCGAGGTTGTCAAGAAAGCACGTGTTACGGTAGTCGAGTTCAACACTCAGAAAAATCTGGCCGAAACTTTCGGCGCTGAAGAGCGCGCGCTGGAACGTGTCGAAGAGATGGCGAAGGAGGGCGCCATCAAGGGAGTCCTCGGACGACTGGAAGACCTGGTCAAGTATAACGAGGAACATCGAAAAGCTGTAGTCGCAGCGAGCTCCGGTTGGCTCAAGTCATTGGTGGTCCGAGACTTGGAGGTTGCGATAAAGTGCGTCGAGAGCCTCAAGCGGGCGAAGCTCGGCCGCGCAAAGATCGTTCCATTGGACTTGGAGCCTCCAGGCTTTGAGGCGGACTACGATGATATTCCCGGAATCGTCGGGCCGCTTTCCGACCTTGTCAGGACGGAGAAGCAGGTTTCTCCCGCAGTTGAGTATGTCTTCGGCGACACGCTCCTCGCAAACACTCAGCGCGCCGCATTCACGGCTGCCTCTAGAGGATTAAGGTGCGTCGTGCTCAGTGGCGACCTGTACGAGCCTGGAGGAGCCTTGGAAAGCGGCTATTATCGGGCGCCCTTCGACGTGTCAAACATCGTTCCACGCGGCCCGGCACTGGAGGGATTGGAAAATACAGTCCGAAGCCTCGAACAGATCGTCCTCAAACAACGGGGAGATGTCGATAGATTGGAAAACGAGCTGGGCAGATTGCGTGAGGAGCGAGCGATTAGCGGGAAGACTCGGGAAACTTTGGCAAAAGAGGTGGAACGCGAGAAACAGACGCTGGAACGATGGAAAAACATTCTCCAACAGACACGTCGACGGATAGACAGTCTAGAAACAACGATCAAAAGAGAAACTGAGTCTCTCAACGAGATGACGAACAAACAGGGCGAGATGAAGCGACGCCTAACAGTCTTGGAAGAGGAACGTGCTCGGATGAGATACGAGTCTCGGGTGGCATCCGTTGGGCAGCTGGAAAAGGAGAGAGAAGAGGCGGCGAGAGAGGCTGAAACCATTCTGAGGGAGAAGCTGGAGGTCGACAGCAAACTCGCGACCGCAAGGTCAACATTTGACACGCTTCGACCCGCCGTGGACCAGGTCAGGATTGAGATACGGACCTTGGAGTCGGATGTCCGCAAGGAGGACGCTAGGGTCGGCGAGGCTGACAACATAGTTGCTCAATCTCAGGAGAGGCTGAAGGTCCTCGAAAAGGGGAAGGTCGCATTGGAGGAAAAACTTGGCGGGGTGAACACGGAACGCAAGCAGTACGAGGTCAAGCTTCAGGAGCTCGAGAAGAAACAGCGTGGCCTGCTCCAACAATTGGACCCGGTGAATGCTCGGGTCGCCGACTTGAAGGGGACGCTTCGAGAACTGGACATTCAAATCTCAATGCTCACGGGACAGTTGAAAGAGTTGGGCCTGGAGCAGCCCGTGGAGAACGCGCTCGGCCATCTAGAGGCGGCCACAGACTGGAAGAGGGTGTTGGAAGAGGAAATGGCCGGCATCGGAGCAGTGAACCAGTTGGCGGTCGAGCAGTATGATGCGCAGAAGAACAGCTACAAGCTCTTGAGCGTACGGATCAACAAGCTGGAACAGGAGAAACTCTCGATACTACGGACGATGGACGAGCTGGAGCGAGAAAAGAAGCAGGCGTTCATGCAAGCATACAACCTGGTCAACACGACCTTCCAAGACCTATTCAAAGAGATGACGGACATGAGTGGAAACGGGCGCATGGTCCTGGATGATGAGGAAAACCCGTTTCAGGGCGGAGTAGAACTCTTACTCCAGTTTCCGGGCAAGCCCGAGCTGACGATTGGGAGCGCAAGCGGCGGGGAGAAGAGCGTTTCCACGGTCTGCTACCTGTTGGCCCTCCAGCAGATCCATCCCATGCCCTTCTACGTTATGGACGAGATTGACGCGCACTTGGACGTTGTCAACAGCAGGCGCCTGGCGACTTTGATCCGAGGAAGGAGCCACATGTCCCAATTCATAGTCATCTCACTGAAGGATACAACGATCTCTCGAGCCGAGCGAGTCTATGGGGTCTTCAACGAGAAGGGAATGAGCAATGTGGTCAGTCTGCCGGCTCTCGGCGGAGGAAAAGTCTAGAAGACTAGAAAGAGCTACGTCGGATTGGTCTCGCGTAGAGCTCGGTTTTTTGGGTCTACGCTGTTACCCGGATCGTTATTGAAAGGGGCGTCTTGGCGACCAAATTCTGATAGGACCCAGAAATCTGGACGTTCACGGTGCCAGAGTATGTTCCGATGCACTGAGAAGCGGAGACAACGCACCGAGCTCTCAACTGGACATTGTTCGGAGAACTGTTTCCAGAGCTACAACCATTGAAACTAGAAGGAGTAGCAGACAATGAAACCTTGCTCGGATTGTTTGTAAGAGATACGAGGCGGATAATGCTCGGCGTTCCTGGACTGCAGATGAAAGAGACTGGCCCTACCAAACCGCTGGAGCCAGCAGTTGCTGAGAACGTGATCCTAACGCTAGTGGGCGACCACGTGATTTTCGGAGGAGCCGAGCTGGGCGAAGGACCGTAGACGAGAGCCCCGTACGAGGCGGCTAATATTGTGCCAAGTACTAGCCCCACCAATATGTGTGGAGCGTACCGCCCAATCCACGCCTTCAAGACTAAGCCCCCCGGGCTTGCGGAAAAAAGAAGATATAACATTTCGCATATCCAGTATAGGCCTCAGTAAGAGATAGTATAGCCTAGGTTAGCCCCATATTACCCATTATACCTGAGACCGAACGGGCCACGGCAACCTTCATAGTAACTGTCGAATCGTAAGATCTGATCCACTTTCCGATGAGCCCAGCACTGCGTTGGAGACCCCTCATTGTCCTGGCTACTCTGGCTTCGCTTGTAACTGTCGAATCGATAGCGCTACTCGACCAAGTCCTATTCCCCAACTATCAGTTCGTGCTCGGCTCTTTCTTCCTCGGATTGTCAACAGGACTCTTCTGGGCTCTCGCACCATTATCCGTCGGACTCTTACTGATGCTCATTTTCATCTCACCACTCAGGTATGCTCTTGACCTGGGAAGCCGAAGGAGCCAGTTCATTTTTCGATTTCATAGATGGATCTTACGTCCGGTTGCACCTTTCATGCAATGGTGCAACAATCAGATCACTGATCAAAACATTTCGACAACCCTTCAAGTGACATTGCTAGCCGCGACTGTACTCTCTGGCATCGCTATCGGACTAACACCGTACCGTCCCGACCTCAACATACAAGGAACACTCGTTGGAGTTGATACACAAAAATATTCCACAGTCGTCGGAAACATGCTGGGAAAAAATTTCATAGACGCCGTTCACTACTCATTCGTCGATCCGGTCTTCAAAGGTTCGAGACCACTCGTCATGCTCTTCTTCTACGGTATCGCGGCAACGTTCGGAACGGATGCGGATGGGGTTCTCAGGTTGGCCCCCGCGCTTCTAGCATCATTGCTCGCTATTACTACATTCGGCTTCGTCAGGTATGGGCTGGGAGACCGTCGGACAGCAATCCTGGCGGCGCTACTCTCAGTCTTTTCTTACCAGGTCTCAGTTTCGATCTGGGCGGGCTACTACGCGAACTGGCTCGCCCTAGCAGAGTGCTACCTCCTGCTGACAACTGTTCTATCGTTCTCCAAATCTCGGTCGAAACTAGCCTTCACTGGCATGTTCGCTAGCTCGATCTCCTTGTTGTTTACGCATCCATGGACTTGGACGATAATGGTGGCCCTTATGGGCTTACTGGCATTGGATAGCCGCATCCGAAACGCTGGGAGGATTCCTTGGAGACCTATCTCTCTATTGTTGGCCACAAACATCATCGTCGACTTGGGCCGGACACTTCTTGTGGGCTCCTACGGTGGAGAACAAGCCGGGTACGCGGTTGCAACTCAGCAAGCCTCACCGTTATTTGTTGCTCAAGTGTGGCAGAACACTTTGGGCACTTTCAGCTATTACGACGGGTACCTGGCGAATGCCCTCTACCTTGGACTCGCCTTACTCGCGGTCATCGGGGTATACCGGTCCAAGGACGAATTCTCACGGGTCCTCGTGCTTTGGACCGCTCTTGTCGCACTTCCGTTTCCGTTCCTAACGAGTATCATAGAGAGCAGATTAGTCTACGACGTTCCCATCTCGATCCTCGCCGTTATGGGCATGTTAAAGGTCGAGAAGGGGTTGGGACAGTTTCAGAGTCGACTGCTTATCGCACTCGTTCTTCTCTTAGGGGCAAACGCGGCGATGCGGGCTGTTATCCACCTTGTTGCCTTCTCGGGATAGCCCGCGGTATATCTTTACCTCAGAATTCATAATGGGATTTATTCTCACTAAGCAAGGGGAAACCGCTCAACTCGGACACATTTATACTCCATACCTCTGTTCCTTAAGTGAGCCGGCAAGCGTCTGTTGTTGAAACGTTCGTCCAGTAATGTACTCGATGCACGGGCGATTACACGGCACACCCTTCTCAGTTTGAAACGTAGAGCCCTTAGACGGCGAATGTGGACGGCCGCACTCAACAGACTGGAACGTGGAATGCTGGACGTTACTATACTGTCAGTAGACCGAGTGAAAAGCAAGAAGCTAGCGCAGATAATATTGCGAATTCTGAAGAAGCTGACTGAAGCTTTGGACCAAAGATTGCTAGACGCGCTCGATACGGGACAGAAAATGGTGGCAAGAGCGGCAGAAACGGCTATGGACTGGGGTAACCCAGCGGCGATTTTGTGGCGGGATAACCTACCTTTTAGGCTCGCTATGGGTTTGGGGATCCTTTTCGGGAATTGACATGATATGAGTAGGACACACAATCACTCAGCCGATGTGAGGTAGTAGTTCTGGAGCAACCACTTTTGAGTCCATCTCCGAATAAGTCGGCGGCTATTCGTATTGCCGTGCTCATCCCCGCCTTCAACGAAGAAGGGACAATAGCTAAAGTGATTGTGAAGGCCAAGAGGCATGCAAACTATGTAATTGTTTGCGACGATGGATCGAGTGATATGACCAGGGAGATTGCAGAGTCTATGGGAGCGGTGGTGATCCGACACGATAAGAACATGGGGAAAGGGGCGGCACTAAGGAGTCTTTTCGACGCAACTCGCGCCGTCCCCGCTGATGTGATTGTTACGCTAGACGGCGACGGCCAGCATAATTCTGATGAAGTCCCTTCGATAGTCCGTCCAATCCTAGACGGTGAGGGAGATATTGCGATTGGAAGTCGGTTCAACGGTCGTAACCGCATTCCCCTTCACAGAAGGGTTGGAAATCGCCTGTTGGATTTCATTACCAACCTAAGAGCCTCTGACAAAATCGAGGATACGCAAAGTGGTTTCAGGGCGTACTCCCGAAAGGCGATTGAACTTCTCGATGTCGTGGAGAATGGTATGGGTGTTGATTCTCAGATAATTCTCGACGCTAGAAAAGCCGGGCTTAGAATAGTAGACCGCCCCATATCGGTATCGTACAGGGGCGACACATCAACCCTCAACCCCGTACGGCATCTGGGCGAGGTCATAATTTCAATCATTCGATACTCAGCCGAGAAGAGACCGCTCCTCCTAGTAGGTCTTCCAGGCCTTGCAGCACTGGGATTAGGGCTCGGATACGGTACAGTTCTGCTATTGAAATATGAAAGCACAAAAGAGTTCCTTCTCGGATACGCCTTCATGGCAATCGGAGCTACTCTCGCGGGGACATTCGCAATCCTCGTTTCCTTGACCTTGTATGCCTTATCGAATGTATTGAAGAAGGTCGAGAGTCTGAACAACAAGAGCGGGAACCACCCATCCCCTAACGCGTCCGGGTCCAGCCCTAATCGACAGGGTGAATTACGATTGGGCGATTCGTGACGCACCTGAGACCACCGACCCAGCTGCAGTCGAACTTTGTTCATCGATGCCTCTAAGCAAGGGCCTTCAATAATCCAAGGTTTTTCCTTTTGAAAGCTGTCGCCGTGCTGGGGAGCAGAGGGATTCCAGCCGGATATGGAGGATTTGAAGCAGTTGCTCGGTCGTTGGCAGAATATCTGCCAAAAACAGGCAACGTTGGATTGTATGTAGCCTGCGAGAGTAGCTTGAAGAGCTCCAACCCCAATCTCTTCATGGTGCGTACAATCTACTTCCCTGTAGTTGAGAGGGCTCGCGTAGTTTCAGAAGTTCTCTACGATGCAATTTCTCTGGTCTGGTGTAGTTTCCGAAGCGATGTTAGAGTGATTTACTTGCTTGGCTATCCAGCCTCGCCATTCTGCATTGTCCCCCGAGTTTTTGGTAAAAAGGTCATCATTAACGTGGACGGTTTAGAATGGAAGCGACGCAAGTGGAATAGGCCAGCGAGGATGGCGTTGAAGATGCTCGAACGTGTTGCACATTATACGGCCAACGTGAAGGCTTTCGATAGCAAGACGGTACAGGCGATTCATGAGAAGATGTACGGCAAGCATCCCTCAATATTCGTACCACACTGCATCGACAAGTACGAGTTAGGTCGACCTACTCGTGATTACTTGGTAGTAGCAAGGCTGGAGCCTGAAAACAACATAACGGAGATTATCTCTGCCTTCAAAGCGTCGGGTTCGAAAGGACATCTCGTAATAGTGGGCGACTCTGGCAACAGTGCTTACAAGAGAAGATTGGTGGACTCTGCTAGATCTTCCGAACAACTGTCATTACGGGGATCACTGTACGGCGAGGCTGTTCGTGACCTTCGACGTTCTTGTTTCGCATACATCCACGGCCATGAGGTCGGCGGGACTAACCCCTCACTCCTTGAAGCTATGTCATTCGGAAATCTGATACTAGCTAAGGATACGCCCTATAATAGGGAGGTCTTGGAAAGTTCCGGGCAATTCTGGGAGAATCCGGAGGCACTTGCTCGATTGATTAGGCAGATTGAAGCGTCCAACGATGCAAGAATCTATCGGGAACGCGCATATGAGAGAGCCAAGGACTACGACATCGAGAAAGTCATGAAGACGTACGTCGAAGCGTTCTCCTGACAATCCTTCGGCGAATTTAGGAATTTTTCCAATGCGGATCGTCCATGTCTCTCCCTTCTACAACCCGAGCGTTGGAGGAATTGAGACATTCTGTCGGGAACTTGCGATTCGTACGGCTGAGCTAGGACATGAAGTCCACGTCATCACCTACACCTCCGGCAGTAATGCTGAGCCATACGACCGAGGAGTCAGAGTCCACAGGTTGGAGCCACTTTTCAAATGGTACAAGACAAGATACTCTCCTCAGCTCCCTAGCTTGCTGAAACAACTGAAACCCGACATCGTGCATGTTCACGCTCCAGCGGCTATCACAGAAGAACAGGCAATGGTAGGCGGTAGTGGACACGTCGCGACTTACCATAACGACCCCTACTCTACCGACCCATATGAGAGGAAGTCACCAAGCTACAGACTTTCGCGTTGGGTGTACACGAGAGTGTTGGTTCCGAAATTCTGTTCTTCAGTCGACCGAGTTATCTTTGCGACTAAGAGCTTCCAGGACGCCTCACCCTTATTGCGTTCCGTGCCTCAGGCAAAGAAGCATGTGATTCCCATTGGCGTCGACGTCGCGGTGTTCTGCCCCTCACAGAGAGCGAAGCGTTACTATCGAGAAAATCTTGGATTGGGATCGAAACACGTCGGGATTTTTGTGGCAAGCATGGAAAAATGGCACACGTACAAAGGTTTCCCAGTCCTACTCCAAGCGCTGGCCAGACTGAGAGATTATGATCTACAGTTTCTTGTCGTTGGCGACGGGTTTCTCCGGAACAAATATGAGAGACTCGCCCAACTTCTCTCTCTCCGAAAAGTGAAGTTCCTCGGTTGGCTTCCCCAGTCCGATCTCGTCGATGCTCTTCGAGCCTCTGATTTCTTGGTTCTGCCATCAACCGGAGTAGAAACTTTCGGAACGGTGTTGATCGAAGCAATGGCATGCGGAATCCCGGTGATTGCCTCGGACCTTCCGGGGCCTCGCGACGTCGTTCAAGAAGGCAAAAACGGCTACAAAGTGACACCAGGTGACCACGACCAACTTGCAAACACGATCCTAAAATTCCTATCTCTACCGGCCGATGCGAAAGCCAGAATGCAATCCTACGCACGAACTGCGGCGGTCGAAAAATATGATTGGACCAAGATCGTGGACCAGTACCAAGCCGAATATGTCTCGGTCGCTCCGAACCTAGGCATTTAGTTTTGGTTGATTCCTTGAGCGATGACTCAAGCAGGAGTCGGGCGCGCACACTTGCGGTTTCTAGTCTCTACGGCCTGTTCAGACCCAAATCAGGGGGCAGAAGTAGATTCCACGGAATTGTTGAGCAACTCACGTTGAAGGGTCACCAGGTATTCGTGCTTCAACCAAGACTGTACAAAGATCAAAACGATTCAGGCCTAGCAGAAACGCGATATTACAGGACCAGCCTTGGAAAAATCACGTTCGCCACACTTTGCGATGTAAACCCCAACTTCGCCATAGAACTCTTGAAGGCCATACGAGACCTAAGGCCTCAAATTATCCAAGTGTCCTTTCCCTCAGGAATTATTATTGCACGACTCGTCAGCAAGGTCTTTGTTAGGAACACTCGAATTGTGTATGATTCGCACAATGTTGAGTCGGATGTTTTCGCATCAGCCATACAAAATAGGCTACTTCGGTTACTTCTAGGAGCCTATGTGCTGTGGATCGAAAAATTGGCGGTTAGATTATCCCACCTCACGATCACGGTAAGTGAATCAGACAGAAGACGACTGTTCTCCAAGTTCGCGAAGTCTAGGGCATCAATTACTGTGATACCAAATGGAGTTAGCCTCGGCTCCATGGCCCCGACTGACAGAAACGCCGTTAGGGAAAGACAGTTCACCGCCGTATTTCACGGCTCACATTTTCACCCGCCTAATCGGGAAGCGGCTGACCTGATACTTACCTACATAGCACCACGGGTCCAGGAAGTTGACGAAGACGTAGAATTTCTGATTGCAGGAGAAGAAATGCCAAAGTTCAAGAAAGGAAACGTGAGCTCGATGGGTCTGATTGATGACATCCCAGGTCTGCTAGCGACTTCGGATGTTGCAGTAGTTCCAATTTTGAACGGTGGAGGTACGAGGGTCAAGATTCTGGATTATATGGCGATGGGACTGGCTATCGTCACCACCAAAAAGGGAGTCGAAGGAATCGAGGTTGAAAACTTCAAGCATGCGCTCATTGTCGACCGAGTTGACGAGGATTTCGTCAAGGCAATTTTGACATTGAAGCACTCTCCCGAACTTCGATTCAAACTGGGCTTGAACGCGAAGGAACTAGTACGAGAGAAATACGACTGGGACAAGACTGGGGACGTCTTATGCCGTACCTACGAGCATCTAGTTGGCGCATCAGAGAAGATCCCCTTGGACGATTCAAGCAACTCCTGCTAGAGAGCCATAGTCCTGACGTTGGGTCGGTTTACAGTATACGACGAAGCGGTTGACCAGCAAATCAATCGGCAGTTGCAAAGAATTGTGAACGCGATTGTTGGCTGCTTAGGCGACAATGTTGAGTCGATCATTCTGGGTGGAGGATTCGGTCGGGGAGAAGGAAGCGTCAAGTGGGTTGGAGACACAGTTGTCCCGCTGAAGGACTTCGACTTCCTGATAGTGACGAAAAAAACTCTGCCCCCTGAAGTGGAGAACAGTGTAGAAGTGTCAGTCTATTCTACTCTAGGTATTCAACACTCGAAGAAGCGCATCTTCCGTTTTTCGGACTTTGTGGTTGACCTCAATTTCTCGACGCCCACTAGGCTTGGGGAGGTTCTGTTCCCAGACGTAGCTGCGTTCGAATTCAAGGTTGCAAGCTACTTGCTCTACGGAAGAGACGTTAGGAGTCAGGTTCGTTGCGAGCTCCGAGATATCCCGCTAACAAGCGGCTGGCGTCTTCTGTTCGAGAAGATGACTGGGCTCATAGGCCACTTTCCTGGAGAATATCTGCTGAATGGAAAAATGGACCGTCGGAGGCATGAGCTGCTGGTGTATGAGTGTGAGAAGACGTACGTCGAAATTGCTACGGCTCTGACCATCCTAATGGGATGCTATGCTCCATCATTCTTAACAAGAGACAATCTGTTCAGAAGGCACTTCGCGGAGCGGTTGCCCGAACTTTCCTCCCTAATGCCCGAACTTCCAGCCTCGGTTACTGAAGCCACTGCCTTCAAAATGAGACCGGACTTTGCCTCGCCGCTACCGGACCCTTTCGACCTTTGGCTCAAGGCTCGTGACGATCTACTTATCGCCTCAAGGTTCTTTCTCGCAAAGCTTACCGGAACCGAAAATCCAGATTTTCTAGCTTCCAACATAGTACGACCTCTCTCGATGTGCTATTTCCATCCAATTTCCTCGTCTCTGACACGCCGATTCGCTCTGGGAAACCACCTTGTGCTGGAACGATTCACTGACAATGCCTTTCAGTTGTATCTCAACGTAAAGTACGTATTTCATTCTTATTCCGAAAAAGGCAGATTACCATTCCGGATTCTCATGTCTCCTTTCACATGCGTCAATCTGAAGTTGCAAACCATCGCTCCCAGGGTACTCCTTTCCATCGACAAGAATGGAGATATTGACAAACGGTATTTTGAATCAGCCGTGCACAGTATGTCCGAAATGGGTCCGGGGTCCGACCTTCGATCCTTCGACATGCTACGGAAGGCCTACTTGGAGACTTACAACCTTCTCCAATTACACTAGGTATAGTTTGCGAATTGCGGCCAATAGTCATGTTGATGCTCGAGGGTTTTGCCAGCACCTATCTTTCACGCGAGACCTCTCCATTCTTGAACGACATCGCAGACAGGGGCCAGATCTCCACACTTGCGCCGATGTTTGCATTCAGGGGAATCGAGGCTTCCATCTTCACGGGCCTGTACCCGTGTGACCATAGGGTCTGGACTGAGTTCAAACTGCGACAGCCGATTCGCGATGCAAATTCGAGCATGTCCAATCGACTGTTGTCCTTTCTCGACGCGATACCGAGCGAGACTGTGAATCGAGTGAGCCGACACGTGCTTCAGAAGATATGGAGGGGGGAAAGTGTACGGATGGCAAATTTGATTCCCGCCCGGGCTTTGGATTTCTTCGAACCTTCGCTGAAATCTAGGTTGTGCGATGCTGGAGCTGTGGGTGGCACACGAACATTTTTTGATGTTCTCCGTTCGGCTCGCCTCCGGTTCAGATGGATCGAGCAGAGCGCGATTCGCCGTCAGAACACTCTAGGCCTGGTTAGGAATGCGGTCAAGAACGAGCCCAGCGCATTCTACTTCGTAAAGATGGGAAACTATGATTCACTTGGACACCAATACGGCCCAAGAGGGAAACAGATGGGGGAAGCTCTGGTGAGGCTGGACAAGACGGTTGAGAAGATATTGAGGTTGTTCGATGATGAGTTGAAAGATCCATGTTTATTGATCCTATCGGCTCATGGGATGTCTGAAGCGACTCACTGGCTTGACTTGCGGTCCTTACTCTCAGCTCAAGGTGTTCGTATGCCTCGGGACTGCATTGCATTCCTTGATTCTACCATGGCTAGGTTCTGGTATTCCTCAGAGGAGACTGCAAACAAACTGAGAAAGATTCTACAGGACACGAGTGGCGGGCACATTTTGACCGCTGACGAAAGAAGGGAAGCCAAGATACCGATGGACGAAAGTTCTGGCCAGCTTGTCTTTGCTCTCGATGAAGGAACCGTGATCCATCCCAGCTATTTCCATGCCTCACAAGCCCCGAAGGGAATGCACGGATATTTTTCGACCTCGAGCCCGGATGGTTTTGCACCTCTTGTTGCGTATGGTGCAGATTCTTGCGACATTATGGACCGAATGGAGTACCCTGATGTGTTCGAACTACTGCTTACTCTAATGGAACTCAAACCGGCCGCCCACTAGAGCATCTACGCTAGGTCTCTCCCAGTAGAAAAAATGAAAGTGGGCGTTGTCGTGGTCAACTGGAACAATGCCACGGATACGATAGAGTGCCTTACAAGTCTCCAGAAGATGGCTTATTCTGAGTTCTTTAGCGTCGCTGTAGCCACTGCCTCGACTGACGGTTCCGAGACGGTCATTTTGAACAAGTTCTCAGGGGTCCATCTGATCCGGATGGAGAGGAACCGTGGCTACGCTTCCGCCTGTAACAAGGCGATTGAGTATTGCTTGGCGAATCAAGCTGAGCAAGTCTTACTCCTCAACAACGATGTGATTGTCCACCCGAATATTCTGAGAGAGATGATCCGAGTCATGGAAATGCAAAATTCAATCGGGGTAGTTGGTCCTCTCGTTCTCTACTACAATGACAGGTCGCGCGTCTTCTCAGCGGGGGGGCGTTTTGACAGGTTTACAGCTCGAAACCGGGCGATAGGTCAAGGATCTCAAGAAGTATCGAGGTATCAGCTTCCAAGAGAGGTTGACTATGTTTCAGGTTGCGCGTTACTTGTTAGAAGCGATCTGTTTGAGAAAACGGGCCTGATGGACACAAGGTATTTCATGTACTACGAAGAAGTTGATTTCTGCTTAAGAGCGAGAAAGGCAGGTTACAAAATAGTTTCTGCTCCTGAAGCGAAACTTTGGCATCGAGTCTCAGCCAGCTCTGCTCCCCATAGTGGATTCAAGGAATATTACGTTTCACGGAACCGATTTGTTCTTCAGAAGAAGTTCCTCAAGAACAACCGAGAATATCTAGCGTTCTTAACATGGTTCTTCACTCTCGGGACGCCAATTCACATAGTCGAACTGTTCTGGTCAAGCAGATCTCCCAACCTACTTTCAGCATTTGTCCGTGGCGTAGCGGATGGCATCAGGCTAAACATGTGTGAAGGGTGAAGGTCTTGCTTAGTGAACTTCTAGTCTTACTCTTATTCCTACCCGGAATACCAGTGCTCCTTTTTGTTAGACACGGAAAATTCCGCCAAGGCGCAAGTATTCTCGAAACAATAGTCGCAGGGTCTGTACTTTGGAACTACTTGTTCATAATGCCATCTGCTCTAATGGGAGGATTTCTGTCTCTGGCCACCGTTTCCTTCTGGCCATTGGTGTTCTTGGGTTCAGCTTTTACTCTTGGAGGCGTCTGGACGATGGTCCGAGGTTTGAATCGAAGAACTGCTAAGGGTCTCAGGCTACTTCACTGGGAGTTGCTCTTCCCCATCGCTGTCTTCTCACTGCTGTTGTTCCTATTGAGTGAATTTCACCCACTTTTTATCGAGCGCGACGCTGTAAGTTTCTATCTTCCAGCAGGAAGATCAGTAGCCACTACGGGACGCCTCTTCAGCATTTACTGGAATTCTTACTTCCCCGTCTCTGAAAGTATCCTGTTGTCTCTGGTGTACTCTTGGGCCTTCATCGTTCAAGGAGATGTCCCGAGACTGTTGCCGGTCGTCTACGCGATGTTGATAGGGATTAGTGTGTTTGCAGTGAGTAGAAGAATGGGAAGTTCGATTCACGTAGCTGCCGTCAGCTGTTTGGCATTTCTCTCTATTCCCTCGGTAGTGAACTATCTTGCAGTGGACAGTCTCATCACGGATTTGCCCTTCATTTTTTACATGACCGCCGCCATCCTCTTTCTTATTGTCTATGGCCAAACCAGAAGCCCACAAGCGCTTTTCTTTGCGAGCTCGTCCGTTGCTCTCAGCACTCTGGCGAAGCCTCTCGGCTTCATATTGGTTCCACTTATCGGGGCCGTTATCATTCTGCGATCTCGGAAGCTGAGGTCTTGGATACTCTATCCTGCCTATGCGATTTTGTGCATGTCAACATTCCTTTTCTTCATTACTTGGAATATCATATCGTATCCAACGAGTTCAGCAAGCTATTTCGCCAGAACTCTAGAACCATTGCTCCCGGTCGTCGTTTTGGGCGGGATGATCTCAGTTTTTGCTTATTGGTTTCGGCCCTGCATCTCGGGCATGATCTCAAAATGGGAGATAGTGGCAACACTGCCAATTCTCTTACTGGCAATCTTTCTATTGCAACAGTTCTTAGCATACGGGTTCCTCTTCACATGGGGTCCTGCCCTCACTCAAGGAAACAACCTGCTCAATTCGCTGCAGAATTCCAATAGTCCGGCAGTCGCGACAGGGCAAACCGGTTTCGCTCCATTCTTCGCTTGGTATCCCATATTCATTTCGATAGCGTTGGGAGGATCAGTGGCTCTACCATTGATAATAGGTCTCGTACAAACCGCGAGGAAGAAGTCTTGGGCCGGACTTGTTGTTCTCTCTTGGTTTCTTCTATTGATGATGACTTGGACATTGTTCTTTCAGAACTCATTTAGTGGCTCGTCTGAGTACCGAAGACTACTCATGTTCAGCCCACTGGTGGCCATCTTCGTCGGACAGGGAGTCCATTATGTAAGTAGGAAGTTGTCTATTGATGAGAAACATGCATGGTACGGATTCGTCATATTCTGTTGCTTCCTGTGGATCTACACTTGGGCCTACTACAACTGGACATACTACATCAGGGTCGACATTGCCGACAACATAGTGTCTCTGAAGAATATTGGAGCAATAATCGACGTCTATTCAGCGGGTCTCTACCTCTCGGCATTCGTACTCATTTTTGCGGGTATAGCGGCGTTCGAACGGGTCAAGCTTCCTCAGAACTTTCGCTTTCGGATCAGCACCCTGAGTCGAGGTACCTTGCTCGTATACCTGATATTGTTCTCGTTCACCGCCCTAAACTTGAGCGTCATTGCGCCTTTCATTGTCCATATTGACCCTGCGACAGGCGAAACTCAACACTACGACTCCATCTATCAAGATCTTGGGCTGGGAATATCTCAAGTGATCAAATATTATGTCGCAAGTATCAAGGATTCGTATTCTACCCTAGGATTCAGAATCTACTATCTTAGCTGGTACGCAAACAGATCCATCGTGGACCTCTGGCAGAATCCTTCCTACTCAACGATTTCCCAAATCCTCGAAAGCGACAATGCTAGTTACATTATCGATCAATATTACGCCAGCAACATCAGGTATTTTCTCGTACCAAAAACCCCAGGTTCTCCTGAGTACGCTCTCTTTCGACAGGCACAAGAACAGTTTGGCGCCATCAAACTCATACAGAATAATGCCAGATTCGCTCTCGTTCAGAATTTTGACAGCCTAAAATTGTATAAACTATTATCCCCAGACGAATACCAGCAGCATAGAGCAAGGTTAAGGTCTCTCTTCTATCTCGAAAACCGCCCGCTCGTCCTATCGGATGAGAATCAGGCAGCATCCTATTTCGCCAACTATCCCCAAGTAGTTCGTTTCTCAAACGATAACACCACGGAGATCATTGGAAACGACTCCCTTAGAATTGATATTTCCTCATATCCGAGCATACCCATCGGCAGCGGGCAACCCGTGATCCGTCATCGATTCCAAACCCCCCTGAACCTGTTGTCATTTGGTTTTGTCGCGTTCTACTGGCAGGGCGAGAACACCGGGAAAACAATATCGATCAGACTGGTTTCGAATTATCCAGACGACCAGTTCTCTTACGAATTTACTGATGATTGGAACGGCTGGGCGCGTGTGATAATCCCACTCAGCTCATTCGGCATTATTGCGGGGCAGCCTGATATGTCGCAAATATCTGGCATGGCGATTGTTCTCGAATCCTTCAGCATGGCAACTGGATTAACTTTTCATCTTGACAGATTAATCGTAGATTCTGGAATACCAGATCCTTACATAATCAGGCTAGATCAGTTCTCATAGCTTGCACAAGCCGATCCCTGAGAGCAAGCACACAATGCTCGATTGCATCATCGTGGGCGATGCGTTCATCGACATCATTCTCAAAACCCATGTAGAATCGCCTAAAGTCACTCCAACTCAACGATCTGCTAAACTTCCCCGAAAGCAGAATCGTGGCAGGAGGCTCAGCCAACGTTGCCGTGCCAATGGCCCGTTTGGGTGGGAAAGTAGCCGTAATAGGACGAGTTGGGAAAGACTCTTTTGGGGACGAGTACAAAGCGGACCTAGAAAGAAATCAGATAGTCTCTCAGGTTGATCCCCATCAGTCACTTGGAACGGGGCTTGTCGTCTCGATCGTCAGCTGCAATGCAGAGAGGACAATGCTGGTTTCCCGGGGGGGGGGGCAAATGATTCGCTCGATCCTCCAATCGTCAAGAAATCTCTCTCCAAACGGGGACCCTCGCGTTTTCTCTGTCTCTCCGGTTATTCTCTCGCCAACCAACCGCAAAGAGACGCCATTTTGAAGGCCGCCATAATCGGGAAGAATGACGTTGCGGAGATCGTGTTCGATCCAGGCTCGACGGAAATAATAGACAAGTTCCCTGACCAAACCAGAACACTAGTCGAGTTGAGCGAAATTGTGTGCGCTAACAGAGATGAGATGGATGCGCTTGCGGGCGAGGTAGGGTACGCTGAATATGCCAAATCCCTGTCGAGGGGCCACAAGCGGATGATAGTAAAATTGGCCGAAATCGGATGCCTCCTCGCGGAAAAAGGCGAACTGACATCCATGTCTGGAATTCCCGCGAAAGCGGTTGATTTAACAGGCGCAGGAGACGCTTTCCTCGGTTCCTTCTTGTCCGCTTTGCTAACAGGGGGTCTCAACTGTGAGCAGTGCAGCCTTCGTCTCTATCGCTGCGGGAGGATTCTGGAGCACCTATACTTCTTCCTCGCTTGCCTGATTACTTTCCGAGCATGGCCTGACTGCTTTGCCCTCCTCTTCGGCGTTAGGCGGGCTATCGATGGCTCATGTTCTGGGTTTAGGCGTATCTGGAAACTTAAGTCATGTTCTGAACGATCTCTCTCGGGCGAAACGTTTCAAGGTCATCGTAG
>JACXTT010003711.1_pt1 | contig 23256 bp, 25 predicted proteins | sample 9270951 | NCBI WGS metagenome assembly JACXTT01 (sample SAMN15532306, study PRJNA645909) | rock metagenome | isolation source: weathered quartz diorite | place: Puerto Rico | collected 2017-06-21
AGGCGGATGAGGGGCCTCTTGTTCGCGGGTTGCACGAACCCCTCATCCGCGCTTCGCGCACCTTCTCCCCTCGCGGAGGGGAGAAGGAAACTGACGGCCAGAGCACCGCGAGTTTCTCTCACTCAGTCGCGTCGCGCAGCGTCGTCGCCCGCTCGGGATGACGGAGAGCTCATCTGCGTAGGGATCTAGTTGGACGAGAAAGTGCGCGATCTACAAAAGCACTACGGCCGACTGCGTCTGCGACGATTGTTTCGCCCGCCGGGAGCGCCTGTGCCGGCGGGGCGGCTCGTTCCTGCCGGTGTGCCGTGCCCTTCGCGCGGTGGCTCGCTCCGGCGCGCGGGCTGCGTCCGCGGTTGATGTTTCGCAGGACTCGGCCGCGAAGGTGCTGCGGCCTGGGCGGCGGCGCGCCGCTCCGCCTTCGCTTTCGCGCGCGCACGCTCTTCTGCTTTTCTCGCGCGGATTGCAGCGATGCGATCCTTGATCGGGATCTCCAGCTGTTCCGCCGGTTTCTGCGTGTAATCGAAATCGGGGACCAGCACGCGCGGCAGACGTTTGCCGATCGCGCGCTCGATTGCACGCAGATCGTTTTCCTCATCCGGTGCGACGAAGGTGATGGCGTCGCCGGTCATCTCCGCACGCGCCGTCCGTCCCACGCGATGGATGTAATCCTCGGGCATCCCCGGCACGTCGAAGTTCACGACGTGCGAGAGCGCCTCGACGTCGATGCCGCGCGCAGCGATGTCGGTCGCGACCAGAATCCGGTAGCGGCCGTTCTTGAAGCCGGCCAGCGCGTCGGTCCGCTGAAGCTGGCTGCGGTTGCCGTGAATCCGGGCCACGCTCACCTTGGCGCGCTCGAGCTGTTCGTAAACGCGATTCGCGCGATGCTTCGTCCGCGTGAAGACGATCGCCGTTTGAATCTCGCCGCGCCGCAGCAGCGCGCGCAGTAATTCGAGCTTGAGATCCTGCGATACCGGAAAGACGGTTTGCGTGATGCCGGTCGCGGGAGCCGCTTTGCGCTCGACGGCGATCGTGGCGGGATTCTTCAGCATCTCGCGCGACAACTCGACGATGGCCGGCGGCATCGTCGCCGAAAAGAACAACGTCTGCCGTTTCAGCGGCAGATGTTTGAGGACGCGGCGAATGTCGGGGAGGAATCCCATGTCCAGCATCCGGTCCGCTTCGTCGAGCACGAGGATCTCCAGACCGGCCAGCTTCGCATAGGGATGCTGAAAGTGATCGAGCAGGCGGCCCGGCGTGGCGATGATGACGTCGACGCCGCTGCGGAAGGCATGCTCCTGCGGTCCCATTCCGACGCCGCCGAAGACGGCCGCGCCGGAGAGCGGCGTGTGGACTGCGAGATCGCGAAGATGCTCGTCGATCTGCGCTGCCAGCTCGCGCGTCGGAGTCAGGATCAGCGCGCGGGTCGTCCCGCGTTTCTTCGCGATCAGGCGGTTGAGGATCGGCAGCAGAAATGCCGCGCTCTTGCCGCTGCCGGTCATCGCGCAGGCAAGGACATCTTTTCCGGAGAGCGCATGCGGGATCGCTTCCGTTTGAATCGGTGTGGGTCGCTGGAATCCGAGCTCTTTGATTCCGCGCAGAAGGTCGGGATCTAGACCAAAGGATGAAAAGTTCATCGATGAACCTGGCTTTCTCGTGATGATCTTATGCCGCGCCGTTCCGACGGCAGGCATAGAGCGGGAAGTCGGATGGTCTCACAACTTTGTCGTCACGAGGGTCACCACCGGCGTGAGCGGGTGCTCGGCGATGCGAGCATCGCCGACCCGTTCTAGATGACGCGAACTTCGCCGGTTTCATTCATCCGATGAGGAGGAAGACGATGACACCAGCGTTCGGCGGCCGCGGCCCCCATGACGAACTCGATGGCGCGGCCGTGTGTGCGCACGCGCAGGACTGCGCCATGCGCAATTCCCCCCGTCACGAGATCGGAGCCGTACTCGACCTCATCGATCAGCTTGACCGGGATCGAGGCGTCGAAATCCGCATTCTCGTAGGTGATTTGCGTCGCGTCGAGCGACAGCGCTACAGAAATGTGATTCGCGCCATCGATCAACTGTGCCCTGGACGAGATCATGGATGTCGAAGAGCGGCGCGAAGTGATCGCCGACATGGCGTCGTCGGCGCGGAGACGCCGGTACCACCAAAGCAGCGCAGCAACAACGATTGCGGCGCCGACGAACGTCAGTAGATAGTTCATTTGTGAATTCTCCTGCGCGGGTCTTCCGCGCTTTGCGCTACTCGGCTTCGACGATGCTCGACCACGGCAGCGCCCGGACGGCGAGAACTTTCTCGTCGAGCTCTTCCTGGGTCGCAGAGGCACCCAGGACTCGCTGTACGTAGAAGATTTCCGTGGAGACGAGACGGGTGCCGAGCAGCCGCGACGCGGCCTTCCGCATGTTCGCCTCGGACACCGCGACTTTGGCGCGCACATCACGTTTGACAATCATTCGATTCATTGCTGACTCCTCCATGCTCGATGTGCTCTACGCGCCTGATGACTGCCGCGCCGATGCACTCTTGCGGGGGCGGGCTTCGCCGAGTTTCAGCACCTGGCCTGCGACTTCGCGTCCGTTCATGCCTGCGATCACTGCCTGCGCCTCGTCGTTCGTCGCGAATTCCGCGAATGCATAACCTTTCGAAAGACCGTCTGAACCTTTGACGAGCTCCAAAGAGGACGATGGGGCGATCGCCGTGATCATGTCCTTCAGTTCTGCCTCGGTGACGCTCGTGGCGAGATTTCCAATATGCAGTTTCATTCGCTGTCCTTCCGTTTGGCCGGCAAGAAGCGAAAAGCAGAGCAGTAGTGAGCCCTGTTCTGAGTGCCGGTCGAACCTGTTGGCTAAGGTGGGTGAAGCCAGGGCGGAGGACTTAGTTCGACCGTGCTGGAAGCAGAGGAGAGTTCCTCAGCAACGTGAGTATACGCTGGTCATAAGGGCCTTTCGGCTTTGGTCTTTCCCGCATGGCTCAGGAAGGCTGGTCGACGAGCCATTTGTCGTCGGGCATTTCTCCGCGGCGCACGGCTTCTTCATAGTCCTGTGTGAGCGTGCGGATCGCGCGGCGCAGCGCTTCGTTCTCCGTGGCCGCACCGGTCTCATTTGACGGGAGACCGCAAGGGTCCGCCGTCGTCATGATCGCAGAGATCTCACATGTGTAGGGCTCGGTTTCGCGCGCCTTGTAGTAGATGCGGACCGTCACGGGTTTGGAGAGCACTCCGATGCGCACGCGTACTTCGCGCACGAGCACGGCAACGTCGCTGACGGTCGCCGAATGGACTCCGGCCAGGAGGTCCTCGAATGGTTTCATGAGCGTTCTGAGCTGGAGGTGACGCTGATCCAGGTCTGGTTCAGGTCGAGAGTTGATTGGTCGGCCGGCCACGCTGAAGAGGATAGATAGTAGTAGCCGTCTCCGAGGCGTCGCGAATTCGCGCCGAGCGCGGTCACGCTGCGGCAGATCCCACGCCAGCCGCGTACCCCTTCGCGAGTGAGTTGTTTGCCGGTGCGTTCGGCGATGCCGCCGAAGACATGAATCTCATCGTACGAATCGGGCAAGTGTGTTCCCTCCATGGCTTGCCCTTCACGATCCGCGCCGCTTTGGATTTTTTTCTCAGTATGGTTGCGCTTCCACCCAGTTTCGCCCGTCGTGGACCAGCCATCTGCCGGTGTTCGTGTCGACCGTCCAATAGCGGCCGTGCGCATCCTGCACCATTAGATTCTTCATCGCAGCTTCGAACTGCGCCTGCGAGATCCGGCCCGCGGACAACTGTCCCTTCAAGCGAAAGTAGTCGTCTTCCGCTTTGCGGAACGCGTTGCCGGCTTGCGCAGGAGGCGCTGGCGCGCCTTGCGTCTGCTCTGCCGCGCGCCGGCGCAACAGGAAGACGATCAGGATCAACAAGGCGATGACGCAAACGATGATGACCGCGAGAAGAATCAGAAGGAGGTAGGGAACGCCGCTCGGTATGGTGACTTTGCCTGGTTCTGTCGTGACCAGTACTTCGGCGTGCGTGCCGCTCTCCCACGCTTTGCAGTTGTCAGGGGTCAGCGCCGTTGTCGTTCCTGACTTGCCTGTGACTTTGAAGCGCGCAATCGCCAGCGGTCCGTCGCCTTTGATCGGATCGAGCGTCGCAATGCCGATTAATAAGCGGCCGGGATCGGCGCCATTGAAATCCACGAGCGCGTTGCTACCGGCAAGGGTTCCTCGATTGACTGTATCGGGCGTGACTACCGCCGGGTCATACGTCAATTCGAGATGGATTGCGCTGAGTCCCGGAGCGGCAACCGCTGTAATCGGGACATCCACCGTGTCTCCGGCTTTGCCCTCGACACTTGCAACGCGCAGCGTGACGGATGCGGAGAACGCAGGTTGTGTAAGAAGCGCGATTCCAACGATCGAGATCGCAAATGGAATTCGAAGGCGTCGTGGCATTTTCATCGAGCTCTCCGCGATCACTTCTTCAGCGCGCGTTGGAGGATGAGCACGGCATCGCGCGAATCGACGGCGCCACTGCGATCGATATCGAGATTCGAATTCGGCGAGCGGAGACGAACCGAGATCTCCAGGGCGCAGACGGCATCCAACTCCGTCAATGAGCCATCGCCATCGCAATCACCCAATACGATGTTCGGCGGCGGCGTTGTCGTTCCGCCTCCCGTGGGAGGCGGCTTCGGGAACGAGCCGTTCTTGTCGTAGAGCCAGACCTCCCCGGGGATGCGATCGATCGCCGGCTTGTTGCCGCTCGGATCGTTGATCGCCGTCACGGTGACGCCGAGTGGGGTTCGGTCGCCCGGCTTTCCGACTGCGCGGAAGGGGATATTGAGAATCGTGCCGGTACCAGACAATCCGCGCGTTTGCGCAAATCCGCTGAAGATCGTTCCCGGCTGATTCGGATTGACGCTGAAGATCGCATTGTCCAGCAGGTTCCCGCGCGTCAGCGTTCCTTCCGGCCGGACAACTCCTGGATCATAGGAAATTTGGAAATTGATATTCGCGACGTTCGTGGCCTTGATGAGCCGGACAGGAACGAGGACGAGATCGCCGGCAATGACCTGCCGCCGCGCCGCTTGAATGGTCATGCCGGAGACGCCGCCAGGCGTTGTCGTGCCGCCCGTGTTGGTCGTCGGACCACCGCTGCCGGTGAACGTCGTTGAGTTGTCACCAACGCCCCACGACGATGAGAGCGACTTGCAATCTGCACCCATCGTGATGCGGATGCTTCCGCTGTCTCTGCTGTTGGACCACTTTCCGGTCAACACATTGCCGGAAACAGTTCCCGTAAGGCGCCAGCTTGGATCGGTGATTCCGGTGCCGGTGACTTGTGCGCCGTTCTGCACGAACGAGAAATTCTCGTGATTGACGGTCCAGTTGCCGGTCCAATTGCAATTGGACGATCCGGTCGTCGTCCCGCCGGTCGTCGTCGTCCCGCCAGTGGTCGTAGGCGGTGAGCTCGCAGACGTGACCCTGTAGTGATACTTGAAACCGGGACCCCAGAAGACTCCGATCACCAGCCAATAGTCGCCCGTTGCATTCTTAGGCGGCTTGACCGTGACGGTGAGATTGCCGCTCATGGGATTTGGAGTGCCGATCGGAATGTCCGTCTTCGGCGGGTCGACCACGAGGCCGCCTCCATTCAGGTTGAGACCTGTGGCGTTCGAATGATCGGGCGGGTTGTGCTCGACGACGCTCATGGAAACCGTAAAGCCGTCGGGACCGAATTGGTCCGGCGGGCGGCTCCACTGATAGTCGGTGTCGTACCAGTTGATCTGGCCGCCATTCGGATCGCACGACTTGATGTTTCCCCAGGTCGAACAGGGTGGGTCGGCTTTGACCTCGATGAGCTGCAAGGTTTGCGATCGTGCGAATTGGGGCAGTAAAGCGAGAACGCCGATCCAGGCCGCTGCCAACAATGAAGTAGGTTTCATGCGAGTCATGGGACCCCCTTCAAGGAACGTCGCGTTGGATGTTCGCTGCATCAATGCATCAGATTTTCTTCCACGACGACTTCCTCGGGTGTTTCTTCCTGAGGCTCCGCCTCGCGATTCGCGCGCCTTTCGGCTTTGCGCTGCTGGCGTTCGCGTTTCGCTTGCTCCCTCAGACGTTTCGTCGCGGTTGCGCGTGGTTTTGGCATTTCTTCTCCTGGCTGGAATCGCAGGGTTCGCAGCGGTGGGTTTCTCGCTGCCTGAGAGATGAACCCGGCGTTGATCGACACCATACGCGCGCGCGTTCTCAATGTCACGAGTTGCGTTGGAATTCAAACCCGGTAGTTCCGGTTAGCGTCCGAGAATAGTGATTTGCCAGCTCGAGGATGAACTCAGATTGATCTCCGAAGGCAGCACAGAAAGGAGATACACCCAATGAGGACATCTGGAAACGTCAAGTGGTTCAACGACGCCAAGGGCTTCGGCTTCATCACGAGCGAGAACGGTGACGACGTGTTCGTCCACTTCTCGGCGATTCAGGCAAACGGCTTCCGTTCGCTGCCTGAAGGCGCGGCCGTCGAGTTCGATGTGACGCAGGGCCCGAAAGGCCTGCAGGCTTCGAACGTCACGGTCGTCTAACCGACACCCTGCGTAAGATTCGGAAAGGGACAGGAGCGATCCTGTCCCTTTTCATTTGCCCGGCGGCCCCTGCCTCTGCCGGACGGCTGCCGAGGCTCACCGCCTAGCCGCGCCGGACTTGAGGGCCGCGTAGATACGCGATCAGATCGACCACGTTTCGAGCGCTGATTGGTTGCCTGGCTCGCACTCGTCACGGTCCAGGAAATGGTCTGCGTCTCGCCTCTGATGTCGTACCTTGCGGAGTGCAGGCCATTGCAAAACAGGTTGATGCAATCTTCATCGCCCCTTCCTTGCTGTATGTCCGCGAACAAGTGTGACCGTTGAACCACGATGGCACCCAAGCTCGTGTCAGAGCACGTGGTGCTTGAGCACGTCGTCGCGGTTCCGGCCCATCACGATGAGAAGGAACGCGATCGCTGGGATCGCCCACTTCCAGGGCGGCAACGCGGGGACGTTCTGAGTTATCAGCGCTTCCGTCACGAAAGCGATTGGCAGGAGAAAGAAGATCGACCAACCGATCCAGAACATGGTTCTTCGCATAAAGAGCTCCTGCTTGACACGTTGTGCCTCTCCTGATTCAACTGTCCGTGCCGTACGTCCGTGAGCGCGTGTGACGGTTGAACCATTACGAAGGTCGAGGAGAAGAACGAGCGTGATACGAGCGCGGCACGCTCGGCACGCGATGCGAGGCCGACCGCGCAATGTCTGGCTGCCGAGCAGAGCCTCGATCGGGAGTTGCACGAGCTTCGCGAACGAGGAAGACGAACGCGGTGAAGCGCTCCTAAGAAGGGCCTTCTTTACTCCACGAGGGGAGAAGGTGGCGCGAAGCGCCGGATGAGGGGTCGGATCGTTCACGGATGATGTCCCGCTCATCCTCATCCCGCTGCGGGTTCTCAGCGATCATCGCGTTCCGACGCAATCTCGATACGTGTCCATTCATCGACGTGGCGATCTCACGCAACTCCTCCATTACTGCATTCCCTCGCCGGATCAGGCTATCAAGAGTGCTGCGGTCCTCCAGCTTCCGACGGGTTCTCACGGTTGCCTCCTCGGGCGACGTGCCAGGCATTGGCGGCCGGAGGAGGCGTTTTCGTCCGCGAAATTGCGGAGAGGGCGGCAACCGACTGTTTACATCGTGGAAGTAGTTTACGCGCGAGGTGCATTTTTTCGGTAATTCTTTTTCGATCGCTGGAAACGCGCGGCAGGAGGATCTTGTCGACGACCTTCGTCACCCAGTACCGAAGCTTTCGGGCGGCGATGCAATACGCGGCCGCGCAGCATTCATCGATCTGCGTTGCCACGTCACCCGAGGCGGTTGCCTGGAGGATCACTACGAGGACGAGGCTCGATCCCGATACGATCTATGAGACGCCGATGGCTGAATCAGCGTCCGCGATGACCGATCAGCAACTCGTCGATCTCGTTGCGTATCTCCGCAATCCTCGCGCCGGCCGATGACGATCGTCAGCCGGGATCACGTCGATTCTCTTCGTGCTCAGCGTCGTTGCCGCGCGCTGGAAGCACCTCGCGTAGCGAACGACACGCCTGCGTTGTGATCGGTGAACTATCAGCGAGTCTCACTCGGGACCAAATTGTTCATCAGGGAGGTGCGCGATGTGGAAGTACTTCGCAGCTCTGATGGCCGTCACGTTGTTTTTCGCCCTGCCGTCCGTAGCGGCCGCGCCGTCTTACGATCGGTCGACCGAGATCACGCTGAGCGGAAGCGTGTTGTACGCCGGCGAAGGACCACTCGGTGTCTACGTCATCATGAAGGACCGGCTGGAAGCGAATGGTCAGGTGAACGAGGTCATGGTGCACCTCGCGCCAAGGCAGGTGCTCTCCGAAGGTGGCCTCGAGATCGTCGCGGGCGACAAGATCAGAGTGATCGGCAGCCGTACGAATTGGAATGGTTCCGAGATCATCCTTGCGCGCGAGGTGAGCAAGCAGGGCGTAACCGTTGCGCTGCGCGAGAGGAAGTGAGCCCATGAAGAGCGGGGATGCGTTCGTCGATCGCATTCAGGACGATGCGCCGGCGCTGCGACGGCTCGGGATTCTTCTGGAACGTGCGGAACAGGATGAGGCGGCCGGAACGATTCATGACCGGTTCTCGGCAATCAGCGCGATCGTCGACCGGATGCGAAAGGCCGTTGCTGCCGGTATGACGCCGGCGATCAACGATGCCGTTCATCTCCGCCGGCTGGTGACGCGGCTGCCGAAAAACACCTCGCGTCCGCGCTCGGCCTCGGAAATCGCACGCTGGTGCGCGATCAGCGAGCTGCGGGAGTTTTTTGCCCGATAAGCGCCACATCAATTCTGAATTCTGCATTTTGATTCTGCATTCAGCATTTCGCTTTTGACCCAGCCTCTCAGGATGACGGACCCGCCAGTGCCTTGATGGCCCGCGCCTCGCTCGCACTTCTTGCCTTGGCGACGAACGGCACGGTGAACACAGGCATGCGTGCGAAGCGAACGATCTGTTCGGTGGTCGTCCCGATCGTCGTGACATCGTGGAACATCTTGTGTTTCGCTCCGATCACGATGAGATCTGCGCCGAGGTCGTCGGCACAGTCGAGCACGCGCTCCGCTGCTCCTCCGCGAAGGACGAGCTGGCGTACCGTGCAGCGATCCTGAATCGATGAATCGATCCAGCCGCGGATGTCTTCCTCGACCACCGCGGCGCGCATCCGATCGGCCTCTTCGACTACATGGACGACTGTGAGCTCGCAGTCGAACGACTCCGCGAGATCAACGGCGCGATCGAGCGCGTCACGTGACACATCGGTGAAGTTGATCGGACAGAGAATCCTCGTCACGCTGACCGGCTCACGCGACCGATCCTCCGGCCGGCTCACGCTGAGCACCGGGACATTTCCCTGATGCAGAACGCCCTCCGTGACTGAGCCAAAGACCGCACGGCGCCAGCCTCGCAACCCATGGGTCGCCATGACGATCAAGTCCGCGTTTCGATCGGACGCTTCGTGCACGATGCTCGGCACGGGATCGCCGGCGATCGCCGCGGCTTCGTAGGCGATCCCCCGCAGTGTGTCGTTTGCGTAGTCGCGGATGCTCTTCTCGAGCTGCTCCTTCTCCGAGGCGGAGGCGATGTAGAACATTGCGGTGCTGATCTCACCGACGCCGAAGACCAGAGGTTCGGAATAGATGATCACCATTCCGGCAGCAAAACGTTCTGCGAAGAACCGTGCGTACCGAAGCGCGATCAACCCGGACGCACTCAAATCGGTAGGAATCAGGATTCGCTTGATTGGCATCGTGCGCATGGTGGGGCCTCCTTCTGCAGCACCGGGTCGCCGAGAGTGGAGCACGCGTCGGACCTCGGCGAAAAGTGCGCGCTTCACAACTCCTCGCTGTCATCCGTCACTTCGCGATGTGCCGGAGTCGCGCACGATTGCGGAAGTTGGTTGGAAGGCGAGGCTCCATATGTTCGAGCGTATTTTGGTTCCCACGGAAATGAACGATTTCGGGCAGCTCGCGTTGCGGTACGCGCTCCTCTTCAACGAGCGGCTCGGCTCGAAGCTGACGCTGATGTACGCGGAAGAGATTTCGTGGCTGGCCGACGAGCATCCGCTCGGCTACCACTTCGAGAATGTGCGCGAAGCGAAAGAGGCGATCGAGCTGCGCCTGCAGGAATTCGCGAACCGCAATACGCCGGAGCGCGCGCGCGTCACGACCTTGTTCGCAGACGATACCGCCGCGCATGCAATCGCTTCGACATCGCGCGAGCTCTGCGCGGATCTGATCATCATGGGAACTCACGGCCGCCACGGCTGGAGCCGTGTGCTGATGGGATCCGTCGCGGAACGCGTGCTTCGCGAGAGTGCCGTGCCCCTGATGACCGTGCGTCCCGATCTGGTGAAGGTGATCAGCGATGTTGCGATTCGCACGGTGCTCTGCCCGGTCAACTTCACAGGGGCGGCACGCCTCGCATTGGAAGAAGCGATCGCGATCTCCGAGGCATTCGATGCAGATCTGATCGTCGAACATGTGTGTGAACCGGGTGACGTCACGGCTCAATGGCGTACGGAGGATGAATTTGGGGTGTGGATCGACCCGTTGATCCGCGATCGGACGCGTTATGAGCGAATCTTCGTGCGCGGCGATTCTGCCGCGAGAGTGCTCGAGGTCGCGGACCGTCTTCACGATGGACTGCTCGTGATCGGCGCACAGCACAAGCGGTTCTCCGATGCGACGACGATCGGAACGACGACGGAGCGCATCACGCGGTTTTCGAAGGTGCCGGTGGTCACGGTCGTGCAGAAGGCCGCGGCGGTCGCGATGGCTGCGGTTGCGTAGCTGGAATTGAGGATGAAAATGATCCACTTGCGGTGACGGCGGCTTGCGATCGCGTGCCTTGGATTCTTTCTCTCAGTCGCGGCGCTGCGCGCCGTTCACCCGCTCGGGATGACGAGGTCACGACGCGATTCGAAGCCGCGGTACCCATGATGGTGCTACGTTGTGTCCATGACTTCCGGTCTTCGCCGCGACCTCGGAACGATCGAGTCGTATGCAACCCTGCTCGGCATTCTCATCGGCGCCGGCATCTTCAAGGTGACGGGACAGGCCTGGCTCCTCACCGGGCCGAGCGTGATCCTCGGCTATGTCGTGCTCGCGCCCGCCGTGCTCGCGACGTCCGTTGCGTACTCCGTCTTTCTCTCCACACCGCTCGGTCGCGAGCCGGGCGGCGAGTACACGAACATCTCGCGCACGTTCGGCAGCTTCGGACTCGCGTTCATCGGCGCATGGCTGAAGATCATCTCGTACACGGGCGCGCTCGCGTATCTCGCCGGCGCGTTCGCCGATTACACGCAGACGCTCGTGCACGCCGGCGCCACAATCCTCGCCGTCGCTGCACTTCTTTTCTTCTACGGGATTCACGTCATGGGCGTGCGCTGGTTCGGCCGCCTTCAAGTCTGGATGTGCATCGTCCTCGGAATCTCGCTGGTCGTGCTCATCGTGCCGGGACTCTTCGCGCTCCAGCGTTCGTATTACACGCCGTTCTTCACGCATGGACTGACGGGATTCGCGGCGAGTCTGCCTCCGCTCTTCTTCGCATACGCCGGCTTCGAGTCGCTCGCGCAAACGGCGGGAGAGGTGAGCGACAGCACGCGCCGCCTGCCGCGTGTCTTCATCCGCGGCATCGCCGCGACGCTCGTCATCTACTTTCTGATGTCGCTTGTCGGGCTCGGCACGTTGTCGCCGGAGCGTCTGCGCGTTTCCACCGCGCCGATGGCCGAGGCTGCAGCGGGATATCTGCCGGCGGGCGGAGCGTGGCTCGTGACCGTGGGGGCGATCATGGCGCTGCTGACCTCGGTGAATGCGACGATGCTCGTTCCGTCGCGCATCGCGATCGTGCTGGCGGAGGACCGGCTCGCGCCGCGATGGATCGGCGCGATCTCGCCGCGCAGCGGAACACCGATCGCCGGACTGACACTCACGCTCGGCGGCGCACTCGTGTTGCTGCTGACGAAGCGCATCGGTCTCGCGCTCGACATCGCCGTCTATGCGCTGGTGCTGCTGTATCTATTGCACAGCGTCGCGCTGCTGCTGTTGCCGCGCAGGAATCCCACGCTCTTTCGCGAAGTGACGGTGCCGGTTTCGCTGCCACTGCAGCGCGCGCTCGCGCTGCTCTCGATCCTCTGCATGGCCGCGTTGCTGACGCAGATCTCGATTGCGGTGATCGAGTTGCTGCTGTTCTGGAGCGCGATTGGAGCGCTGCTGTATTTCTGGTCACGCCGTATAGCGAACGGCGGGGCTGCCGGCGGGGTAGAAGACGCCGAGAAGCCGAAGCTGGCCTGAGCCGGTGTTCTCGAGGCAATGCCGCTGGCGGATCGGCAGGAAGATGCACGAACCGCTGCTGACCGGCGTCGACGACTCTCCGGCGTGCATGATCCCTTCGCCTTCGAGGATGCAGATCACTTCTTCGTAGAGGTGAAAGTGATCGGGTGCGCGTCCCGGCGGGATCGATCCGACGAACTGCGTCACCTCGGCCTGCACGAGCTCGGCGTACCAGCGGTCGCCGGTCTGCTGCAACGGCTGGTTAGTCAGCTCAAGGATCTCGCTCTTGCGGCCCGAAGGAGTGGCGGGCGTCAGCGAGCTGACGTATGTGCCTGGATCGTCGATCGTGACCGCAACGCCCGCGGGAATGTAAATCCCGCGCTGCCGCGCGAGATCGTAGAGAACCTCGTCATGCGCATCGTTGGCGAACGTTGCTTCGCCCGTCAGCTCGATGACGCGCAGCGAGAGGCGGCTCTCGAAATGTCTCCAGATGCGGAGATTCGCGCCCTGCTCGGGCTCGCCTTCGTGCATCCGCGTCACGCGACATCCACCTTCGAGCTCCACGGCCATGAGCGCATTATCGCTGCTGCGCGACAATAGGGGAGCGATGAAGACACAGGACGACGGCATCCACGCGACGAATCAGGATTTCATCCGCTACGACCAGGTGGAAAAGCGCCAGACCTATCACCTCGCGGAGTCGGAATCCGAGGATCAGTTCGACGATGAATTCGTGATCCGTACGTGCGACATGCGCAGTCCGGCATTCGCGCACGAGCTTGGCGAGGCACTGCGCGAGATCGGCTTCGCGATTCTTTCCAATACGGGGATCGACGCCGCGCTGTATGACGAAGCAGAGACGAAGATCGCGGAGATGTTCACGCGTTTGCCGATGGAGGAGAAGCTGCGCTATCGCGCGCAGCGGCATGGCTCAGTGAATCAGGGATATTTCCCGATCAAAGAAACGAGCAACATGCATCCCGATCTCGTGGAGGGCTGGGTCTTCTGCCGCCGCGCGTTCGAAGGGGGCGATTTCTGGCCGCACAATGACGACCGCGAATTCTTCCGCGAGATCGTCGCGGCGCATGAAGCCCTGATCCTCCCGGTGATGCAGAGCCTTCTGCAATACCTCGGATGCGATCCGCATCTTTACGACGCGAGACTGACCGGCACGAATTTCGGTTTGCGGCTCAACTACTACCCGCCGCTCTCCGCCGAGGATGATGCGTCGGGTGCGGCGCGCCTCCTGGGTCATGAGGATGTCGACCTCTTCACATTTCTGCCGGCTCCGAGTACCGAGGGATTGCAGATCCTCAATCGGAAGAACATGAAATGGATCCGCGTCGCCGCTCCGCGCGGCACGATCATTCTCAATACAGGGGACTACATGCAGCGCATCAGCAATGATGTGTTCCCGTCGACGACGCATCGCGTGAGCAAGCCGCGCGATGGGTCGCAGCGCGGCAGCGCGCGGGTGTCGTTTCCGATGGCGGTGTACGTGTGGGAAGACGAAGTGCTGGAAGTGCTGCCGTGCGTTGGCCCGCCGAAGTATCCGCCGGTGAAGGCGATCGAGTTTCACACGAGCATCACGAGCAAGTTCTATGGAGATGATTACGCGGTGAAAGAGGGATCGTGACGGGACTCGGTAATCGACCTGGGGCGACGGCGCGCAGCGCCGCGACTGAGAGAAAGAATCCAAGGTACGCGATCGCAAGCCGCCGTCATCCCGAGCGAAGTCGAGGGACCCGGGTGGGCGGGTGGTACGAAGATCATGTCGCGCGCCTCCCACACACACAGGTCCCTCGACTTCGCTCGGGATGACGGGGGTTCGCTCGGGATGACGGAGGGTTCGGTAATTCAGAAATTAGTTTTTCGCTTCTGCCTCGCTGGCGGGCGTCTGATTTCGAACCGCGCCCTCACGTCTCATTCGAGCAGCCGCGCCACCTTGCCGTAATACTCGCGAGCCTTTGCGATGTCGCCAACGAGCTGCGCGGCGCGCGCGGCGCCGGCGAGTCCGTTGAGGCGATTCGGTGCATTCTTCAGCGAAGTCTCGAACGCGGTCAGTGCTGCTGCTGGTTCGTTCAACTCGAGCAGCAGATCGCCGAGCATCTCGCGCGCGGGAACGATTGCGCCGGGTGTCACCGGACTCTTGTCCATCGAGTCTTCGAGCTCGGCCGCGCCCTGCATGAGCGTGAGAGCCTCGCCATTGCGATCCTCAGCACGTGCGATCCAGGCCTCCGCCTCGCGCCGCTGCACGTCCACCTGATCGGCCCAGTATGGATTCTTCTGATCGATGAGCAGCTGACGCAATTGCGCGAGCCGTGCGAGCGACTCCTTCGCCTTCGCGACTTCGTGCAGTCGTGCGGCGCCGAGCGCTCGCGCGAAATGGGTGAGCGATTCCGCATACGCGTACTGGCTCCAGGGGAGCGATTCGATGACCGGCAGCGCCATGGCATCGGACCACCGCCGGCGCTCGATCGCATCGCGCGCCGGCACTGCAGCGAGTGCATAGAACCCGGCGAAGTTTTCCGTGTCGAGTTTCTTCACGGCCTGCAACTGCTGGACGAGCGCATGCACCTTGTCGTCTTCGCCGCGCTGCAGCCAGGCGTACGTGAGGTAGTCATCCGCGTGCAGCGCGTCGAACGCCGTCGAGCCGGGGTGATTCGCGTTCGCATAGTCGGTCGCAGCTCGCGCCGAGGCGAGATTGGAGTCGATCGTCTCCTTCCACATGCCGAGGCGGACGTAGATGTGCGAAGGCATGTGAAGCGCGTGAGGTGACGACGGCGCAATCTTCGCGTAGGCATTCGCGGCGCTCAGCGCGAGCGGCGCAAGTGCCGGATAGTCGAAGCTGTGAATCAGATAGTGCGCGATGCCGGGATGATCGGCATGACGCGGGAGGAGTCCGTTCAGGATCTCCGCGGCCTGCTTCTGATAGGCGTACGTCTTGTCCTTCGGCGTCGCCATGCCGTGATTGATGAGGATCAGCGCGTAGAAGATCGCCGCCTCATCGTCATCGGGGAATCGTGCGGAGAGGCGCTGCATGGCCGCCTCGTATGCGCGCGCGCGTTGTGGCAGCGCCACACTCTTCGCATCGTCGTACAGAATGGCGATCGCATCGATGTAGCCCTGTTCCCGCGGCGTCTTTGCTCCGATGCGTTTCGCGTTCGCGGCGGCATCGATGCCGCGTTGCAATTCCGCGGGCGTATACGGCGTGGGCCAGACCTGGTGGAAGTTGCACATCGCGACGCCCCACCACGCCATGCCGCACTGCGGATCGAGTTCCGCAACGCGGCGAAATGTCTTCTCCGCCTCCTCGTACCAGAACGAATGCAGCAGCGCGACTCCTCGTGTGAACGCGGTCTGCGCCGCGGGAGCGCACGTCACAGGAAAACTGATCGTGCCTAAACGTTCGTCAGCGTGATGCTCGTGCTCGTGCTCCTGCGCGATCAGCGGAAACGCAAGAAGAACCACTGCGAGGAGGATGGAAGGCGCATTTCGCATGCGCGAAATTGTACGAGGTGCCAGGTCACAACCCGTCATACGCCGAGTAGCCGCGCTGGCCCCAGTAGTCGGGCGGTTCGTCTTGCGTGTAGACGATGCGGGTGATCGCTTTGATGTTCTTCAGCCCGAGCTTCATCGGTACGACCAGACGGAGTGGTGCACCATGCGCGACCGTCAGCGGCGCTCCATTGTGGTGCGTTGCGAGCAGCGATTGTGCGTGACGCGCGGTGTCGAGATCGATCGACACGTAATACGGATCGGAATTGCCGCGCCAGTCGAGATTCACCGACGACTCGATCGCGGCCCAGCGCGCGCCCGGCGCGGGCGGATAGGCGCGCAGCAGCTCATCGAATCGCAGGCCGCCCCACCAGGCGATTGCGCTCCATCCTTCGACGCACACCAGCCGCGTGATCTGCTCATGATGAGCGAACTCGCGCAGGAGATCTTCGATGCGCAATACGACATCCTGTCCGCTCGCGAGGCCCGACAAGGTGAGCGTCCAGGCCGTCAGGTACTCCGGTCCTGGCGTCTTTCCTTCGTAGTTGTTGCGGAGCTGCGTGATGTCGGCGCGCGAGTACTGCCGCACGCTTCTCGTGGGTGAGTACATCGCTTCCGCGACATCGTCATCGAACCGCAGCACGCCGCGAAATCCTCCACGGCGGATATAGCGAAACCCTGCAAACGCGCCTGCGAGGCCGAGGCCGAAGAGGACGAAATCGCGGCGTGCATGATCCGTCGTCACCATCGATCGAAACACCGGCCAGCCGGAGGCGATCACCAGGATCACGTGCGGAACCGTGAAGGCGACGAAGAACCACATCGTCCAGTAGTGGACGATGCGCGCGCCGTCGTACGAACCGAAGAGGCGCTCCAGCCACCAGAGCTGCACCGGCTTGTGCATCGCCCATCCGCTGGCCACTGCGAGCAGGCCGAACAGCGGGATCGAGAGATACGCGGCGCGCTGCAGCGCGTTGTACTTCGTTTGAATCTCGGGATGCGTTCTGCTGAGGCGCGTGTAATAGCGAACCATCGCCCACGTTTCGCGCAGGTCGCCGCGACGCGGCATCAGAGCGCGCCAGCCGCCGCCTGCGATCGCTCCGGCGGCGTAGAGAACGCCGCACAACATGAAGAGGTAGGCAAAGATCCAGTGCGTGCGCAAGCCGCCCGCGAGATTCTGACGGCCGAATGAGAAGTGGTCGTAGAACGAGCTCGAAAACCCGGGCGGATAGACGGGCGCCGCCCAGTAGATCGAGAGGCCCGACATGATGAGGCCGGTCAGCAGCGGCAGCATCAGCCAGTGAGCGATGCGGACGAGGGGGTGATGCTGCGGCGTGTTCTTCATGTGCGATGAGTTTGATGCGAGGTTCGGACCGAACGTTTCCCGCCCCCACTGTCGCTGCACGACGCGGCTGAGTAAGAGAAACTCGCGGTGCTCGGGCCATCAGTTCCTTCTCCCCTCCGCGAGGGGAGAAGGGACTAGTCGGCTCAAACCCGCATAAACACTGGAAGTTTCTTGGAAGCGAAGTCGAGGGACCTCGCGTGTGTGGGAGGCGCGCGACATGATCTTCGTACGCACACACCCGGGTCCCTCGACTTCGCTCGGGATGGCGGGGGATCGGGTTACCAGCAGAGCCAGCGCCGGCGGATCGTTTTCATTTTCATTCAATCCTTACGGGACTTCGATCCGCGGCGTTGCTCCGTCGATGCGGACTCTCGCGCTACCCAACCTCACCACTCCGTCGCTGCCAAGGGAGAGCGTCGCACCCCGAAGTGGTGCGGGGATCTCGGCTGACTCCGGAGCCTCGGTTCGATTCGGAACGAGGACGAAAACGCGAGAGGATGCGATCGACCACTGCGCCTGATTCGGACCCGTCGGTCCGACGTCATGCCACGAGCCTTGCTGCCCGATCACTACGGCTCGTCCACCTGAAACGACGAGAGCGGCCGGTGCATACTTGCCGATCGTCCACGCACGCTGAAGTCCGCTGCGCGTCAGGCGATCGATCCGGCCCGCGGTTGGATGTGTGATCCATAAGACATCGCCGTCGGTCACCATGTGCGATGCGCTGCCTGCCGCGACATCGTCGCTGACAGTTGCCTCGAAGCGCGCCACGATTTTTCCGGAGATGGGATCGACGGCCGCGCGGAGGATCGGATACTTCGTTCCATGCGCTGTCGCTGCCACCCACAGCGTTGACGGCGAAACGACGTAGCTCTCGATGGACATGCTGCGCGGCGCGGCGAACACGTGCTTCACGGCAGCATCCCCCGGCGACCATGAAGAGACTGTGCTGCCAACCTCCGGGTCGAACTCCTGGAACCAGAGTTTGTCTCCCTGGACGGTCAGCGCGGCGCTCACTTGCTGCCGCACGGGAATCGACACGCGGATCAGCTTCCGCGAACGGATGTCGTAGTTGAAACCATGTCCGTTCTCCGAGAAGACCCACACGCGGTCTTTTGCATCGACGGTCCAGATGCGCGGCTCGCCCACTTTGGGATCGGATGGAATGCCAACCGTGACATCGCCGGAGAATTGTGCGGGATGAGGGCCTTCAGGTCCTGACCGCAGGATCTGCACGGACCATTTGGTTCCGCGAGAATCGGTGCCTATTTCCAGCCACTGTTCGCTCGCGGGCAGAGAAGCGGAAAGGATTGGTCCGAAGAGAAGGGTGGCGAGGCAGCAGAGATGCTTTTGCCAGGATTTCATCGGACCCTCCGGCGAAGCAGCTTACCAGCTCGGGTGTTGGTGCCGACACCAAGCGTTGACGTTTTTATTCTCGCCCGTTGACTGACGTTCGCCGCAGGCGGCGTATCCTCGACGCGGCCATGCATCGGACCATCTCTCACTACGCGATCGAAGAGATGCTCGGAGCTGGAGGCATGGGGGTCGTCTACAAGGCGCGCGACCAGCGCCTCGAGCGCGCCGTCGCGCTCAAATTTCTTCCGCGCATGCTCGCGTCGAACGATTACGCGCGGCGCCGCCTCATCGAGGAGGCGAAGGCCGCATCCGCTCTCGATCATCCGAACATCTGCACGATCTTCGACATCGAAGAGACGAGCGAGAGCGAGCTGTTCATCGCGATGGCCTACTATCCGGGCGAGACACTCTCTGAGCTGATCGATCAGGGACCGCTCCCGCTCGAGCAGGCACTCGACTTCGCAATTCAGATCGGCCAGGGGCTCGCCGCCGCGCACGAGGCGCTCATCATTCATCGCGACATCAAGCCGTCGAACGTGATCATCACGTCGCGCGGAACGGCGAAGATCCTCGACTTCGGACTCGCGAAAGCACGCGGCGAACGGGATGAATCGGCGAGCGAAGTCACAGGCACTCCACGTTACATGTCGCCTGAGCAACTGCGCGGTTTCGCGGTCGATCAGAGGACGGACATCTGGTCGCTCGCCATCGTCCTGTACGAGATGCTGACGGGACATCCTCCGTTCAACGCCGATACCGCGCAGGCCATGATGCGCGCGATCGTCGAGGTGATTCCAAGGCCTGTCACCGATGTCCGCCCCGATCTTCCGCGCGAGCTGAACGGCATCCTTGCGCGTGCTCTCGAGAAATCGCCCGCGCAGCGCTACGCGCGAGTCGAGCAGTTCATCGACGCGCTGCAGGCGTTGGGACTGCAAGCTGACTCGGGTCGCGTGCCGGTCGTGCGGACGCATCCGCGTACCGTCTCTTCCGTCGCGGTGCTTCCCTTCGTCGATCTGAGTCCAGCTCGCGACGAGGGGTACTTCTGCGACGGAATCGCCGAGGAGATTCTCGGCGCGCTGAGCGCGATTCGCGGGCTCTATGTCGCCTCACGCACCTCCGCGTTTCAGTTTCGCGGCACGTCCGTCGACATTCGCGAGATCGGCGAGCGGCTGCAGGTCCGCACCATCGTCGAAGGGAGCGTGCGCAAGGCTGGCAATCGCGTGCGGGTGACCGCGCAATTGATCAATGTCGACGACGGCTATCGTCTCTGGTCCGATCGCTACGATCGGGAGATGAATGACGTCTTCGCGATTCAGGATGACATCGCATCCAGCGTCGCCGAGGCGTTGCAGTTGACCATGCAGCAGAGCTCGCAGCCGACGCTGAGGCTCGCGACCCGCGACGTCGATGCGTACGATGCGTATCTGCGCGGACGCCATTTCTTCTACATGCAACGCCGCCAGAGCTATGAAGTGGCGCGGCAGATGTTCGCGCGAGCGATCGAAATCGATCCTGCGTATGCGCTTGCCTATGCCGGGATCGCCAACTGCTGTGTCTATCTGCATCGCTTTCACGGGCAGGGGGAAGACATGGTCGCGGAGGCCGAGGCCGCGAGCAGGCGCGCGTTGGAGCTCGATCCGGAACTTGCGGAAGCCCGGGCTGCTCGCGGGCTTGCGTTTTCGCTGACGAAGGATTTCGAAGCGGCCGAAGGAGAGCTGCGCCGCGCCATCGCGCTCGATGATGCGCTCTTCGACGCGCACTATTTTCTCGGCAGCGTCTTCTTCGAGCAGGGGAAGATGGGCGAGGCCGTGGCTAACTTCGCGCGAGCGTGCTCGATTGCGCCGGAGAACTACTTCTGCTGGTTCTTCCTCTCGATGGCGTATCACGCGATCGGCGATGATGGGAAAGGCGATGCTGCCAACCGCGAAGGTCTGCAACATGCGCGCACGCGTCTGATGACGCATCCGGACGACACGCGAGCGCTCACGATGGCCGCGCGCGGCTTTGCCGAGATCGGCGAACCGGAGCGCGCACTCGCCTGGATTCAACGCGCGCTGGCGATCGATCCCGATGAACCAACCATCATCTACAACGCAGCCTGCACCTACGTCGCCCTCGGCGACCGCGAGGAGGCGCTGAGCGCCCTCGAGCGCGCGATCGGCTCCCAGCACCACGTGTCCCCCCACTGGATCGCGAACGATCCCGATCTGAGGGCGTTGATCGGCGATCCGCGGTTCGAGGCGATGTTGGAGTGAATGGGCGCCGGGGGTGGGTGCTGAGGTGCTGAGGTGCTGGGCGGCCGGTATCTCGGTTGGTGCAGCGCGTTGTTAGGGCGCCCCAGCGCCCCCGCACCCAGCATCCCAGCATCCCAGCACCCCAGCACCCCAGCACCCCAGCGCCCTCCAGGTTTAAACTCGTCCGCACATGCAAGACGGCTCTCGGTGTCCCCAGTGCGGCGGCAGCGTCCAGTTAGAGGAAGAGGACTCGTTCGTCCATTGCCCGTTCTGCGGGTCGCTGCTTCATCTCGGCGACGCGGCGAGCCGCGATCTTCTCCTGCAGCCAGCCATCGATTCGCGCGAGCTTCCCACGCGGCTCACGAAGTGGCTCGATGATCGCGAAGCTCTCGGAAAGCCGGATGGCATCACGACGCGCCTTCTCTTCTTTCCCTTCTGGAGTTTTCCGAGCGGTACGCGATCGATGATCGTCCCGGCCGCTCCTCTGCTCGCGCTCGATCTCGACAAGTTCGCGCTTCCTTCGGGAGACCTCAAGAGCTATCGCGAGGAGCGAAACAGCGCTGCGGAGAACATCGCACCGACGGTGCTTCCGGAAGCGGCGGTTCCGGAGCAGCTCGCGAAGGACGCGCGCCTGCTTCATCTCCCGTTCTGGGAAGTGAACTTCACGCTGTGGAAACGGAGCTACAGGATCTGGATCGATGCGGCATCAGGCCAGGTACTCGCGTTCCAGTTGCCCGTCACGTCGGAGTCGCGCCTCGACTGGACGTACGGCGTACTGCTCTTCGCGATGTACGCGCTACTCTTCTTCGCGTTCCATCGCGTCTTCTCGTATGGCCCGAAGGTCATCGCAGTTCTCATCATCGTGCTGACTGCACCCGTCGGGTTGTTCCTGTCGCGCAAGCTGATCGCGCTCTCGGAGAGCGCATGAGCACCTCGGCCTTCAATTGCCCGCAGTGCGGCGCAGCGGTTCCCGGTGCGGCGTCGATGGGGCCGGTCGATTGCGCGGCGTGTGGCGAGCGGCTCGCGGTTTATGACCCTGACATCACGCCGCGATCCTTCGTGAATCCGCGGCTCGATGCGGATCGCGTTGTCGAGTGTGCGCGCGAGGCGTGGAAGAACGAGCTCGTGCCGCAGAGCTTCGGAACGCCGGAGCAGGTGGGGCAACCACACCTGCTGTTCGTCGCGTTCTGGGAAGTGGAGCGGACGACAGGCGGCGGCGAACTGCACGATGAACGCTACTTCGTTCCGGCGACGAAGATGCCTGGCCTGCCGTTGGAGAAGATCGGCGATCACGCGTCGCGCGAGACGCGCCAACCATTCGATGCACTCGCGCTGCAGCGCCGCGGCACCGTACTCGATCCGCTGATCGACGCTGCGGATGCAGTGCCGCGCAAGAACTCGACGGTCGTCGAAAGCCGCCGAGTCGTGTTCGTTCCGTTGTGGCTCGTGCGTTGCCGCTACGGCCGCAATCTGTATGAGTTGTACGTCGACGCGATCAGCGGCACTCCGATCACCGGCCGTGCTCCGACGCGCCGCGACTCGCGGCTGCCGCAGTCGATCGCCGCGATCTATCTGCTCGCATTGATCACCGGGATGCCTGCGCGCGGCTGGATCACGATTGCGGGCTGGCTCTCGAATCTCGACTCGCTCGGATTCGCGATCATGCTGGCGATTCCCGGCTTGCTCGTCTGGATCGTGGCGTGGTCGTGGGATCGCCTTCGCTTCCGCTACGAGCTCGCGATCGAAGGAACGCAACGCACGTTCGTCGCGATCAACCGGCCGGAGAGAACGGCGCCGGAAAAGGTGCGCGACGGGCTGTTCAAGACGGCAGCGTGGATCATGGACAAAGTGGGATGAGCGCTCCTCGAATCGTGCGACGGAAGTGTCCCGACTGCGGCGCGCTGCTGATCGCGTCGAGCGGGGTGGCCTGGATGCCGTGCAGTGCATGCGCGGTGGCAGTGAATCTCTTCACGACTCCTGTCGCGCGCATCCGGTGCCGCCGCGTCCGACGCGAAGGCGAGCTCGTCCTGCCGTTCTACCGTTTTCGCACGGCGAGCGAGGAACGATGGTTCCCGGCATTTCGCAATGCGGGGAAGGATGGATACACGATGGCCGCCGCACTCGCACGGAAGGCGAGCGCTCTGGAGTTCACTGACGGTCCGTGCGATGTAGCGCTCGGGCGGGGAGTGGAGGAAGCGCGCGCGCTCGCCGAATCCGCGGGCGAGGTCGAATTGATCGCGGTTCCGTGCAGTGTGCATGGCGACGTGGTGACCGAGCCGCTGACGGGGACGACGCTCCGTGGATGGACCATCCACGAAGAGAACGAAAAGCGAAATGCAGAATCTCCGTCATCCCGAGCGGGTGAACGGCGCTAACGCGCCGGTGAAGATCAAATGAACCGTATGCTGTCGACTGCGGGACTCGTCAGTCGAGGCCGTTCAAACAGTGGTGCTGTGTAACA
>JACXTT010003712.1_pt1 | contig 23256 bp, 20 predicted proteins | sample 9270951 | NCBI WGS metagenome assembly JACXTT01 (sample SAMN15532306, study PRJNA645909) | rock metagenome | isolation source: weathered quartz diorite | place: Puerto Rico | collected 2017-06-21
CAGCCGTCGGTAGCGACTTTGCCGTCCTTGGCATCGAGACCGACGATGATGTGGCCGGGGAAGGCGCCGCAGGCGTCGTGCAAAAAGCCCGGATTTTTGACCGCGGCGGTGCCGACGATGATGTAGCTGATGCCGTTGTCGAGATAGCGCTCGATGGTGTCGAGGTCGCGGATGCCGCCGCCCAGCTGCACGGGGATCTCGTCGATGTCGTTATCCTCGGCGAATTCCTGCACCACCTGCAGGATGGACTTGATGGCCGATTCGTTCTTCGGCTTGCCGGCAAAGGCGCCGTTCAGATCGACCAGGTGCAGGCGGCGCGCGCCTTTCGTCAGCCAGTGCAGCGCCATGGCGGCGGGATCTTCGGAAAAGACGGTGGCAAGGTTCATGTCGCCTTGTTGCAGGCGCACGCAGTGACCGTCTTTGAGGTCGATGGCAGGGATAAGCAGCATGATAGTGGGCTTGGTTAAGAACGAAGTAAGAGGTTGAATGACAAACCAGGGCTTACGGATTCCAGTGAACGAAATTTTGATACAGGCGCAAGCCGGCAGTGGCGCTTTTCTCGGGGTGAAACTGGGTGGCGACGATGTTTTCGCGGGCCACGGCGCAGCAGAAGGCCGATCCATAATCGGTCTCGCCGATCGCATCTTGCGGATCGATGGGCTGGGCAAAATAACTGTGGACGAAATAAAAGTAGGCGTCTTCGCCGATACCCTCCCAGATCGGGTGGGAGCGCACCTGATGGACGCGGTTCCAGCCCATCTGCGGCACCTTGAAACGCGAGCCGTCCTGCTGCAGCATGCCTTCCAGGCGAAATTTCACCACGCGGCCCGGCAGCAGGCCGAGGCCGGCCGTATCGGCTTCCTCGCTGCGGTCGAACAGCATCTGCTCGCCCACGCACACGCCGAGCAAAGGCTTGTTTTTCGAGGCGCGCAACAGGGCGTCTTCCACGCCCGATTCGCGCAGGCTGAGCATGCAATCGCGCATCGCGCCCTGGCCCGGCAGCACGATGCGGTCGGCGCTGTCGATGTCCTTCGGATCGCCCGAGATCAGCACATCGGCGTCCGGCGCCACCGCGCGCAGCGCTTGCGCCACCGAGCGCAGATTGCCCATGCCATAGTCGACTACAACGATTTTATTCATGGTGGGTTTATATGCAAGCTTACAGGCTGCCCTTGGTCGACGGGATCACCCCGGCCGAGCGGGGATCGAGTTCGGTGGCCATGCGCAGCGCGCGGCCGAAGGCTTTGAACACGGTCTCGCACTGGTGGTGAGCGTTCTCGCCGCGCAGATTATCGATGTGCAGCGAGACCAGGGCGTGATTGACGAAACCCTGGAAAAATTCGTGGGCCAGGTCGACGTCGAAACTGCCGATCATGGCGCGCTTCCATGGCACGTGCATTTCCAGGCCAGGCCGGCCGGAGAAATCGATGACCACGCGCGATAAGGCTTCGTCGAGCGGCACGTAGGCGTGGCCGTAGCGGCGGATGCCCTTCTTGTCGCCGATCGCTTTCGCAAACGCCATGCCGAGGGTGATGCCGGTGTCTTCGACCGAGTGGTGGGCGTCGATGTGCAGGTCGCCGTTGCACTCAATGTCCAGGTCGATCAAGCCGTGGCGGGCGATCTGGTCGAGCATGTGATCCAGAAAAGGCACGCCGGTGTTGAGCTTTTGCTGGCCGGTGCCGTCCAGGTTGATGGCGACGCGGATCTTGGTCTCGTTGGTGTTGCGGATGATTTCAGCGGTGCGGTTCATGATGTCAATGCTTGGGTTAATGCGGCAAGGAAGGCGGCATTCTCTTCCGGGGTGCTGACGGTCACACGAATGCAGTTTGCCAGCAGTCCATGCATTTTACCGAGATTTTTGACCAACACCTTCGCCGCCACCAGTTTGGCCGTCACGCCTTCCGAGTCGGGCACGCGGAACAAGAGAAAATTGGCGCTGGAATCGAACACTTCCACGCCCGGCAGCGCCGCCAGCTTTTCTTTCAGTCCGTCGCGCGCTTCGTTGAGCAAGTCGGCCTGGGCATCCAGAATATCGATGTGTTCGAGGGCGAATTCGGCTGCCACCTGGGTCAGCACGTTGACGTTGTAGGGCGGGCGCACCTTGTCGAACTGGGCCAGCAAAGCCGGCGCCGCCGACATGTAGCCGAGGCGGATGCCGGCCAGACCCAGTTTGGATAAGGTGCGCATCACCACCAGGTTCGGGAATTCCGGCAGGTGCTCCATGAAGCTGGTCTGGGCAAACGGCTCGTAGGCCTCGTCGACGACGACGATGCCCTTGTCATCCCGCCCCAATAAATCGATCAGTTCGGCCATGTCGGCGGCGTCGTACAGGTTGCCGGTCGGGTTGTTCGGGTATGCCAGGTACAACACCGCCGGTTCGTGTTCGGCGATGGCTTCGCGCATGGCGGGCATGTCCAGCTGAAAGTCGGCCGTCAGCGGCACGCCGATGAAATCCATGCCGGCGAATTGGGCCGAGCGCTGATACATGACGAAGGCGGGCACGGGCGCCAGTACCACGGCCCGTTTTTCCTGGCGCGCAGTGGCGACGTCGATGATGGAAATAAGCTCGTCGGAGCCATTGCCGAGGATGACGTCGTAACCCTGCGGTACACCCAGCTCTTCGCAAATCGCCGCCTTGAGCCGCGCATAGGTCGGCACCGGGTAGCGGTTCAGGGCGGCGTCGGCCAGGCGGCGGCCCAGCTCCGCGCGCTGCTCGTCGGGCAGTTGGTACGGGTTTTCCATCGCGTCGAGTTTGATGAAACCGCTGGAGTCGGCGACGTTGTAGCTGGCGACGGCGCGCACGTCGGCGCGGATGGTGTTGGCGATCAGGCGGTCGAGATTGGCCATTGTTCTTATTTCCCTAATTGGTGGTGTCGGCGGCGGCCTTTTTGGCGGCCTGCTTGACGGCTTTCTTTTGGGCGATGGTGTCGGCGACCGGCGTTCTTAACCGCTGGTCGATGATGGCGCAGTAGGCTTCGTTCAATTCAAACCCGGTGAACTGGCGGCCGGTTCTGCGGGCTGCCAGCGCGGTGGTGCCGCTGCCCATGAAGGGATCGAGTACCACGCCGCCCGGCGGGCAGGAGGCCTTGATCATCCGTTCGATGATTTCCAGCGGCTTCTGGGTCGGGTGCTCGGCGCGCTCGGGATGCTCGCGGTGCAGGCGCGAGACGCTCCACAGATCCTTGGGGTTGTAGCCCAGCTCCAGCCACTTGGAACCGACGAAGATGGAACGGGAGCGCGCCTTCTTGGTCGCTTCGTCGTAGGGGATGCGCACGGCGTCGAGGTCGAAATAATAATCCTTGCGCTTGACGAAAAAGCCGATGGTGTCGTGCACCGAGCTGTAACTGCGCACGCTGCCGCCCATCGAAGGGACGCGGCGGTCCCAGATGATCTCGTTCATCATCGTCAGGCGCTGCTTGAGCATGACGAAGATCTCGGGGGAATAGCGCCAGGTGGCGAAGATATACAGGCTGCCGTTGTCCTTGAGCTTGGGGATGGCCAGGTCGAGCCAGCGCGCCGTCCAGGCCAGGAAATCGGCCTCGCTTTGCTGGTCGGAGGCGTTGCCGTAATCTTTGCCGAGGTTGTAGGGCGGGTCGGTCAGGATCAGGTCGACCGCGCCGTCGGGAATGCGGGACAAGCCCGTCAGGGCGTCTTCGCAAAACACGCGGTCGACCCAGTCGCTCATTTCAAGGGACCCTGCATGCGCAATTCGGCGCTGCGCGCGTGGGCCGGCAAGCCCTCGCCGTAGGCCAGTTCGGCAGCCACCGCGCCCAGGGTTTGCGCGCCCGCTTCCGACACGTACAGGATCGACGAGCGCTTTTGAAAATCGTAGACGCCCAGCGGAGAAGAGAAACGCGCCGTGCGCGAGGTCGGCAGCACGTGGTTCGGGCCGCAGCAATAGTCTCCCAGCGATTCCGACGAAAAGCGTCCCAGGAACATGGCGCCGGCATGGCGGATTTTATCGGCCCACTGCTGCGGCTCCAGCGCGGAAATCTCCAGGTGCTCGGCGGCGATGGCGTTGGCGATGGCGCAGGCCTCATCCATGTCGCGCACTTTGATGAGGGCGCCGCGGTCGGTCAGCGATGTGCGGATGGTGCTTTGGCGCGGCATGGTCGGCAAGAGCTTGTCGATGCTTTGCTTGACGCGCGCGATGTAATCAGCGTCGGGGCACAGCATGATGGCCTGGGCCAGTTCGTCGTGCTCGGCCTGCGAGAACAGGTCCATGGCGACCCAGTCCGGATCGGTGGTGCCGTCGCACAGCACCAGGATTTCGGACGGGCCGGCGATCATGTCGATGCCGACGGTGCCGAACACACGGCGTTTGGCGGCGGCCACGTAGGCATTGCCGGGGCCGACGATTTTATCGACGGCGGCAATCGTCGCGGTGCCGTAAGCGAGCGCGCCGACCGCCTGGGCGCCGCCGATGGTGATCACGCGCGTCACGCCGGCAATCGCGGCGGCCGCCAGCACCATCTGGTTTTTGACGCCGTCCGGGGTCGGCACCACCATGATGATTTCTTCGACACCCGCCACCTTGGCGGGAATGGCGTTCATCAACACCGACGAGGGATAGGCCGCCTTGCCGCCGGGGACATAGATGCCGACCCGGTCCAGCGGGGTGATTCTCTGCCCCAGCACGGTGCCATCGGGCTCCGTATAAGTAAACCCTTTGAGTTCGTCGCGCTGGCGCTGGTGGAACACGCGGATGCGTTGCGCCGCCGTTTGCAGGGCCGCGCGCTGGGCGTCGGGCAGCGAGGCCAGCGCCGCATCGAGTTCGGCCGGCTTGACGTCGAAGGCGGCCATGCTGGCGGCGCCGCCCGGGATGCGGTCGAATTTGTTGGTGTATTCGAGGACGGCGGCGTCGCCGCGCGCCTTGACGTCCGCCAGGATGGACGCCACCGCGGATTCGATGGCGCCATCGGTCGACTCTTCGAAGGCCAGCAGCTGGGAGAGAATCTCCTTGAAACCCGCGGTGCTGGAATCGAGGGTGCGGATCTGGACGGGCAAAGAGGTCGACATGGTTATTGTGATTGCAGTTGCGAGGCGCGTTCGAACGCCTCCAGGATCGGTTGCAGCCTGGCGCGCTTGAGTTTTAAAGCTGCCTGATTGACCACCAGGCGAGACGAGATCTCCATGATCTCTTCGACTTCCACCAGGTTGTTGGCGCGCAGGGTGCTGCCGGTCGACACCACGTCGACGATGGCGTCGGACAGGCCGACCAGCGGCGCCAGCTCCATCGAGCCGTACAGTTTGATCAGATCGACGTGCACGCCCTTGCGGGCAAAGTGTTCGCGCGCGGTCTGCACGAACTTGGTGGCTACGCGCAGGCGAGCGCCCTGGCGCACGGCCGTCTCGTAATCGAAACCGGCGTTCACCGCCACCGACATGCGGCAGCGGGCGATGTGCAGGTCGATCGGCTGATACAGCCCTTCGCCGCCGTGCTCCAGTAAAACGTCCTTGCCGGCCACGCCGAAGTCGGCGGCGCCGTACTGCACATAGGTCGGCACGTCGGAGGCGCGCACGATGATGACGCGCACGTCGGGGTCGTTGGTCGCCAGGATCAGCTTGCGCGAAGTCTCCGGATTTTCCGTCACCTCGATACCGGCCGCGCGCAGCAGCGGCAGGGTGTCGTCGAAAATCCGCCCTTTTGATAAAGCCAGGATCAGCTGGCCGGACGCCGGGCCGCCAAATGCACTCATCTCGCTCACCCTTTGATCCGCACGATGTCCGCGCCCACCTTCGACAATTTATCTTCCATGCGGTCGTAGCCGCGGTCCAGGTGATAAATGCGGTCGATGATGGTGGTGCCCTGGGCCGCCATGCCGGCGATGACCAGCGAGGCCGAGGCGCGCAGATCGGTCGCCATGACGGGTGCGCCGATCAGGCGCGGCACGCCGACGATGTTGGCCACATTGCCATCGGTGCGGATGGCCGCGCCCAGGCGGTTCATCTCCTGCACGTGCATGAAACGGTTCTCGAATATGTTCTCGGCGATGCGGCTGGCGCCGTCGGCGATGGTGTTGACGGCCATGAACTGCGCCTGCATATCGGTCGGGAAGCCCGGATACTCGGTGGTGGAAAAGCTCACCGGGCGCGGGCGCGCATCCATGCTGGCGCGGATCGAATCGCGGCCGATGGTCATGTGCAGGCCGATGTCGCGCAGTTTGGCCAAGGCGGCATCCATGATGTCGATGCGGGTATTCGTCAGCAGGACGTCGCCGCCGGTAGCGGCCACCGCGCACAAAAACGTCGCCGCTTCGATGCGGTCCGAGATGACGGCGTGTTTGGCGCCGTGCAGTTTGTCGACGCCCTGGATCACCAGTCTGCCGCTGCCGATGCCGTCGATCCTGGCGCCCATGGCGACCAGCAGATTGGCCAGGTCCGTCACTTCCGGTTCCTGCGCGGCGTTTTCCAGGATGGTCTCGCCTTCGGCCAGGGTGGCGGCCATCAGCAGGTTCTCGGTGCCGGTTACCGTGATCATGTCGGTGCGGATGCTGGCGCCTTTCAGCTTGGCGCAGGTGGCGTAGATGTAGCCGCCTTCGATGCGGATGGTGGCGCCCAGCGCTTCCAGGCCCTTGATGTGCTGGTCGACCGGACGCGAGCCGATGGCGCAGCCGCCCGGCAGCGAGACCTTGGCTTCGCCGAAGCGGGCCAGCAAGGGGCCCAGCACCAGGATCGAGGCGCGCATGGTTTTCACCAGTTCATACGGCGCTTCCAGGGTGTCGATGGCGCCGCCATTCAAGGTCACGTTCTCGCCGTCCTGCTGCACGGTGAGGCCCGTCTTGGCCAGCAGTTTGAGCATGGTCTTGACGTCGTGCAGGCGCGGCACGTTGGTGAGTTCGAGGTCGCCGCTGGTGAGCAGGCCTGCGCACAGGATGGGCAGGGCGGCGTTCTTGGCGCCCGAGATGACGATGTCGCCGTCGAGGCGCTTGCCGCCGACAATTTTGAGCTGGTCCATGGCGTTGATCCTTAAGCTTGGTATTCGTCGGGCGTGAGCGTCTTCATCGACAGCGCGTGGATTTCTTCGCGCATGCGGTCGCCCAGCGCCGCGTAGACCAGCTGGTGGCGGGCGATCGGGCGCTTGCCGGCGAAAGCGGGAGAAACAATGACGGCCGTGAAATGCTGGCCATCGCCCTCGACTTCCAGGTGGGTGCACTCGAGGCCGGCGGTGATATAGCTGTGAATCAGTTCAGGTGTGGTAGCCACGATAGTAAATCCTCGATTAGTGGCGCAGGTTGTAACCGCGCCGAAGCAGGTTGACGGCAATGGCCGACAGCACGATGAAGAAGGCGCTGACCACGGCCAGGCTGGTCCATGGCGAGATGTCCGACTGGCCGAAGAAGCCGTGGCGGAAACCGTCGATCATGTAGAAGAAGGGATTGAAGTGCGATACGGCCAGCCAGAACGGCGGCAGCGAGTGGATCGAATAAAACACCCCCGCCAGGAACGTCGCCGGCATGATCAGGAAATTCTGGAACATCGCCAGCTGGTCGAATTTTTCGGCCCACACGCCGGCGATTACACCCATGGTGCCGAGAATGGCCGCGCCCAATACGGCGAACACGATGATCCACAGGGGCGCCACAAAGCTCAGGTGGGCGAACCAGGCGGTGATGACGAACACGCCGGCGCCGACCGCCAGGCCGCGCACGACGGAGGCGAGCACGTAGGCCGAGATGATTTCCCAGTGCGACAGCGGCGGCAACAAAATAAACACCAGGTTGCCGGTAATTTTGGACTGGATCAGCGATGAGGAGGCATTCGCAAAGGCGTTCTGCAATACGCTCATCATCACCAGGCCGGGAATCAGGAAGGCGGTGTACGAGACGCCAGGATACACTTCGAGTTTGCCTTCCAGCACGTGGCCGAAAATCAACAGATACAGCATGGCCGTCAGGATGGGCGCGGCCACGGTTTGGGTGGCGACTTTCCAGAAGCGCAGGGTTTCTTTGTAAAACAGGGTCTGGAACCCGACACTGAACATGTTCAAACCGAACCTCCATCCATGATCTGCAAGAAGATATCTTCCAGGTCCGCTTGTTGCAACTGCATTTCATCGATGACCACGCCCGCTTCGCGCAGGCGAGACAGGATCTGTTCGACCTCGGCGTACTCGTTGACGCGCAGGCTCACCTTGGCGCCGTCGGACGACGCTTCCGACACCAGGTGTTTCAAATCGTCGGGCAGCGCCCCAGAGGCGATATGCACGATCAACTGGGAGCCCGAAATGCGGCGGATCAGCGACTTCATGGTGTCGAGCGCCACCACCTTGCCGCCGCGCAGCATGGCGACCCGGTTGCACATGGCTTGCGCTTCTTCCAGGTAGTGGGTGGTGAGTACGACCGTATGGCCCTCGCGGTTCAGCCGCGAAATGAATTTCCACAGGCCCTGGCGCAATTCGACGTCGACGCCGGCGGTCGGCTCGTCGAGCACGATGACGGGCGGTTTGTGCACCAGCGCCTGGGCCACCAGCACCCTTCGCTTCATGCCGCCGGACAGGGCGCGCATATTGGCGTCGGCCTTGCCGGTGAGGTCGAGGTTTTCCATGACCTCGTCGATCCACTTGTCGTTGTTCTTCAGGCCGAAATAGCCGGACTGCAGGCGCAAGGTCTCGCGCACCGTGAAAAACGGATCGAACACCAGTTCCTGTGGCACCACGCCGAGGTTCTTGCGGGCGTTCCTGAAATGGGTGACGACGTCGTGGCCGTGGATGGCGATATTGCCCGCGTCCGGGCGGATCAGCCCGGCGATGGTGGAAATCAGCGTGGTCTTACCGGCGCCGTTGGGGCCGAGCAGGCCGAAAAACTCGCCTTGCTCGATGGTCAGAGAAACGCCGCCCAAAGCTTTCAAAGCCTTGTAGCTCTTCTCGACCTGATTGATCTGGATCGCTGCAGTCATGCGGATTTTCTGTTGGTGTTTTCGCGGGGGGAACTGGCAATTATAGGGGATATTGCCAGAGGAGCTTGCTGAGGCAGAGTCTGCCGGTAGAACGGGCCGCTTCGGTCAGGAGGCAGCCTTGCATTGAAAGGTCAATGGTGATGCAGATCGGCTGGGGAAGCCGGGGTCACAGCGGGGGCGCAGTCGGTCAGCAGGTGATCGACGCCGTACAAGGTCAACAGGCTTTTCAGGCTGACCGGCAAGTTCAGAAAGGACAGGGGCTTGCCACTGGCGCGGCCCTCGCGCAGCATGGCCATCAACACCGCCACGCCGGACGAATCGGACGATTTCAGGAAGGCCAGATCGAAGACGGTCTGGCCGCCACGAATGGCCGCCAGGCCGCGCTGGAGCGCCACCGCCGCCGTGGCGAAGGTGAGGTACTCGAGCGTGGGTTGGACAGTGTTTTCAGTCATTTTGCTTATTTATAAAACCAGTTACTTGCTTGGCGCCTTGAGCGGCTTGTTGGCAAGTTCCTTGTTGCGGTCGGCCAGCTTCTTGATCAGGCCGTCGACGCCGCCCTTGCTGATTTCGGTGGCGAAGGTGCCCCGATAAGTTTCCACCAGCCAGGCGCCCAGCACGTTGATGTCGAAAATTTTCCAGCCCGACGGACCCTTGGCCAGGCGGTAGTTCAACTGGATGGGCTCGCCGCGCTGGACGTTGACCACCGATTTGACTTCCACTTCGGTGTCGGCCGGATCGGCGCGCAGGGGCTTGAATTCCACCGTTTCGTTCTTGATCTGCGACAGCGCGCCCGAATAGGTGTGGATCAGCAGCTGGCGGAATTCGTTCGACAGCGCAGTTTTCTGTTCCGGCGTGGCATCGCGCCAGAAACGGCCGGCGGCCAGGGCGGTCATGCGCTGGAAGTCGACGTAAGGCAGGATCTTGGCGTCGACCAGGGCGGTGACCTTGTTGATGTCGCCGGCCTGGATCGCCTTGTCGCTCTTGGCGGTCTCGATGACGTCGTTGCTGATGCGCTTGACGAGAACGTCCGGCGCTTCGTTGCCGGCAGGCGCAGGTGCAGCCACGGCGAAGGCGGTCAGTGCGATGGCGCTGGCGGCGATTAGGTGTTTGATCAGTTTCATAGGCCCTCTTTCAAAGTGTCGGGTAGTCAGGCTGCACACCGGTCGATTGGCGGCACATTAGTCCGTTAACAATGCGGCCATAAGGTCGGATGACAAGGCCAGCATTTGCTTACATCTTTATTTTTTCGGTTCCGGGGTCGGACCCGGGTCGTCCGGGTAGGCCGAACTGATCGGCTTGGCCGGGGTCGCCGGCGCATTCGCCGGCGGCGTCACCGCGGTACCGCCGGTGGGCGCAGGCGCGGCGCCGCCGGTCGGACCGGGATCGTCCGGATACGCCGACTTCAGATTGCCGCCCGCAGGTGCAGTGCCCGGCGCCGGTTCCTTGTTGAGCATCTGCATCAATTTCTGCTTGCCGCCGCCATCGTTGATGCGGCTTTCGCGGCGCTGCAGGAAGCCGTCGCGGATGAATTCGTAACGGTCGAGCGCCGCTTCTTCCATCAGGTTCGAGGCATCGAGCACCGAGGCGCGCTGGTCGACGGCGCGCAGGGCGATGCCGCTGTTGCGGATGTACACGGGCTCCTTGTACGCCCATGGATCGGCCTTGATGTCGAGCGGGATGGCGGCGGTGTCGCGCACCGTCGATGGTCCGAACAGCGGCAACATCAAATACGGACCGGACTGCACGCCCCAGGCGCCCAGGGTCTGGCCGAAATCTTCATTGTGCTTTTGCAGGCCGACGTCGGAACCGATGTCGATCACGCCCAGCAGACCCAGGGTCGAGTTGAGGCCAAAACGGGCGAAGTCGGTCAGGCCGTCCTTGCCTTTACCCTGCATCAGGTTGTTGGCGCCGGTCCACAGGTCGGCCAGGTTACCGAAGAAATTGTTGACGCCGGTCTGCACCACCTGCGGCAGCACTTTCTTGTAGGCGGTCGCGGCCGGCTTCAAGGCAACCCGGTCGACGCCATCGTTGAAGGCAAACATCTTGCGGTTGAACGATTCGTACGGATCGCGCGGGTTGGGACCGGTGGCGCAGCCCGACAACAGGCTGGCGGCGGCCAGGGCCAGCAACGCGGCTCCCGCTTTCGGGGTGGAGCGGTGGAAAAACGTCATCATTTAGCGGTGTCCTTTCCGTCCGCGGCCTTGCTATAAATAAATTGATTGATCAAATCTTCCAGCACCGCGGCGGATTGCGTGCTGTTGATGCGGTCGCCCGCTTTCAGGTTGACCGTATCGCCGCCCGGCACGATGCCGATGTACTGCTCGCCCAACAAACCGGCCGTCAAGATCTTCAAGGAGCTATCCTTGGGGAAGGCGTGGCTGGCGTCCATGTCCAGAGTGACCATGGCCTGGAACGTCTTGTTGTCGAACGTGATGTCGCCCACGCGGCCCACCACCACGCCGGCGCTTTTCACGGGCGCCTGCGGTTTCAGTCCGCCGATATTGTCGAATTTGCCGACGATGGCGTAGGTTTTGCTGAGGGACAGGGTGCTCATATTGCCGGCCTTCAGCGCCAGGAACAACAAGGCAGCCAGACCCAGCAGAACGAACAAGCCAACCCAGACGTCGATAGTTTTACGATGCATATTTATACTCACTCTAATTGTTTCGCTCAGGCGGTGTCGCCGGATTCAGTTTTTGATCTTTTTTGATCTTTTATGTGCTTATTTATTGAACATAATCGCCGTCATCACGAAGTCCAGGCCCCATACCATCAGCGAGGCGATCACCACGGTGCGGGTGGTCGCGCGCGACACGTCTTCCGGCGTCGGATCGGCGTGATAGCCCTGGAACAAGGCGGTGAAGGTGACGGCGATGCCGAACACCAGGCTCTTGATCACGCCGTTGAGCACGTCTGCCCGCACATCGACATTGGCCTGCATCTGCGACCAGAACGCGCCCTCGTCGACACCGATCAGCTGCACGCCCACCAGGTAGCCGCCCAGAATGCCGACCGCGCTGAAAATCGTCGCCAGCACCGGCATGGCGACCACGCCCGCCCAGAAACGGGGCGCCAGCACGCGCTGGATGGGGTTAATCGCCATCATTTCCATGGCAGACAATTGCTCTCCGGCTTTCATCAGGCCGATCTGCGCCGTCAGCGAGGTGCCGGCACGGCCGGCAAACAGCAAGGCCGTGACCACCGGTCCCAGCTCGCGCACCAGCGCCAGCGCGACCACCTGGCCCAGTTTTTGTTCCGCGCCATACGGCGTCAGGGTGATGTAACCCTGCAGGCCCAGCACCATGCCGACGAACAAGCCGGAGACGGTGATGATGACCAGCGAGTAGTTGCCGATAAAGTGAATTTGCTCGGAAATCAGGCCCGGCCGCTTCATGGCGCCGGGTGAGACCGCCAGCAGGCCGAAGAAGGAACGGGTGGCGTAGCCGACACTTTCGATCGATTCGCGGATGTAGCAGCCGATCAGGGCGAGCCAGTTGAGGACCATCATGCGTGCGCTCCCAGGCCCAGGTCGTCGTCGAGCGATTTGCCGGGATAGTCGAACGGCACCGGGCCATCGGGTGCGGCGTTGACGAATTGTTTGACGTAAGGATCTTGCGACACGCGCATTTCCGCCGGGGTGCCGCGCGCGACGATCTTGCCGGCGGACATAAAATAAACGTAATCGGCGATGGCGAAACACTCCTGCACGTCGTGCGAGACGAGGATGGAGGTCGACCCCAGCGCATCGTTGAGCTTGCGGATCAGGTTGGCGGTCACGCCCATCGAGATCGGGTCGAGGCCGGCGAAGGGCTCGTCGTACATGATCAGTTCCGGATCGAGGGCGATGGCGCGGGCCACCGCCACCCGGCGCGCCATGCCGCCGGAAATTTCCGACGGCTTTAATTTATGCGCATTGCGCAGGCCGACCGCGTTGAGTTTGAGCAGCACCAGGTCGCGAATCAATTCTTCCGGAAGATCGGTGTGTTCGCGCAAGGGAAACGCCACGTTGTCGAACACGTTCAGGTCGGTAAACAGGGCGCCGAACTGGAACAGCATGCCCATCTTGCGGCGCAGGCGGTACAGGCCGTCGGTGTCGAGCGTGTGCACGATCTCCCCGCCGACCGAGACGCCGCCCTTTTGGGGACGGATCTGGCCGCCGATCAGGCGCAGCACGGTCGTCTTGCCGCAACCGGAACCGCCCATGACGGCGATGACCTTCCCACGGGGAAAGTCCATATTCAGGTCCGACAGGATGACACGTTCTCCGTACGCAAATTGGAGATCGCGGATTTCGACGAGGTTGCTCACAGGCTTATTCGGTATTTGACAATGCCGTATTGTAGTGCAGAAAGGTCAATCCTTGCTGACGCACGGTCGGTCCATGCACCCTTGCGTGACACAGAATACAACACTAATGAACGGCGGGTCAGATATTTCCTGCCGTAAGTATTTGTTTTACATAGGAATTTAGTGCGGCAAATCCAACTGTCGTGCAGCTGGTTAATGATACAGGTATGTATGTAAAAGCGGAAGCCACGACCTTCGGTAGCGTCTGGCGATACTTTGCAAAATGATGGAAACGACTTACCGGCCCTGCAGCGGCAGGTGCACCGTGAACACCACATGCGGATCGTCGTAGTGGTAGCTCAGGCGGCCGCCGTGGCCGTGCACGATCTGGCGCGCGATGTACAGGCCCAGGCCGACGCCGCGGCGGTTGCGGGTGCTGTTGAGCGACGTGTGTTTGAACGGGTCGAACAGCTTTTCGGCGACGGCGTCCGCAATTTGCGCGCCCTGGTTGCGTACCGTCAGCACCGCGTGATTGTCGACGGTGTGCAAGGCGATCTGGATAGGTTTGCCCAGTTCGCCATGATGGCGCGCATTGCTGAGCAGATTGGCCAGCACCTGGACAAAGCGGTCGGCGTCGGCCATGGCCGGCACCGCTGCGGGAATATCGAGCTCGAACACGGCGCCGGGATGGGCCGCGCCCACTTCTTCCACCAGTTCGGTAACGACCTCGTGCAGAGCGACCGGCGCCGGGTGGATGCCCAGGCCGATACCGCCATTGATGCGGCTCATGTCGAGTACGTGGCCGATCAGCCGCTGCATGCGGTTGCTGGAGGACTGGATGCGGCGGCCCAGGGTTTCCGATTGCGAACCGCGCTCGAGCAGGGCGCCGGCCATATTGATCGCTTGTAAAGGGTCGCGCAGGTCGTGGCCCAGCATGGCCATCAGCTCGGTGCGGGCGCGGTCGATTTCCGCATTGCGCGAGGCCACCGAACGGCTCAGCTTGGCCAACAGCTGGCTGGCGATGGTGAGCACGGTGCTGCTCCACGGCTCGGCGCGGCCGCGCACAGTCTCCCGCCACTCGTCGAAGGAACCGCGCGGGGTCAGTCGCGGGCCCAGCGGGCCGTGCGCCGTGACCTTGTCGGGCTTGCCGGCCCACTTGATCTGTTCGACCTGTTCGCGCCGCAAGGCCACCATCAGGCCCTGGGTGCTGGCGTCGAAGGACATGGCCAGCATGCCGACCCATTTGCCGACCTTGTCGCGCAGTGGCGCCGGCCAGTCGTCGAGCGCATTGTATTGCAGCAGCATGTCGCCATCGGCCGGCAAGGCTTGCAGGATGGCGGTGGCCAATGTCGTGTCGATGTCGCCGTGCACCGTCAGTTCGCCCAGCTGCGAGACGATCAGGGCGTCCGCCTCCAGGGTCTGGCGCAATTCGCCGGCATAGGCATCGAGGGTAGCGACGACGTTGTCTTCGTGGCTCATCGCCTCGAGCATGCGCGAACTCAGTTCGGCGGCGCGCTCGATGCGGGCCGCCTCGGCCTTCGCCTCCAGCGTCTGCACGCTCGACGCCAGCACTTGCGCCAGCACATCGGTGGCCATGCGGATCGAATACGGCACCTGTTTCGGCGCCATGTGGTGGCAGGCCAGCATGCCCCACAGGCGGCCGTTGGCGACGATCGACACGCTCATCGAGGCCTGCACGCCCATGTTCTGCAAATACTCGACGTGGATCGGCGACACGCTGCGCAGCACGCTGTGGCTCATGTCGATGGGCGCATCGCCTTCGCGGCCCAGCACCGGCACCGGCTGGTAGCCGACATCGGCGATCAGGCGCAGGGTGTTGATCAGGTACAGGCGGCGGGCCTGGGCGGGAATGTCGGAAGCGGGATAGCGGCGACCCAGGTAAGGCTCGATGCTGTCGATTCTCGCTTCGGCCACCACGTCGCCGCTGTCGTCGTGGCGAAAGTGGTAAGCCATCACGCGGTCGAAACCGGTCAGCTGGCGCACTTGCTGCACCGCCATGTTTAACAAAGCCTCGATGGTGGGCTGGCGTTTCAGGCGGTCGATGGCCGCATGGGCTTTCAGGGCGAAAGAAGCGACCACGTCGGAGCTGACCGGGCGCAATTCGAACTCCACCAGCAGGCGTTCATGGTAGCCGTGCACGATGCAGTCGAATTCCTGCTCGCCGATGACAACTTCGCAAGCGCTTGGCAAGGCTTCGCCGCACGCCAGTTCGGCGCAGGCGGCCTGCAGCAACTCGAGCGATTCGGCGGGCAGAGACAGGGTTTCGGCTGCCGTGCCCAAGGCCGGCGCGATGCCGATCAACGCAGCCGCGTTGGCACTCCAGCCCAGCAGGCGCAGCCCGGCATCGAAGGCCAGCAGCGCGCCATGTGGCTGAATGGAACCGGGAATGTGGATCGGTTCGTCGGCGCAGTTGGCCAGATTGAGCGAGGCGATGATGGACGTCATGCGGCCTCCGACGTCTGCAGGAGGCCGGTTGCTACCATCGAATTGATCATGTCCAGCGCTCGCTCCATCCATCCTCACAGGACGCGGCAGGAATGAAACAGCTTCATCCGGTTACCTTGCGCCAACATGAATCCTAGCATACCGCTGCAGCTACGGGTGGCGCGCGGCGCGCTTGCGCACATTAAACAAATGTCATTTTCGTGGTTTTTGGCAATATATTGCGAGCACACAATATCTACTATCGGTTACCAGGCCATCATTGACGTTCGTCCAGCGACGATCACTGGACGCATGACAAGGAGAGCAACATGGCCATTGTGTATTGCCGAAGCTGTGCGAAGGAATTGTTCGACACGCAGGCCATTTGCGAGCAGTGCGGCGCCCCCCAGGCCCGCGTGCTGCGGCTGGCCGGCGCGCCGGCGGCCTCCGACAAACCGGCGCGGTCCATCGGCCGCTGGCTGCTGGCGGTGGTTTTTTCCGGCGTGGCGATCGTCATCGCCGCGATGGCGTGGCCGGTCTTCGACGCCTTGCACTGACCGGCCGCGATCAAGCTCAACGGGGCAAATTCGAGCTGCCCATCAAGAACTCGTCCACCGCGCGCGCGCACTGACGGCCTTCGCGGATCGCCCACACCACCAGCGACTGGCCGCGGCGCACGTCGCCCGCCGCGAACACTTTAGGGACCGACGTGGCGTAGCAGCCTTCGCCATCGGTACTGGCGCGGGCGTTGCCGCGATTGTCCTTGTCGACGCCGAAGGCATCGAGCACTTGCTGCACGGGAGAGACAAAACCCATCGCCAGCAGCACCAGGTCGGCCTTCATCTCGAACTCGGAATCCGGCACTTCGCTCATCTTGCCGTCTTTCCACTCGACCTTGCAGGCGATCAGCTTGTCGACCTTGCCGCCCTTGCCTTCGAAGCGCTTGGTGGCCACCGCCCAGTCCCGCTCGCAGCCTTCTTCGTGCGAGGACGAGGTGCGCAGCTTGGTCGGCCAGTACGGCCACACCAGCGGCTTGTTTTCCTGTTCCGGCGGTTGCGGCAGCAGTTCGAACTGGGAAATGGACGCCGCGCCATGGCGGTTGCTGGTGCCGACGCAGTCGGACCCCGTATCGCCGCCGCCGATCACCACCACATGCTTGCCGGTGGCTTTCAGTTGATCCTTGACCTTGTCGCCGGCGTTGATCTTGTTTTGCAGCGGCAGAAAATCCATGGCGAAGTGCACGCCTTTGAGTTCGCGCCCAGGCACGGGCAAATCGCGCGGCTGCTCGGCGCCGCCGGCGATGATGACGGCGTCGAACTCCTTGTTCAAATCCTCCGGGAAAATGGTTTCTTTGGCCCAGTTGTTGACGGTGGCGGGGAAATCTTTGCCAATCAAGGTGCTGGTTTTGAAGACGACGCCTTCCGCTTCCATCTGCTTGACGCGGCGGTCGATGTGGAATTTTTCCATCTTGAAGTCGGGAATACCGTAGCGCAGCAGGCCGCCGACCCGGTCGCTCTTTTCAAACACCGTCACGGCGTGGCCGGCCCGCGCCAGTTGCTGGGCTGCTGCCAGGCCGGCAGGGCCGGAGCCGACGATCGCCACTTTCTTGCCCGTCAAACTGGCCGGCGGCTGCGGCACCACCCAGCCGTGCTCCCAGCCGGTATCGATGATTTTATGTTCGATCGACTTGATGCCGACCGGATCGTTGTTGATGCCGAGCGTGCAGGCGGACTCGCAAGGCGCCGGGCAGATGCGGCCGGTAAATTCCGGGAAATTATTCGTCGAGTGGAGATTGTCCAGCGCCGCGCGGTAATTGTTGTGATAGACCAAGTCGTTCCAGTCGGGGATCACATTGTTGACGGGGCAGCCCGTATTGCAAAAAGGGATGCCGCAATCCATGCAGCGCGCCGCCTGGACCTTCGCTTCCGGGTCGGACAGGTGCAACACGAATTCCTGGTAGTTTTTGACACGCTCCTGCGGCGGCAGATAGCCCTCGTCCTGGCGCTTGAATTCCATGAAACCGGTGATTTTTCCCACGATCGATCCTTGTATTATTGTTGAGTACGCAAGTAATTAAGCGGCCACGGTGGAAGGCACCTGTTCGTTAGCGGAATCGACCCGATCGGCCGATTCCTCCATGCTGCTGTTGTGCATCTCTTCCAGCGCGCGCTTGTAATCGGTCGGGAATACCTTGACGAACTTGCCGCGCGACTCGTTCCAGTTATCCAGCAGGAAACGGGCGCGGGTGCTGCCGGTGTGCTTGAAGTGGCGTTCGATCAGGCGTTTCAGGATGACTTCATCGGACTCGCGCTCGCTGCCGCGGCTCTGGCTGTGCCAGCCGGCAACGTCAGGCTGGTCCTTGGCCGCATGCACCCGTTCCAGGTTGACCATGGTTTGATTGCAGCGCTTCTCGAATTCGTTTTTCGGGTCGTACACATAGGCCACGCCACCCGACATGCCGGCGGCGAAGTTGCGGCCCGTATCGCCCAGCAGCACCACGGTCCCGCCAGTCATGTATTCGCAGCCATGATCGCCACAGCCTTCGACGACGGCTGTCGCGCCCGAGTTGCGCACGGCAAAACGTTCACCGGCCACGCCATTGAAGAACGCTTCGCCGGCGATGGCGCCGTACAGCACCGTGTTGCCGACGATGATGTTGTCCACCGCCCAGCCGCGGAACTCGGTATTCGGCCGCACGATGATGCGTCCGCCCGACAAACCTTTGCCGACGTAATCGTTGCCCTCACCGACCAGGTCGATGGTGATGCCGGCCGCCAGGAAGGCGGCGGCCGACTGGCCCGCCGTGCCTTGCAGCTGGATGTGGATGGTGTCGTCCGGCAAACCGGCGTGACCGTATTTCTTAGCAACTTCGCCCGACAGCATGGTGCCGACGGTGCGGTTGACGTTGCGCACCGGAGAAATAAACGAGACCCGCTCGCCCTTTTCCAGGGCGGCCTTGGCTTGCGCGATCAGTTTATGGTCGAGCGCCTTGTCGAGGCCGTGTTCCTGGAACTCGGTGTGGTGAATCGACTGGCCGGCGGCGACCGGCGGCTGATAAAAGATATTGCTGAAATCCAGGCCCATCGCCTTCCAGTGCGAAATCGCTTTCGATTTATCGAGCAGGTCGGCGCGGCCGATCAGTTCGTCGTAAGTGCGGATGCCCAGCTGCGCCATCAACTGGCGGGCTTCTTCGGCGACGAAGAAGAAATAATTGACGACGTGCTCGGGCTTGCCGGAAAACTTGGCGCGCAGCACCGGATCTTGCGTGGCCACGCCCACCGGGCAAGTGTTCAGGTGGCACTTGCGCATCATGATGCAGCCTTCGACCACCAGCGGCGCCGTCGCAAAACCGATCTCGTCGGCGCCGAGCATGGCGGCGATGACCACATCGCGGCCCGTCTTCATCTGGCCGTCGGCCTGCACGCGGATGCGGCTTCTCAAACCGTTGAGGACCAGGGTCTGCTGCGTTTCCGCCAGGCCCAGTTCCCACGGCGTGCCGGCGTGTTTGACCGAGGACAGCGGCGAAGCGCCGGTGCCGCCGTCATGGCCGGCCACCACCACGTGATCGGCCTTGGCCTTGGTGACACCCGCGGCCACCGTGCCGATGCCCACTTCCGACACCAGTTTCACCGATATCGAAGCGCGCGGATTGGCGTTTTTCAGGTCGTGGATCAGCTGCGCCAGGTCTTCGATCGAATAAATATCGTGGTGCGGAGGCGGGGAAATCAGACCGACGCCGGGCACGGAAAAGCGCAGGCTGGCAATGTATTCCGATACTTTATGGCCGGGCAACTGGCCGCCTTCGCCGGGCTTGGCGCCCTGCGCCATCTTGATCTGGATCTGGTCGGCCGAGTTCAGATATTCGGCGGTGACGCCGAAGCGTCCCGAGGCCACCTGCTTGATGCGCGAGCGCAGCGAATCACCGTCCTGCAAGGGTATGTCGACGACGACATTGTGGGCGCCGATGACGGAGGCCATAGTCTGCCCCTGCTTGATCGGAATGCCTTTCAGTTCCTGCGTGTAGCGCGCCGGATCTTCGCCGCCCTCTCCCGTGTTCGACTTGCCGCCGATGCGGTTCATGGCGATCGCCAGGGTCGCATGCGCTTCCGTCGAAATCGAGCCCAGCGACATGGCGCCGGTGGCGAAACGCTTGACGATTTCCTTGGCCGGCTCGACTTCATCGAGCGCGATCGCCTTACTTGGATCGATCTTGAACTCGAACAAGCCGCGCAAGGTCAGGTGACGGCGGGTCTGGTCGTTGATCAGCTGGGCGTATTCCTTGTAACTATTAAAATTGTTGGCGCGGGTGGAGTGCTGGAGTTTGGCGATCGCATCCGGCGTCCACATATGGTCTTCGCCGCGCACCCGGTAGGCGTACTCGCCGCCCGTATCGAGCGCTTCGGCCAGCAGCGGATCCTTGCCGAAAGCCAGGGTGTGCAGGCGCAGCGCCTCTTCCGCCACTTCGAACACGCCGATGCCTTCGACGCCGGAAGCCGTGCCCCTGAAATATTTGTTCACCAGCGATTTGTTCAGGCCGACCGCCTCGAAAATCTGCGCGCCGCAATACGACATATAGGTCGAGATGCCCATCTTCGACATCACCTTCATCAAGCCCTTGCCGATGGCCTTGGTGTAGTTGTAGACGGCTTTTTCATCGGACATATCGCCGGCCATGCCTTGCGCCAGCTCCGTCAGGGTTTCCATCGCCAGATAAGGATGGACAGCTTCGGCGCCGTAGCCGGCCAGCAGGGCGAAGTGATGGGTTTCGCGGGCCGAGCCGGTTTCCACGATCAGGCCGGTGGAGGCGCGCAGGCCGCGTCCCACCAGGTGCTGGTGGATGGCGGAAGTGGCGAGCAGGGCCGGGATCGGCACTTGCGCGCTCGAGACGGCGCGGTCGGACACGATCAAGATGTTGTGGCCGGATTTGACGGCGTCGACCGCTTCCGCGCACAGCGAGGCCAGCGAGGCTTCGATGCCGTCCTTGCCCCAGGCGACCGGGTAGCAGATGTTCAGCTCGTACGATTTGAACTTGCCGCCCGTGTGGGCGCTGATGTTGCGCAGTCGCGCCATATCGTCGAAGCCGAGCACCGGCTGCGACACTTCCAGGCGCATCGGCGGGTTGACGTTGTTGGTGTCGAGCAAATTCGGCTTGGGCCCGATGAAGGACACCAGCGACATCACCATCGCTTCGCGGATGGGATCGATCGGCGGGTTCGTCACCTGGGCGAACAGCTGCTTGAAATAGTTGTACAAGGGCTTGAGCTTGTTCGACATCACGGCCAGCGGCGAGTCGTTGCCCATCGAGCCGGTGGCTTCTTCGGCCAGCACCGCCATCGGCGCCATCAGAAATTTCAAATCTTCCTGGGTGTAGCCGAACGCCTGCTGGCGGTCCAGCACGGAAGCCACGGCCTGTTCGCCTTGCGCCGGCAAAGTGCGCGTGCGGTTGTGGGCAAGCTGGCTTTCCGCCAGTTTCAGTTCGCCCAGCTTGATGCGCACCGAGTTGATCCACGCCTTGTAGGGCTTGGCGTTGGCGTACATGTCTTTCAGCTCTTTGTCGTCGATGATGCGGCCCGCTTCCAGGTCGATCAGGAACATTTTGCCGGGCTGCAGCCGCCACTTCTGGATGATCTTGCTTTCGGCAATCGGCAGCACGCCGGACTCGGAGGCCATCACGACCAGGTCGTCGTCGGTGACGATATAACGCGCAGGCCGCAAGCCGTTCCTGTCCAGGGTGCCGCCGATGTGGCGGCCGTCCGTGAACGCCATGGCGGCCGGGCCGTCCCATGGCTCCATCATCGAGGCGTAGTACTCGTAGAAGGCCTTGCGGTTGTCGTCCATCAAGCTGTGGTTTTCCCAGGCCTCGGGGATCATCATCATCATGGCCTGGGCGATCGGGTAGCCCGACATAATCAGCAGTTCCAGCGCGTTGTCGAAGCAGGCGGTGTCGGACTGGCCCTCGTAGATCAGCGGGAACAGTTTGCCGAGATCGTCGCCCAGCACGGCCGATTTCATCACCCCTTCGCGGGCGCGCATCCAGTTGAAATTGCCTTTGACAGTGTTGATTTCGCCATTGTGGGCGATCAGCCGATACGGGTGGGCCAGCGGCCATTCCGGGAAGGTGTTGGTGGAAAAACGCTGGTGGACCAGCGCCAGCGCCGAGATGCAGCGCGGATCCTGCAAATCCTTGTAGTACAGGCCCACTTGATCGGCCAGCAACAGCCCCTTGTAGACGATGGTGCGCGCCGACATCGACGGCACGAAGAATTCCTTGCCATGCAAAAGTTTCAGCGCCTGGATGGCGTGGCCGGACGATTTGCGGATCACGTACAGTTTGCGCTCGAGGGCGTCGGTGACCATGATGTCGGGGCCACGGCCGATAAAAATCTGGCGGATCACCGGTTCCTTGGTGCGCACGGTGGGCGACATCGGCATCGCTTCGTCGATCGGCACATTTCTCCAGCCGAGCACGACCTGGCCTTCGATGCGCACGGCGCGCTCGATTTCTTGCTCGCAGGCGATGCGCGAAGCGTGTTCTTTCGGCAGGAACACCATGCCGACGCCGTACTCACCCGGTGGCGGCAACTCGACGCCCTGCTTGGCCATTTCGTCGCGGAAATACTGGTCGGGAATCTGGATCAGGATGCCGGCGCCGTCGCCCATCAGCTTGTCGGCGCCGACGGCGCCCCGGTGGTCGAGGTTTTTCAGAATCAACAGACCCTGCTCGATGATGGAATGCGATTTGTTGCCCTTGATGTGGGCGATAAAGCCGACGCCGCAGGCATCGTGCTCGTTGGACGGATCGTACAAACCTTGGGCAATCATCGAACTCTCCACAGCAATAGTCGGGTGAAGATCGACAATACTGCAATGCAGCAGAAAGTTCAAATAGAATAATTAGGGTCGGAGTCGAATTAAATTTTCGATTTCGGACGTAAAGATTAATTGGGGACAGAGTCGTTTGGCGGCTTTTTGCCTGGTCTCCCACGCTTGGCCGGCAGCACCTGGTGGGTCGCTTTGCGGGCCAGGGCGGACTTGAAAGCGTCACCGCCCAGCGGCCACCCTTTCAGTACGGCCGCTTCGATGACGGCGGTTTGCGCAGGAGTGAGCGCTTGCTCGCAGAGCGCTTTGTAACTGGCCTCGCGCTGGAAAGGGGTATTGCCGAGCGCCCAATACAGGGCGTGATCGGTAATCAAGGGGTCATTGCGCATGCCGACGTGGTGGGCGTAACTCGACCAGAAGTGGGAGGCCGGATCGGCTTGTTGTCTGCCTTGCTCACGTGTTGTACATAACTCGATGTACTGACTGCATTGCAAAAGGAAGGGCTCGGCTTCCACCACCGAGGTCTTGAAGCGTCCGGCGAACAGGCTGCCCGAGCGCCCGTGCCTGGCGTTGAACCAGGGAACATAGTAGCGCCCGGTACGTTGCAGGGCCGCTCCCAGGCCATCGGCGTCCGCCGGGGTGGCCAGAAGTTGAAACTGGCCCGGCAGCAAATTGTAGGCATGAATTGCCACCTTGTAGTGGCGGGCGGTGGCGCGGGGGGAGGTGTGGAAGGAACGGTGGTGTTGCGCCTCCCGAACAAACAAAGAGTGAGCGTTGACAAGCTTGACGATGTTGGTGGGGGGCAAG
>JACXTT010003713.1_pt1 | contig 23252 bp, 20 predicted proteins | sample 9270951 | NCBI WGS metagenome assembly JACXTT01 (sample SAMN15532306, study PRJNA645909) | rock metagenome | isolation source: weathered quartz diorite | place: Puerto Rico | collected 2017-06-21
GGCGCCGCCGCTGCCGGCGGTGGTCGCCGCGCTCACGCCCGAGCCGGTCCTTTCCCCGCCGGCTCCGAAGATCGCCACCTCACCGGCCGTGCGCCCCGAGGGGGTCTTCAGCGGGCAACAGATATCGCTCGATTTCAAGGACGCCGACATCCAGAACGTTCTGCGCGTGCTCGCCGACGTGAGCGGGCTCAACATCATCGCGACCGACGACGTGAAGGGGAAGGTGACGCTCCACCTGACCGACGTGCCGTGGGACCAGGCGCTCGACCTCGTGCTGCGCTCGAACCGCCTCGAGAAGACACAGGAGGGCAACGTCGTTCGCATCTCCACCGTCGCCCGCCTGAAGGAGGAGCGCGAGGCGCTGCGCGCGGCGCAGGAGGCGGAAAAGGAGCTCGAGCCGCTGCGCGTGAAGTACGTGCGCGTCAACTATGCGCGCGCCGACGAGGCGCTCATCGACAAGGTGAAGGGAGTCTTGACCGATCGCGGCAGCGTCACCTTCGACGAGCGCACCAACACGATCGTCATCCGCGACATCCCACACGGGATCGAGGACGCGAGCGACCTCGTGCGCCAGCTCGACGTGCAGAGCCCGCAGGTTTTGATCGAGGCGAACATCGTCGAGGCGACGCGCGACGTCGCGCGGGCACTCGGCGTGCAGTGGGGCTACAATTTCCAGGCCGGACCGGGAACGGGAAACCCGACGGGACTCAACTTTCCCGCCACCGTCGGGCTCGGCGGGAGCGGGCTCAACTCGGGCACGGCGCCGCCGTCGTTCAACGGGACGCCCAGGCTCCCCGTGCCGTTCCTCGCGGACTTCCCGGTGCCGGGCGGCTTCAGTGGCTTCGGCCCCGGCGCCGGCTCGGCGCTCGACCTCGCGCTCGGCTCGATCGACGGGGTGCACTCGCTCTCGACCCGCTTGACCGCTCTGGAGGAGGAGGGCAAGGCTAAGGTCATCAGCCGTCCGCGTGTCATCACCATGAACAACGTCGCCGCGACGATCCAGAGTCTCACGATCCTGCGCGTCAAGCTCCCGTCGACCGGCACGGTGATCAACACCGGGACGGGCGGCGCGGCAGGCTCCGCCAGCACCGCAACGGAGAAGATCAACACGGGCATCACGCTCGTCGTGACGCCGCAGATCTCCTCTGACGGCTTCGTCCTCATGAACATCTATGCGAAGTCGAGCCAGCCAGACTTCACCTCGGGGCGCTCGGTCGACGGCATCCCGAACGAGATCAGCCGCGAGGCGAACTCGAACGTGCTGATCCCGAACGGCGAGACCGTCGTCCTCGGCGGCATCTTCCGCAACACGTCCGACGACCGTGAGACCGGCATCCCCTTCCTGCGCGACATCCCGGCGCTCGGCTGGCTCTTCAAGCGCCTCCTCCACACGACGCACCACGAGGAGCTGCTCGTCTTCATCACGCCGAAGGTGGTGTCGAACGGGACGGCCATGCTGCCGTCGGCGGCGCGGCTCTGGGAGGGGCGGCGGTAAGGCGGGTGCCATGCCGCTGCGCTACCTCACCGCCGGGGAGTCGCACGGTCCCGGCCTGACCGCCGTGGTCGAGGGCTTTCCGGCGGGCGTGCCGGTCGAGGCCGCCGCGCTCGACCGGGACCTCGCGCGTCGCATGCAGGGCTACGGTCGGGGCGGGCGCATGAAGATCGAGCGCGACCAGGTCGAGATCCGCTCCGGCGTCCGCTGGGGCGAGTCACTCGGCTCGCCCATCACGCTGTGGATCGAGAACCGCGACTGGCGCAACTGGGAGAAGAAGATGTCGCCGCACGCCGCCGATCGCGATCCGAGCCTCGCGGTGACGCGCCCGCGGCCCGGGCACGCCGACCTGGCGGGGGCGCTCAAGTACAACCACCGCGACGTGCGCAACATCCTCGAACGGGCGAGCGCTCGCGAGACGGCCGCGCGCGTCGCGGTCGGCGGCCTCGCGAAGTGTCTCCTCGCGCCATTCGGCATCCGGGTCTTCGGCTGGGTGGCGGAGATCGGCGGCATCGTCGCCGACCACTCCGGTCTCGCGCCCGAAGCGATCGCCGCCCGGGCCGAGGAGTCCGCGGTCCGGATGGCCGATCCGGCGGCGGAGCGACGCGTGATCGCCCGCATCGACGAGTGCAAGCAAGCGGGCGACACGCTGGGTGGCGTCGTCGAGACGGTCGCGACCGGTGTCCCGCCCGGACTCGGCAGCCATGCGCAGTGGGACCGCAAGCTCGACGGCCGACTCGCCCATGCCCTGATGAGCGTGCAGGCCGCCAAGGGCGTCGAGGTCGGGCTCGGCTTCGAGACGGCGCGCCGTCCCGGGTCGGGCGTGCACGACGAGATCCACTTCGAGCCGGCGACGAACCGTTTCATCCGCCGCACCAACAACGCCGGCGGCACCGAGGGCGGGATGTCGAGCGGCGAGCCGCTCGTCGTGCGGACGGCCTTCAAGCCGCTCTCGACGCTCATGAGCCCGCTCCATTCGGTCGATCTCGAGACCAAGGACGAGGCGAAGGCCGCGATCGAACGCTCCGACGTGGTCGCGATCCCGGCGGCGGCGGTGATCGCGGAGGCGGTGGTCGCCTTCGTCGTCGCCGATGCCTTCCTCGAGAAGTTCGGCGGTGATTCGCTGGCCGAGATCCGACGGAACCTCGACGGCTACCTCGAGCACGTTCGGAGCTTCTGAGGTGCCCCAGGTGATCCTCACCGGCTTCATGGCGACCGGCAAGACGGAAGTGGGCCGTAGGCTGGCGCGCCGGCTCGGCCGTCCGTTCGTCGACGTCGACGGACTGGTCGAGGCGAGCGCGGGCCGAAGCGTCGCGCACATCTTTGCCGCCGAGGGCGAGGCGCGCTTCCGCGAGCTCGAACGGGCGGCCGTGGTTGAGGCGAGTCGCGTGCCGGACGCGGTGGTCGCGACCGGCGGCGGCACCTTGCTCGACCCCGAGAACCGCCGCTGCCTCGCGGCGGCGGGACCGATCGTCTGTCTCGCCGCGCCGCCCGAGGAGATCCTCCGCCGGGTCGGCGATCCCGCGAGCCGTCCGCTGCTCGCCAACGGGGCGGCTCGCGGCGACCGGCTGGCGCGTGTCCGCGAGCTCCTCGCGGAACGGGCGCCCGCCTATGCGCTGTCGACGCATACCGTGGACACGGCTGGCCTCGATGTCGACGAGGTCGTCGAGCGCGTGCTCGCGCTCGTGGCGGGGCGGTGAGCCGGTGCACGTGGGTGGGGCGGCGGAGGAGCGCGTGAGGCGCGAGCGCGCGATCGAGGAGGTGCGGGTCGAGCTCGGCACGCGCACCTACCCGGTGGTGATCGGCGAGGGGATACTCGACGAGATCGGGCCGCGGCTCGCGTTGCTCGGGCCTGCCGGGCGCTGCGGCCTGGTGACCAGCGAGCGGGTGGGCGCGCTCTATCGCGAGCGGGTGCTCGAATCGCTCGGCGGGGCGGGATTCCGGCCGACGGCGGTCGAGATCCCGGACGGCGAGGAGCACAAGAACCTCGCCTGGCTCGCGGTCGCGTACGACCGCCTCCTCGACGCGGGCCTCGATCGGCGGTCGCTGATCGTCGCGCTCGGTGGCGGCGTGGTGACCGACCTCGCCGGTTTCGTGGCCGCGACGCTGCTCCGCGGGCTGCCCTGCGCCCTCGTCCCGACCACGCTCCTCGGGCAGGTCGACGCGGCGATCGGCGGCAAGACGGGCGTCAACCACGTGCTCGGGAAGAACCTGATCGGCGCGTTCCACCAGCCCCGGCTCGTCCTCGCCGACGTCGCGACGCTCGCCACCTTGCCGCACCGCGAGCTGGTCGCGGGCGCTGCCGAGGTCGTCAAGTACGCCGCGATACGCGATCCGGAGCTGTTCGGCCTCCTCGAGCGGCGGATCGACGATCTGCTCGCGCTGCGCGTCGACGTCCTCGTTCCGGTGGTCGCGGCGTGCGCGCGGCACAAGGCGGCAGTGGTGGCCGAGGACGAGCGCGAGGAGCGTGGCGGGCGGGCGGTGCTGAACTTCGGGCACACGATCGGGCACGCCATCGAGACACTCACCGAGTACCGCGAATGGCTTCATGGCGAGGCGGTGGCGATCGGGATGGTCGCCGCCGCCCGCCTCTCGCAGGCGCTCGGTCGCTGTCCGGCCGCGGCCGTCGAACGTCTCGAGCGCCTGCTCAAGCGGACGGGGCTCCCGACCGATATACCTCGGGGCCTTTCGGCCGACGCGCTGGCGCTCGCCATGCAGACCGACAAGAAGTCCGCCGCGGGGCGTATACGCTTCGTGTGCCTCGCGGACATCGGCCGGACCGAGTTCGTGGAGCTTTCAGGACGGGAGATCGTGAACCATCTCTGATGCAGGCAGGCGTCGGGGGCTGAGGGGCGGGAGGAGAGACATGGCAATCAAGGGACGTGGGGTGGTGCTGGTGGCGCTCCTTGTGGCGTTCGTCGCCGCGGAGACGAGGGCGGACAACAATCCGAACGGCGCGGCCTTTCGCGCCGCCGGCTGGTTCAGGGGCAAGGGCGAGATCCAGATCAGCAGCATCAAATGCGAGATCCCGACCCTCAGCTCCGCGATCGCGGACGGCGCGTTCGCGATGGGGCTGTGGAACACCTTCGGTGAGCCCACCTACTACTTCCCGGACATCAACGGTCCCTTCGCGAATCCCTGCGGCGGCTGGCTCGAGCTCGAGAACCTCCTGACCGACCAGGCCCTGCAGATCGACCACATCGAGATGCGCTACAAGATCCCGGGCGCGCGCCGCTTCCGGCAGCTCGTCCCGACCAGGAACGGGTTCCCGCTCGCCTGCCGTGACCTCCGCCGCGACACCATCTTCGTCGGGGCGGTCGTCAACCCGATCAACAGCACGTTCGACCAGTCGGGCAGCGGGGCGCCGAACGTGACCTTCATCCAGGTTCTCCCCATCGTCTCGACCCAGATGTTCACCTGCCTTCGCTCGCAGTACGCGCCCCTGCCCTCCGACCTGTATTCCTCGCTCCCGCTCGTGGTCCGGGCGACGGTGGTCGCCGTGAGCGACGCCGGAGACACCTACCGGGCGAATACCGTCGCCTACACACTCAACCTGCGCCACACCTGCGGCAACGGACGGCTCGACGACGGCGAGATCTGCGATCCGGCGACGCCGTTCACCACCTGCGTGGACAACTGCACCTCCAACGTCTGTCAGCTGAGCGGGAAGCCGTGCGCCACCAGCGCGGACTGCAGTGGCCGGTGCGTCGACCCGAACAGCCCGAGCGAGTGCGTCTGCGTGTTCTGAGCCGCCGTTTGCGCGGAGGGGCGACGATCGAGTAGACGGGGGCCGCCCCCGTGATGGACATCGCCGAGATCCGCAAGCTCATCCGGGTCATGCGCGATCACGGCATCCTCGAGCTGGAGCTTCAGGACCGTCGCGGCAGGATCCGGCTCGTGCGCGACGGCAGAGAGCGCGCTGAGGGCCGCGCCACCGCGACGGCGGAACCGACGGCACCCGTCGCGCGCGAGCTGATGGTCACGTCGCCGATGGTCGGGACGTTCTTCCGTGGCGCCGGGCCCGACGCCGCTCCGTTCGTCAACCTCGGAGACTTGGTCGAGCCGGGGCAGGTGGTGTGCGTCATCGAGGCGATGAAGATGGTGAACGAGATCGCCGCCGAGGCGCGTGGCACGATCCGCAGCATCCTGGTCGCGGACGGCACTCCGGTCGAGTACGGCGCCCCGCTCTTCGTCCTCGATCCGCTGTGACGTGACCAGCGTCTCCCGCGCGACGAGCTGATGTTCCGCCGCGTCCTCATCGCCAATCGAGGGGAGGTGGCGGTCCGCATCGTCCGGGCGTGCCGCGAGCTCGACATCGTCGCGATCGCCGCGCATTCGACCGCCGACCGCGACGCGCTCCACGTCCGGCTCGCCGACGAGCGCATCTGCATCGGCCCGGCGAAGGCGGAGGAAAGCTACCTCAACATTCCGGCGATCGTGAGCGCGGCGCTCGCCACGCGCGCGGACGCAGTCCATCCGGGCTACGGTTTCCTCTCGGAGAACGGTGATCTCGCCGAGGCGCTCCGCCACTCCGGGGTGGCGTTCGTGGGGCCGCGCGCCCGGCACCTGCGACTCATGGGGGACAAGGTGCGGGCGCGGCGGTTCATGGCCCGCGCCGGACTGTCGGTGCTCGCCGGGACCGAGCGGCCGGTCGACGATTCCGAGCTCGCCGAGGCGGCGGCGATCGGCTATCCGCTCGCGGTGAAGGCGGTGGCCGGGGGTGGCGGCCGCGGTCTCCGGGTGGTCGAGCGTCCGGCCGATCTTCCGGCCGCGGTCGGACGCGCGCGCCGCGAGGCCATGACCGCATTCGGTGACGCGCGTGTCTTCCTCGAGCGCTGGTTGACCGACGCGCGTCACGTCGAGGTCCAGGTCCTAGGCGACCGACACGGCCGGGTGGCGACGCTCGGCGATCGCGACTGCTCGGTGCAGCGGCGGCACCAGAAACTCCTCGAGGAGACGCCGGCGCCGGCGCTGGCGCCCGCGCTGCGGACGGCGATCACCGACGCAGCGCTCGCGGGCGCGCGGGCGCTGCGCTATCACGGCCTCGGCACGATGGAGTTCCTGGTTTGTCCGGACGGGCGGTTTCACTTCATCGAGATGAACCCGCGCCTCCAGGTGGAGCACACGGTGACCGAGGCGGTGAGCGGCGTCGACCTGGTGGTCGAGGCGTTCCGCATCGCTGCCGGGCTGCCCCTCGGGCTCCCCGAGGTCGTCCCCCAGCCGCTCGGGCACGCGATCCAGTGCCGGATCTACGCCGAGACGCCGCGCGGCGGCGCGCGCGTCGTCCGGGCCCTGCACCCGGCAGGGGGGCCGGGTATCCGGATCGACCTCGGCGTCGCGGCGGGCGACGTGGTTCCGCCGCAGTACGACACGCTGATCGCGAAGCTCGTCGCGCACGGACGGACGCGCCCCGAAGCGCTCCGTCGGCTGCGCGCCGCGCTCGACGACTTCCGTGTCGACGGGGCGCCGACGACGCTGCCGCTGCACCGCCGGATCGTCCGGGATCCGGCGTTCGTCGCGGGCGGGGTGTCGATCGCGTACGGGCGCGAGCTCACGCGGGAGCCGGACGCGTGATGCGCGTCGTGGCACCCATCGTGGCGTGTCTCGTCGCGCTCGCGGCGCGCGTGGCGGCAGACGGCGGCCCCCGTCTGGCGGTCGACCAGGCCGTGTTCGACTTCGGGACGGTCGAGCGCGGGGCGCGCGTCGACCATACGTTCCGTCTCCTCAACCGGGGCGAGGGAGAGCTCCGCATCGATCACGTGAAGAGCTCGTGTGGCTGCACCGTCGCGGTGCTGTCGGAGCGCGTCGTTCCGCAGGGCGGCGAAGGACGCGTCGCGGTGAGCCTCGACACTGGCCGGCTCGCCGGCCGGACCACGAAGACGGTCACCGTCTATACCAACGACCCGGCCGCGCCCGTCGTCGGCTTGAGTCTTGCCGGACAGGTGAGCGTGGATCTCGTCGTCACGCCGACGCCGCTCTACCTCGGCCGCGTCCGGCGCGGCGACGCCGTGCGGCGCGAGGTCGTGATCACCCCGGGACGCGAGGGGGCGGCCTTCACGGTCGAACGAGTCGAGCGGACGAACCCCGCCGTCAGCGCGCGGCTCGAACCGCGCCCCGACGGCCCCGGACAGCGTCTCGTCGTCGAGCTCGACCACGACGTCCCGCTCGGCCGGTTCAACGAGACGCTCACCCTGCACACCACGAGCCCACGCGAACCGATCGTGACGCTGCCCGTCTTCGGCAGCGTCGAGGGCGACGTGGTGGTTCTGCCTCCGCAGGTGACGTTCGGGGTCACGCGCGGCGGCGGCAGCGCGGAGCGCGAGCTGTGGATCAGGAACCGCGGAGCGCGCCCCGTCGCGGTGACCCGCGTGGTCGTCCCGGAGCGGGTCGCCACCTACGAGCTGACGCCGGTCCGCGACGGCGAGGAGTACCGCCTCGTCGTCCGGCTCCGCGACGGGCTTCCGCCGGGCAAGGTCGAGGGCTCGGTCGAGATCTTCACCGACCATCCCGAGGAGGGCCATCTCGTCGTCCCGCTCTACGCGATCGTGCGCGACGGCGGACGGCGGGGCTGAGCGCTCCGGGAGTGCGGCGCGCGCTTGCCGGGGGTGGGCGCCGCCGGTATCGTGCTCGCCTTCCAAGCGCGACCACCCGGCGCGCGCCGCTCCCCCGATGGCTCTTTCCGTCTCCGACCTCGTCGTGCGCCTCGTGCGCGCCCTGGACGAGACCTTCGTGGCGCCCGCGCGCGTCTCGGGGCTGCGGGGTAGTGCGTCCGCGTTCTGTCTCGCCCGCGTGGTCGCCGAACGACCGCGGCCCATCGTTGCGACCCTCGCGACGGGGGCCGAGGCCGAAGCGTTCGCCGCCGACGTGCGCTTCTTCCTCGGCGATCCGCCGAGCGTCGGCCCGCTGGCGCGCCGCGTCCATTACCTCCCGGGATGGGAGGTCCCGCCGTTCGAGGCGCTCTCCCCCGCGCGCGAGACGGTCGCGGCGCGGAGCGAGGGCCTGTATCACCTCCTCCAGACCCCTGGGGCAGTGGTCGTCACCACGGCCGAGGCGTGGATGCAGCGCTGCCTGCCGCGCGAGGCGTTCGCGGAGGCGGTCACGTACGTCGTCGAGGGCGAGACCCTCGCACCCGACGCGCTCGCCGCCCGGCTCGCCGAGTGGGGGTACCACCGGGTGCCACTGGTGCAGGATCCCGGCGATCTGGCGCTCCGCGGCGGGATCGTCGACGTCTTTCCGGCCGGATACGAGCGGCCCGTCCGGATGGAGTTCGCGGGCGACGCACTCGAGAGCCTGCGCGAGTTCGACCCGACGTCGCAGCGCTCGCTCGACCGGATCGAGGACGTGCTGCTCCTGCCGGTGCGGGAGTTCGGGCTGTCGCGGCTCGGACCCGAGGCGGCCCGTGGCGTCGACGAGCGCGCGGCGGAGATCGGGCTCGCGCGCCAGGAGCGCCGCGACCTCGTCGAGGCGGTGCGCGCGCGACTCGTGCTCCCCGGCTTCGAGCAGTTGCTGCCCTTCCTGTACGAGGCGCCGGCGACGCTCGCCGACTTTCTGCCGACGGGTGCCGTTCTCTGGATGCAGGAGGCTGGCGCGGTCGACGCCGCCGTCGAGACCGCATGGCTGCAGGTCGAGTCGCATGCCGGGGAGGCGGTGCGCGAGGGACGGTTCCACCCGCCGGCGGGCACCCTCTACGTGGCGCCCGGGGCCTGGCGTCAGGCGGTGGACGCCCGACGTCGGGTCGAAGTCGAAACCCTCGATGTCCTCGACGAGGACGTTCTCGCGGCGACCAGCTACGCCACCGAAGGGCTCGCACTGCGCACCGCACCCGGCGCCGACGGCCCGCTCGCCGCGGTGGCGGCGCGGCTGGCGGAATGGCAGGGCGATGGGGTGCGCGTCGTGCTGGTCGGCGCGACCGAATCGCAGCGCGACCGGATGGTCGCGCTCCTCTCGGGTCACGCGATCGGCGTGACGCCGACGCGAGCGCCGCTTCCCCAAGCGCTCGCGGACGGCGGACGTGGCGCGCTCGCACTCGCCGGCGAGCTGACGCGCGGCGCCTGGCTCCCCGCCGATCGCCTGGCCTTCGTGACCGAGGCGGAGATCTTCGGCGAACGCCGTCACGTGCGGCGTGGGCGGCGGGCGCGACCCGCGGACTTCCTCTCCACGCTCGCGGAGCTCCAGCCGAACGATTTCGTCGTGCACGTGGACCACGGCATCGCGGTCTACCGTGGACTCCGCCACATGCAGGTGGCCGGCACGGAGGGGGACTACCTATACTTGGAGTACGCCGGAGGCGACCGCTTCTACCTGCCTGTCGACCGCATCAACCTCGTGCAACGCTACGTGAGCGGCGATGGGGCCGCACCGCCGCTCGACAAGCTCGGGGGCACCTCGTGGGAACGCGTCAAGGCGAAGACGCGGGAGTCCCTGCTCGCGATGGCGCACGAGCTGGTCCAGCTGTACGCCGCGCGCGAGGCGCACGGCCGGCAGGCCTACGGAGAGGCGGACGGCCTCCAGGCCGAGTTCGCCGCGCGCTTCGCCTTCGAGGAGACCCCGGACCAGCAGCGCGCCATCGACGACATGATGGCGGACCTGGCGCGCGACAAGCCGATGGACCGTCTCATCTGCGGCGACGTCGGCTACGGCAAGACCGAGGTCGCGATGCGCGCCGCGTGGGCCGTCGTCCTCGCCGGGCGGCAGGTGGCGCTGCTGGTGCCGACGACCATTCTCGCCCAGCAGCATCTGGAGACGTTCCGGGCCCGCTTCGCGGGCTACCCGGTCACGGTCGAGATGCTGTCGCGCTTCCGTTCTCCCGCCGAGAATCGCGAGACGGTCGCGCGGCTCGGGGCGGGCAGTCTCGACATCGTCATCGGCACCCACCGCCTCCTCCAGCGGGACGTCGCCTTCCGGAGTCTCGGCCTCCTCATCGTCGACGAGGAGCACCGCTTCGGCGTGAAGGCGAAGGAGCGCATCCGGGCGCTCCGGCCGACGGTCGACGTCCTGACGCTCACGGCGACGCCGATCCCGCGCACGCTCAACATGGCGCTCTCCGGCATCCGCGATCTCTCCGTCATCGAGACCCCGCCGGTCGACCGCCTGGCGATCCGCACCTACGTCACGCGCTACGACGAGGCCGTCATCCGGGACGCGGTCCTGCGCGAGCTCGGCCGCGGCGGCCAGGTCTTCTTCGTCCACAACCGGGTGGAGAACATCGAGCAGATCGCCCGCCGACTGGGCGAGGTGCTCCCCGAGGCGCGCATCGCGGTCGCCCACGGGCAGATGGCGGAGCGGGATCTCGAGCGGACCATGCTCGACTTCATGCACGGGAAGACGAACGTGCTCGTGAGCTCGGCGATCATCGAGTCCGGCCTCGACATCCCGACCGCCAACACCATGATCGTCAACCGCGCCGACACCTTCGGCCTGGCGCAGCTCTACCAGCTACGGGGCCGCATCGGCCGCTCGCATCACCGGGCCTACGCCTACCTGCTCATCCCCGGCGAGCACCTGATCACACCCGACGCGCAGAAGCGGCTCCGGGTGCTCCAGGAGCTCGACGACCTCGGGGGTGGCTTCCGGCTCGCAGCGCACGACCTCGAGATCCGTGGCGCCGGCAACCTCCTCGGGAAACAGCAGTCGGGGCACATCACCGCGGTCGGCCTCGAGCTCTATACCAACATGCTCGAGCAGGCGGTGCGCGAGATCCGCGGCGAGCCGGCCGAGGTGGAGATCGAGCCGGAGATCCAGCTCGGCATCCCCGCGTACGTGCCGGAGACCTACGTCGCCGACGTGAGCCAGCGCCTCGCGGTCTACAAACGCCTCGCCGGCATCCGCGGCGTCCCCGACCTCCAGGCGATCGCCGCCGAGCTCGTGGACCGTTACGGGCCGCTCCCGCCGCTCGTCGACACGCTGCTCGGCGTGATGGAGCTCCGGCGCTGGTTGAAGGATCTGCGCATCCTGCGCGCGCGCCGGCGCGGCGAGGGCGTGGTCCTCGAGCTCGACGAGAGCTCGCCGGTTCGCCCCGAGGCGCTCGATGCGCTCGTGCGCGGCAGCAAGGGACGCGTCCGCATGTCGAGCGCTTCGGCGTTCGAAGTGCGGCTGGCGGCGACCGACCACGACGGGGTGGTCGCCGAGCTGCGCGCGTACTTGCAGAGACTCGCGGCCGCATGATACCGCCCGCGCGATGTTTCGCGCCCTCGGCGCGGCAGCAATCCTCCTCGTGCTCTGCCGGCCGGCCCCTCTCCGCGCCGAGATCGCCAACCGGATCGTCGCGACGGTCGACGGCGAGCCCATCACGGCCCACGAGGTGCGCCAGTGGGGCGAGGAGCGCGGCTTCGGCGGCACCCCGAGCGACCGCGTCCTCGACATGCTCATCACCGAGAAGCTCCTCCAGAAGGAGATCAAGGTGCAGGGTATCAGTGCCCACGACGACGAGGTCGACCGGTACATCGAGGAGATCCGGAACCGGAACGGCGTCGATGAGGAGCACTTCAAGAAGATCCTCGGCGAGCAGGGCATGACCTACGACGCCTACCGCGCCAAGGTGAAGAACGAGATCGAGAAGGCTCAGCTCGTGAACCGCGAGATCCGCCAGCGAGTGAACGTGTCGCCGGAGGAGATCCAGCGCTGGTACGACGCGCATGCCGACGACTACGCAGTGGCCGAGCGACTGCGGGTGCGCGACATCTTCTTCGCGGTCGACGACTCGGCCGACGACGCGGAGGTGACGCGCGTGCGGGCGAAGGCCCTCGAAGTGCGCGAGCTGGCGCTCGCCGGCAAAGACTTCGCGGCGCTGGCGCGGCAGTTCTCCGAGGGGCCGGGCGCCGACAAGGGAGGCGAGCTCGGGACGTTCCGGCGCGGCGAGATGGACCGGGAGCTCGAGGACGTGGCGTTCGCGCTCGAGCCGAAGAAGGTGAGCGAACCGGTCCGGACCGGCGGCGGCTTTCACCTCCTGCGCGTCGAGGAGCGCATCGCCGCTGGCCGCCGCCCCCTCGACGAAGTGAAGGACGACATCCGGGAAAGCCTGTACAACAACGCCCTCGAGGAACGGTTCCAGAACTGGCTCTCCCGCGACCTCCGCGAACGGCACCACGTCGAGGTCCTCAACTGAATCCCGCCATCTTCCGCGAGTACGACATCCGCGGCATCGCGGAACGCGACTTCGACACCGACTTCGCCCGTGCGCTGGGCCGGACCGTCGGCACGCTCGCCGCCGAGGCGGGCGAGCGTGTCCTGAGCGTCGGCCGCGACTGCCGCCTCACCTCCGATCGCTATGCAGCGGCGGTGCGGGAGGGACTCGTGTCGACCGGCATCACGGTGATCGACCTCGGGGTCTGTCCGACGCCGCTCATGTACTTCTCGCTCTTCCACTGGGACCTGGACGGCGGCATCCAGGTGACGGGCAGCCACAACCCCGCCGACTACAACGGCTTCAAGGTCTGCCTCGGCAAGGAGGCGCTCCATGGGGAGCAGATCCAGGACCTCCGCCGGCGGCTCGGGGCGGGCAAATTCCGCCGCGCCGTGGGGAGGGTCGAGCAGCGTCCGGTCGTACCCGTCTACCAGGCCGACCTCGTCGAGCGCGTCGGGCGCCTCGCCCGCCCGATCGAGGTGGTGGTCGATGCGGGCAACGGGACCGCGGGTCCGGTCGCGCCGTCGATCTACGATCGTCTCGGGGCGCGCGTACGCGGGCTGTTCACCGACATGGACGGTCACTTCCCGAATCACCACCCGGACCCGACGGTCGCCGACAACATGCGCGACGTCATCCGTGCCGTCCGCGAGTCGGGTGCCGAGGTCGGCATCGCGTTCGACGGCGACGCCGACCGGATCGGGGTGGTCGACCGGGGCGGGCGGATCGTCTGGGGTGACGAGCTCCTCGTGCTGTTCGCCCGGGACGTCTTGACGCGCAACCCCGGCGCGACGATCGTCTCCGAGGTGAAGTGCTCGCAACGGCTCTACGACGACATCGCGAAGCACGGGGGGCGCGGCATAATGTGGAAGGCTGGCCACTCGCTGCTGAAGGCCAAGATCCGGGAGACCGGTGCGCTCCTCGGCGGCGAGATGAGCGGGCACATCTTCTTCAAGGAGCGCTATTTCGGCTACGACGACGCCATCTACGCCGGCGCGCGGCTCCTCGACATCCTCGCGCGGACGGGCAAGCGGGTCGACGAGCTCCTCGCCGACCTCCCCCCCGCCGTTGCTACGCCCGAGATCCGCGTCGACTGTGCCGACGAGGTGAAGTTCCGCATCGCCGATCGGGCGCGCGATCGCCTTCGGGCCGCCGGCTGCGACATCGTCGACGTGGACGGTGTCCGCGTGCGCTTCCCCCACGGCTGGGGCCTGGTGCGCGCCTCGAACACGCAGCCGGTCCTCGTGCTCCGCTTTGAGGCCGACACGGCCGAGCGCCTGGCGGAGTACCGGCGCACCGTCGAGGACGCGGTCGCGGCCGTGCGCGCGGAGCTGGGCGGGTAGGAGCGCGTGGCGGGCAGCATCGTCGTTCGCGGGGCCCGCGAGCACAACCTCAGGAACGTCGACGTCGAGATCCCGCGCGACCAGCTGGTCGTGATCACCGGGCTCTCGGGCTCGGGCAAGTCGTCGCTCGCCTTCGACACGCTCTACGCCGAGGGACAGCGGCGCTACGTCGAATCGCTCTCGGCGTACGCCCGCCAGTTCCTCGAGCAGATGGCGAAGCCCGACTGCGACCGGATCGAGGGCCTGTCGCCGGCGATCGCCATCGAGCAGAAGGGCGTCGGGCGAAATCCGCGCTCGACGGTCGGGACGGTCACCGAGATCGCCGACTATCTACGCCTCCTCTGGGCGCGGGTCGGGCGCCCGGCGTGCTGGTCGTGCGGGCGCGAGATCGCGGCGCAGACCGTGCAGCAGGTGGTCGACCGGCTGGCGGCGCTCCCGGCCGACACGCGCCTCTTCCTCTATGCCCCGGTGGTGCGTGACCGGAAGGGCGAGCACCGCAAGGAGCTCGACGAGCTTCGCCGCGGCGGCTTCGTGCGGGTGCGGGTCGACGGCGCCCTCCGCGAGCTCGGCGAAGAGATCGTGCTCGCCCGAACCGCGCGGCACACGATCGAGGTGCTAGTCGACCGGCTCGTCGTCCGTCCGGGGATCGAGACACGGCTCGCCGACTCGCTCGGCGTCGCCTTCGCGCACGGCGGCGGCACGGCACTGGTCGAGGCGATCGAGCCCGGAGCGAAGGAGCCGCGGGCGCTGTTCTTCAGCGAGCATCATGCCTGCGCGGTGTGCGGGGTGTCCTACCCCGAGCTCGCGCCGCGGTTCTTCTCGTTCAACAGCCCCCACGGCGCCTGCCCCGCTTGCGCCGGTCTCGGCGTGCAGCGGCGCTTCGATCCGGCGCTCGTCGTGCCGCGCCCGGACGCCCCGCTTCCCGACGCGCTCTCGTCGATCGTCGTCCGCGCGTTGCCGCGTCTGGATGCGGTGCTCGCCGCACTGGCCCGCCAGTACCGATTCCGGCTCGACGCCCCGTTCGCCGAGCTGCCGGCGGTCGTCCGCGAGGTGCTCCTCGCCGGCTCCGGCGAACAGGAGGTCGAGGTCGAGCGGGACGGCAAGACGACACGACGGCCCTTTCCTGGCCTCATCGCGCTGCTCGGCCGTCGCCAGCAGGAGACGCGCTCGAGCTGGCTTCGCGACGACCTCGAGGGCCTGGTGAGCGACAGCCGCTGCGAGGTGTGCGAGGGCACGCGGCTCCGCCGCGAGGCGCGCTTCGTCCGGGTCGGGGGCCTGAGCATCGTCGAGGCCTCGGCCCTTCCCATCGGCGAGGCGGCGGCGTTCTTCGCGCGGCTCGACCTGTCACAGACCGAGGCGGAGATCGCCCGCCCGATCGTGAAAGAGATCGTCGCGCGTCTCCGCTTCCTGCTCGACGTTGGCCTCGACTACCTGACACTCGACCGCGCCGCGGCGACGCTGTCGGGGGGCGAGGGGCAGCGCATTCGCCTCGCGACGCAGATCGGGTCGCGCCTGGTGGGCGTGCTCTACATCCTCGACGAGCCGTCGATCGGCCTTCACCAGCGGGACAACGCCCGCCTGCTCGCGACCCTGCGCGAGCTGCGCGACCTCGGGAACTCGGTGATCGTGGTCGAGCACGACCGAGACACGATCCTCGCGGCGGACCACGTCATCGACATGGGGCCGGGGGCAGGCGTCCACGGCGGCGAGGTGGTCGCGACCGGCGCCCCCGCGGCCATCCTGGCGAACCCGGCGTCGCTCACCGGAAGGTACCTCTCAGGCGCGGAGGAGGTTCCCGTTCCTGCCCAGCGCCGTCGGGGAACAGGCTGGGGGATCGGGGTACGCGGCGCGCGCGCGAACAACCTGCGCAGCATCGACGTCGACGTCCCGCTCGGGACGGTGACGTGCGTCACCGGTGTCTCGGGCTCGGGAAAGTCCAGCCTGGTCGTCGACACGATCTACCCCGCCCTCGCGAAGCGCCTCGGGGGCAGCCCGGTGGAGCCAGGCCCGCACGATTCGCTCACCGGCTGGCAGATGCTCGATAAGGTGATCGAGATCGATCAGGCGCCGATCGGCCGGAGCCCCCGTTCCAATCCCGCCACCTACACGGGCGCGTTCGGTCCGATCCGCGAGCTCTTCGCGCAGCTCCCGGAGGCGAGGACGCGAGGCTACGGGCCGGGACGCTTCTCCTTCAACGTCAAGGGGGGACGGTGCGAGGCGTGCACCGGCGACGGCCTGATCGCCATCGAGATGCACTTCCTTCCCGACGTGTTCGTGACGTGCGAGGTGTGCGGCGGCCGTCGCTACAACCGCGAGACGCTCGAGGTCCGGTTCAAGGGACGGAGCATCGCCGACGTCCTCGACCTGACCGTCGGCGAGGCGATCGAGTTCCTGGCGAGCGTGCCGGCGGTACGCCAGCGCCTGGAGGCGCTCCGGGAGGTCGGGCTCGACTACATCCGTCTCGGCCAGCCCGCGACGACGCTCTCCGGCGGCGAGGCCCAGCGCGTCAAGCTCGCCCGCGAGCTCGCCCGCCGCGCCACGGGCCGGACGCTCTACGTGTTGGACGAGCCGACGACCGGGCTCCATTTCGCCGACGTGCGCCGGCTCCTCGAGGTTCTCGGCCGCCTCGTGGATGCGGGCAACACGGTGCTACTGATCGAGCACAACCTCGACGTGGTGAAGACGGCAGACCACGTGATCGACCTCGGGCCCGAGGGAGGCCGCGAGGGCGGGCTCGTGGTCGCGGCCGGAACACCGGAGGAGATCGCCGCGAGCGCCCGTTCGCACACCGGGAGCTGGCTCCGCGACGTGCTGCACGGCGGCGACCAAACAGGGCAGCCGTCGGCCCTTTCAAAACGCCGTCTCTGAGAACGGGTTCTTCGCTGAATGCGGTTGACAGCAGCGGGGCGCCCATATAGTGGACTTACCAGGTCCGGATTATCCTAGGCCGGAGGGGGGCGTTTCGCATGAACGGTAAGGGAATCTACATGGACAACCACGCCACGACGCCCGTCGATCCTCGGGTGCTCGAGGCGATGCTGCCCTACTTCACCCACCAGTTCGGCAACGCGGCCAGCCGCAGCCACCCGTTCGGCTGGGAGGCCGAGAAGGCGGTCGAGGCGGCGCGGGACGAGATCGCGCGGCTCGTCAATGCGAAGGGCAAGGACGTCGTCTTCACGAGCGGCGCGACGGAGTCCGACAACCTCGCGATCAAGGGCGTGGTCGAGTTCTACCGTGACAAGGGCAACCACGTGATCACGGCGGTCACCGAGCACAAGGCGGTGCTCGACACCTGCCGGGCGCTCGAGCGGAAGGGCGTCGCGACGGTCACCTACCTCCCGGTCGACGAGTACGGCCGAGTCGACCCCGACGACGTCCGCCGCGCGATCACCGACAAGACCGTGCTCGTGTCGATCATGTACGCGAACAACGAGATCGGCACGATCAACCCGATCGGCGAGATCGGCAAGGTGACGCGCGAGAAGGGTGTGCTCTTCCACACCGACGCCGTGCAGGGCGTCGGCAAGCTGCCGCTCGACGTCGAGGCGATGAACATCGATCTCCTCTCGATGACCGCCCACAAGATCTATGGCCCGAAGGGCATCGGGGCGCTCTATGTGCGCTCGAAGGCGCCCCGGGTGCGCCTCGCCCCGATCATCGACGGCGGCGGGCACGAGCGGGGCTTCCGCTCCGGGACTCTCAACGTCCCAGGCATCATCGGCTTCGGCAAGGCGTGCGAGCTCTGCCGCATCGGAATGGCGGACGAGTCGCAGCGGGTCCTGGCGCTCCGCGAGCGGCTGCGCGAAGCGCTCTTCTCGCAGCTCGACGAGATCTACCTGAACGGGCACCCGGTGCACCGGCTGCCCGGCAACCTGAACGTGAGCTTCTCCTACGTCGAGGGCGAGTCGCTGCTGATGGGCCTCAACGGGTCCGTGAGCCCGATCGCCGTCGGCCAGACAATCAAGCCGATCGCCGTCTCGTCGGGGTCGGCGTGCACGTCGGCGACGCTCGAGCCGTCCTACGTGCTGAAGGCGCTCGGCATCGGCGACGAGCTCGCTCACACCTCGATCCGCTTCGGGCTCGGCCGCTTCAACACGGCCGAGGAAGTGGATTACGTGGCGGAGCGGGTCGTGCACGAGGTGCGGCGGCTCCGCGAGCTGTCGCCGCTCTACGAGATGGCGAAGGAAGGAATCGATCTCAAGTCGGTCGAGTGGCAGCGCGACTAAACCGGGAACGGAGGGAAGGATGTCGTACAGCGACAAGGTGATCGACCACTACTCGAATCCCCGCAACGTCGGCTCGTTCGCCAAGGACGAGGCGAACGTCGGCACCGGGATCGTGGGCGCGCCCGAGTGCGGCGACGTCATGAAGCTCCAGCTGAAGATCAGCGACGCCGGGATCGTCGAGGACGCGCGCTTCAAGACCTTCGGCTGCGGGAGCGCGATCGCCAGCTCGAGCTACGTGACCGAGCTGGTGAAGGGAAAGACGGTCGACGAGGTCATGGACATCAAGAACAGCCAGATTGTTCAGGAGCTGTCGCTGCCGCCGGTGAAGATCCATTGCTCGGTCCTCGCCGAGGATGGCATCAAGGCCGCGATCGCCGACTGGAAGAAGAAGCGGGAGGCCGCGAGCCCGAAGGACGAGGCGGTGAAGGCAGGGTGATGACCGCGGCGATCGGGATCACCGAGCAGGCGGCGCGGAAGATCCAGGCGCTGCTCGCCGAGAAGGGCATGCCGGACGGCGGGCTCCGTGTGAAGGTCGTCGGCGGCGGCTGCTCGGGCCTCACCTACAAGATGGACGTCGACCGGGCGCGCGACGGCGACAAAGTCTTCGAGCACGACGGTGCCCGCCTGGTCGTCGACCGCAAGAGCTTTCTCTACCTGAGGGGCACGGAGCTCGACTATCGCGAGGAGCTGATGACCTCGGGCTTCAGCCTCCGCAACCCGAACGTGAAACGGACGTGCGGGTGCGGGTCGTCGTTCGTCGTGTGACGGCGCGATGGGCGGGAGCGATGGAAGCGGCGCAGAAGACGCGAAGCGAATGCTGGCGATGCCATGCGGAGACGACGGGGGGGCTCGCCTGTCCGCAGTGTGCGGCCGTCCAGCCGCTCGGCCGCGACGCTGACCTGTTCGCCGTCCTCGGGTTGCCGCGCAGCCTGGCCCTGGATCCCGTCGAGCTCGAGCGGCGCTACCACGAGGCCGCTCGTGCCGTGCACCCGGACCGGCATCAGACGGGCAGCAGGGAGGAACGGGAGCTCAGCCTGGCGGCCAGCACGGCGGTGAACCGCGCCTATCGCACGCTGCGCGATCCGGTGGCGCGAGGCCGCTACTGGCTCGAGCTGCATGGCGAGCGGCTGGCGGACGAGGGTGCGCGCGTTCCCCCCGAGATCGCAGCCGAGGTGTTCGAGACGCAGGAGCGGCTCGCCGAGCTGCGGGCCGGTGGGTCGGGAGACGGCGCCCTCCGGGAGGAGCTTCGCGGGCTCGAGGAGGCCCTCGCGGCCCGCCTCGCCGGCCTGCGGCGGGACCTGGTGACGGCCTACGAGGCGACCGGCGGCCCGGCCCTCGACGATCTCCGGCGGCGGCTCGCCGCCATCGCGTATCTCGGAACGCTCCACGGAGACGTCCGCGACGCGGTGGAGGGCTGACGTGGGCCGCATCATCGGCATCGACCTCGGGACGACGAACAGCCTGGTGGCCGTCCTCGACGACGGCGGCCCGCGGGTCCTTCACGATCCCGAGACCTGCGTGCACCTCCTGCCGTCGGCGGTCGCCTTCCTGACCGGCGGCGAGGTCGTCGTCGGCCAGCGGGCGAAGGATCTCGTCGGCGAATGGGCGCTCGACACGATTCTGTCGGTGAAGCGCTTCATGGGCCTCGGTCTCGAGCACCTGAGCCCGGAGGATCGCCGCCAGCATCGCTTCGTCGAGGGCGGCGAGGGCGTGATCCGCCTCGTGGCGGGCGGTCGCGCGGTGACGCCACCCGAGGTGTCCGCCCACGTGCTCCGCGAGCTCGTCCGCTGGGCCGAAGCGGGGCTCGGCGAGCCAGTGAGCCAGGCGGTCATCACCGTACCGGCCTACTTCAACGACAGCCAGCGGCAGGCGACGCGTGATGCGGGCCGGCTCGCCGGACTCGAGGTCCTCAGGCTGGTGAACGAACCGACCGCCGCGTCGCTCGCCTACGGGCTCGACAAGGACGACGAGGGTGTGATCGCCGTCTACGACCTCGGCGGCGGTACGTTCGACGTCTCGATCCTGCGGCTCCGCGCCGGCATCTTCGAGGTGCTGGCGACGAACGGGGACACGCGCCTCGGCGGCGACGACTTCGATGAGCGCCTCGCTGGGCTGGTGCTGGCGGAGCTCGCGGAGGCCGAGCGGGAGCGTCCCGAGGTCCGCGCGCGGGCGCGCGCCGCGGCGGAGCGGGCGAAGCGCGAGCTCACGACGGCACCGCGCGCGGAGATCGTCCTCACGTTGCCGGACGGACGGACCGTACGGCGGCCGATCGATCGCGGGGAATTCGAGGCGGTGGTGAAGGACCTCGTCGAGCGCACCGCCGGCCCCTGCCGTCAGGCGCTCGGCGATGCGGGGCTCACCCCGAAGGAGGTGCGGCAGGTGGTCGCCGTCGGTGGTTCGACCCGTGTGCCGCTCGTTCGCCGGCAGATGGAGGCGATCTTCCACCGGCCCCCGCTCGTCGGCATCGACCCGGACGAGGTCGTGGCGCTCGGCGCCGGCATCCAGGCGGGGATCCTGGGCGGCGGCCGGCGCGACATGCTCCTCCTCGACGTGGTCCCGCTCTCGCTCGGCATCGAGACGATGGGTGGGGTGTTCACGCGCCTCATCGATCGCAACACGACGATCCCGGCGAGCGTCAAGGAGACGTTCACGACCGCGGTCGACAGCCAGACGTCGGTCGACGTGCACGTCCTTCAGGGTGAGCGTGAGCTCGCCGGCGACAACCGGAGCCTCGCCCGCTTCAAGATCCCGATCGCACCACTTCCGGCCGGGGTGCCGCGTCTCGAGGTCACCTTCCTCATCGACGCGAACGGCATCCTGAGCGTCACGGCCACCGACCTCCGCACCGGCCGCGAGCACACCGTCGAGGTGAAGCCGTCGTACGGCCTCACCGAGGACGAGATCGAGCGCATGCTCGAGGAGTCGATCGACCTGGCCGAGGAAGACCTCCGTCAGCGGCAACTGCGCGAGGCGCGGGTCGAGGCCGACATGATCCTCCACGCCACGCGCGAGTCGCTCGCGCGCGAGGTCGGTCTTCTCGAGCGGGGCGAGGCGGAACGGATCGGCCGCGTCGTCGCCGCGCTGGAGGCCGCGCGTGCCGCCGACGACCATGTCGCGATCCACGATGCCGTCGAGGCGCTCAGCCGGGAGACCGAGCCGTTCGCCCGCCGGATCATGGACCGCTCGCTGCAGGAGGCGCTCGCCAACCGGCGCCTCGAGGAGTTGTGAAACGCATGCGCCTCACCTGGGACGACGCCGAGGACATCGCGGAGGGTCTCCTGGCGTCCCATCCGGATGTCGATCCGTTGACCGTCCGCTTCACGGATCTCCATCGCTGGGTGTGCGCGCTCCCGGAGTTCGCAGGTGACCCGAAGGACTCGACCGAGGGCAAGCTCGAACGCATCCAGATGGCTTGGGTCGAGCAGCGGGAATCGTGAGGGCCCCATGGCGATCATGCAGGTGAGCCGGAAGATCGATTACGCGCTACGGGCGGTGATTCATCTCGCGAACGAGGAGGCGAGCGACCGCGCCTGCTCGGTGGCGGAGATCGCCGAACGCGAGCGCATCCCGCGCCAGTTCCTTGAGAAGATCGTCCAGGAATTGATCCACGACGGGCTCGTCCGCTCGCGCCGCGGTCCGCGCGGCGGCTACGTGCTCGCGCGTCCCGCCGAACACGTGACCTTCCGCGACGTGATCGAGGCGGTGGAAGGACCGATCTCCCTCAACGTGTGTGTCGGGGAGCACGCCGACTGCTCGCTCCTTGGCACCTGCGGTATGGAACGCGTCTGGCGGGAAGGCCAGCGACGCGTCATGGAACTCTTCGAAAAGACTACGATCGCGGACGTGCGACGGCCCCGTGTCCCGCTGCGCCCGCCGATCGTGAATCCGGAGTCCGTGCCTGCGTCTAAGGCACAGTTGTAGGAACGCACCACCGAATTTTGACGCTATCCAAGAGCATACTCGGTGTTAGGATGACATCGTGATGAAGGAGCGAGAATACGCGGTGGACGAGCGGCTCGGGATGATCTTTCAGCCCGATACGCTGCTGCCGACGCAGTTTTTCGATCGGGTCCGCCGTCGGACGGAGCACGACGGCGAGCGGCGCCTGATGATCGCGGTGCTCGAGGACGCGGTCGACGTGTACCGCAAGCAGGCCGGGGTGCGGGACGCGCGGGGCCAGCAGCTCTTCCACGAGGCGGAGGAGTGGGTCGAGGATCCGGATCGCAGCTGGCTCTTCTCGTTCGAGAACATCTGCGACGTTCTCGACATCGACGCGGACTACCTCCGGCGCGGCCTGCGTGCCTGGAAGCAGCGGGCCCTGGCCGGCCGGCGCGGGCACGTCGTGACGCTCCGCGCGGGCGACGAGGACGAGCTCAGGAAGGCGAGCGGCGACTAGCGCCGCGCCCCGGAGCACGGGAACCGAAGGGCGGTGGGCGCGCGGCTCGCCGCCCTTCGTTTTTTCGTGCCGGCGGATGCGCTAGATTCCCGTCCGTGCCGCTCCGCCTGAAGGTCCGCTGCCCCGGTTGCGGCGCGATGCTCGTCCGCAAGCCAGGCGGTCGCTGTCCGTCCTGCGGCATGCAGGTCGCGGCCCTCGTCCAGGGTGCGCGGGCGCGCGAGGAGCGCATCGAGCGAATCGTCGCCGTGCTCGGCACGGCGCTGGTCCTCCTCGTCTTCGCCTGGACCGCGGGGCTCGGCCTGATCGAGGGCATCCTCGCCTACGCCGGCGCCGGGGCGGTGATGTTCTTCCTCGCCAAGAAAACCTTCCGCTGACGTCGGGGATTCGAGAGGTGGGCATGGTCGAGGTTCGCGTGCGCCGTGGTCGGGTCGATGCTGTCCCGGCGGACATCGTGATGGTGCCGGTCGGTGAGGGTGACGTGCGCCGCGCCGTACGGCCGCTCGGACGGAAGCTCGCCGATGTGCTGGTCCGGCGCGCCCAGTCGGGCGGCATGCGCGGCCGGGTGGAGGACGTTCTGGTCCACCATGGTGAGTCCGCGGTGGTGCTCGTGGGGCTCGGCGCGGCGCCGGCCGGTGCCGACGCCTGGCGGCGCGCCGGAGCCCGGGCCCGGCAG
>JACXTT010003714.1_pt1 | contig 23250 bp, 23 predicted proteins | sample 9270951 | NCBI WGS metagenome assembly JACXTT01 (sample SAMN15532306, study PRJNA645909) | rock metagenome | isolation source: weathered quartz diorite | place: Puerto Rico | collected 2017-06-21
ACCCCGCTTCCATCACCATCACGCCACAGGGCAATCCTTCGAGAATTCGCCGCAGCCGCTCGCGGATGCGCCGATTCTCTTCCAGGCTCTTTGCCAGATCCCGGTTGGTGATCTCCAGTTCCTGGCGCAGATGAACGACCTGCCCTTGCAACTGTCCATAAGTGCGTTCTAGGGAACCCGCGCTTCAGTAAAGGACGCAAATGCCCGCGCCAGCGGATGATCGCGTTCCGGCTCTGACGCTTGCGGAGCAGAAGAAGCTGACATGAACTGCCACTTGCAACGCTAGGGCCAGCCCCGAGCCGGACCGGCTTAGAACAGTCTCATGGGGAGAGAGATCGCCAGTAGAAGGTTACGGTTGAAGATGCCCTGTTTCTAATGCACACCCGTTTCAGGTATGAGCATGTGTTCCGGGCAAATAAGCATCCCGTCTTCAGCCAGGATCAGCGCGCGTTCGATTACGTTCTGCAATTCCCGCACATTGCCTGCCCAGGCGTGGGACTTCAAGAGTTGCGCGCCTTCCGCCGACAATTGCGGCGCGGGCGGCCGCAGAGAGAGTTTGTCCAGAAAGTAACGCGCCAGCTGCAGGATGTCTTCCGGACGCTCCCGTAAGGGTGGGATGTCAAGGGGAAAAGCGCAAAGACGATAGTAGAGGTCTTCGCGGAATTTTCCCTGCCGCACCAGAGCCGGCAAGCGGGCGTTGGTGGCGGCAATCACGCGCGCGTCCACACGCACCACATCGCAACTGCCGAGTCGCTGCAGTTCCTTCTGTTCCAGGAAGCGCAGCAGCTTGGGCTGCAGGCTCAGTGGCATGTCGCCGATCTCGTCGAGAAAAAGCGTGCCCCCCTGCGCCGTCTGGATTCTTCCGCCATACGATTGCATCGCCCCGGTGAAGGCGCCGCGCGTGTGTCCAAAGAGCTCCGATTCCAGCAGCGCCTCGGGAATCGCCGCGCAGTTGATGACCACAAATGCCCGCCCGGCGCGCGGGCTCAGATTGTGAATCGCGCGCGCCACCAGTTCTTTACCCGAGCCCGTCGGACCTGTCACCAGCACCGTCGTGTCCCGTCGCGCCAGCAGCCGGGCGCCGCGATAGACAGGCTGCATATTCCGCGAACCGCCGATCATCCCCGGCAACGGCGCTTGCAGGATCGAGTTCACGACAGCGGCCCGCACCGGAAGCGGCGCCTGGTGCCCTGCTGGTTCCAGTTCCGGAGTCACCGCGCATTCTGCTTTCTGAACCGGCACTTCCGGTTCCTGTTCTGAGTCCAGCAGCACCACCGCTACGCCCGGAAACCTTTGCTTGATGATCTGGCTGAGCTCTTCAGCATTCAGATCGGGGAGCGAACGGTCCAGGAAAAGAACTTGCCACGCGCCCTTCTCCAAATGGTCGAGTGCTTCCGCTCCTCCGCTCGCCTGCTCCACGAGGCGTGCGGGAGAACGCAGACTTTCGAGGACGCGCTGACGGACCACACTGCTGGGACTGGCCACCAGAATGTGATCTGCGTGGCTCGGCATGAGAGGTAGGCTGGTCATCCGATAGATTTGAAACTGCTTCGATTAGAAAGAGATTAGCTGGAGATTAGAAGTCTCTAGGCGGCGGGAACCGTCGTGTAGAGCAATTCTCAACTTCTGCTTTACAAGCCCGGGGCTTTCTGCATGGCGGTGGATGCTGCGGCGGCAATTGAACGTCGCATCCTACTTTTCGACGAACACCAGCTCCCCGTTTTCGACCTTGAGGTCTTTGACGTTGTTCGGCAGCTTCAATTGATCGTGTTGCTCGGCTAGCTTTTTCTGCAAAGCGTCGTTGACCAGCGATACTGGCACACTGAGGTCTCCGACTTTAACTTCGGTAGCTTCGAAGGTCGCGTAACCATCCTTGGCGCCGAGGTGTCCAGCCAGCGTGAGGTACACATCCTTCCCTGCGATCTGGGTGAGGAACTGGCCACGCACGATGTCGCCGTCCATCGAGACTTGATAGTCCTTAATGTTGGGCACCGCGCCGGGAAATTCCGTTCGGCTGCTCGGAGCAGGCGAATTGGAGGACGACGAGGTACCGTTGGCATTCGAAGGTGCGTTAGCGGTCGCTGGCATTATGCCGCTGGCCTGCGCGAGTGCGGCGGTCAATTCGCCGGCACTCAAGTGGACTTCACTTCCGCCTTCTCCCGGCGCTGAGGGCTGTTCCAGCCGGTTCACTTTGTCCTGAAAGGATTGTGCATTGGCAGCGATCGCGGCCGCAGAGGGTGGCGCTGCCACCGGCATAGGTTTCCGCAATACAAGGACCAGCGTCAATACCGAGATTCCCAGCGTCACCAGGCTGATTACGCGCTGCCACTTCAAGAGATACCTCCACCGCAGTATTCATGATATCCGCACGGGAGGAGGAGTCTTAGATGACGGAGGTACTGCGACCAGGGGCCCGGAATACAGGGTTCAGAATTCGGCGACATTGCCCGAAAGGCAAGCGGCACAGACAATTAGAGGCTTTACTCCACAATGGCCAGCACATCCCCGGCATTCACATTGGCGCCCTGGGCAGCCAGGATCTTTCGCACCACGCCCTTCTTCGGCGACCTGATTTCGTTCTGCATCTTCATGGCTTCCACGACCACGACTCCCTGGCCCGCCTCGACTTCAGTGTTCTCCGCCACCAGCACCCGAACGATCTTTCCCGGCATGGGAGCCACCAGCTTCTTGGGACCTTTTTCGCCTCCAGCTCCATCTCTCCGCGAGCGCAGCGATCGTGGATCGCGCAATTCCACCGCGAATCGCGTGCTGCCCACCCATAGATGAAGATCAGTCGCAGTCTGTTCGCGCTTGATCTCGTAGGAATGCCCGTCCATCAGTAACGACAGAACGTCGGGCCGCGTCACTACCGCGTCCACATTCACTTCTTGCCCATTCAGACGGCACTTCCACGCGCCATCGGCTTTCTCGAGCTCCAGCCGATGCGGCTTGCCGTCCACTGTGACATCGTAAACCATAGGAGGGTTAGCGCAGGGCTTCCGAGCGCCCTTTCTGTTTCCAGTTGGAGGGCGCGAGAGCGGTTCCGCCCGCATTTCCGTTCTTGGATTCTGCAGACGCCGGGTTCAGCACGGTGAACAATCCCGCTGCGATGGCAGCAATTGCCTGCTCTGCCGTGGACTCGGCTGCCGCCATCTTTCCTTTGCCTGACAAACGGTCGAGGTAACCAGTGTCGAGCTTTCCCGACAGAAAATCAACGGCGCGCAAGATGCGTTCGAACAACGAAAGATTGGTCTTGATGCCGGCGACGAAGTATTCACCCAGCGCTCGTTGCAATCGCATGATGGCCTGCTGTCGGTCCGTGCCGTATCCGATCACCTTGGCCAGCAGCGGATCATATTCCAGCGGCACCGTCCACGCTTCATACATGCCGCTGTCGTGGCGGATCCCCGGTCCCGAGGGTGCAAGCAGCAACGTGATCTTGCCCGGACTCGGAAAATAATTGTCGTCTGGATCCTCGGCATAGATGCGGCACTCGATGGCGTGTCCTCGCATCTTCACGTCCTGCTGTGCAAAGGGCAGCTTTTCGCCGGCCGCGATCCGGATCTGCAGGTGCACCAGATCGAGTCCAGTCGTCAACTCCGTGACCGGGTGCTCCACCTGCAGGCGCGTATTCATTTCCAGGAAATAGAAATTCTTTTGCTGATCCACCAGGAACTCGACCGTCCCCGCATTGGTGTAGCGCGCCGCGATAGCAACCCGCACCGCCACTTCGCCCATGCGGCGGCGCATTTCGGCGTCGACAATCGGTGAAGGCGATTCCTCCAGCACTTTCTGGTGGCGACGCTGGATGGAACACTCCCGCTCTCCCAGCCACACGGTGTTGCCGCGCTCGTCGGCCAATATCTGCATCTCGATATGACGAGGATCGACAATCGCCTTCTCGATATAAACTTCAGCGTCGCCGAACGATCGCTGTGCTTCACTTTGCGCAGCTTCCATCGCGGAGCGCAGGTCGTCGCGGGTGTAGACCAGCCGCATGCCCTTGCCGCCCCCGCCGGCCGACGCCTTCAACATGACGGGATAGCCCATGCGCTCGGCTGCTCTCTCTGCTTCCTCCGAAGATTGCAGTCCGCGCGACGTGCCCGGCACCAGAGGAATACCCGCCTTCTCCATCGCCTGACGGGCACGCGTCTTCGAGCCCATCATTTCCATCGAAGCCGGAGCCGGACCGATGAACTTCAACCCTTCATCCGTGCACGCGTGCGCGAACTTTGCGTTTTCGGAAAGAAAGCCGTAGCCGGGATGAATGGCGTCCGCTCCCGAACGTTTGGCCACCTCCAGGATTTTGTCCATCCGGAGATAGGATTCCTCGGCGGCCGCCGGCCCGATGTGGTAAGCCTCGTCCGCCTTGCGAACATGGAGCGAGGCCCGGTCCACATCCGAATAAACCGCTACGGCTGCGATTCCCAACTCATGGCAGGCGCGAATCACGCGCACCGCGATCTCTCCCCGGTTGGCGATCAGGATCTTCTTGAACATGCGGAACCGCCCTCGATTCTACCTGCACGACACGACGCGGATGTTGCAAAAAACAAAAGGCCCCATCGCGCAAGGCGAGGGGCCTTTGTCCCGTGATGAGGAAAAGTTACTGTTTCTGGTCCATAACGATGCCGCCAGCGCCCGGCTGTTTTTCCGCCTTCGCTTTCTTGGTGGCCATCGTCTTGTCCACCCACTCGTCGGCGGTTTTCAGATCGGCCGCGCGCGCCGCTGGATCGTCGCATTGCACATCGGCCCGCTCGCGGTACATCAAGTTCATATAGGCCATGGCGTCGTCGTAATCCGGGCGCAGCTGCAGCGCCTTATTCAGGTTGTCAACGCCTTCCTGTATGTTCGCGGTATTCTTCTCGCGTATCTGGGCGCACACTTTCTTGTCCTTGGCCGGCAGCGCCTCCTCCGGCTTCATGCCCAGCTTGGCCCGTTCTTCCTGCCGGGGTTGGTAGGTCTGCGTCCAGTCGATTACAGCGACCGAATAATACGGTTCTGGATCGTTAGGATCGAGCTCCGAAGCCTTTTTGTAAAACTCCTTGGCCTTGTCAAATTTCTTCATCTGAAGATACAGATAGGCGATGCCTTTCACACTGTTGATATTCTTGGGATCGGCCTGCAATACCTGTCCGTATTGATCAATGGCCTGCTCAGCCATGCGGTTGTTGTCGGGCGTATCCGCGCCTGGGATGTACTGCTGGGCATAGGCGGTCGCCAGATAAAGACGGGCGTTGATCAGCGACGGATCGAGCGTAACCGCCTGCTGAAAATGATCGATGGCCAGCTCATACTTGTTGTTCTTGTAGGCCTGCACGCCCTTGTTGAGATGGTCGCGCGCCTTCAATTTGCTGCAGCCGGTTCCCAGGAGCAGAACCAGGCCGGCGGCCAGTACCACCAGCGACTTCGCAGTAGTTTTCATTCGCTTTATGAATCTCCCTTGCCACGGAGTGAAATCTGGGCTATCGCGGACAGGCAACCTGCGAACCGGGTCCGGGCTCGCGCCTGTGTTCCGCCTCCATCCCCAGCGAGTGCTTTAGCCGCCCGCTTCAATCTTGGCCGTGATCAGGCCGACTTTATCGACACCGGCCGAGTGCGCGATATCAATCACGTTGGCGACATCGGCGAAAGGAATATTGTCGTCCCCTTTCACGAACATCACTTTCTCGGCGCGCGTCTTGAAGATGTCCGAAAGGCGTCCCTGCAGATTTTCCCAGGTCGCTTCGTCCTGATTGATCTTCAGCGCCGGAGGCTGCCCGGGACCCCGATCGATCAACTGCACCACAATGGTGCGATCGGGCGTCGGCGGCTGCTGCTTCTGGTCTTTCGGCGGCGGCTGCGGAACCAGCGCATCCAGACCTTTCGGTGTCAGTGGGGTGATCACCATGAAGATGATCAGCAGGACCAGCAGCACATCAATGAGCGGCGTGACGTTAATATTCGCGTTTTGACCCCCGCTCGGGCCAACGGCCATTCCCATAATGAATCTCCTCGACTATTGCCCGCCCGTGGTCCCCGGCGGAGCCATGATTCCGGCCTTTTTCTGATCGGTCAACAGGCCGAGCTGGTCCACGCCCGCGGCGCGGACATTATCCACCACCTCGACCACCCAGCCAAACTTGGCGCGCGCATCGGCCTTGATGAAGACGCGCTTGTCGGTTTTGCTCGCCAGACGATCTTTGATTTTCTGCGTCAGATCGTTCACGTTGATAGGATCGGTTCCAAAGAATACTTTGCCTTCACGGTTGACCGCCACCAGCAGCGCATCTTCCTTGTCGGCGTCCGGCATCTGCGTGGGATTGTTGACTTTTGCCATATCCACGCTTACACCCTTCTGCAACATGGGCGTGATCACCATAAAGATGATCAGCAACACCAGCATCACGTCCACCATCGGAGTGACGTTGATGTCGGAGTTGACCTTGGCGCCCTCGTTTCGATTCGCTAATGCCATGAGAAATTCCTTTCCGGCGCGACTGCTGCGCTCCGTTCCGTCGCCGTGAGGAGGAGGAAGGGGGCGCTCTGCAGTTCCCTCGTGCCGTTTTCACGGCCGGGAATGGAGGCGCCCCTCCGGCAACTCACGTTCGCGACCGCCGTCTTCGCGGCTTAGGACCGGCGCAAGCTCCGGCGCTTCAGGAAGTAATCGATCAGTTCGCTCGAGGAGTTGTCCATCTCCACGTCGAACGCTTCCACGCGGCCGGTCAAATAGTTGAACATCATAACCGCCGGAATCGCGACGAACAGTCCGACGGCGGTGGTGACGAGCGCTTCCGAAATTCCGCCCGCGACCGCGGCCAAGCCCGTAGCTTTTTCCTTGGCGATGCCGTTAAAGGCGTTCAGAATGCCGACCACGGTGCCGAACAGTCCCACGAAGGGAGCGGTCGAGCCGATCGTCGCCAGACCACCGAGTCCGCGCTTCAGTTCCGCGTGGACGATGGCTTCCGTGCGCTCCAGAGCGCGCTTGGAAGCTTCAATGGTCTCGCCGGGAATTTCACCCGGGCTGTCCTGGTGGGCTTTGAACTCCATCAGGCCTGCCGTGACGACCTTCGCCAGGTGGCTCTTCTTGTTGCGCTCGGCCACTTTGATGGCCTCGTCAATCTTGCCTTCGCGCAGCGCTCCCGCCACCGCGGGGGCGAATGAACGCGATTGGTTGCGGGCTGCGTTGAAAGCCATCCAACGATCGATCATGACGCCGATCGACCAGCCCGACATGATGAAGAGAATGATGACCACGGCTTTCGCCAGAAGCCCCATCTGCTTCCACAGCGAAATCGGGTCCCAACCGACTGAGCCCTCCTGCAAGAGCCAGGCGGCCAATAGATGCAGATTAGTGAATGCGATTGCTGCTAGGTTCACGAACATGAGTTGCTTTTCCTCCTCAGAACTCGTCTGAACTTCCTTCGGACTGCCTTCCGGCCGCGCCCAGAATCTCGCCGGGAACAGCAACCCGGACGCGGTCTTCGGCTTTCTTGCCGGAAACCGCTCCGAGTCGAATCTGTGCCGCTTTGAAAACCTTGGGCAGAGTAGCCCTGGGGTGGACAAGCACCCTGACTTCCCGTCTGGGAAAAAAGGTCGGACGGGGAGGGGCCAACCTACCGCACTTGCCTGCCGGGGTCTAGCCTCCGGACAGAGTAAAGTTCACCACCACCTGCGTTTCGACCGCGACCGGCTCGCCGTTCAGCAGATAGGGCTTGTAACGCCACTGCTTGACCGCCTCGATCGCCGCGGGAGCCAGCATCGGGTGCCCGCTGACCAACTGCAGGTTCTGAATCGTTCCTTCTTTGCTGATTTCTGCCTGGAGCACAACCGAACCTTGAATGCGCGCCTGCCGCGCCAGCGGTGGGTAGTTGGGCTGCACTTTCTTGATCAGCAAGCCAGTGGACACACCCTGCGAAACGCGAACACGCTGCGGCGTCGCTATCTTCGGGATCGCCGCCGTGGAGCCGATGATGCTACCCATCACGCCACCCAGCGAACCTCCCGGGACGCCTCCCGGTACTCCACCCATGACGCCTGCCATCGCAGCAGGAGGCGCTTCTTCTTCCTTAATCATCTGGACTTTCTCAGGAATCTTGGTGGGTGTACGGAGCTGTCCGTTGACCAGGTCACTCTGAATCTTGACCACTTTCACCGGCGTCGCGGCCGGCGGTGGCGGGGGCGGCGGCGGCGGTGGCGGCGCTACCAGAAAGGTCATCAACTGAGTTTTGGGCAGCGCATCGGTGTAGATCAGCGGGATCAAGATCAGGATTCCCAGCAGCAGGAACTGGCCAAAAAACGACAGGATCGACGTGGCCAGGCGCTTGGTCTTGAGCTTTCCCCCGGATTCAATAAGGCTATCCTCAAACATAGGCTTCTCCCTACAGCAGACCCAACTTAGACTTAGACACCAGCTGCGTCCTCTTTGCTCCCGCCTCGTTCACCGCCTGCCTCTTCGGGCAGGTCCATGATTGTACGACAGATAACCCCGATTTACGCCTTCACTTTTTCCTTGGGCCGCTCCTGCCCGTTGCCCGCCCTGGCAGGCATGGAAATCGGCCTTCTGCCCTTTTCTACCCGCCAGTCCTGGTAGGCCACCAGAATCGGTGCGGCGATCGCAATCGACGAATACGTACCGATCAGGATTCCAATCACCAGGGCGAAGCTGAACCCACGCAGCACCTCGCCGCCAAATAAGAACAGCGCAAGCACGGTAAGGAATGTCAGGCCCGCTGTCAAGATAGTTCGGCTTAATGTCTGATTAATGCTTTTGTTGACGATATCCGCCAGCTTCTCCCGCCGCAGCAGCTTGATGTTTTCCCGGATCCGATCGAAGACCACGATCGTGTCGTTATTGGAATATCCGATCAAGGTCAGGATCGCGGCGATCACCGTCAAAGAAATCTCCCAGTTCAGCAGCGAGAACGCCCCTACCGTGATCAAGGTGTCGTGAAACACGGTCAGAACCGCCGCCACACCGTAAATCCACTCGAAACGCACACCCAGATAAATCAACATTCCCGCCAGCGAATACGCAGTTGCCAGGAAGGCCTGATTCCGGAGCTGCTTGCCCACCTGCGGTCCAACGATTTCCACGTTGCGTACGCCGAAGTCGGAAACGAAGAAACCATCCTGGAACGACGCCACCACTGCGGGATCGACCACCGCTTTCAATTCGTCGGCCGAGCTCAGCACTCCGCCCTTCTGCTTGTCGCGGTAGCCGACGATGGCCTGAGCCATGGCGGTGTAGCGCTGGTTGGCGTCCACAGCCAGATGTAATGGATCCTTGTCCAGCAAATGGTTCAGGATTGTCAAAGAACTGGCGTTGTTCAGATCCTGTTTCCCCGCCGGGGCGTTGCTTTGCAGCGCCTGGATGATTTGGAGCTTGCCCTTGTCGAGAGCCTGTTCGCTGGTTTCCTGAATATCGAGCCCGACCAGGACCTCGTTGTTCGCGACCGGTCCATAGGCCTGAACGCGGGCATTTTTCAGTCCTGCCCGTATCAGTTCCGCATGGATCGCAGACGGGTCGGGCGTATGCGAGTACTTCACATACACCAGCGTGCCGCCGCGGAAGTCCACACCCAGCGGGACGCCATGCCAGAACAGCATGGAGAATACTCCCGCCAGGCTGAAGATCAGCGAAAAAGCGAGAAAATACCACTTTTTGCCGAGAAAATCTATGTTCGTGTTGCGAAAGAATTCCACGCTGTCGATGCCCTTTCAGTCGCCTGCAGCTAGTCGTCCGCTCTTCGTCGTTCGCTGTTCGCCATTCGCCCGTCGTTTGGCCTTCGCGAACAGCGAAAAGCGAACAGCCACCAGCACCGTTCAAATACTCAACGCCTCGCCGCGCTGCTTCCGGCTCAGCACCCAATCAAAAATCGCCCGCGAAACAAATACAGCGGTAAACAAATTGGCCGCCAGACCAAACACCAGCGTAGTGGCAAACCCGCGCACCGGCCCGGTACCGAAAATAAACAAGATGGCCGCCGACACAATCGTGGTCACGTGCGTATCCACGATGGTGATCCAGGCGTGGCTGAAACCCTGCTCCACCGCCGAGGGCGGCGTCTTGCCATTCCTTAGTTCCTCGCGAATGCGTTCAAAAATCAGAACGTTCGAGTCCACACCCATGCCGACCGTCAGGATCACACCCGCAATCCCCGGCAACGTGAGCACGGCTCCGAAGTAGCCCATAAATCCGAGCAGGATAATCAGGTTCAAAATGAGTGCGACGTCGGCGTTGATGCCCGCTCCACGGTAGTAAATCAGCATGAAGATCAACACCGCGAGCATTCCCGCGATGGCCGCGCGCACGCCCGAGCGGATTGAATCCGCGCCCAGCGAAGGCCCCACCGTTCGTTCTTCCAGATATTTAATGCTGGCCGGCAGCGCGCCCGAACGCAGCACCATCGACTGATCCCGCACTTCCTGCTCCGTAAACCGGCCATGAATAAAGCCCTGGTCGCGGATGGGTTCCTCAATCGTGGCTACCGATTGAACCTTGTTATCCAGTACGACCGCCAGCCGATCCTTCACATGCGCTGAGGTGAACGAATAGAATTTCCTGCCCCCTTCGCCCGTCAGGACGAAGCTGACCGCCGGCTGGCCATTCTGGTCACGGGACGGCTGCGCATCTCGCAGATCTCGTCCGCTGATGGCAGATGCGCGCGAAACCACATACCAGGTTTCGGCGCCATTCTCCCCGGCCGCCCGAGCGCTGCCGGGAAGCAGTACGGCGTCCGGTGGCAGCACGCCGTTGTTTTCCTGCAATGCCTGTTGCTGGCTTGAATAGGGCCCGGCGATCGCTTGCTTGATTTCCAGCATCGCCGTCGATTGCATGATGTCTTTCACGCGCGCCGGATCATCCACCCCCGGCAACTGCACCAGAATCTGGTATTGCCCCAGCCCGTGTTCTTGGATCGTCGGCTCGCTCACCCCCAGCGCGTCAATGCGATTGCGGATCGTCTCAATCGCCTGAGTCACCGCTCGATTCTTCAACTCCGCCAGCGACTGCGCCTTCATCGAAACCGTGTACGAATTCTCCACCCCCGAGGTCAACTGATATTCGGGCAGTCGATCACTGACGATGGAACGCAGGTCGGAACTCTGCTCCGGCGGAACGCCCTTGATCACGACCACATCCGGCCGGTTCGCCGGATCCGGCTTCGTGATCTCGGCATAGTTGATCTTGCGCGCCCGCATGTCTTCTTTCAGCCGCGCAATCACATTGTCCGAATCTACGTTGACGGCATCGTTCACCTGCACCTGCAGGATCAGGTGCGTGCCGCCCTTCAAGTCCAGACCGAGGTGAATCTGATTCGTGATCGATGCCACAACGCCGGCTCTCGACCACTCTTTTGGGATGCCAATGACCCCACCCACGAACACAACCAGGATCGCCGGGATGATGACCAACTTCCAAGTAAGAGTCTTCTTCATATAAAACCATTGCCAATCGTGAGCCCACAGCTTCGAGCTGCGGGCTGCGGGCTGCGAGCTTCGATCAAACCTAAAGTCTTAAATGATTGCTCCAAGCTCGTGGCTCGCAGCTCGAAGCTCACTACTTTCCTTCCTCCGTCGTCGTCACCGACACCACCGACCCCCGGCTGACTTCCAGCTTCAGATTATCGGGCGGGACGCGCAGTGTAATTGTGTCATCCTTCAGGCTCATGATCGTCCCCCGCAGACCGCCGCTGGTGGTGACTTTGTCTCCTGTTTTGAGCTCGCCCAGCATGGCCTGCCACTTCTTCTGCCGCCGCTGCTGCGGCATGATCAGGAGGAAGTAGAAGATGGCGAAGATGAAAATCAGGGGAGCGATTGTGAACAGCCCCCCACCGGAGGCCTGCAACCACACCGCCAATCCGCGATAGCCACCCATCACAATTGCGTGGACTGCCAAGTTAATCCCCTGGAACGAAATGACGGGCAAAAGCTCGTCCGAGCCGTGGCAGTCTGAAGCACCCTCTCCGGGGCTGCCGAGGAAAACTCAGCACAAATTTGCTTCTATCGCTGCTTACCTGCGGGATTTCTCTTCTTCTTTAGGCCGGATACCTTCAATTTCAGGCTTGGACCGGGGGCAGAGAGCTACGGTTTCGGTCGAGACCGCTCAGCAAGAAAACGGGCCCTTTCCCCAAGTTGAATAGAATGCCGGACCGCCCGCATGGTGTCAAGGTAGTAGCTCAGGTTGTGGACCGTATTCAAGACCTGGGCCAGCAGTTCGTTCGATGCATAAAGATGCCGCAAATATGCCCGCGAGTACCGCCGGCACACGCGGCAGCCGCAGTTCGGGTCGAGCGGACTCTCGTCCTGGGCGTATTGCGCCTGTTTGATCGAAATCTTACCCTGTGACGTAAAAAGCAGCCCATGCCGCGCCGCGCGCGTAGGCAGCACGCAATCCATCATGTCCACACCCAGCAGGGCGTACTCGGCAATCTCCTCCGGGGTGCCCACGCCCATCAGATAGCGTGGCTTGTCCGCGGGCAGGTACTCCAGAGTAGACTCGACAATCTCCCGAGTAAGCGCCCGCGGCTCCCCCACACTCAGCCCCCCGATCGCATATCCCGGAAACCCCATCTCAACCGTCCGCAACGCCGACTCCCGCCGCAGCTCCCGGTCCATCCCGCCCTGCACGATGCCGAAGAGGGATTGGGTGGCTCCCTCCTCTACAGCCTTGTCATCCCGAGCAAAGCGAGGGATCTGCATTTCCTGCGAGCTGCCAGCTGCCAGCTGCGAGCTCCCCCAAGGGACCTCGTTCCTATGCCCCTCAAAGTACTTCCTGCTCCGCTCGGCCCACCGTAGCGTCATCTCCATCGAAGCCCGCACTCGTTCCCGCTCCGCCGGATACTCCGTGCACTCATCAAACGCCATGATGATGTCCGCGCCCAGCCCGATCTGCGCCGCCATCGCGCTCTCCGGACTGAAGAAGTGCGAAGACCCATCCAGGTGCGACCGAAACGTCACCCCGTCCTCGCTAACCTTGCGCAGCTCATTCAAGCTGAAAACCTGAAACCCGCCCGAGTCCGTAAGAATCGCCCGATCCCACGACATGAGCCCATGCAGCCCGCCCATCCGCCGCACCGTCTCAACCCCCGGCCGCAGGTAAAGATGATAGGTATTGCCTAGCAGAATCTGAACGCCGAGCTCTTCCAGAACATCCTGCGGCACGCCCTTGACGGAAGCGAGCGTGCCCACCGGCATGAACACCGGCGTCTCGATCTCGCCGTGTGGAGTGGTGAGTCTGCCGACGCGTCCGGGCCCGTTCGTCGCCTCAATCTGAAATTGGATGGACACTGCCAAGAATTCTAAACGCACCGAGATTGCAGATGTACGACGTGAGATCTTTACCACAGAGGTCACGGAGGACACAGAGAAATACCAAGTGATTGGTTTCCCCCGTGTCCTCCGTGACCCCTGTGGCAAAAGATTTTGGTTTTGACTTTTGCAATCCGGCTCGAACCCGTTTACTTGGCGTATTGATTCTTCAGCACCTCGCCACCCTTCATCACAAACTTCACCCGCTCCAGCGTCGTCACATCCGCCAGCGGGTCGCCGTCGACCGCAATGATGTCCGCCCACTTCCCCGGCTCGATCGTCCCGACCTTGTCCGACCATCCCAGCAAATCGGCATCGTTGATCGTCGCCGACTGAATCGTCTGCAACGGCGTCAGCCCCAGCTTCACCATCACGGCGAATTCGTGCGCATTCATCCCATGCGGATACACTGCGGCATCCGTCCCGAAGCCAATCTTCACCCCCGCCGCGAACGCTCGCGCAACGTTCTTCCGCGCCGCCGGCATCACCTCTTTTCCTTTGGCAATCAACTCCGCCGGCGTGCCGATCTTCTCGGCGTTCTCGAAGAACCAATCCATCAGATAGAGAGTCGGCACCAGATAGGTGCCGTTCTTCTTCATCTCGGCAATGGCCGCGTCGTCGATGTACGACCCATGCTCAATCGAATCCACGCCCGCCATCGACGCCCAGCGGATCCCCTCCGCCCCATGCGCATGCGCCGCGACCTTGCGTCCCAACCGGTGCGCGTCGGCGACAATCGCTTTCATTTCTTCGAGCGTGTACTGCGTAGCCTGCGGATTGTCCCCATGCGAGAGCACACCGCCGGTGGCGCAAACCTTGATTAGATCAGCGCCATACTTGATGATCTCGCGGGTCTTGTGCTGGACCGCCTCGACTCCGTCGGCGACACCGCCACTGGTCGCGTGATAGTCATACGGCAATAGATTGTTGTCACAGTGTCCGCCGGTGATGCTCAGCGCTGGGCCACTGACCAACATGCGCGGGCCGGGGACGTCTCCGGCATTAACCGCATCGCGCAGCGCGACGTCGGCGTAGCCGCTGGCGCCCACATTGCGGATCGTAGTAAAGCCTGCTTCCAATGTGATCTTGGCATTGCGCGCTCCGGTCAGCGCCTCCCGCGGCACCGAAATCCCCAGCCGCGAATACCCAAAATTCGGATTGAACGTGATGTGCGTGTGCGCATCAATCAGTCCCGGGAGAACCGTGGCATTCGGAAGGTCAATGACGGTCGCGTCCGCTGGAACCTGCGCATCGCCTCCGACGCTTGCGATCTTGTCGCCCCGGATCACGATCGTCTGACCGCTGAGCATCTTGCCCGTGTTCACGTCGAGCACGTGCCCGGCCCGGATCACGACTGTCTTCGCTGGCGCCGCTGACTGCGCCCAGCACACTCCGGCAAGTAGCAGAGATACGACCGACGTTACCCGCCAACAATTGAGTTTCATTCCGTCCCCCACGCAACAAAGTTGATCGGGTACATTACATCTGACGCACGGTGCCGAGCAAGCAGGCGGCAGCCTGCAACGTCCCGGAAAAAGTACTAAGGATTTGTCATCCCGAGCGAAGCGAAGGATCTGCATTTGGTTGGAGCCGTCCGAGCACCGCGCCCTGCTCTGCACCCTGTCGTGTTTTCGCGAATCTCACGAATAGCGCTCATTGACCGATGACCAACCCGACCTCCAATCCGCTCCCCTCCGGCGTACGCGCCATCGCCGCCCTCTTCGCCCTGTGCGGAATCTATCTCGCAGCGTGCGGTCTCTTGATGCTGGCGTGGCCGGGCGTGATCTCAATGGTCGCAGGTGCGCCCCTCATGTTCGGCCTGGAGCTGGCCGGCCCATATATGTTCCTGCTGATGGCGATTGCGGCAGGTGGTATCGCCTGGGGCCTGACGCGGCTCAACAACATCATGCGCCACACCGCCATCATCGCCGCCTGCGCTGGCATCGTGATGCTGGTCCCACCGGTCTCCGCCGCGACGGTGCTGGTTCAGCCCAAAGCGCTGATCCTGGGCGGACTCGGCATCATCATCCGCGTGATCGTGGCATGGTATCTGTCGCAAGCGCACGTCGCGCAGCAGTTCAAGACTCCGCCGGCTCCATCCCAATGAATGAAAAAGGCGGCCGGCGGCAGTGAGGGGCGCAAAATCGGACAAAAAGGACCCGGCGGACATTGCGGGTGCCGCCGGGCAGTGTCTCAAAGCGCGTGTGGGGTGCGATGAGAGCGTTTCGAATTGAATGCAATCTATCGGGATCGCAAAACCGGCACAATACTGGAAAAATACTAGAAACTGGATAAAATTGTAATCCCTTTAGATTCAGTGCATTGGTAGGCCTTGCCCGCCTTCAGATTGCGGAATTCCTCCGTCCGCCCGTTCGGCCACTGGATCACGATCCGCTCCGCTTCGTCTCTTTTGCCCAGCCCAAACGTGAGCGGCAGCTCCGACTGCGAGAGGTAGCTGGAGCCGCTTTTCACCATCCGCGACTGTGTCATCCCGCCGCTCTCGACCCGGACCAGTGCCCCGATCGCATCGCGATTGGATTGAGTGCCCACCAGGTGCAAGCGGATGCTCTCGTTCCCGCCAATTTGATCGTTCCGGAAAAGATACGAGGGACCGTTGTTGGTGGTGAGCAGGAGGTCTATGTCGCCATCGCGATCAAAGTCCCCGTACGCCAGACCGCGTCCCACTTTGGGTTGCGAGAAGTCCGGGCCAACTTCCTCCGTCACCTCGCGGAAGGCTCCCTTGCCCTGATTGAGAAATAATTGCGGCGGCTGCGCATAGCCGACATTGCCGCGAATGTTGCGGACAGTTTCGTCAATGTGACCGTTGGCGATCGCGAGATCCAGCCAGCCATCCAGATCGAAGTCGGCGAAGACGCAGCCGAAACCCAGCATGTTCTTGGTAGGCGCGCCAACGCCCGCCGCAATCGCAACATCGTCATACGATCCCTTGCCGCCGGCACGGAAGAGCCCAAGCATTTCGTTGTCGAAGTTGGTGATGGCGATGCCGGATACGCCGGCGTTAGTGAAATCAGCGGCATCCACGCCCATGCCGGCGCGGGCTTTGCCGTCGGTACTGAAAGCCACCCCGGCATCGACTGCGACTTCCTTGAAAGTGCCGTTGCGATTGTTGCGGTAGAGCTTGTTGGGCTGCGTGTCGTTGGCGACGATCAGATCGGGCCATCCGTCCTGGTCGTAGTCGAGCAGCGCAACGCCGAGGGATTTCGAGCTGCTGTCGAAGATACCGCTCGTCGCCGTGACGTCCTCAAACGTCCCGTCGCCGCGGTTGTGGAAGAGCCAACAGGTTTGTCCACGATACGCTTCAGGCGTGCAGTACGACTTGTGTTTGCCGTCGAGGCTGCAGAAGACGTCGTGCTCCGGCGACCATTTCACATAGTTGCAGACGAAAAGATCAAGATGCCCGTCGTGGTCGTAGTCGAACCACAGCGCCGATGTGCTGAAGGCCTGCCGGTTGCCCAGGCCCGAGGCTTTGGTGACATCGACGAACGTGCCTTTGCCAGTATTCCGGAAGAGGCGGTTCTGTCCCACGCACGTAACCAGGATGTCGGGGAAGCCGTCGTTGTTGTAGTCGCCGACAGCCACTCCCATGCCGTACAAGTCGGGAGCGTCAAGTCCAGCGGCATGCGTCACGTCCGTAAACGTGCCGTTGCGATTGTTGCGATAGAGCTGAAGAGTAGTGCGCGCGCTGCCATGTCCCGGCCAGTCGGTGCCGTTCACCAGCAGGATGTCCTGCCACCCGTCGGTGTCGTAGTCGAGGAAAGCGCAGCCGGACCCGAGCGTTTCAGGCAGAAATTTTCCTCCGAAAGCTCCGCTGTGATGCCGGAAGCGAAGACCCGCGGAGTTCGTAATATCGGTCAGCCGGAAAGGAAGCCGCGCTGGATCGGCTGCCCACAATGATTGTGACGCAAATCCAGCCGCCGCGAGTCCCGTCATACTCTGAAGAAACGACCGGCGATTCACGGCAGATTTACCAGCCCATTCCGGATGGCGTACACCACCAGCTCCGCTGTCTTGTGGATGTCGAGGGCGTCCATGATGTTGGCGCGATGCACGGCAACCGTATTCGCGCTCAAGCGGAGTTGATCGGCAATCTCCTTGTTCGATTTCCCTTCGACAATCAGCTGAAGAATTTCCAGCTCGCGAGGCGTGAGCGCCGCACTGCGCTCTCCCTTCAACGCCGCGGGCCGGGACACGGCCGGATCCAGAACGGTTTCTCCGGCAGCGACTTTGCGGACCGCGACCGGCAGTTCCAGTTCCATTGCGCTCTTAAGAATGTATCCGTGCGCCCCAGCGTCGAGCGCCTGCCGCACCCAGGTTTCCTCCGAATGCATGCTCAGCATGAGGATGGCGATTTCCGGCGAACCTTCGAGGATGCGGCGGGCCGCGACCAGCCCGTTGATGCCCGGCAAAGCGCAATCCATCACGATCACATTGGGCTTGAATTTCTCGGCGAGCTTGACCGCTTCGAGCCCGTCGCCCGCCTCACCCACAACGACCATGTCGGGTTCGTCTTCCAGCAGACGGCGGAAGCCTTGCCGCACCAGGGCGTGATCGTCCACCAGCAGCACTGAGATCTTGTCAGGCATTCGTTTCCGGCGCCTCTCTCGGCACACGCAACCGTACCAACGTACCGCCGCCTACAGGCTGTAGAAATTCGATAGTACCGTTTACCAGCTGAGCGCGCTCGCGCATGGCCACCAGACCGATGCCCTGCTTTCCATCGCTGGAGACGAGACCCGTGCCGCGATCTTGGATCTCCACTTCCAGCGACTCGCTGCCAAAGCGCAGCCGCACCGAAGCCTGCTTCGATCCAGAGTGCCGCGCAACATTGTTCAGTGCCTCCTGGACGATGCGGTAAATGTGCACTGCCGCCGCGCCCGAGAGAGAAAATGCGTCTCCGGATTTTTCATAAGAGATGGCAATGCCCGTCTGCCTCTCTACGGTAGGGAAATACCACGCAAGAGTGGCTTCGAGGCCAGCCTCGTCGAGCATCACCGGGTGAAGCGCCTGCGACAGGCTCCGAACCGTGTTCAGCGTATTCTGTGCGATCTCGCGGACTTCTCGAAGTTCAGCGCGCAACGGTGAGTCTTCTGGAGTGTGCTTTTCGGCGCGCCCAAGCATCGACCCGACCGCAGTGAGGATCTGTCCGAACTCGTCATGCAGCTCGCGTGAGACGTACCGCAGAGTAGACTCCTGAGTCGCGATCAGCTTTTGCGCCAGGTCGCGGCGCTGGGCAGAGAGCGCGGCAAGCTGCGCGAACAGACGTCGGTTGGCCCGGATCAGATAGAGGCTGGTCAGCAGGATGGCCGTGAGCGTCGCCACCAGAAAGACATACACCTGCCGCTGGACGCGATCATAAATCTGTCCCGTGCGCGCCGCGACCTGCTCCTCGTATTCGTTGTTCTGAACCAGCAGCCGCGCCACCGCCGTACTGAGTGCCGCCTCCCGCGCTTGCAGTGAGACTCGAATTTCAGACCGCGCCTCATCTTGCTTGCCATTCTGTGCAAGTGCAAATGTCCGATCGGCAGCATCCCAAAATTGCGCCAGCGCTGATCGCAAATATTCTCGCTGCTCCGGCGACCGCTCCACCGGCGCGAGCTGTTCTTCGCGCCGCAGCGCGTCATCGAGATCCGTGCGGACGCGTTGAAACTGCGTTGCCCAAGCCGAAAGCGGGTAGGGCTCGTCCGCGTCGAGCATGTCCCGCATGGCCAGCGCCAGTGAATTCAGATCGTTCTGCACCCGCAGCAGTTGAAGTGAATCCTTCCGATTGCGGTCGGCCAGGTCGCTCTGCAGCTGCCGCAGTCCTTTGATCTGCCACACGATGTAAGCGGAATACGCCACCACGGCCGCGAGCGTAAGGATCAGCCCCAGGAGCAATCCGGCGGTGGGAGAGCGCTGAGCTTGAGGCAATCGTGGCACGTGGTGAGGATACGACGGCGCGAGACTCCGCTGCCAGTGGCGTTGCGCAACAAGCTCCTGCAGTCCGGCGCGGCGGCCACAACCCCGATGCGCCAAATTTCGCAAACGATTCAGTTACGGAGCCACGAATCCGATGGAAAATCCTTATCGTCCGCATCAGAATTTGGAATTAGACAGAGTTTCCCAGTGACCATAAGTTAGATCATGGACCCCTTGATACCTGTTGAGGACTCACACGTTGATTTATTGCACGAGATTGGCGTCCGCCTGGCAACGGCGGACGGATTTCACGACGTACTGACCCGCGTCGTTGAATTTGCCTCCGCGCTGGTGAAGTGCGATTCCTGCCTGATTTACGTCCTGGAGGGTGAGGAACTGGTGCTGCGGGCATCGAAGAACCCGCATTCCGAAGTCGTCGATCGTCTGAAACTGCGCGTCGGACAAGGCATCACGGGCTGGGTGGCGGAGCATCAGGAGCCGGTTGCAGTGTCGGAAAAGGCGGCGCAGGATCCACGCTTCCAGTTTTTCCACGAGCTTCCCGAAGACAGCTACGAAGCATTTCTCTCCGTCCCCCTGATGTGCCGCGGGCGGGTGGTGGGAGTGATCAACCTGCAGCATCGTCTGCCCCACGTGTACAAGCGGCGACAGATTCGGCTGATCTCGACCATAGGATTTTTGGTCGGCGCTGAAATCGAGCTGGCGCGCCTGGAAGAGGCGAACTCCAATCTCTCCGAACAATTGCAAACCCGGAAAGTAGTGGAACGCGCGAAAGGTATTTTGCAACGCGATCTGGGGATGAGCGAGGAACAAGCCTACCTCGCTCTGCAGCGTCAGAGCCGCCAGAAGAGAAAGTCCATGAAGGAGATTGCCGAGGCGATCGTTCTGAGCGACGATGTAAAAGGCAATCTCAACCTCAGCCTGCCATCGAGCTAGAGATCAGGCACTCTCATAAATTGTTTTTGGGAGGGCATGGCTTTAGCCGTGCCGCTTCGCGCCAACCAAGATATGTGCTTTGCAGCTCGCTGAAAAACTCGTGATTCGTATCAGGGCATCGCTTTAGCGATGCCGTAAATACAGCAGAATTAGTGGCGGCTTCGGCCGCTGGGCAACTCCGCCGGCAAGAAAACGAGTTTTTCAAAAAGATGAAAGAGAGCAGGTTCGCGGGAGAACCTGCTCTCATGTTGACCGGCTAGCGTGTGGGTGTGGAGGCGCCGGCCAATGCCATCTCCTTTCCCGTGCTCTCCGGCGGCACGGTGAAATGCAGGATCGTGCCAAAGCTGGACAGCTCGAGCGCCTGCACGAAACTTTTCCCTGTTCTCGTTACAAGAACGAGGCGGTCAAGATCCGACGGCCGCGCGGGCCCTACATCGTTGGCCAGGAGAATGAAACTCTGGTGACCGCCGCTGCGCGGGCGGAGGGTGAGAAGCACCGAAGGCCCCGTAGACACAACCGAGAATTCATATTCTCCGGCGGGCACAACCGAATTCTGCCAATGCACTTCGTGACTGAGGTCGAAGTTGCCACGAGCCGATTGCGCCGCGGCAGAACTTGCCATCAGGTCGAGCGCGCTGACGGTCAAAACGACGGTGTAAGCAAGCTTGCGAAGCGATGTCATGGAATCTCCTGTTCTAATGTTTGGCGAGCACACCTCCGGCACAGAGACCGGCATGATGGACTCGATTAGATGGAGATCAACGGGGTCAAAAGATTTGCCGTGCAGCAAACAGGGCTGGCAAGCAAACGTCGCCTTCACAGAGACTGCTGCACAGCAGGTTGCGAAGTGATTTCACTATGCCGGAAGTAGTCGGCAGAGTCCAATCGAAAAAACTTATGCAGTCGATCACAAAGCAGACATGCCCCTGCAAATGAGCAAACATGCCCGCCCTCGCGTTGGGTCCAGCCGCGCGGCGGCGGCATGCGAAAGCCCGGCACGTCAGTGCCGGAAGCAACAATCGAAACAGACGAGTCCGCAGGGACGGCACTTTAAGCGCCGCTCAGGAGCAGGTTCCTAGAACCGAAGCAGATACGAGATCTTCGCGTAAACTGTCCGCCCGTCGTTGATGAACCCATTGTTCCGGACAATTCCCGTGTGATTGGAAATCGCCGTGGGATCAAGATTTTCCAGATTGCTGTTGTACCCGAGATAAAACGCCGTCCCCGGATGAATGAGATAGGTAATGAGGAAATCGGCGTTAAAGTTTTTTGTCTGACTCAAGCTCGTGTAGCGCGGATTCGCCAGCAACGCGTCATACTGAAAAATGGCGCGGAAAGAAAGCTCCTTGCTCTACTGGTCTCGCCATACCGCCGCGCCGCCGAATGACACCGCGAGGACAATCAGAATACTGACGATCGGCTCGCCAGGTTTCGCGCGCACTCTTCGATAGAGCGCGCGAAACCCAAGCGCCAGAGCAAAGCCGAGAGCGACGAGCAGGATTTTGTTGACCAACGCATCGCGCGGCGACAAATAGTCGAGTCCCCACGCAAACATAAGCACGCCAAAGATTGCCCATCCGGCGCAGTGGAGAATCCAGAAACGCGCGCGCTTTGACAGTGTCGTCTGCAATCAGGTCTGCACCTGGGCTTCAGCGCCAAATCAGTACCGCAGGAGAGTGTGGCACGCAATTTGCCGAAAGCACAACGGGCAGCCCGCCGAGTCGATTCGAGTCCCCGCCCCGCCGCCGTAAACGAAACGTTTTGTTTAGTAAATTCCGGGTCCATTGCTAGCTACTATCGCCTCCACACAAACAAGTAAAAGTTCGTAAAACCCAGTTATCACCGCGTTTTGCGATGCTACATTGAGGTTATGCCCTGGTCGCAACAATCGCTGATGGCCCGCTTGTGCGCCGCGATCGTGGCGCTTGGCCTGTCATCGTTCCTGCATGCCCAGAACCAGGAATCGCAACCCGCTGCAGCGGCGGATTCGCAAGTCACCCGAACAGCCGGCACGATCAAGAGCACCCAGCCCGACTCGCTCACGCTCACTCCCGATGTCGGCGGCGAAGTAACGGCCAAGCTGTCCAGCACAACGAAGATCCTGCGCGTTCCGCCCGGAGAAAGAGATCTGAAAAACGCAACGCCGCTTCAGGCACAGGATCTGCAACCGGGAGATCGCGTGTTGGTTCGCGGACGAGCATCCCCAGATAGTCACTCCATCGCCGCGCTCGCGATCATCGTCATGAAGCAGGCTGACGTGTCGGCCAGGCAGGAACGGGATCGCGAAGACTGGCAAAAGCGCGGCGTCGGAGGCCTGGTCAGCGCGGTGGACGCGGGCGCCGGCACGATTACGATTTCATCTGTAGGCCTGGGCGGAAACCACAACGTGACCATTCACACTGGCAAGAGCACAACCGCGCGCTGTTACGCGCCCGATTCGGTGAAGTTCGATGACGCCCGCCCCGCGTCGCTCGACCAGATCAAGCCCGGAGATCAGTTACGCGCTCGCGGCACCCGCAACCCCGACGGCAGTGAACTTAGGGCGGAGGAAATCGTCTTCGGAACCTTCCGTAACATCGCCGGAACCGTCATGGCCATCGACCCAGCATCCAACTCCATGACCGTGCAGGATGCGATCGGCAAGGTCTCCGTCGTAGTGAAGATCTCGTCGGACTCGCAACTGAAGAAGCTCCCTGCGGAAATGGCGCAGCGAATCGCGATGCGTCTCAAAGGTGCCAATGGCGAGGACAGCGCCCAGGCTGCCGGAAGCCCGTCAGCTGGCAACCCGCAATTTTCCCGTGCACCCGGCGGCATGCAGGGCGGAAACGGTCCTCCGGACTTGCAGCGTTTCCTGGCCCGCCTGCCCAGCAGCACCCTGGCAGACCTGCAAAAGGGAGATGCGGTCATGATTGTCTCCACCCAAGGCGGAGATCCCGGCACAGTCACCGCTATCACCGTGCTCGCGGGAGTGGATCCCATTCTCACCGCTGCTCCCCGTCGAAGTGCAGCCATGATGCTCTCGCCCTGGACCCTCGGCGGAGCAACCGGGGAAGCAGAGGCTGCCCCGTAAGTTTCGTGCGTTTGCAATGC
>JACXTT010003715.1_pt1 | contig 23247 bp, 17 predicted proteins | sample 9270951 | NCBI WGS metagenome assembly JACXTT01 (sample SAMN15532306, study PRJNA645909) | rock metagenome | isolation source: weathered quartz diorite | place: Puerto Rico | collected 2017-06-21
GCGTCGGTTACCCGAGCGATGCGATGAAACCCCACTCCGTCGTCCTCAGCTTCATTGGGGCCTGCCTTCTCTGGGTGGGTTGGTTCGGCTTCAACGCGGGCAGCGCGCTCGCAGCCTCCAGCCTGGCTACCTCGGCGTTCGTCGCCACGCATTTTGGAGCCGCCAGCGCGGCCCTTGGTTGGCTGCTGGCGGAGTGGATGCGATCCGGAAAGCCCAGCGTGCTGGGCGGAATCTCCGGATCGGTCGCCGGTCTGGTCGCGATCACCCCGGCGTCCGGCTTCGTCACTCCCAATTCGGCGCTGATCATCGGATTCGCGGCCGGCGTGCTGTGCTATCTGATGTGCTCAATCGTCAAGGCTAAGTTCGGATATGACGATTCTCTCGACGTGGTCGGCGTGCACGGCGCGGGCGGGACGCTCGGCGCCATCCTCACCGGCGTGTTTGCCACCAACGCCATCAACGACGGTTTGAAGGACGCCGCCGGGAAACCGCTTCCGCTCGGCCTGGTTGACGGTAACGCTCAGCAGGTGCTGAACCAGACCATCGGCGTGGCTATCTCGTGGGGTCTGGCCATCGTCGGCACGCTGGTGATTTTGAAGATCTGCGACCTCTTGCTCGGCGTTCGCGTGGAAACCGACCATGAGATCCAGGGTTTGGACCTGAGCCAGCACGGCGAGGAAGGGTACATCCTGGAAACGTAAGAGCCAGGAGTATCATAGGAAAGGAATTCTTTACATGAAGAAGATCGAAGCGATTATCCAGCCATTCAAACTCGATGAGGTGAAGGAAGCCCTCAAGGGCATCGGCATTGATGGCATGACTATCTCCGAAGTCCGCGGTCACGGGCGTCAAAAGGGCCACAAAGAGGTCTACCGCGGGCAGGAGTACAACGTCGACCTTCTGCCCAAGGTGAAGCTGGAGCTGGTGGTCGCCGACGCCCGCTTCGAAGAAGTCATTAAGACCCTGGGGGCTTCCGCCCGTACCGGCAAGATCGGCGACGGAAAGATCTTCGTCTTCGACGTCGCCCAAGCCATCCGAATCCGGAACGACGATCGTGGAGAAACTGCCCTCTAGCGCGGCCTCGACGACCTGGGAGTCCATCCAAGCTGAGTTCCTGCGCACCGGCGATGCCGGCCGCGCCCTTGTCTCGCGTACCGAACTCGTCGACCGGACGGTGTTGGACGCATGGCAGGAGCTTCTTGCGCCGAAGGCCGCGTCGGGGCTGGCTCTCTTTGCCGTGGGCGGCTATGGGCGCCGGGAGCTGTTCCCGTTCTCCGACGTCGACTTGCTCCTCCTGTTCGATTCGGAGCGCGCCATACAGAGCTCGAAGCCGGTCGTTGCGCCGTTTCTGCAGCGGCTTTGGGATTCCGGGCTGCGCCTCAGCCAATCCGTCCGCACTATCGAGGAATGCACCGAGCTGCACGACTCCAACGTCGAGTTGAACGTCAGCCTGTTGGATCTGCGCTTCCTCGCCGGTGACGCGCAATTCTCCGGCAGGCTCTATGAGCGCCTGCCGCGCTTTGTTCACGCCCAGCGGCAGGCCCTGGTGCGGAACATGGCCCGGCTCACCCGTGAGCGCCATGCCAAGTACGGCGACACGTTCTACCATCTGGAGCCGAACATCAAGGAGGCGCCCGGCGGCCTGCGGGACTTCCAGCTCCTGTGCTGGCTGATGCAGATCCGCGCCTCCGACGTCAAACACCTGGCCCCGCCGGCGCACCCGCCGGAACTCGAAGCCGCCCGCCGGTTTTTCTTTCACCTCCGCTGCCACCTTCACTACAGCTTCGAGCGCGACAGCAATTTTCTTACCTTCGATTCCCAGGAGTGGATCGCCGAAATCTCCGGACAGCCCACGGAGGCGTGGATGCGCGAATATTTCCTCCACGCGCGGGACTTTTACCGTTCGGCCGGACGCCTCCTCGAAGAGACCGACACGCAGTCTCCGTCCCTGTTTTCGAATTTCCGCGACTGGCGCTCGCGCCTCTCCAACGCCGAGTTCTCCGTCCACCGGGAAAGAGTCTACTTCAAATCGCCGCAGCTTCTGGAGCAGGATCCGACGCTGGCGCTGCGCCTCTTCGAATTCGCCGCGCGGCACTCGCTGCGCCTCTCTCCCGACGCCGAGCAAAGGCTCGCCGCCGCGCGCGGCGTTCTGTCCTACTACTACTCCAAACCGCACCCCATCTGGCTCGAGTTCCGGAACATCCTGTCGCTGCCCTACGCCGAGGTCGCCCTGCGCGGAATGCACGATACAGGCTTCCTGACCCTGCTGTTCCCCGAGTTCAGCGGCGTCGAATGCCTGGTGGTCCGGGACTTCTACCACCGCTATACGGTGGACGAGCATACTCTGGTCACCATACAGTCCATCAGCGATCTCCGGCCCCTGAAAGAATCCGACCCGCACTTCGCCGCAAAGAAGCCCTACGCCACGCTGCTCAGCGAGCTTGAAGACCCCGCCCTGCTGCTATTCGCCCTGCTGTTCCATGACACCGGCAAGGCCGGCGATGGGGAACACCATGATGGGGAACACCATAGCGATGCCTCGCTCGTGCTTGCGAACCAGGCCATGGAGCGGATTCACGTTCCTGAGCCGGATCGTGAAGTGGTGCGCTTCCTCATCGCCAACCACCTCGACATGTCGGCCACTCTGCATGGCCGTGACATCGGCGACGCCGGAGTCGTGGAGGCCTTCGCGCACCGCGTCGGCACCGTGGAACGATTGAAGGCCCTCACCCTGCTGACCTACGCCGACATCAGTGGAGTCAATCCTTCCGCCATGACGCCGTGGCGCGCGACCCAGCTTTTCAGCCTCTATCGCATTACCTATCACGAGCTGACCCGTGAGCTGGACGCCGAGCGCATCTCCACGCGCCCGCAGGATTCGCCCCCCAAGGCCGCCTTCCTGGCCGGCTTTCCAACCCGCTACCTGCGGACGCACAGCGAGACAGAAATCGAGGCGCACTTCTCCATGTCGCGCCGGATGGCCGAGTCCGGCTTCACCATTCAGCTCGCGCGAACCGGCGGCGGATGGCGCCTCACCGTCCTGGCCAAGGACCGGCCCAATCTCTTTGCTTCCATAGCCGGAACGCTCTCTGCTTTCGGGCTGAACATACTCAAGGCCGAGGCCTTCGCCAACCGTGGCGGCGACATCCTGGATACATTCGTCTTCGCCGACCCGTTGCGCAATCTGGATCTGAACCCACCCGAGGTGGAGCGTCTGAAGACCATGCTGGAGCGCGTGATAGGCGGATGGTTCGACGTCCGGGACTTGCTGCGAAACCGTCCCGCGCCCGCGCCCCCTAGCCGCGGCGCGGAGGTCGAGCCATTGGTGACGTTCGATTCCGAGGCATCCAAATCGGCAACCCTGATTCAGATCACCGCCGCGGACCGCCCCGGGCTGCTCTACGACCTGGCCAGCCGGATGTCCGCCGCTGGCTGCAACATCGAAGTTGTGCTCATCGACACCGAGGCGCACAAGGCGATCGACGTGTTCTATGTCACCTCGGGACAGGCCAAGCTAAACCCGCACCTTCAGGATAAGCTTCGCGACGATCTCCTCGACGTTTGCCGGCGTCATTGAGCGGCCGGAAGCGAGGCCTGCGTGAGCTCGGGTGAAGTGCCTTGAGGAAGCCCGGCGGGGGCCTTCAATAACGCCTGCACCGGCTGCCGCAGCGCCACGACAGCGATCCGTCCGTCCGTCTCCACCGGATCGCCGGCTCTACGCGCCGGCACGCGCCTGCGCGGCAGCAGGCTGGTGTTCTCCACGTAGCCGGAGAATTCCAGGTCCGCGATCACCTTAGCCCGCTCGCGGTCGATGGCAGGATCCGTGATGTGGGTAAACCGCCGTTCCTCGCGGGAGAACGCGATGCCTACATCGTGGGTGGCCGCCCCGATCCAGACTTCGCTTTCGCCGAGGCGCTCGGTTTGTTTCCAGATCCGGATGTGATGCCGCTTGGCGAACGTGTTGTTCTGTTTCTGGAAGACCAGGTCCGGCCGCCGCCCGTCCAGCAATAGCGTGGACACGGGGCCTTCCCGGTACGGATGGCGGATCGAAAGCGCGACGAATGCTTTGGCGCGCGACCGGAAACAAAGCCGGCTGGCCGGTGTCCAGCCGGCGTCGTGAAATGCCGCGGCCAACTGCTCACGCGTGCCTAGGAAAAGCAGATTGGTCCAGTCCGCCTCGCCCCGGCCCGGTTCCACCGTGCGCAGCGGCTGCCTCTCTACCACTCGCGACAGCTCTGCCCTGGGCTCGCGCTCCGCCGCCCGCTGCCCGGACGCCCAGCCCGTCTCCAAGGGACGGGACAGCTCCAGCGTCATCTCCACACCCGGATCGTAGTGAATCGCCGGCCGGTCGGCCTTCTTCAGATAAAGCTTCATCCCTGCGACTGCCGCCATTGAGATCCAGTGCGCCCGCGAAGCCACCAGCAGCACCGCGGCCAGCTTGCCAGGACGCGTGTTGCGCGGCTTCAGGCCGACGATCATTCCGTCTTCGTCCACCGATTCCCGCGCGTTGTCCGTCTCGATTACGCGGCTTTGCATGGGGACTTCAGCACCGTCCGCCTCCAGCCGGTCGAAGGTGATCCAAAGTGTGGGCCGCCCCTTGTTGCGGCTTTTACGCGCGGCTTCGCGCACCGCGCCCCGGATGGTTGCGCCGGCTGGAATCAGCACACGGTCGCCATCCACTACAGGCGCCACGAGCACACCGCGGATGCGGTCGCCCGCCTTGGAGTGATGACTCGAAATTGGGCTGCGCAGACGAACCGACAGCCTCGTGCCCGCAGGAATCTCCCCCGCCTCAGCCGTCGCGGCGGACACAACCGCGATCAGCAAAACGATCCACTTCAGTTTGAACACTTCCGCACATCTTATACTAATCGGGCCATGTCCCGCATAAAAAATTTAAAAGGCAGAAGTTGCGTCACGCCACGGCTAAGCAAAACACCTTACACTGAGACAGCCGTGACCTTCCGAATCGCTATTGCCTCTTTTGTCCTGATGATGCCCGCCGCCGCCGGGCCGCTTCCGCCGGGAGCCGCGCCCAAGTTGCTCGGCGAAATGGGCGCCTCGGAGGGCCCGGCCTGGAGCCCGAAAGGCGAGCTCTTCTTCACCGGTGGTAACCGCATCTCGCGCCGCGACGCAAGCGGGTCGGTGAGCCTGTTCCGCGAGTCCGCCGGAGGGCCCAACGGGTTGCTCTTCGATCCGGAAGGCCGCCTCATCGTTTGCGAATCCAGATCGCGCCGCATCACGCGCACCGAGGCCGACGGAACCGTCACCGTTCTTGCCGACAGCTACGAAGGCCACCGCTTCAACTCCCCCAACGACCTGACGCGGGACTCCAAGGGCCGCATTTATTTCACCGACCCGCGCTATGGACGGCGCGACGGCATGGAGATGCTCGACAGCCACGGACACATGGTCGAAGGTGTTTATCGCATCGATGCGCCGGGCAAGGTTACGCGCATTCTCGGCGACGAAGTGGAGCGGCCGAACGGCATTCTGATCTCGCCGGGAGATCGTTACCTCTATCTCGCCGACAATAACAACAACAAAGAAGGCGGCGCGCGCAAGCTCCTGCGCTTTCGTCTGCGGCCGGACGGCAGCGTGGACGCGAGCCGCCGCAAGCTGATCTTCGACTGGCAGACCGGGCGCGGACCCGACGGATTCAAGATGGACCGCAAAGGAATGCTCTTCGTCGCCGCCGGCAGAAACCAGCCGCATGCGCCTTACGAGACCGCCGACCGCTTCAAAGGCGGCATCTACATCCTCTCACCGGCCGGAAAGCTGATCCAGTTCGTGGCTATTCCGAAGGACGAAGTCACGAACTGCGCGTTCGGCAACCAGGATCTGAAAACGCTCTTCATCACAGCCGGCGGTACCCTTTGGAGCCTGCCCCTCGCCACCCCCGGCCGCGTGCCCTACAAGCCATAAGCCGTCATGCTCAGCCTCCGGCTTCGAGTGCCTGGCCGAGCTCCTCCCATTCGGCGAGCAGCTTTTCCAGGCCGGCGCGCCGGGCGTCGGTGAGGTCGGTCAACTCGCGAGTGCGCTCCACGCTCTCAAAATTGGCGAGTTCCTTCTCAAAGCCTTCGATCTCCGCTTCCAGGCGGGCCACTTCCTCTTCGATCGCCGAATGGCGCTCCTGCATTTGGCGCAGTTTGATCGGATTCAGCCGGCGTTCTTTCGCCGGAGCCTCCGCCACCGCGGCCGCGGGGGTCTCCGAAGCGGCCTGCGGCATTCCGGCGTGCGGGCCGGCCTGGCTTCCGCCGCCCTCCTTGCGCCAAAGATAGTCTTCGTAGTTGCCCGGAAACACACTCACTTCGCCGTCTCCAATCTCGAAGACGCGGGTGGCCAGCTTGTCGATGAAGTAGCGGTCGTGTGAGACGAACACGACGGTGCCGGAGAATTCTTCGAGAGCGCGCAGGAGCACGTCCTTCGCCCGCATATCCAGGTGGTTGGTCGGCTCGTCCAGCAGCAGGAAGTTGGACGGCTCCATCAGCATGCGGGCCAGCGCGTACCGGTTCCGCTCCCCGCCGGAAAGAACGCCGATGGACTTGAATACGTCGTCCTCGCCGAACAGGAAGCAGCCCAGAATCGTGCGCAACTCGGTATTCGTGGCCCTCGGCGCCACGGTGGCGAGATCGTCCAGCAGGCGGGCACCGGGGTCGAGTTCCTTGTACTGATCCTGCGCGAAGTAATCCGGTATCGCATTGTGGCCGAGCCTGAATTCGCCGGAAGTCACCGGCTCGGCGCCGGCCAGGATCTTGATCAGCGTCGACTTGCCCGCGCCGTTGACGCCGACCAGAGCCACGCGGTCGCCGCGCTCGATGACGAAGCTCGCGCCGGAGAAAACGTGCTTTGAGCCGTACGATTTTGCCACGCTTTTGAGCTCGGCTACGATCCGGCCGCTTGGCTTGGGCTGGGGGAAGCGGAAGTGGATGGTCTTTTCGTCCGGAGGAATTTCGATGCGCTCGATGCGCTCCAGTTCCTTGATGCGGCTCTGCACCTGCTTGGCCTTGGTGGCCTGGTAGCGGAAGCGGCTGATGAAGGCTTCTAGCTGGCGGATCTTGTCCTGCTGGTTCTCGTAGGCCGCGGCGAGCTGCGTCCGCCGCTCCTCCTTAAGCGTCTCGTACTTCGAAAAGTTGCCGGTGTAGAAATAGATCCCCTTGTTCCACAGCTCGACGATCTTCCGCACCGTGACATCAAGGAAGTAGCGGTCGTGAGAAACCAGAACGAACGCGCCGGGGTAGCTGGTGAGATATCCCTCCAGCCAGTTGCGAGCTTCCAGGTCGAGGTGATTGGTGGGCTCGTCGAGCAGCCACAGGTTCGGTTTGGCGAGCAGCAGCTTAGCCAGCGCGATGCGCATCTGCCAGCCGCCGGAAAACTCCTCGGTGCGGCGCTGCCAGTCGTCCTTCGGAAATCCCAGGCCGCCCAGGACGGTGCCCACCTGCGCTTCAAGCGCATATCCGTCGCGAGTCCGGAACTCGCCTTCGATTCGATGAAAGCGCTCCGACACTTGCCGGTACTCCGGGCCGGATGGATCGAGCTCGGCCATCTTGTGGGTCAGAGCTTCCATCTCTTCCTCGATCGCGCGCAAGCCGGCGAAAACCGACATACATTCGGCGAATACGGTGCGTCCGGAGAGCTGCAGGCCGTCCTGCGGAAGGTAGCCGGTCTCGATCCCTTTCATGACCGCAAGAGTCCCGCCGTCCAGGCCTTCGATCCCGCCGAGTACTTTCAGCAGCGTGGACTTGCCCGTGCCGTTGGCGCCGACGATCCCGAGGCGGTCCTGCGTCGTCACCATCCAATCGACATGGTCGAACAGGACCTTGGGGCCAAATCGTTTCAACGCGCCGGTGAGTTGGATCATGGCGTCTGACGCCCGGCGCCCTGGCTCCGGGCACTCTGATTACGAATGACGCGACCAGGGCGCGCTCCGGTGACCTTCCCGTTCTGCACCACCGCGACGCCGTTCACCAGGACCAGGTCGAAACCTTCGCTGAACTGGTGCGGCTCGGTAAAAGTGGCCTTGTCCCGCACTTTGGCCGGGTCGAAGATCACGATGTCAGCCCAGTTTCCTTCGCGCAGCAGGCCGCGGTCGCGCATGCCGTAGGTTCGCGCCGGCAGAGACGTCATCTTGCGAATGGCGTCTTCGAGCGTCACCACGCCGCGCACCCGCACGTATTCGCTCAGGACGCGCGCGTTGGTCCCGTAGGAACGCGGGTGAGGCACGCCTTCTCCAAGAACGCGCACACCGCCGTCGCTGGCAACGGCGGTGTTGGCATAGAGCATGATCCGCTCCACGTCTTTAGCGCCCATCGAGTGATAGACCATTTGCACGTGCCCTTGCCCTACCAGATCGAGGATGGTCAGGATCTCATTCTTCACGCCGTTGCGCCGGCCCTTTGAAAGATTCACCTCGGAGATCGTCTTGCCCTCGATCGAGCGGTCGAATGCGCATTCGGCTACGGAAGCGTAGGAATAATCCTTGTGTCCGAGAGCCTGCAGCATGCGCGCCATTTCGGCGGAGATCCGCGCGCGGGCAGCGGGGTCGTGGAGCCTTTCCTTGATCTTTTCGTCGCTGTCCGCCAGCGCCCAACTGGGAAGCGTGATGCCGAGGTTTGTGGAGGAACGCTCATACGGATACTGGTCCACTACTACGTCGACGCCGTCGCGGCGGGCCTTCTCGACCAGGGCGAGGGACTTCTCGCTCGACCCCCACAGCCGCCGGTTGTCGATTTTGAAATGTGACAGCTCGACGCGCATTCCGGCTTCACGGCCCACCCGAAGCGCCTCCTCGATGGCGTCGAGCACGCGGGCGCCCTCATCGCGCATGTGGCTGGAGTAGACTCCGCCAAACCTGCCCGCCGCCTTGGCGACAGCTACCACTTCGTCTGGTGTGGAGTAGGTCCCTGGGATATATATCAGGCCGGTCGAGAAGCCTATGGCCCCGGCGCGCATGTTGTCTTCTACCAGCGCCTGCATTGCGGCGATTTCCTGGGGCGTGGCGGCGCGGTTTGCGTCGCTCATCACGGCGGTACGCACGGTGTTGTGGCCGATGAGGGAGGCGACATTGATGCCGATCCCTGTCTTTTCCAGGGCCGCGAACCAGTCCGCGAGTTTGAGCCTGGAACCTCCGCAGTTTCCGGTCACCACGGTAGTGACGCCATCCATGACGTAGTTATCGCCGCAGGGAACCTTTTCAATGCCTCCCTCGATGTGGGTATGCACGTCGATGAATCCCGGGGCGGCGATGCGGCCGGCAGCGTCAAAAGTGCTGGCGCCGGTCGAGCCCGCGAGATCGCCGAGAGCGGCGATTCTTCCCTGCCGGATTCCGATGTCGCCCCGAAACCACGGATTGCCGGCGCCGTCGGCGATGCGGGCGTTGCGGATGAGGAGATCGTAGTCGGCTGCGGCAAGCCCGCAGGCCCACAGAGCGAGAGCCGCGATTTTCATCGATCTCCTCTATCTTAGCGGGTGGAGTCAGGCTTTTTCGATTCCGGGCGATAAGAACTTGCAGAGAACCCGATCATGTTTCGTGGCCTGATTCTGGTGGAAGACCCGATCGCCGCGGCGGCGTTGGAGCAGCTGGCGGTAGAATCCCGCCTTGTGCTGGTGGCGCAGACCGTCAACCGCATGCCGAGTCCTTACGAGCTGGCGCAGCTGATGAACGCCACGAATCCTGAAGTGGTTTTCGTGGAAATTGACGGATCGGAAGATGGCCAGTCGATCATCCGGGAGATTCGGAACCACACCGGAAAGGTAGCAGTCGTAGAGGTGCGGACGGGTAGAATTTCGCGCCGGGAGACGGCGTCCCGATTGTCGATTCGCACCACACTGGCATCTCCGTTCAGCATGGAGGAATTCGCCATCGTCGTCGAGCATGCGATCCACGAGGTGCGCGGGGAGGTAATACACAAGCTCTGGGCGTTCATTCCGGCGAAGGCGGGCAGCGGGGCGTCAACGGTCGCTTTGCACGCCGCCGGAATTGCCACCCGCGATTTTGAAAAGAAGGTGGCGATCATCGAAGGCGACCTCCACTCGGGGGTGATCGGCGGGGCCCTGGGCGTGGAACCGGCCCGCGCAGTGGCTGAACTGCTGGAACGCGCGCCCTGGATCGAAGAGTCTGAGTGGCGCCGCGCGGTAACCACGGTGCACGGGTTGGATCTTGCGCTGACCAACCGGCAGCGCCGGGCGACTCTCCCACTTTGGAGCGAGTGGCATAAGCTGTTGGACTTCGCACAGCCGCGTTACGATGCGGTGCTGGTGGACCTGCCCGAGGTGATCAACGAGGCAACCGTGGAAGTGGCACGGCGGGCGAACCGCATATGGATCGTCTGCACGCCGGAGGTGCAGTCGCTGACCTTGGTGAGGCAGCGCCGCAAAGAATTGATCAGCCGCGGCATCGACACGGCCAAGATCGAAGTGATCGTGAACCGCTGGCACAAGATAGATCCGACCTTGGTGGAGTTTGAGGATATGCTCGGCCAGACCGTAGCGGCGCTGGTGCGCAACGACTATAAAACGGTCAAGCGCGCGATCATGAGCGGACGCTTCGTCGACAAAGACACCGACCTTTGCCGAAGCCTTTCCGGGCTGGCCGCGCGGATCTGCTCCAGCGAGAAGCCCAAGGGGGGACTGCTGGAGCGCTTGGGCATGCGCGGGTAGATCCCCTGCAGGCTCAAAGCCTGCCCCACCTTTTACTCTTCGTCGTGCTGCGCGGATAGAGCCGTCAGCGCGCCCAAATCCTCCAGCGTCGTCACGTCCCCGGCCACAGTATTGTTGGTGACGATTTCGCGCAGCAAGCGGCGCATGATCTTGCCGCTGCGCGTCTTTGGAAGCGCGTCCGCGAAGCGGATCTGCTCCGGCTTGGCGAAGCTGCCGATCTCGTGGGCGACCCACTTGCGAAGGTCCTCCCCAAGCTGGTCCTTGTTCCAGTCCCCTTTCTTAAGCGTGACGAAGCAGCAGACAGCCTGCCCGGTGATCTCGTGCGGTTTGCCGACCACCGCGGCTTCCGCCACCGCGGGATGGCGGACCAGCGCCGATTCCAGCTCCATGGTCGACAAGCGATGTCCGCTCACGTTCATCACGTCGTCGACGCGGCCGAGGATCCAGTAATAGCCGTCTTCGTCCACGCGGGCCGCGTCGCCCGTCAGGTAGTTGCCGGGAATGCGGCTCCAGTAGTTCTCTTCATAGCGCTTGGGATCGCCCCACAGCGTCCGGAGCATCGAAGGCCAGGGCCGGCGGAGGATCAGGAAGCCTTCGCGATTGGGTCCGACCGGATTGCCGGAAAGGTCCACGATCTCGGGAATCACTCCCGGCATCGGAAGCGTGCCGGAGCCTGGTTTGGCGGGAACAGCGCCGGGCATGGGTGCGATCATGATGGCGCCGGTCTCGGTTTGCCACCAGGTGTCGACGATCGGGCAGCGTTCCTTGCCGATTACGCGGTGGTACCATTCCCACGCCGACGGGTTGATGGGCTCGCCTACGGAGCCGAGCAGCCGCAGGCTCGACATGTCGTGCGCGTTGGGCCACGCGTCGCCCTGCTTGATGAAAGCCCGGATCGCGGTGGGCGACGTGTAGAAGATATTCACGCGGTACTTCTCCACGATGCGCCAGAAGCGATCGAACTGCGGAAAATCCGGCGCGCCTTCGTACATCACGCTGGTTGCGCCTGCCGAGAGAGGACCATAGACGATGTAGCTGTGGCCAGTCACCCAGCCGACGTCGGCAGTACACCAGTAGGTGTCCTGCTCCTTGAGGTCGAAGACCCACTTCATGGTCAAGTGCGCCTGCAGGAGGTAGCCGGCCGTGGAATGCTGGATGCCTTTGGGCTTGCCGGTGGTGCCGGAAGTGTAAAGGACGAACAGCGGGTGCTCTCCGTCCAGCGGCTCGGCCGGGCAGGTTTCGGACTGGCCCTCATCCAGGACGTGCCACCAGTGGTCGCGGCCTTCCTGCATTAGGATGTCGCTGCCGGTTCGCCTGTACACGATCACGTCGCGGACGGACGGGCAGCCCGCAACGGCTTCATCCACGGCCGGCTTTAGCTTTACCTCTTTGCCTCGCCGCCATCCGCCGTCGGCGGTGATGACCACAGAAGCCTCCAGGTCCAGAATGCGGGCCTTGAGAGCCTCCGCGGAGAAGCCGCCGAAGACCACCGAGTGCGTGATGCCGAGGCGCGCACACGCCAGCAACGCGATCGGCAATTCGGGGATCATCGGCATGTAGACGATGGCGCGGTCGCCCGCCTTGTAGCCGCGGCTCTTCAGGACATTGGCGAAACGGCAGACCAGGCGGTGCAGCTCCTGATAGGTGATCATCCGCTGATCGCCCGGCTCACCTTCCCACAGGATGGCGACCTTGTTCTTGCGCGGCGTGGCCAGGTGGCGGTCGATGCAGTTGTAAGAAGCGTTGGTCTTGCCGCCGACAAACCACTTGGCAAACGGAGGATTCCATTCAAAGACGTGCGACCATTTCTCGAACCAGTGGAGTTCCTGCTCCGCCAGCTCGCCCCAAAACTGTTCGGGCTCTTCCTTAGCGCGCTGGTACAGCGCACGGTAGCCTTCCATGCCTTTCACATTGGCCTGGGCGACAAAGTCGGTCGGTGGTGGGTAGCTGCGAGATTCAGCCATAAGGAGACATTGTATTAGCTGCCGGGGTGTCAGTGGGTGGGTCGCACGGAAGCGTTTACGGAAAGGCGATCACGGCGCGGCCGAGAAGCGTCCCTTGTTTGAGGCGGCCGAGCAGCGCGGGGGCCTCCTCGATCGCGTGGATTGCGACGTGGGGCCGAACCTTGGACTCGGCGGCAAGGCGAAAAACATCCGTAAGATCCTGTTTGGTTCCGAGGTAGCTGCCCTTGACGCTGATTCCCTTGAGCACGTGGTCGACAACCGGAAGGACGTAATCGTTCGACGACAGACCCACCAGAATGACCGTGCCGGTGCGCTTCACGGCGCGGAAAGCCTGCTGGATCGCTTCGGGAGCGCCGGTGAAGACGATACTGACGTCAACGCCCCCGAATTGTTTCTGAATGGCGCGGCCCGCGGTGGCGGCAGGCGCGGTGAACGCCGCTCCCAGCGCGGTAGCTTGCGCGAGTTTCTCCTCGGACAGGTCGGCGGCGGCAGCGACCAGACCCAGGCAGCGGGCGTATTGCACAGCCAGGTGGCCGAGCCCACCCATACCGAAGATCGCCACGGATTGACCCGGTTCCAGATTCGCTTCGCGCAGCGCGCCATAGGCGGTCCAGCCGGCGCAGCAGAGAGGAGCCGCCTCGGCTGCGCTGAGGCCGTCCGGAACGCGTGCCAGGTGTTGTGCCGGAACTGCGGCCACCGTCGCCAGGACGCCGTGAACGGTGTAGCCAGAATTGCGCTGGCGGGCGCAGAATCGCTCGAGCCCGGAGCGGCACAAGCCGCAGTCGCCGCAGGAGGAGGCCAGGAACGTGACGCCGGCGCGGTCGCCAGGTTGGAATCCGGTCACTCCCTCGCCCACCGACAAGACGCGGCCAATGCCTTCATGTCCAAGAGTCAGAGGCGCGATCGGAAGCCGCTCCAGAGAGGCGACGAAGAGATCGGAATGACAGATGCCGCTCGCCTCCAGTCGGATCAGGACTTCGCCCGAGCCCGGCTCCGGGGCCTCGGCGGTGATGACGGAGATCGAGCCCCGAGGGCTGTCGAGAGTTACGGCTTTTCTTTCCATACGCGGCTGAATGCGGGCGTCAGGACCTGGACGGGCGCGCCCTTGCTTGGACGCCGCGGCAGCCGGCTCTTGCCCGCGGAAATCCCGACCATCAGGGTGAGGATTACGGCGGTGAGGACAACGGTCTGGGCTGTGTCGAGCCGGTTCTGCCAGAAGTTCAACCACCGGCCGTAGACGATTTCGATGTGAACCCAGTACACCAGCAGTGACGTGGTGCCGATTTGCCGCACCCAGCTCCAGCCAGGGGCCGCCACATAACACGTCCACAGGTAGGACAGGCATAGCGCCCACAGCACGACGCCCAGCTTGATGAAGATCAGGCCCGGGGAGTCGAGCCAGAACTCGGATTTCGCGTAGAACGAAAACGGAAGATCGGAAAAGTAGCGCGCGCCGACAATCATAGCGGCGCCAAGAAAGGCGGCCCACTGCAGCGCGCGGTCGATGGAGTCGTCTTCGAGCAGGCGGAGCGCGCTGCCCGCACTGACCCCGAAGACCAGGAATGCGGCCCAGGGGAAGAACGCGAAGTTGTTGTAGTCCGGCGCGAGGTAATTCCTCACCAGCCCCGGCACGCCGGTCCAGTTGAGCTGCGAGACCAGCGGGGAAGCGCAGGCGATGGCAATAGCCAGCGCCGCGCAGAGCCTGGCGCGCTCCGCGGTCTGAAATACGGCCATCGGCGATGCCACGACAATGGCCAGAGCCATGCAATTCAGAATGTCCACTTTCAGAATGTCCGTCCAATGGCTGCCCGGCCAGGAGAAGAGCCAGAGCTGGACGCGGAAGATAAAAGCCACCAGGATCAGATAACCGGCGCGGCGCAGCGCGCCCTGCACGCGTCCCCATGCAGGCACCAGCTTCCGTTCGGCGCTGTCCAGCCGGAAGGCCAGAGTGATTCCGGTGAGAAAGAGAAAGATGGCCGGAGGAAGGCCGCCCGCGAACTGCGAAAGCACGTACGGAGCGCCGTTTCGCAGGTCGGCGTGAGTGAAGGAATGAAAGGTGTGGCCGACGATCATGATCACGGCCGCCAGCCCGCGGAGATAGTCGAGATAGGCGAGCCGCGACGCGGCGGGGGTCGACATGACTACTGTTTTTGAGGATACTCCCGTTTGACGTTCTTGGGCAGTTTCAGGCGGAGAGCAGAATCGGGAAGATCGGGATTGATCTTCAGATCGGAGTAGGTGGCGAGCTGGTAGTCCCCGCCCGACTGATAGAACTTCTGTTGAAGAGGGAAGCCGGAATCGGAGATCCACAGCTCGACTTTCTTGATGTACTGCAGGAGCTCTTTCGACTTCGGGACCAGCTCGAGGCGGGTGGTCTTGGAGCCGCCAATGGCTTCGCTGCCGGCCGCCTTGATGGAATAGTCCGCCTCCAGTTCTTTGCGAGGCGTTCCGAAGCCCAGCAGGAAAAACTGCTCCACCAGGCCGCGATGCTTGCCGGCGTCGATTTCCTGAACGGTATTGATTTTGGGAAGGAAGATTTCGACCTTGCGGCCCTGATACGCGACGGTTTTGGCGTCCGGCGCGGTGATGTCGATCAGCAGCCGGAGTTCATTGGGCCGGGCACGCTTGACCAGCACCGTGCCCAGGTCGGTGTTGTCTTCATTGATCACGCCGGTGTGCGCGACGCGCTTCACCTGGGCGGAAATGCTTTTGAAGGAAGACGCGGCGTGGTCCATGCGCTCCAGAAGCTCTTCGACGGACTCGGCGTCCACGGGGGACGCGGCGGCAAACGCAAACAGGGCGGGCAGGATTCGAGCCAACATTTCCGTTCTTCCTATTCTAGAGAGACGCAGACACCCCAGGGGCAGGTACGCCAGGCTACGGCCGTGTGAAAGCCATGTAGCCTTTGAGTTCTTCTTCGACCTCGTCGTGAATGGGCTGGACACGCGAAACCTTGAGAGGCTTGCGCGTGCTCTTGCTCAGAATCTCCGCCGCTTTTGAAATCCGTTGCCCCTCGGGAATGCCATCCAAGAGCTGTGGATCGATCCAGTAGACGTCGCCGCCCCCGTCTTCGTGCTGCAGCATGGCGACAGATCGGGTGTTCGGAATACGCGGCTGGTCGCGGAAGAAATCGCGCGGGGTAAGGAAAATGAACGCCAGAATGACCGCGACGATAATATCGTACTGCCAGGACGCACGCGGGTAGTCCCAGAGTAAAGCTCGCTTAAGCGCGGAAAGGACGGAGGACATCTTCCTCCAGCATAACAGGCCGCCGGTCCCGGTATGGTCCTGGTACCTGGTGCATGGCGCGCCAGGGGTTTTGGAGTCATCATGATACAGTAGAGTGAGAGTTTCCGAGGGAGCGAGAAGCCCGATGATCAAGGGGCGTTACCCAGGTCCGCCATCCAGAGTCGGCTTGCGGCCATCCAACGAAGTCAGCCCTCCCGCCGCCGGCGAAGGTGCAACAGCCGCGCCGCCCCCCAAAAGGCGGGTCGCCGGTTCTTCCAACCCCGCCGAGGGGATTGGGGTATTTTTTCTCCTGCTTTTCCTGTTTTTGGCGTACAGCCGCGTCCTCGATTTCAAGACCGCCTCCTCCGCGCTGCATATCCCCTTCATCACCTCGCTGCTTGCCCTGCTGGCTGCCATCCTCAGCGGCGGCGTCAAGCGGGCCCTCACTTCGCGGCCAGGCGCCATCTATCTGCTGCTGACGATCTGGTTTGTCATCGGCCTGCCGTTCGGCGTATGGCGATCGAACAGCCTGGAAGTCCTCCGCCTGTCCTGGTCCAAGTCCTTTTTGATGTTTATTCTCACCGCCGGCCTGCTAACCACACTCAGCCGCTGCCGCAAGGCGATGCTCACGGTGGCACTTGCGGCGGTTGTCATCACCTCGCTCTGCCTGTACTTGCGGACTGAATCCGAAACCGGGCAACGGATCTGGTTGCCCTCGGGAGTGCTCGAAAATTCCAACGATCTGGCGCAGATCCTGCTAATCGGCCTGCCGTTTCTTGGCCTCGCCATCGCCAGCCGGGCAGCCAACATCGGCCTCCGGCTGCTCGCGGTGGTGTTCATTCCGCTCATGCTCTACGTCATTTTCCAGACCGGAAGCCGCAGCGCAATGGTCACGCTGCTCACCGTTGCGCTGGTGATCCTGCTGAACGTCTCGGCCGCCGCCAAAATGAAAATGATCGGGGTCATGGGGATGGCATTGATGATGTTTATCGCCTTCGTTCCCGGAAGCCTGAAAGATCGTTACGGGACATTGTTCGAGCAGGAAGGGCCCATGATGTCGGAGACCGAGAAGGCCGCTACTTCCGCCAGCCAGCGGCGATTCGTGCTCAAGCAGAGTTTGGTCCTCACCGCGAGAAATCCACTCTTCGGCGTGGGAGTGGGAAATTTCCAGCCCGAAGCGGCGAGGATCGCCAACGAATTCAACCAGCGCGCCGCCTGGCTCGAGACTCATAACTCCTACACCCAGATTTCCAGCGAGGCCGGGCTTCCCGCGCTGTTTCTGTTCTGCGCCATCCTCTGGTACGCCATCCGCAACACGTTTGCGCTGTTCAAAGCGACCTCCCGCCATCCGGAGCTCGCGGAGCTTTCCGCGACCGCGTTCTGCGTGTTTCTGGGCATGTTGAATTTCTCGGTTACCGTGTTGTTTACCAGCATCGCTTACCAGGCCTTCATGCCGACACTGGTGGGCATCAGCACCGCGGTAATCCTGGCCGGCCGCCAGGAGGTGGCCGACTTCGAGGCATACACCGGGAAGGTGGTCTTCGCCCCGAAGCCGGCGAAGGCCGTTGCCAGGCCCCGGGCAGCGGTCCCGGGCAAAGCCGCCCGCGGGTTCGCCCCAGCGTCACGGTCGCTCCCGAGTTGAGCCTGCCTGCCGCCCGGCCGCGCCGCGCCCGACTCGCAGCGCCTCCCGGAAGCTATGGCCGATAAGCTGTACCGCGCCTATTGGGCGATCGAGCAAAAACTACTTCCCGGACTCAGAAGCTCTCAATACGCCTATGCCGAACAACTGACTTCCCTGTTGGCCGGCAAGCGCTGGCTGGACCTGGGATGCGGCCACCAGGTGTTTCCCGACTGGATGAAAGGCGAACAGGCCAGGGTCCTTCAGTCGGCCGGCCGGATCACCGGGATCGATCTGGACTGGGAGGGGCTGCGCAAGCATCCCGGTATCAGCGACAAGGTCTTCGGAGACCTCCAGCAGCTTCCCTTCGCGGCCGCATCCTTCGATGTGGTGACCGCGAACATGGTGGTGGAGCACCTGGAAGAACCGGAACGCGTCCTGGCCGAGGTCGCACGCGTGCTGGCGCCCGGTGGCGCGTTGCTCTTTCACACGCCGAACATGTATCACTGGGCGATCGTGCTGGCGCGTTGTATCCCGGACGGCCTGAAGAAGGCGATCATCGGATTTCTGGAGAATCGCCGCGAGGAAGACGTGTTCCCGACGCACTACCGCATGAATTCGGCCGCGGCGGTGCGCAGACTGGCCCAGCGGTCCGGGTTCGAGGTGGCCGAACTGAAACTGGTCAGCGGGTCAGCCACTTTGGCCGCAGTGGGGTGGGGCGCAATTCCGGAGCTGATCTATATCCGGCTGATTCAGGCCGGAAGCCTGGCGGCCTTGCGTTCCAATCTTGTAGTGGTTCTGAAGAAGCCGCACTGTTGAGCGGCAGTTTGGGATCCAATGCGGAAACGGAGTGCGCCCCGGGCGATCATGTTAACCCCCGGGGCGCGTGTGTTTTTCTCTACCCGGCCAGAGGGATCTTGATGATCTTCTTCTGGATGGCGTACTGCACCAGCTGGGCCTTGTTGTGAATGTCGAGCTTGCGCATCAGGTTGAACTTATGCGCCTCAACGGTCTTCACGCTGAGCTTCAGGCCGCACGCGATTTCCTTGACGGAGTTGCCTTCAGCCAACAGCTTGAGAACTTCCTTTTCCCGCGTGGTCAACGTTGCGAAACGCGGTAGCCGGTGTGCCGACTTGATGCGTGAGCGGAAGTCGTCCACGAGCTGAGAAAGCATCCGCGGGCTGAGATAGCTGCCCCCGCGCTGGACATCGCGGATGGCCGCGACCAACTGCTGCGCGGGCGAATCTTTCAGCACGTAGCCGCCGGCCCCGACCTCCATGCACTCCACCAGGTAGTCCTCGTCGTCGTACATGGTCAAAAACAAAACCTTCGTTTCCGGCCGGTTCTTTTTGACCTGCCGGGTGGCCTCGAAACTCGAAAGTCCAGGCATCCCAATGTCCATCAGAATTACGTCGGGCCTGGTCTCGGCGGCCTTGGTGACCGCGTCCGTGCCGTTTGAAGCTTCTCCCACCACTTCCATGTCTGGTTCCGCGGAAATCAGGGTCTTGATGCCCTGGCGGAACAAGGTATGGTCGTCCGTAAGCAATACTCGAATCTTCGCCATGCTCAGTCGCTCCTAATCCTACTCGCTGCCGACAACGGGGATACTACAGCAACCCCAATGGGAAAAGCCCTTACCCCCTGCGAGGCAGAACCACTCGAATCCTGGTCCCGCGTCTTGGAAAGCTCTTAATCTGAAACTCTCCTCCAAGAAGGGCAACTCGTTCTCTCATACCAGCCAATCCAAACGAGTTACGCTTTCCTAGCGCAGACTCAACGTCGAAGCCGACCCCGTCGTCTTCCACGCTAAGTTCTAAGGTATTATCGGAGGATCTCAGGTGAATGTTTACGGTAGTCGCGGAAGAATGTTTGCCGATGTTGTTAAAGCATTCCTGTACCAGCCTATAAGTAATGATTTCGAGCTGGCTAGGGAGGCGGCTGAGCCGTGGTGATAAGTGGAGCCGGACCTTCATGGGATAAAGCTGCCGAAAGCGATGGACTAGTTGTTTCAGCGCAGGTGTCAGGCCAAAACGCTCCAGCACCGAGGGCGAAAGCGCGGCGATCACGCGACGGATCTCCAGGATCGTCTTCTCAGTAACATCTTTTATTTCTAACAACTTAGACCTAAGTTGGGCAAACTCTCCGGGAATCGAATTCTCCAGCATCTCAAGCTGCAGCCGGATGAACAGCATGCTCTGGCCGGCATCGTCGTGAAGCTCCCGGCTGATCCGCCGGCGTTCCTCCTCCTCCACCTCCCACATGTGCTCGCCCAACTGCCGGACCTGCTCCTCGCGGGCGGCCAGGTCCTCCACCAACCGCGCTTTTTCGGCGGCAAGCAGACACTGCTCCACCGCCGCATCCAACAATTGCAGCTCGCGGGGAAGCCATCCGCGCTCGGTGGAGAATCCCAGTTGGATCACGCCCGCCATGGCTTTCCCGTGCGCAAGAATGGGCACCGACCAGTAGGAGCGGTAGTGGCCGATCAGGCGGGCGTCGAGGATGAGCTTCTCGGCCGGCTCGCCGTGGACGATATAACGGGTGCGCGAGAGTCTGCGGCGGAGGACGGAACTGATGGGACCGGGGTCGAAGCCGTCCGGGTGCTCCCCGACGGCGGCTTTCGCCTGCCAGGTGGTGGACTTGGGATCCAGCAGAACGAGCCGGCCGCATTGGGCCTGGCTGATCCGGGTGAGATTGGAGAGAAACTGCCTCAGCAACTCGTCCAGACTCTTGGCTTCCAACTCGGCGCGAAACAGATCGTAGAAAGCCTGGGCTTCCGCCTCTCGGACCTGGTGAAAGGCGTTGTTAAGGGAGAGGACGGCGTTGAGATGAAGCTGTTCGCGGGCGGCTTGGAAGGCGCCACACTCCAGCGGGATCAGCTTCTTGAGAAGCGGGTCGAGGAGCGAATCGTAGATGCGCAGCGCCCGCACGACATCCGCCGGCGGCACGTTCAGCTTGGCCAGACGCCGTCCGGAATACTCCACCTGTTCCAAAAAGACGGCAGGGGCCCGTCCTGGGCCGAGGATGCGGGCGGCCGCGCCGGGGGTAATGGCGGAGAGCGCCTTCAACTGCTTCTGATCGTAGCGGCGGTCGCGAAGACGCTGGCGCAAGCGCCGGTCAAGAGCCGTAGCATGCGGGATCAGCACCCGCGAGAGTCGTCTCAGGCTCTGTCGAAGGGGCTCGCTGAAGACGCTGGCGGCGTCAGCAGGGACATGAGGGGAATCGGGTTTGCGCACGAACCTTAATCATAGCCGTGAATAGAAGAAGGATGACGCCAATACTACAATGGGCCATGCCGAGGATTGCGGCGCTTTTTCTTTGGGCGGCCGGGCTGTGTGCCCAGGGTCATGCTCAGACTTATCCGACGAAATTTTCCCGCGACGTGGCGCGCAAGCCTGCGGTAGCGGCGGCGCTGGGCGAAATCGATCGCGGCCGCGAGCGGCAGCTTGCCGAGTGGATCCGCATCACCGAGACGCCGGCCCCTTCGCGGATGGAGCAAGATCGCGCGGCCTACGTCAAGGCCGAGTTTACAGGCGCCGGCCTGAGCGGGATTGAAGTGGACGAGGCGGGCAACGTCACCGGCGTACGGCACGGCGCGGAACCGGGGCCGGCGCTGGTGTTCGCCGCGCACATGGACACGGTGTTTCCCACCGGCACCGCGGTGAAAGTGACGCGCGAGGGTGGCATCCTGCGGGCGCCCGGTGTGTTCGACAACAGCGCCAGCCTGGCGAATCTGCTTGCGGCGCTGCGGGCGATGAATTCCGCGGGCTGGAAAACCCGGCGGGACGTAATCTTCCTGGCCACGGTGCAGGAAGAGATCGGGCTGAACGGCATGCGCCATTGGCTGGAGCGGAATAGGGCCCGCACCGCCATGCTGGTGGCGCTGGACGGGGGCTTCCCCGACGTCAGCTACGGAGCTCTGGGAATCCAGTGGATGAGGTTCGTCTACACATCGGAGGGATCGCATACACTGACCAGCCGGGGCAAGCCGAACCCCGCGAAGGCGATCGCGCGTGCGATCGAGAGCCTGTACCGGATCCCGCTGCCGGAGCCCGGCGGCGACGTCTTCGGGGTGTTGAACGTGGGGATGCTGGGCGGCGGGAAAATATTCAACGCCATTTCGCAGGAGTCTTTCTTCACAGTGGATTTTCGCACCAACGATCCGGTGCTGCAGAAAAAAGTGCGGAGCCAGATCGTCGCGGCCGCGGAAGCGGCGGCCCGCGATGAGAAGACCGGCTTCCGGCAGGAAACCGCCAACGACTCGCCAGCCGGCGGCACGGCCGCTCAACTGGCGGACCGACGGGCGCACCCCCTGGTTCAAACCGCGGTGGACATCCTGGAGTACCTCGACGTCGGACGCGGAAAACCGGTGCGCGCGCAGCCCACCGGGTCCACGGACGGAAATATCGGAGTGGAGATGAAGATTCCCTCGATCGCCGTCGGCCGCGGCTTCGGCGGCGGCCAGCACACGCTCGGCGAATATGCCGAGATCGATTCGGTCTACTTGGGCGCGAAACAGATTCTGCTGCTGGCGGCGTGTCTGGCCGAAGTGGAGTAGTCCTTACTTCGACGGCTTCAGCAGCCGGACCACACCTTCGTGTCCGGCCTCTTCGGCGGCCTGGGCGGGAGTGACGCCTTGTTTGGTTGCGATCCGGACATCGGCGCCCTTGCCGAGAAGCAGCGCCACCACCTCCGCGCGCCCCCAGGCCGCGGCGTTATAGAGGGGCGTAGCGCCGGATTCGCCGTCGCGGGCGTTTACCTCGGCTCCTCTTTCAATCAGCATACCGGCGATTTGCGTGTGGCCGGCGAGGGCCGCGTCGTGCAAAGCCGTGGAGCCCGAGGAGTTCTTCGCGCGCGGGTCGGCGCCCCGGTCCAGCAGGAGGCGGACAATGCCGGCGTACCCTTTGAGCGCGGCATCGTGCAGGGGCGTGGAACCGCTGGCCTCGCGCGCGTCGGCTCGCGCACCGAGTTCGAGAAGCACCGCGACAAGGTCGCTTTGTCCTTTGAGTACCGCGTCCGGCAGAAGTGCCGAGGCGTTCCCGGTTTTCAAAAGCAGGACCTTCACGGTCTGGTTGCGATGGAAGCGCGCGGCGAGTTCGAGCGGCGTTGCGCCGAACGCGTCTTTGATCTCGGGCGCGGCGCTGGCGGCAAGGAGCGCCTCAGTAACCGCGGAGTGCCCGTTGGCGGCGGCCTCATGAAGCGGCGTGTAGCCGGTGGCGTTGACTCTCGAGTCGAGCTTCGCGCCGCGCGCCAGCAGCGCCTTCACGATCTCCAGGCGCCCCTTTCGCGCCGCCTCGTGCAGCGGAGTGGCGCCGCCGTAATCGGGTAGGTCAAAGGGCGCTCCGGCCGCGAGCAATAGCTGGAAAATCTCGAGAGAGCTGTGGTCCGCGGCAAGGTGGATAGCGGTGTCACCGGAATGCGTGGCGGCTTTCCAATCCGCGCCGGCCGCCAGCAGACGCTTCACGATGGCGGGATGGTTGGTGATGACGGCGTAGTGCAAAGGTGTGGAGCCGGCCTCGGCGTGAACCGCATTGACGTCGGCCTTGCGCGCGATCAGCAGGCCGGCAATCGAATCCTGGCCCGCCCAGGCGGCTTCATGTAGAGGAGTCGCGCCGAGTGCGCTTCGCTCGTTCGGATCGGCGCCTCGATCGAGAAGCGTAGTGACGCGCTCCACGTCGCCTGCGCGGACGGCATCGTGAAGCTCGGCCGCGGAAAGGCTGAGGCAGCAGGCCAGGACCCAAGCCACCGCTGCAACGTGGCGCAGGCTCTCAGCCGGCAGTG
>JACXTT010003716.1_pt1 | contig 23246 bp, 19 predicted proteins | sample 9270951 | NCBI WGS metagenome assembly JACXTT01 (sample SAMN15532306, study PRJNA645909) | rock metagenome | isolation source: weathered quartz diorite | place: Puerto Rico | collected 2017-06-21
GCGTATCTCAAGACCTGGATTGAAAGACTCAAGAGCGATTCCAGGCTAGTCGTCTCCGCTGCTAGTGCCGCAAAAGGCAGCCGACTACATCCGGGGAGAGTCTGCAAAAAACTCCCCTGCCAGCGAGAGGGGACGCCATGCAAACTGATCTCGCGTTCCCGCCGTCTCTCGCCGAGAAGTACCGGCCCGACCGAATTGCGGATTTCATCGGCCTGGACCGTCCCAAGAACGGCAACGCGCCAGACCTGGCCCGCTTGGCGAAGGAGTCCCGCAATAACGTCAGGGATTGCCTCATGCGTTTGGAAGTGGAGTTGATGGCGCTATGAGCACCAGAGTAGCGATCTACGCAAGAATCTCCACGACCAACCACGGCCAGGATGTTGGCCTACAGACGCGGGAGTTACGACAATTCGCGGAAGCGCGCGGCTGGCAAGTCGCGGGTGAATACATCGACACGGGAGTGAGCGGAGCGAAAGACTCCCGGCCAGAGCTAAACCGATTGATGGCCGACGTGCACAAGCGCCGCTTCGACGTTGTTTGTGTCTGGCGCTTCGATAGGTTCGCTCGATCTGTCTCTCACTTGCTTAGGGCACTGGAAACGTTTAAGGCACTGGGAATTGACTTCGTGTCGTTCTCGGAGCAGATGGACACTTCGACGCCTGCCGGCAAGATGGTATTCACCGTCCTGGGCGCAGTAGCGGAATTAGAGCGCAGCCTGATCGTGGAGCGCGTCCGGGCCGGTTTGCGAAACGCACGCGCCAAGGGGAAGAGGCTAGGCAGGCCGCGTGTCATTGTGGACGCTTCCAGGATTGCCCGCCTTCGTGCGCAAGGCCGGTCGATACGCGAGACTGCTGACGAGCTAGGGTACTCCCGCAGCCTTGTCCACAAAACCCTAGCGAACGCCGAGTCTCGCCGCGTTGCAATTGCAGGCAGTTAGCGGTGCCCTCGAAGCTGTCTTGAAAACATGATTTTGGAACTCACTCGACGCGTTATTTGCGAAGGCCGCATTAACGGAGGAAAGCGCATCATAAATAGCACGTTTGACATTCAGACCTCATTTTCACAAGCGCCGCATAATGATTGCAGCTGTGCGATTTCGAACGTGTGTGCAACCGACAGCTTCGCCTCGTAGAAAGCTTGCTTCGCTTCGGGGATTAGTTGTGTCAATCGCGGGCGACCGCTGACGTACGCATGCGATTTTGCTCACCTTCGCGAGATAACGGAACTCTGACGGAATGTCCATCCGGAGCCAGCACAAATAACTATAATAGCGAAAGCTCATTCCCGAGCAGTCCATGTCACTGAGTCGATGGCTTCGGCCGCCGCGTCACCTTCTAACATTGTTCCTTGCCATCATGCAAGCGATGGCGGCAACCTTGGGTTGGCTTGGCTGGCGGTTGTTGGAACAGGATCGCGCGCTGGAGAGTCAGCGGGCCCAGGAGCGGCTCGACAGCGCAGCAGACTCGATCGGAGCATCGCTGCTCCACAAGTTCTCGGAAAGCGAGGACCAACTCACAAATCTTTTGACTCTGTCGGACAATGAACTGGCAGCCAGAGCCTCAGGGCTTGTTGGGCAGGGTGGAACTGTGCTCATCATCCTCCTTCGCCCGCAGGCCGTTTATGCTTACCCTCGCAACGGTTTGCTCTACTATCCATTCCTGCCCGCTGCGAAGGAGCCTCCGGCCAGTGTGTTTGAAGCAGGTGAAGCCTTAGAGTTCCAGCAGAAGGATCCTGTAAAGGCCATTGCGGCTTTCCGCGAGTTGTCACGCTCGAATGATCCATCGATCCGCGCTGGGGCGCTCCTTCGCCTTGGTCGCAACCTTCGGAAGATACGGCAGGTCCAAGCGGCTCTGGAGGTTTACGATGAACTTGAACACATGGGGGCTGTGCCCATTGGAGGACTGCCGGCTGATCTCCTCGCCCGCCACGCGCGCTGCGTCCTGCTCGATCAACTGAAACGCACGACCGAAGTCAAACGGGAAGCGGGGGCGCTCTATGCCGACTTGCGCAACGGCCGATGGCAACTCGCACGGGGCGCATATCGCTTCTATGTGCAAGAGGTGAGCCGTTGGTATACCCCTGATGCTGGCTTTCAAGCTCACGAACAGGACGCTCTTGCGACGACCGCGGCCGTGGAATTGTTGTGGGAAGAGTGGCAGCGCATCCGGCGCGGCGAAGGCCTCGCCGCAGGTCGTCGGAGTCTTTGGACCTTTGACCGCCCAGTGCTTCTCGTCTGGCGGACGACTTCCGATCGATTGGTCGCACTAGTGACTGGATCAGGTTATTTGGAGCAGCAGTGGCTGTCAGCCTTGCAGCCGTTGATGGATCGCCAGGGCGTGCGCCTAGCATTGACCGATGCCGAGGGTCATCCGGTCCTAGGTCAATTCCCCGCAACACCGCCCCGGCAGGCAGTGCGGAGTTCGGCCGAGACACAACTGCCATGGACCCTGCATGTGGCCAGGCGTGATCCCCAGGCGGAACTAACTCAGCAGGCGAATCGGCGCCGCCTGCTCCTCCTGGGATTCACTTTGGTAGCCACATTCTTATTGGTTGGCAGTTACTTTATCGCACGGGCCGTGACGCGCGAGCTAGAAGTCGCGCGGCTCCAGTCCGACTTCGTTTCGGCTGTCTCGCACGAATTTCGAACTCCGTTGGCCTCGCTTCGTCAATTAAGCGAACTGCTGACGGATGGCCGTGTGCCAAGCGAGAGGAGCCGGCAGGAGTATTACGAAGGCCTTCGCCGGGCAAGCGAGCGTTTGTACCGCCTCGTCGAAGGCCTGCTTGACTTTGGAAGGATGATGGGGAGCAATCCCCAGCCCTTTGTCGCTCACGCGAATTGCGACCTGGCCGTTCTCGCAAGCCGCCTCCGTCCAGACTGTCTTGTTCTGCGGTGAGTACTTCACCGCATTATCAAGCAGATTCCACACGGCGCGGGCGAGAGCCTCGCGGTCGGCCTGCACGCGAGGCAAATGACCTTGCTGCGCAACGTCCACGCGGTAGCCTCGTTCCCTGGCTTCTTGAGCGAACTCCTCCACCACACCCTGGAAGAAGGACTCCGTGTCGAGCAACTCAAAGCGATACTCTCGCGCGCCGGCTTCCGGGGGCGAGCGCAACCGGCGACTGCAGGAGCTCAAAGCGCTGGTGATGCCGAATACCGTTAACATTTTGCTGCACCACTACCCGGGTTTCTTCGGTGAGCCCGGGCTGGGCATTGACTTGACACTGTCCGGCGACATTCACGGCGGCGGCCAGTTGTCGCTGGATTTCGTCCACCGCGGGCTCAACCTCAGCAGCCTGATAGGGGTACCCTACATCCGAGGCTGGTACGAAGAAGGTGGCGCGCAACTCTACATGAACCGCGGCATCGGGATTACCGGTTTCCCCATCCGGCTCGGCGCCCGACCGGAAATCACTGTCCTCGACCTGGTGCGCGCGTAGCGAACTTTCGCTGCGCTATTCGTCACAACGATTAGGTCTCAAATGACTTATGTGTTCTCCAGGTTGCAGCAGCATCGTATGACTGGTCTTCTCGCGTTGAACACCACATAATCACAAACACGACATAAGGGTTGTTATGTCGGCGACTACATAACAACCGAATGACCAAAGAGATGCTATTGCGCACTCGGGTTCACCCCAACGTCATTGTGCCCAATTTTGTGCCCACCACCAAACCCTACCGAGTGCTACCGCGCGTCAGCCCTGCGCCGTAAGCGCGTGCAGTCGTTGCACTTGTAGCAATCTGTAGCATTTCGTCGTACTCAGTGTAAGTTGTTGGTTCTTCGTTCAAGAAGTCTAGGATGGATGACCCCACGCCCCGGTGTGAAAACGACACTGGCATCGAAACACGCCCTCAGGGGCCCCCGATCCCAAGCGGGGTCCCACCTTTTTCCAGTCGAATTCCATCTTGTAGATTGCGAATTCAGAGGCTTCAAATCGGGCAACCTTCAGCGGTAGTTCAGACCATTATTCATCGGCCGAAGAAGACTCGGCCAAAACTCGCTCGAAGTTTTAGCTAATTGACTTTGCGAGCGACGGAAATGCTAGCTTGCCCGAGCAGATGCGTCACTTGCGTTTCGCGCAGGCGGGAAGCGTCATATTCGAACGACAGGTGTTTATTGTCTTCGCCGACGCGGAACTTCCGCAGGCCGTAGGTATTCGCAAATTCGCCGAGGCGAACAAGTTGCTCCTGGCTCAGGGGAGACTGCAGTTCGTAGGTAATTTCCACTAGTGTCATGGCTGCATTATAACAGCCCCGTAGGCTGCGCAGAAACTTCCGTAGGCGCCGGACCGAAACTTGGCCATGAACCCACCCAGGGGCGTCACAGGCGGCGGGAAATACGGCTTGACATAATATAGAGCCTAGGGGTATATATAGACCCTGGGGGTATAAAGGATGGACGGCAAAAGCGTTTCGAGCATGAGAAAAAAAGCAAGCCGGCATTCCGCGGCCGCAAATTGTGCCTGCGAATCCGGCGATGGCCGCAAAGTAATCGGCGTCGATCCCCAGATCAAACAAGCCAACCAGAATAGGCTGCGCCGGATCGAAGGCCAGATCCGCGGACTTCAGAAGATGGTACAACAAGATCGCTACTGTGCCGACGTCATTACCCAGATCGCATCGGTGCAGGAGGCACTCCGAGGGGTCGCGAGGAATTTGATGCGCAATCACTTGCGGCACTGCGCCGCGAAAGCTCTGCGAAGCGGGAAAAAAGAAGAAACGGAAGCTATGTATAGTGAGCTCCTGGAGCTGATCTATACCCATCTCCGCTGAGAGAAAAAGAAAACAAAGACGCAGGAAGCAAGGAGCGAATCATTGGAAAGAGATCCCATTTGTGGCATGAGCGTCGACCCGTTGAAGGCAGCGGCGGAGATTCAACATTCTGGCAAGGCGTATTATTTTTGTTCGGCAAGCTGCGCAAAACGATTTTCGAGAGAGCTGGATAAGTTCCTAACGTCCTCCGGCACCATGGGCACGGGACACCGTCACTCTGTCGGCAAACTCTCGGTGCAGCAAGAATTATTCGTACCGTCCGCGCCTCCGGCCACGCTCCCAGACAATGGTGTGCGCTACACGTGCCCCATGCATCCGGAAATTATCCGGAGCGGGCCAGGCGTCTGTCCGAAATGCGGAATGGCGCTCGAACCCATGGATGTTTTCGCGGCAGTGGAGGCCGATACGGAGTACGACTCCATGCGACGGCGATTCTGGGTGAGTACAGTGCTCTCGCCTCCCGTCCTCCTTCTGTCCATGTTTGGTGAAACTCTCGGACTCCATTTAGCGCCGGGCCTGAAAAATGTGATCGAGTTTTTCCTGGCGACGCCGGTTGTACTTTGGGGCGGCTGGCCGTTTTTCGAACGCTTCTGGAAATCGCTCCTCAATCGCAGTCCGAACATGTTCACGCTGATCGGTCTGGGAACGGGCGCGGCCTACTTCGATAGTGTTGCGGGGACATTCTTTCCGAACTGGTTTCCCCCATCCTTCAAAGCAGCGGACGGCGCAGTGCCGGTCTACTTCGAAGCAGCGGCAGTCATCACTACGCTCGTGCTTCTCGGCCAGGTGCTGGAGCTGCGCGCACGGCAGCGCACCAGCGGAGCCATCCGCGCGCTTTTGAATCTGGCGCCGCAGCAAACGCATCTCATCGCCGCCGACGGCTTGGAAAAAGACGTCGCGCTCGATCAAGTCAGGCCGGGCGACAAATTGCGCGTGCGGCCGGGCGAACGCGTGCCGGTTGACGGTGTGATTCGCGAAGGTGCCAGCGCCGTGGACGAATCCATGGTCAGTGGCGAGCCGATGCCTATCGAAAAGGCAGCAGGCGACAGGGTGACGGGCGGAACGCTCAACACCAGCGGCAGCTTTGTGATGCAAGCAGAGCGCGTGGGCAGTGAAACGCTTCTGGCGCAAATCGTGAAACTGGTGTGCGAAGCGCAGCGCAGCCGCGCCCCCATGCAGCATTTGGCCGACAGAGTATCCAGTTATTTTGTGCCCGCGGTTGTGGCGGCCGCCTTGCTGACGTTTGCAGCCTGGGCGCTATTTGGCCCCGAGCCGCGGCTCGCCCATTCGCTTGTGAATGCCATAGCCGTCTTGATCATCGCTTGCCCCTGCGCGCTCGGTCTGGCCACGCCCATGTCCGTCATGGTTGGTGTGGGCCGCGGCGCCCAAGTCGGTGTTTTGATCCGCAACGCCGAAGCTCTGGAGGCTCTCGCCAAGGTGGACACTCTGGTGATCGATAAGACAGGCACATTGACGGAAGGGAAGCCCCAGGTAGGGAAGATCGAGTTATTCGAAGGAGCCGGACTCTCCAACGACGGACTCCTCTCGTTGGCAGCGAGCCTCGAGCGTACGAGCGAGCATCCGCTGGCGCGTGCCATTGTTCGTGCAGCGGAACAGAAAAGTTTGCCGCTTGCCGCAGTGGAAGGATTCCATTCGACCTCCGGCGCAGGCGTCGAAGGGCGCGTGCAGGGGAGAAATGTCTTGGCGGGAACCGCGAATTTTCTCCGCAGCCGGGGAATCCAAGTTCCGGCGAACGAGCAAGCAACAGTTGTAAACGCCGGCTCGTCTGCCGCCTCAATCGTTTATGTAGCGATTGAAGCGCAGGCGATTGGAGCTATTCTGCTCACGGATAAAATCAAAAGTTCTACCCCAGAGGCGATTCGTGACTTGCAGCAGGACTCCTTGCGCGTAGTCATGTTGACTGGAGACCGGCGCGTGACTGCTTTGACCGTCGCGCGGGAACTCGGGATTGAAGAAGTAGAAGCCGAGGTTCAACCGGAGCGCAAAAGCGAAGTAGTGAAGAGGTTGCGCGACCGGGGGCGGATGGTCGCAATGGCCGGTGATGGAATCAACGATGCGCCGGCGCTGGCCGCGGCGCATGTGGGTATTGCCATGGGTACGGGCACGGACATCGCCATCGAGAGCGCCAGTATCACGCTGCTCAAAGGCGACCTGCGGGGAATTGTGCGCGCCCGAAAGCTCAGCCGCGCAACGATCCGCAATATCCGGCAGAACCTTGTATTTGCTTTTCTCTATAACTTCCTGGGGATACCAATCGCTGCTGGCGTGTTCTATCCCATCTTCGGCTGGCTGCTAAGCCCCATGATTGCCAGCGCCGCCATGAGCTTCAGCTCGGTCTCCGTGATCGCCAACGCTTTGCGCCTGCGAAATACCAAACTGTAATTCGGTTTCGGCAAGTTGGAAGCGTTTACGCGCTCTGAGAACTTGAAGGAGATGCTTCTCTCATAAGGAGAGAGGTCAGCTAGGGAAAAGGCGCTTTACGCGCGGGTCGGTCGCCGGACAGAATACTTGCGTGCGACGTTGCAACCGGCTGGCAAAAGATTACTAATCGCGACCGGAACGTCCGGCTTCCCATGTCGATGCGCATCACTCGCTTCGCCCCAAGAGCGATCAAGATTCTCCCGCGCGATGGGTATCTGCTATTCCTCACGCGATTCACGCGTCTATTCGCGTACGGGTCGTTATCAGTAGTTCTGGTCTTTTACCTGATCGCTTTGGGGCTCAGTGAGTCGCAAACGGGAATAGTTCTCAGCCTCACACTCGCGGGCGATGTCGCGGTTTCCCTCTATCTAACCACACGAGCGGATCGGCTTGGCCGGCGACGCATGCTGATTGCCGGCGCCGTTCTGGTGGCGGCCGCGGGGCTGGCTTTCGCATGTACCAAGAATCTCTTGCTCCTGATTATTGCCGGCACGATCGGCGTCATCAGTCCAAGCGGGAACGAGGTAGGACCGTTTCTGTCAATTGAACAGGCCGCGCTTTCTCACGTGGTTTCGCAGGGGACCAGGACGGAAGTATTCGCCTGGTACACGCTAACGGGATCGGCGGCGACCGCGCTGGGCGCACTATTCGGAGGGACAATTACGCATGCGCTGCAAAGAACCACCATGTCGGCGGTTGGCTCCTACCGCGTAGTCGTGGTGCTGTACGCGGCCCTGGGCGCGCTGTTGGCGTGCGCGTTTACGCGCCTCTCGCCTGCGGCGGAGGTAAGTTTGCCGCAAGAGGGGTCGGCCTTGCCAGGGACGATCGGAAGCTTCTTCGGGATTGGCCATTCCCACCGAGTGGTTTGGAAACTTTCGAGTTTGTTCGCCCTGGACGCCTTCGCGGGTGGTTTTGTAGTGCAGAGCCTTGCGGCTTATTGGTTCTACCTTCGATTTGGCGTGAATCCTGGAACGCTCGGCGTAATTTTCTTCTGGGCAAATATCTTTGCGGGGATTTCCGCATTATTGGCCTCCCACCTGGCTTCGCGGTTCGGCCTTATCAACACGATGGTGGCGACGCATCTCCCTTCCAACATCCTGCTCATTCTTGTGCCGCTGATGCCAAATCTTTCGCTGGCGGTCTTGGTTCTCCTGGTGCGATTTAGTATCAGCCAGATGGACGTTCCGACGAGGCAGTCCTACACCATGGCAGTGGTGCGTCCGGAGGAACGCTCTGCGGCTGCGGGAATCACCGGGGTTGCGCGAACCATGGGTGCTGCCATAAGCCCGCTGCTCGTGGGATTTATGTTTGCCCGGCCATCCTGGATCAATGCACCATTCTTCATCGCCGGCACATTGAAAATCGTCTACGACCTGCTGCTCTACTTGCAATTTGTGGCTGTTCGACCGCCAGAAGAACGTTAGGACTTAGGAGATGAATTGGCCCTGTTGAAATCCTGACATCGGATTGGAATTCGACGTAGCACGTGATCGAGCGTGCCGCACCTACGGCGCTGGACACAAACCATTTTGCTGACCCCGTCCTCACGGACTGGGCTAACTTGTGGCGCGCCTCCGGCGCTGGCCTGGCGGGTACCGAGGATTCTTTAACCACCCTTGCGATTTTCGTGAGAGTGTAAACAGAGTCAGATGAAATCTAAAGGTTGAAGAGGCCGGTGACGACGCGGAAGCCAGGATCACGCTGGGAATCGAAGCGCAGTCCGGCGCGATCCAAAATCTTTCCATTGAAAATGACGGTATCGATCTTGCGCGAGTCGCTGATTTTTTCCGCGGGATGGCCGGCGACGATGAGCAGGTTGGCGCGGCGCCCGGCCACAAGGCTGCCCCAGTCATTTTCCGCTTTCATAATGCGCGCGGCATCGTAGGTGGCCGCTCGCAGAGCCTGGAGCGGCGTCAAACCTGCTTCCACCAGCAATTCCAGCTCGTGGTGGATGCCTTCACCCTGGAACACCCCAGGATATGGCGCGTCGGTTCCAGCGGCCAAGCGGATCCCGGCGTCTAGGAATTTCTTCACGTTGCGCTTGGATTCTTCAAACTCCTTGACTGCAGCGGTGGTGTCCTTTTTCTCGTCCTCAGTTTGCGGTTTGTTGATGAACTCACGAAGTTCGGTGAGGAACCACGGAGGAGTAGTGTCGGCAATGAGCGGGTCATCGAGAAAATGGCTATCGCGAAAGCGCGTACGCGCAAACGATTCGTGGACCACGAGAGTGGTAATCACAAAGAGATTGCGGTCCTTGATGAGTTGAACGTCATCGGCGGACATTTTACGTGTGGCGGCGTGGGCATAACCCGAGATGCCGGAGGCGCTGAGATCGGGAGAGCCGTTGCGATCCCATTGATCGATGACGACGCGGAGACCCGCTTTCGCGGCTTCTTCCGAGAGGCGGCGCAAGAGGCGGTCGGAAAGATTGGCGTAGGCCTTGATCATGTCAACGTGGGCTTGCTTGTCGCGTTCGACGAACATGGGAATCTGAAAGCGCGATGTGAGAGCGTATGCGAGGTCGGGCCAAGCGGGATCGGTGCCGTCGAGCATGGCCCCAACGCAGTAGATGCGCGGGGCGAGCAGACGGTCGGCAGCTTGCTCCTGGCGGAGCTGTAAAACCCAGGGCTGGTAATTGCCGGTATCCAAAACGGTCGTGACGCCGGCATAGAGGAGAGCGTTGAGGTAGCGCTGGTAACCGAGGAGGTCGACGCTAGTCCCGTCCCACGCGCCTTGCAGGTGGACGTGAAGATCGGCGAGGCCGGGCATGACGGTGCTGCCCTTTGCGTCAATGATGTGCGCATCGGGAGGAACCTTGGCGTCACGCGCAGGGCCCGCGTATTCAATGGTCGTGCCGCGAAGAATGATCGTTGCGTCGTCGACGGGAGGTCCGGCGAGGCCGTCGATGAGCGTGCCGTGAATGATTGCGATGGGTTTGCCGTCGGCAGCAAGGAGAGAAGGCGCGGCAAGAACAGTGAGTACAAGAAAAACGGCGAGGAGCAGGTGAATCTTACCACTGGTGCGAGTTGAAGTTGACATGCAAGACTCCTTGAAAGTCCTAAACAATTCGGCGGGCGTAACTATACAACAGGGGTACCAACCATCGCCTGAGAGGCTCAAAAAATCGAAAGCAGGCGGAGAATGCCTTCGGCGAAGTCGTGTTCGGGGGTGATAAGGCTCACAATCAAGTAGCCATCGGATGCGAAGTCGTAGAGATGGCCGGGATGGACGTAAACATTCTTCATGGTGAGGAGGTCGATGGCGAGATCTTCATCGGAGCGCGTGGCTGGGGTGCGCAGGACGGTGTACCAGCCGCCTTCGAAGTGTAAGCGGCTGCAAGATTGCTGCGCGATGCGGTGGTCAAGTTCCACGAGATTCTTGCGGACGCGCGCGAGCACTTGTTGTTGAAAGGCATGACGCTGCTCAAGGAAAGCCGGAAGCGCCAACTGAACGGGCGCATTCAGGGAGAGATAGGTGTCGGCAATCACTTCGAGGCGCGCAAGGGCTTGCTGTTTAAGGGATTCCGGGCCGCTCACGACGAGCCAAGCCGCTTTCATCTGCGGAAGGCCGGAGATTTTCGAGAGGCCGCTTAGGGTGAAGGTGAGAGCAGCGCGATTTGAGGCAAAGCTCGCCGAAGGACTTTCACCCAGAGCAAAATCCAAAAACACTTCGTCAGCGACGACAGCCATTTGGCGGGAAGAGCAAATTTCGTTGAGCCTTGAGAGTTCTTGGGGCCTAACAAAATGTCCGGTCGGATTATTCGGATGAACGACGATCACGCCGCGTGAGCGGGGAGTGATAGCTTGCTCGAGAGCGTGAAAATCGATTTGCCAGCCGTGGTCGTAGATGAGTGGATAGCGAACTAACTTGACATCCTGGATATCGGCGAGAAAACCGAAAAGTGGATAACTGGGTTCAGGAATGAGGAGTTCGTGGCCGGGATTGCAAAGGGCGCGAAGAATGAAGGAATAGGCTTCGCTGGTGCTGGTGGTGAGGAGGACGTCTTCCGGCCAAACCTGCGTGTTCCGTGAGGCATAATAGGAAGCGACGCCGCGGCGGGCAGATTCGAGACCCTTTGGACTAGGTTCATAGGAAAGAGCCGCTGGATTCGAAAGCGCGCGTAGAATTGCTTCGCGATCGTAAAGGAAACCGCAAGATGTGGGATTTGATGCAGTGAGATCAAAGAGGGGCTTAGCGGCGGCGCGGTGGCCAGCAAGGGCTTCGCTCAAGCGGTTCGGAGTGAGGTTCCAATTGGTGCGGCCGGCAAACATTGTTTATGAGTCGCGCTTTGCTACTGTTCAGGTGCCAAAACGGATACGCGGGATAATTGGAACATGGAACCCTTCGAATGAGGAAGTATGGTAAGGCGTCCGAAGCAACCATCGTGGCGAGGAAGCGTTCCTAACTGAAGGGCCGGCGGTGGAAGACGATTGAAAGACTTGAAGGCAAGTGGAGGCAGAAGCGATGCAAGAGAGAAATATCGAGCGAATGAGGCGGGACGCTACGAGAGCGGCAAAAAGAGCAGCGCTGCTTTTGGCCCCTTTGCTGTTGGGGTGGCCGCTGGCGGCTCAGCAGCCAGGCCCGTTGCCACCGCCTCCTGCAGGTTCGACAGCGCCCCCGGTCGTCACTCCGCGCAAAGACGTAGCGCCTCCTGTGGCGCAGCGGGACGCCTCGTCGGAGATTTCCACCGCGCCGCCAAGAGTTCCTGTGGAACAGATCATTCAACAGTTTGCGGCCCGGGAAGAAGAGTTCCGCAAGGAACGCGACCACTATACGTACACGCAAACGTTTTCCATACAAACGATCGACGAAAACGGAATGCCGGACGGCGAGTACCGAATGACGAGCGACATTCTATTTACTCCGGATGGGAAACGATTCGAAAAAGTGACGGATGCGCCGGCGCCGACACTACAAAGAATTTCGCTATCGCAACAGGATCTTGACGACCTCGAACATGTGCAGCCGTTTGTGCTGACGACGGCAGAGCTGCCGAAATATAACGTCACCTACGTTGGGCGGCAGCAACTGGACGAGCTGGGGACCTATGTGTTTGATGTGGGCCCGAAAACGATCGACAAGAATCAACGATATTTTCAGGGGCGCATCTGGGTGGAAGACAGAGATCTGGAGATTGTGAAGACGGATGGAAAAGCGGTGCCGGACATCAAAAAAAAGGGCAATGAAAACGTATTTCCGAGATTTGAAACCTTCCGGGAAAATATCGAGGGCCACTACTGGTTTCCCACCTACACGCGCTCGAACGACACGCTTCATTTTACCGGGCAAGACGTGCAAATTCGCATGACGGTGCGTTACGCGAATTACAAGCGATTTGGCGTGACGATCAAGCTGGGGACGGCGACCGAGGTCAAGCCGGATAAGCCGTAGAGCGGGCTTACGCGGGAGATGCTGCACGGGGGGAGTCGATTTCTTCCAGGCTGCGTTTCTTCGGTTCGATGCCAAATAGAAAAACCACGACAATCTGAACAACTAGTAGGCCGATCATCAAGCTGAGAACGCCGCGGATGCCGTAAGAACGGTGCAACGCAACTACCATAAAAGGCGAGACGATCGTCGAGCCACGTCCAAAGGTGTTGCAGATTCCCGTGGCGCGCAGCCGAACTTCGGTAGGGAAAAGCTCGGGAACGTAAATCGCAAAGAGCAGAGTGACCTTCACGTAGATTGGAATCATCAGTAAAAATCCCGCAACCGACAAAAGAACAGGATCCTTAACGAAAGGATAGACGCTACCGAGCACGATGGTGAGCAGAGATGCGCCAATGATCGCCGGTTTGCGCCCCCAGGAGTCCGCCGTAAACGCACCAATTGCCGACCCGACCGGCGCCCCGATGGACATCACCAGCGAATATCCGAATGAAGTGGCGATACTGCGTCCTTCCGCAACAAAAAATGTCGGCAACCAGGTCACGAAGCCGTAAATGAGAGTGTTAGCGGTGATGAGCGTGACTATGCCCACCAGCATGCGGGGAAGAAGGAGCGGGCTGAGAAGCGAACCGAGGCTTCTGGAGGGGGGAGACACTATTGCCGGCACGGGCGGCGGGAGCGGGCCGTGTTGGAGAAAAACTTCGCGCTCGATGTTTTGCAACAGAGCCTCGGCTTGCACATGTTTTCCGACGGAATCGAGCCAGCGTGGCGATTCGGGCAGCGATTTGCGTAAATACCAGACGATGAGCGCGCCCAACCCCCCGAGCACGAACATGATTCGCCAGCCAAACCTCGGAACCAGAAGCGTGCTCACCAGGGCGGAGATGGGCAAACTCGACACCACAGCGAAGGACAGCGCGCCAAGCCATCTGCCGCGAGCCCTCGGCGGAACGAACTCCGTAAGCGTGGAAAATCCCACAACGATTTCCGCGCCAAGCCCCAATCCCATGATGCAGCGAAGCAGAATGAGTACCTGCATCGAGGGGGCGAATGCGGAAGCGATCGAGGCGAGACCGAAGATGGCGAGATTGGCCTGATAGGTGAAGCGCCGGCCGTAGCGGTCGCCGAGAAAACCCGTGAGAAACGATCCCAGCGTCATGCCGAGAAATGTTACGGAAACAAACTGGGCATTCTGACCGATGGTGGAAAAGCCGCTCTTGAGCGTGGCGCCAAGAACGGTGGCGGCGACGTATACATCGAAGCCGTCAAAAAACATACCGATGCCGATCAGGCCAAGGATGCGGCGATGAAACGAAGAAGTGGGAAGGCGGTCGAGGCGGACAGCTGCGTTTACAGTGTCGGCCAATTCAGGCTTTCCTAGCGAACATGGTCAGGCTCCCGACCGTGAGAGCATCGATGGCGAGACGGCAATTTTGATCAAAGGAATTCTGCTGGGCAGTGAGGAAAAATTCCTTGCAGCGGCGCGCTGCCGTGGGGTCGAGACGAAGAATTCGCTCGACGAGAGCGTCAGCTTCGGCGGCGAGACGCTCGGGAGCATAGACTTGCGAGACGAGGCCGATCTGCAGTGCGCGTTGCGGATCGATGGGTTCGCCAAAAAGGACTAGAGGAAAAGCCCAACGCGGCAAAGTGTACTCCCCCAGGTAGGCCATGACGGCGCTGGGCGGCAAACCGGAACGTATTTCGGGGAAGGCCAATGAGGCGGACTGGGAGACGAGAACGAAATCACTGACGATGGCCAGGCCAAAGCCGAAACCGAAGGCGTCGCCCTGAACTTCGGCCACGCTGATGAAAGGCGACGTTCGCAAGGCGCGCTTGAATTCAATGAGGCGGGCGGATTCGTGGCGAATGGCCGCAACATCACGGCCGGCGCGCTCACGCCCGGTGCAGAAGACCTTGCCGCGCGCGCGAAGGCGCAGGACCCGGGCGGTGGTTTGCGCAGCCTCGGCTCGAAGCTCAGCCAACATAGCATCGAACATTTTGCCGGTGACTTCGTTGCCGTGGTCTGCGTTATCCAGGGTGAATGTGAGAATGTCCCTTGTGCGCGAGATCACGACTCCGAGCGAGGAATCCGGCTTGGAGCTGGTAGGCGATTTCTTTTTGGGCATGCTCGAAACGGTATACAGGGAATGAAAGCATGTCAACGGATTGCGAACACTCGTAAGATTGCGCTTCAAAACGGGCGCTCCGCGAAGCGTGAATCCGGCGAGACGTGATGTGTTAAGATGCGCGACGATTGCGGGGGATTATTGACCCGGGAGCGGCTGAGTGTAGGAAAAAGGGTGGTGGGTCCATGGCGACGAAGGAGAGTAGATTTTCGCATGCTTTGCAGTCTTTCCGGAATGGCCCGAGTGCAGCGGCCTTGGGATGGTTAGGAATTGCCGCGCTACTGCTAGCTGGGATGGCCCTGTCGACACGGGACGTCGGCGCTGACGACAAAAACCCGTTTGCCGGGGATGCGAAAGCGGCGAAGCTCGGAGAATTTCAGTTTCGCGTGAATTGCGCGTTCTGTCACGGATTGAGCGCGAAGGGGGGCGGGCGCGGCCCTGATTTGACGAAGGCGCAGAAGAAGCACGGAAACTCCGACGCGGACCTGTTTCGAACGATCAGCCAAGGCGTAGCGGGCACTGCGATGCCCGCAGGGACTAATGGCGGCATCGGTGTGGGAATGACGGACGAAGAGATCTGGCAGGTGATTACCTACATCCGAAGCGTACAGGTGAAGGCGCCGGAAAAGCCGATTGGGAATGCGGCACATGGAAAAGAGCTTTTTTTTGGCAAGGCGCGCTGTGGTACGTGCCACATGGTAGAAGGAAAAGGCGGGCGGATGGGGCCGGACTTGACGGCCGTGGGCACAGCGCGAGCGACGGAGTATATCGCGGATTCGTTGCGGAATCCGGGTCGGCGGCTGGCGCAAGGCGTGGCGGAGGCGATGAAGGAGTTTCCGCAGGAATACGAGACAGTAACGGTAGAGACAGCGGACGGAAAGAGGATCACCGGCGTGGCAATGAATGAAGACAGCTTCACCGTGCAGATGATGGATGCGGACGAAAAGATATATCTGTTCGAGAAAGACAAGCTGAAATCATTTGAGAAAAGCCGCGAATCGTTAATGCCGCCGTATGACGCGATGATTCTGAGTGACCAAGAGTTGAATGACATTATGGCTTTCTTGCTGAATCCAGGTGCGAAATGAGGGTGCGAAGATGAAAAAGTTTCTTGAAGCGTTGCTCATTTTTGTGATCGCAGGCGTTTGCGCGGAGCGAACATGCAGCCAGGTGACATTTCAAAGGCTGCTGGATGCGTCGAAGGAACCCCAGAATTGGCTAACGTATTCGGGGGATTATTCCGGCCATCGCCATAGCGGTTTGGACCAGGTCAGCACCGCAAATGTGCGTTCACTGGCGCCGAAGTGGGTATACCAGACAATGGCAGTGGGGAAACTCGAAACAACGCCGCTAGTCGTCGACGGAATCCTGTACGGCACGGGGCAGGACGATCGGGCGTTTGCGCTTGACGCGCGGACGGGAAGGCCAATCTGGCAATACCAGCGCACCTTACCATCGGATATCAGGCCGTGTTGTGGTCGAGTGAACCGCGGGCTGGCGATTCTGGGAAATAAAGTTTTTATGGGGACCCTGGATTCCCACTTGATTGCCCTCGATGCGAAGACGGGAAACGTGGTGTGGGACGTGACGGCGGTGGATTACAGAAAAGGCTACAGCTTCACACCGGCTCCGCTGGTGGTGAAAAATCTCGTGATCATTGGGGTATCGGGAGGTGAGTACGGCATTCGTGGGTTTATTGATGCGTATGACGCGGATACGGGCGAACGGAAGTGGCGGTTTTATACGATACCCGGTCCAGGGGAACCCGGGCGCGAGAGTTGGGAAGGGGATTCGTGGAAAATCGGGGGCGCGCCGGCGTGGATCACGGGTGTGTACGACCCCCTTTACAATGAAATTTTTTGGACAACAGGGAATCCTTCTCCGTCGAACCGCGGCGAGGGACGCGCGGGCGACAATCTTTACAGCAATACGCTGCTTGCCCTCAACGCCGACACCGGCAGACTGAACTGGCATTTTCAGTTTACGAAACACGACGAACACGATTGGGACGCGACGGAGGTGCCGGTCATGATCGATCTGGGCGAAAAGCATTTGATCGTGCACGCGAATCGCAACGGATTTTTTTATGTACTGGATCGCGCAAACGGGAAAGTGATTTCTGTAAACCCCTACGGGCGAGTGACCTGGAGCAAGGGCGTCGACGCGGAAGGCCATCCCGTCGCCGAAAAAAGCAGCACGCCAACGCTGGAGGGCACGCGCGTTTGCCCCGGCGCTTCGGGGACAACGAACTGGATGTCGCCAACCTATGACCCGCAGACGAAACTTTTTTACGTGACGGCGAGAGAGCAGTGCGACATTTTCAGTACGGCCCCGCAACCGTACGAAGAAGGCCACGCGTTTTATGGCAGCGCGTATTTCCCGAACGACGAGACGGAGCCTTACTGGGGGGCGCTACGAGCAATCGATCCGGCGACGGGAAAAATAAAGTGGGAATTCAAGCATGTCTCGCCGACGTGGTCGGGCGTGCTTTCGACGGCGGGCGGTCTGGTATTCAGCGGAGACGCGGAAGGAAATTTCATCGCATTTGATGCCGCGTCTGGGAAACCGCTGTGGCACTTCCAAACTGGGGCGTCCGTGTACGCGGGGCCGATGGCGTTCGCGCTGGATGGGAAGGAGTATATCGCCATCGCAGCGGGAAGCGCGGTGTTTGCGTTTGGATTGCCCTAAAGAATCGACATTTTACAGCCAACGTATTCGGTGACGAGCGTGAGCACACTGAACCGCTCATTTTCCGATACGAGTACCCTTCGGAAGGAAGGTCATGGGAACAGCACGGAAGAGAGGCGATTCACGAAGGAATGAGCACGGGGAAAGCGTTCGAATACTCATTACCAGGGCGCGGATTCAGAAAAAGATTCGAGAGCTGGCGAACGAAATCCGGCGCGATTTTCAGGGAGAACCGCTGCACCTCGTAGGCGTTTTGAAGGGGGCGGTGTTTTTTCTTTCCGATCTGGCGCGGCAGATTCCGGGTGAAGTTTCGTTTGATTTCATCGCGGTCTCGAGTTACGGAAAAGAAACGCAATCTTCGGGAGAGGTAAAACTGACGAGAGACCTCGACGCAAGCATCGAGGGGAAAACGGTGATCGTCGTCGAAGACATTCTGGACACCGGACTGACACTTCAATATCTGTTGCGGGTGTTCGAGCAGCGCAAGCCCAAGAGATTGCGCGTGGCGGTCTTGTTGGACAAGGAGGAGCGGCGCATCGCTCCGGTGCGCGCCGATTACGTGGGATTCAAAATTCCGAATGCATTTGTGGTGGGTTTTGGACTGGATTACGGGGAGCGATACCGGAATTTGCCCTATGTGGGCACTTTATCGCTGGGTTCGGGTAAGAAAGAAGAGAGAGCTCAGGAGTGACGACGTATCGCCAGACGCTTCAAGGAAGCTAAAGGACCCGGCAAGACGAGTTTGCAATCTCGGGCCTCTCTCACGGTTTACCCAGAATCTATACCCAATAAATTCTGACTACAATTCAGAGTCAGTTACACGATTAAGGATGCGCACGCAGCCGCCTGCTATAATTATCAGTGGACATGAATCCTATAGACGAAACAACCGAAGCAACCACGACTGCCGCCGGGCCGGAAGTGCCCGCGGAAGTGCTGGCCACACTCGCGGAAATCGGCGAAGAGGTGAACTCTTCACTGGACTTGGATGAGGTGCTGGCGCGGACCGCGGCGCTGATCAAGCGGCACATCGATTACGAGATATTCGGCGTGCTGATGTTTGAAGCGGACGGCAAGAACCTGAAGCACCGATTCGCCATCGGTTATCCGCGCGATCTCGCGGAGAACCTGATGATCCCCGTGGGCCAAGGGATCACGGGGACGGGCGCGGCCACCGGACACTCTGTGCGTGTGAGCGATACTTCGAAAGATCCGCGCTACATAGACGCTATTCACAGCGTGCGCTCCGAGTTGGCGGTGCCGCTGATGCTTCAGGGGAAGTGCGTGGGCGTTCTGGATATTCAGAGCCGGCACCTGGATTACTTCACGCGGGACCAGCAGAACATTCTGACTCTGCTGGCAAGCCGACTGGCCGTGGCGGTTGAAAATGCTCGATTGTTTCAGCGTGTGCGCGCCCAAGCGGACACGCTGCTGGTGCTCAACGAGGTGAGCCGCGAGACGAGCGCGACGCTCGACGTGGAAGAGCTACTGCGCCGCGCCGCCGAGCAGACCAAGCGGGTGATCGATTACCAGATTCTAAGCATTCTGCTCTACGACGAGGAACAGAAAGTGTTCCGCCACCGTGTGGACGTAAAGCACGGGCAGCGCGTGCAGGGGAAACTGCGCGCTACGGCGAGCGAAGGAATCGTGGGCGCAGCCGCAACCCTGCGGGAGCCGGTGCTGGTGCCCGATGTAACAAAAGACCTACGCTATGTGATGGTGAACCCCGAAACGCGATCGGAACTGTCGATTCCGATGATGTACAAAGGCAAAGTCATTGGCGTACTGGACCTCGAGAGTCCACAACTGAATTATTTCACCCAGGACCACGTGCAGACGCTATCGATCCTGGCGGCAAACCTTGCCGTCTCGCTGGAAAACGCGCGGCTTTACGAGCAAGTGACGCGGGATGAAGCGCGACTCGAACGTGATTTGCAAGCGGCGAAGCGGATTCAGGGCGCGCTGCTGCGTCCCGTGCCAACGGAGGACTTTGGTCTGGATATGGCGGCGCGGTATCTATCGGCGCGCGCGCTTGGGGGTGATTTGTACGAGTTTCTGCGGTATGGACCACAGCAACTGGGAATCGCGCTGGGTGACGTGAGCGGAAAGGGAACTGCGGCTGCATTGTACGGCGCCGTGGCGATCGGAATCATGCGCAGCCTCGCGCCGCAAAAATTGCAACCAGCCGAGATGCTGCGGCAAATGAACCAGCTCGTGGGAGAGCGGCGGATCGAAGGGCGGTTCATGACTGTGTGCTTCGCGACGTGGCAGAGAGGCCGGCAGAAGCTTCGCGTGGCGAACGCGGGTCAATCACAGCCGCTGCTCTATAAAGACGGGCGCTGCGATAAGGTGCAATTGACGGGATTTCCGCTGGGGATTTTTGAAGAGGTGAGCTACGACGAATGGGGGGTGACACTCGTCGAGGGCGATATTCTGGTATTTCATTCGGACGGATTGGCAGAAACCTCTAACAGCGAGGGGCAGTTTTTCGGGACGGAACGGTTGCGAAAGCTCATCGAGAAGCACCATGAGGCGGGCGCGGCGGAAATTGCTGACATGGCTCTACAGGAAGTGGACTGGTTCTCACAGGGCGCGCCGCTCAGCGATGACCGGACGCTGGTGGTATTAAAAGTTCGATGAGCGCCCTGCCAGGGGAAGAGAACACGACGCATTCCTTTGTGGATCCCACCACATTCACACCGCATTTTTCCTGGAAAAAGCGTCGCGGCAAATCAGGGCGAGAGGAAGTGTGTTGCGAAGGTGTGCCGCTTACCGGTGCCGCGGATAAATTTGGCACACCCACCTACCTTTATAGCAACGCGGCGATTCAGAACGCATACCGCGAGCTTGACCGGGGATTGGGTGAGCTGCCGCACACGCTTTGTTTCGCGGTGAAATCAAACGGAAATTTGTCGATCCTACGCAAGCTGGCGGAGATAGGCAGCGGGTTCGACGTGGTGTCCGGGGGCGAATTAGAACAGTTGCGGCACATAGGCGCGCGAGGAGATCGCATTGTGTTTTCGGGCGTAGGAAAAACGCGCGAGGAGATGCGAGCCGCGCTGCAGTATTCAACGAAAGACCGCGGAGCGCGGGGCGGAATTCTTCTGATCAACATCGAATCGGAAGCGGAAGTCGAAATTCTGCTCGAGGAAGCCGCGCGTCATGCTGGGAAGGGCGGGGCGGTGCCGGGAGTTTCCATCCGCGTAAATCCGGGTGTGCAGGCAGGCGGACATCCCCATATTTCGACGGGCCACCACGAACACAAATTTGGGCTGGACTGGGCCACGGCGCGTCGGCTGTATCGCGCGCATGCGGATTCAAAGTGGATACGTTGGCAGGGAATCAGCGCGCACATCGGCTCGCAAATCGTGAGTCTCAAGCCGTTTCACCAGGCGTTGGAAAAGCTTGGGGACTATGTCCGGGAATTGCGGCGCGAAGGAATAGCGCTGCGCTATTTGGATTTTGGCGGTGGGCTCGGGGTGCGCTACACACATCAGAATCCGCCTTCACGAGCCAGGTACGCCCGAATGGTCAAAAAGATTGTAGTGCAGATGGGTGTGCATCTACTGCTCGAACCCGGGCGATCGATTATTGGCTCGGCGGGAATTGTGCTGACACGCGTGCTGTACACGAAGGAAAATCGCGGAAAAACATTCGTAATTGTGGATGCGGCTATGAACGATTTGCTGCGTCCGGCGCTTTACGGCGCGGTGCATTCGATCTCAAAAGTTACACGCAATCGGGGCGAAAAAAATGCACCGAGAGGCCGCGCCGATATCGTGGGCCCGGTCTGCGAGACAGGGGATTGCTTTCTGCATGACTGGCCGCTCTGTGAGGTTCAGGCAGGAGATGTTTTGGCCATCTGGGCCACCGGCGCTTACGGAATGGCGCTGGCCTCAAATTACAACGGGCGATGCCGCCCCGCAGAAGTTTTGGTGGAAGGCAAGCGAACTCGTCTTATTCGCCGGCGCGAAACACAGAAAGATCTGCTACGCACCGACGTTCTCGCCTAATGTTTCGCGGCTTCGTATACGACCTTTCCGTCCACGACTGTCCAGCGCACGACGGCGTCCTTGATTTTTTCAGGCGCAATGGAAAACAGATCCGTGTCCAGCACGACAATATCCGCGAGCTTGCCTGCCGTGAGTGAGCCTTTTTCCTTTTCGCGGAATTCTGCAAACGCCGACCCCGTGGTGTATGCCTCAACGGCTTCCTTCAGGGTGAGTTTCTGATCGGGGAACCAGCCGCTGGGGTTTTTCCCATCGAGCGTCTCGCGGGTGACGGCGGCGTAGAGTCCTAGCATTGGATTCAACGGCGCGACCGTCCAATCGCTTCCGAAGGCAAGACGAACACCGTGGTGTAGAAACGTCCGAAACGCGTAGGTCGTCTTGCAGCGTTCATGGCCGATGCGCTTCTCGGCCCAGCGGCCATCATCAATCGCGTGATACGGCTGCACCGAGGCGATGACGCCAAGTTGCGCGAATCGCGCAAAGTCAGCGGACCGCAAGTGCTGCGCATGTTCGATGCGCCAGCGGCGATCTTTTCGCCCCCCGTTCTGTTTTTCCACTTCCGTGTAAACATCCAGCATGATGCGGTTTGCCTTGTCACCAATCGCGTGGACGGCGAGCTGCAAGCCTGCTTTGTCCGCGCCCAGAGCCATCTTCAACATGTTGCCTTCCGGAAGCATCATTTCATTTGGCAACCCGGAGGTTTCCGGCGCGTCAGAGAAGGGTTGTTCGAAGAGCGCGGTGGTCGATCCCAAGGAGCCGTCCGCGAAGCCTTTCAGAGCCCCAAGGTGAATCCAGTCGTTTCCAAAACCAGCACGCAGCCCCGCAGTGGCGGGGGCTTCCCATTGAGGAAGAGGGGTTATGCAGTAGATACGCAGGGTCAGGCCGGAAGCGGCCGCGAGCGTCTGGTAGGCGCGCACGTCTTCCGTGCTGCTGATGTCATGGACGCTGGTTACGCCAAAGCGCCGCGCTTCGGCCATCGCAGCTTGAATCATTCGCATTAGCTGCTCCTCGGATGGCCGGGGAATCACACGATTGACGAGGCCCATCGCGGCATCCTTCAGCAGCCCGGTCGGATTGCCCTCCTTGTCACGAACGATGGTGCCTCCCGGCGGGGCTTTTGTTTCGCGAGTGATGTCCGCGAGGCGGAGCGCCAAACTGTTTGCGAGGGCCATATGGCCGTCGTAGCGCGTCACGAAAACAGGAGTATCCGGAGTCAGTCCATCGATCCAATCGTGGGAGGGCAGCGGGTTCCCGCCCCATAGCTCGTGATCCCAGGTTCCTCCCAGCATCCACTCGCCCCTGGGCAGCTTCTTAGCATGTTCAGAGATGCGCCGCGCAAACTCCTGGGGCGTCGCCGCGTCGCGGAGCTGCACTCCGCTGATCTCCCCGCCGCCAATGCTGAAATGCACGTGCGCATCGATAAAACCGGGCAGGACGCTATTGCCCTGTGCATCGATCTTTTTCGTTGTCGGACCAATCCACTTCGAGATCTGCGCATCGGCGCCCACGGCGACAATTTTATTTCCGTTGATCGCCACTGCTTCCGCCTGCGGGTGTGCGTGATCCACGGTCCAAACATGCCCGTGCAGAATCACAAGATCAACGGGCGGCTGCTGCGCCATTACGATCATCACTGACAAACAGAGGAAACCCATCGCCAAGAGAACGAATTTCATGAATTTCTCCTTGTGCGCCGGCTAAACCGGCGAGGTGTAGTGAATGAAAAAGTCATACGAATGTGAACTAGCGACCCACATCGGCCCCGAGTCATGCGGAGCCGCTCGCAAGGGCGGCGTCGAAGCGTTGACAGGGGAACGT
>JACXTT010003717.1_pt1 | contig 23243 bp, 22 predicted proteins | sample 9270951 | NCBI WGS metagenome assembly JACXTT01 (sample SAMN15532306, study PRJNA645909) | rock metagenome | isolation source: weathered quartz diorite | place: Puerto Rico | collected 2017-06-21
TAAAGTTATTGTCGATCGGTTTCTTTACAGATCCTAATCAACCGGTGCCCTGGCGCGGACCAATGGTATCGACAGCCGTAAAGCAATTGTTTAACGATGCTGATTGGGGCGAGTTGGATTATTTGGTGGTTGACCTCCCACCTGGAACCGGAGACGTGCATATTACGGTAGCACAGACCTTCCCGGTTACTGGCGCAGTTATTGTTACAACTCCTCAGAACGTGGCCTTGGCAGATGCCAAAAAAGGAATTGGCATGTTCCTGATGAGTGCCATTAATGTACCGCTGCTCGGTATAGTAGAAAATATGTCGTATTTCACCCCTGCTGAGTTGCCGGAGAATAAATATTATATCTTCGGTAGCGGCGGCGGTCAAAAGTTAGCTGACCAATTGGAAGTGCCATTTTTGGCTGAGATCCCACTGGTGAAAGGCATCAGCGATTCGGGCGATGCAGGTAAACCCGTTATACTCGATAAGCAAAGCCCTATGAGCAAGGCATTTACCGAAATGGCGCAGAAAGTAGCGCAGCAGGTTGCTATTTATAATGCCGAGGCCAATAATAGAAATTTGGTAAATAATTAATAACTTTACATTTAATACAAATAAGTTAAAATGAGTTTATTAGATCGGGTGGAAGAAGCTTTGAATACGATTCGTCCGTATTTGGAGACTGACGGCGGGAATGTCTCGGTGGAGGAAATAACTCCTGACCATATTGTAAAATTAAAGTTACTTGGCGCCTGTGGCTCGTGCCCGATGAGCATCATGACACTCAAAGCTGGTATTGAAGAAGCTATCAAAAAGGCCGTTCCCGAGGTAAAAGGTATTGAAGCCATCAACTTAACCGACATTGACGACCCGAATGCGGTGCTACCGGAAAATTTGAGATAATTGTTAAGTATTGTTAAATTGCATTAGTATTTAATGCAATGCACTATTTTTGTCTGACATTTTTTGAAACTATTTCTTAAAAGTCAGGTATAAAACAAAGAAGAACCTAACCGGTGAAATATATATTAGGCATATTTTTATTCTTTATCGCTGCCGCGACCTTTGCGCAGCAAAAGGAGAAGCCATTGGTTCAGTTCTCGGGTGTTATACATAATGCCGACAGCGTGAAAGTGATCGTGCCTTACGTGACCATCACCAACATCAGCAATCACAACCAGGTTTATATGAGTAACTACGAAGGCTATTTTTCCTTTGTGGCACACGAGCAGGACACATTGGTATTTACCAGCATCGGCTATAGCAATGTACAGGTAGTTATACCCGCTAATGTTCCCAGTAAAAGCTATACTACACAGGTTTGGATAAAACCGCGTGTTATTAACCTGCCAACCTTCCGTGTTTTCCCATGGGCTACTACAGACGAATTCAGGAAAGATTTTCTGGCTATGAAACTAGCCGATGACGATCTGGAGATTGCCCGCAAAAATCTTGAACGTGCTACCAACCGTGCCGCCGGAAACAATTTGCCACGCGATGGACAGGAAATATCATCGTCATGGGCACAGAACGAGCATAATGCTATCCTAAATCAGCACTCGCTGCAACCCAATCCATTGCTGAACCCTGTAGCATGGGGGGCATTAATGAACCAGATAGCAGCCGGTGATAAGAGCCGCGCTTCGGGCAATTAGCGATTAGAATCAAGAGCCAAGATTCAAGAACCAGGATTTCTATTGTATCTGTTTCAAGAAGCCAACTTGCCTTTAGACTTTATCTTGACTCTTGATTCCTGATTCTTGACTCTATCAACTATCGTCCTTTTTTAGCAGCGGGGAATTTCATTTTATAATCCACATCTACAATCCCTCTCGAAATATCATTGAGTTTCTTTTCGATCAGGCGTTTGCGGAGCGGACTTAATTTATCGGTAAAGAGCTTACCTTCTATGTGGTCGTATTCGTGCTGAATGATGCGGGCAGCCATGCCTTTATACGTTTCTTCATGGTGCTTCCAGTCCTCATCATAGTAGGAAATGCGGATAACGGACTTGCGTGAGACATCCTCGCGAATATCAGGGATACTCAAACAACCTTCATTAAACAACCATTCCTCACCGGTTTCATCCAATATCTGAGCATTAATGAACGCTTTCTTGAAATTAGCCAGCTCGGGCTCTTCATCATCGAATGGCGTTGCATCAACAACGAACAAGCGCATAGAGATGCCTACCTGCGGCGCAGCCAACCCTACCCCACGTGCACCATACATGGTTTCAAACATATCTTCTACCAGTTGTTTAATGTTGGGGTATTCGTCCGGTTCAACGGCAATAGCTTTTTTTCTTAAAACCGGGTCGCCATAGGCGATAATAGGCATCTTCATTTTGCAAAAATACAGCTTTATTCTTTCGGCACAAACAGCAAAGTCGTCAGCCGATTATCAAAAATTTCGTTGCTTATTTCCAGTAATTGCTCTGCTGTGCAGGCATTTATTTTGGCAAAAACCTGTTCCAGTGTATCTACGTAACCAAAGTCGAGCAGGCTCTTAGCCATGGATATGATCAACCCTATGCGGTTCTCTTCAGCCAATGCGATCTGCCCGATAAACTTCTGTTTTGCCTGGTGCAGTTGCAACGTTCCCAGTTTTTGCTCGCGCAGTTTCTTCAACTCTTTGTGAACCAGGCGTGCTGCCCTGTCTGCTTTCTCAGCATCGGTACCGAAGTAGATAGAGAATATGCCGGTGTCTGACAGCGGTGTGTAATTCGATTCGATAGTATAAGCAATCCCGTATTTCTCGCGAATTTCCAGGTTCAGGCGGTTGCTCATGCCCATCCCGCCAAGCAGGTTGTTCAGCAATAACAATCCCGTTTTATACTGATGCGCAGACGGATAAGCCTGGTTGCCAATAATGCAATGTGTCTGGGCGATAGGACGAAAAACGCTCAGCTTTTTTCCAGTGCTCTCACCAGGTTTGTGGCGATTTTTTTTTATATGATTTGCCTTGATGCTGCCAAAATATTTCTCGGCCAGCTTTACAACTTTTTTCAGGTCGTGGTCTCCGAAAACCGCAAAAACCATCTCGCCGGTATTGTAATTTTCCGCCATGAAATGCTGGATATCTTTCTTATCCATTGACGAAACCGTCTCCGGTGTACCAAGAATATTCTTTCCTAAAACGTGGTCCTTAAAAAGCAATTCCTCAAAGTCATCCTGTATAGCTTCTTCAGGTTGATCGAGGTATGAGGCGATCTCGTCGAGAATTACACCACGTTCCTTTTCCAATTCATCCTGAGGAAAGGTGGAATGAAATAAAATATCCTGAAACAGATCCATCGTGCGCTCCAGGTGCTGTTTTAGCAGCGAGGCATGTATGCAGGTGTACTCTTTAGTGGTATAGGCGTTCAGATCGGCGCCTACCAATTCGAGCCGGTTCAGTATCTGGTTGGTATTGCGCGTCTCCGTTTCTTTAAACAGCAGGTGCTCGATGAAGTGCGCCAACCCTGCCTTATCATCGGGCTCATCACGCGAACCGGCATTCACCATAAAACAGCAATGCGTAATAGTTGAAGGTGAGTGCTTAAGTAAAATGCGGATGCCGTTGGTTAAGGTATGAACCTGGTAGTCAATCATGAGGGAGCAAAGATAGGGTTTTATGTCCTAAAGTCGGGAAAGACCGAAAGTCGGAAAGATTTAGTGCCCCAAAGAATATAATTGAAAAATCATCCCTTCTAAGCCCGATGGAGATTTCAAACTATATTCTCTACATTTAACAGCATGAAAACCAAGGTAGCCGATCTCACTTTCGAATTATCCATCCCTTATACTTCGATTGAAAAACGGGTCGGTGAAATAGCCGCACAGATCAGCAGTGACTATTCCGGGCGCATTCCGGTAGTGGTGGGCATCCTGACTGGTAGCTTTCTGTTCGTGGCCGACCTGGTAAAACAGATCGAAATGCCTATAGAAGTCACCTTTGCTAAATTAGCTTCCTACTATGGCGGCCTTTCCACCACACGCAAGATCAGGGACGATTTCGACCTGACCATCGATATTAAAGGTCGTGACATTATCCTGATTGAAGATATCGTAGATACCGGGAATACCATTTATTACCTGATCGAAAAGCTAAGGGTCCGCGGACCGGCTTCTATTACCGTTTGCACCTTGCTGCTAAAACCCGGCGCTTTAGAAAGAACCATATCCGAACTGAAATATATTGGCTTTGAAATACCAAACGATTTTGTGGTGGGTTATGGTTTGGATTATAAAGAGTTGGGGCGAAATCTGAAAGGCATCTTTATAAAAGTAGGTTGAATGGTTGATTGGGTTAGATTAAGTTTTGTAATTTGCAGTAGCCGGTTCGCAGGTTAATCCTCACAACTTCTGTATATCTATCTTTACTTCTGGCTTATCTGTTAAAAATCTGGTGATATGCATATCCTCATCGCTCCGAATGCTTTTAAAAATAGCCTTGATGCCATGCAAGTAGCGAAAGCGATTGAGCAGGGATTAAAACAAAGCCGGTTGAATTGCACCACTGAGTGCTTTCCCATTGCGGATGGCGGTGATGGTACATGCAGTCTCATCATCGAACGTTGCAAGGGCATTATCGTAACTCAACAGGTGCATGACCCGCTTGGACGAAAGATTGATTCCCGTTTTGGCTTGATCGAAAACGGAAAAACTGCCGTAATAGAAATGGCTGATGCTTCCGGTTTGCGCCTGCTGAAAAAACAAGAGCTCAACCCGATGCAAACATCTTCTTACGGCACAGGTGAGCTCATAAACGCAGCATTAGATAAGGGGGTAAATAAGATCATCATTGCCATGGGCGGTTCCGCTACTGTAGATGGCGGATGTGGTATCCTGAAAGCATTAGGTATAGATTTCATAGACCGGGACGGAAAGCGCATAAAAGCAATCCCAGATGAATTGATGAAGTTGGTTGAGATCGATGATTCAGGCCTTGACCGTCGCATAAAGGATATCGAAATTGTTATTCTTTGCGATGTAAACAATAAGCTTTTAGGACCGAAAGGCGCAGCGGCTGTCTTCGCGCCACAAAAAGGAGCCTCGCCATCCGATGTGAAGTTACTGGATAGTTTCCTCTCCAACTTTGCCACTGTTTCAAAAACCCAACTTGGTATAGACATGACCACTATAAAACATGGCGGAGCAGCGGGTGGTGCCACAGTGGGGCTATATACCTGGCTTAACGCAAAACTGGTAAATGGGATTGAGTATTTTTTGACGCTGACCGGGTTTGATCATGCATTAAAACGTGCTGAACTGGTTGTTACCGGTGAAGGCAGTATTGACACACAAACCCTGCAGGGAAAAGGGCCTTATGGCGTGGCGGTGGAAGCAAAGAAAAGAAACCTTCCCGTTATTGGCCTGGCAGGGCAGGTGCCGAACAAACTGGATGCTATTTTGCAAAAATATTTTAATCTACTGTTATCGATTAATAAGGAGTTTGCCGACATGCCAACTGCAATCGCCAATACTCAAAAGAATTTGATAGAAACTTCAAACATTTTAGGCGACTTGATTGCTTCAAAATCAATCACATTATGATTAGAAAGAGTCTGTTAATAATTTCCTTGTCAGGCTTATCCTATTTTGCTAAAGCTCAAATACCTGCATTGAAATCAAATACTTCCAGCGCTGAAAAGGAGGCTTCTGTGATCTTTGGTAGTTTTTATGGTCAATACGACTTCATTATTTCTTATACAAGAGAAAGTTATTGGTGGAGCAATAAAAGATCATTTGGGATATTAGGTTATAGGCAAGGCCATTGGGAAAAACTATTGCTTAATGAAAAACAGAGAAAAGATGGCAAATGGTCCAAGCCGGCAATACATAAAATAGGTTTAAATCAAAATGCTGCTGACTCTATTATCAATTTTTTTAACCAAAATGGATTTTGGAGATTGGATAGAGATTCACTAAACATTAATCAAAGAAAAATCGATGACAATAAAAATCAGCTATTCTCTATTAGTGATGGGGTCAATTATAAATTTGAAATAATGAGCAAACAAGAGTTTTTGATTATAGAATCTTATGAGCCAGATTATTTATTAGAAAAAATACCTGAAATAAAATGCAGGGAAACTTTTATAAAATGCCGGAACTTTTTTGTTTCTCAATTTAATAAAAAATAACTAAACCCTGACCGGATCAGCAATCTCTTCCAGCAACTGCACCGCCTCGTCAATAGAATTAACACCATCTATACTAAGCCGAAGCGAGTTTTTCACTTCTTTCAGATTAGTCCTACGAGGATTAGATTGCACAAACATCAACACCTGCCTGAACATGCTGCTTTCAAAATAGGGCGACTGCTGACTTGCGATAAAATACCCGCGAAGCACATTCTTTTTCAGAGATATCTTTTCAAAACCGATGGCTTTGCCCAGCCATTGCAGACGCATCGTGTTCAACATATCGCTTACCTGCGGTGGCACCGGACCAAAACGATCATTCAATTGCTTTTCAAACGCTTGTAATTCTGCTTCGTTTTCCAGTTTGGAAAGTTCGGTATACAAATTATATCGTTCTGCAATGCTGGTCACATACTCGTCAGGGATGAGTATTTCCATGTCCGTATCAATTTGCGTAAATGAAATATATGGTCTTGGCTTTTCGTCCTGGAACAGGCCTTTAAACTCATCTTCCTTCAACTCCTGTATGGCCTCATCCAGTATCTTATGATACATCTCAAAACCTATCTCGGCTATAAAACCGCTTTGCTCGGCACCCAGCAGGTTACCGCTGCCACGGATATCAAGGTCACGCATAGCTACATTGAATCCGCTGCCCAAGTCTGAGAATTCTTCTATCGCGCTTAAGCGTTTGCGCGCTTCGGAAGTCAGTGTTGATAGCGGTGGACTTAGTAAATAGCAAAATGCCTTTTTATTGCTACGTCCCACACGGCCACGCATCTGGTGCAGGTCGCTCAAGCCAAACATATGTGCGTGGTTGATGATAATGGTATTAGCATTCGGGATATCCAAACCTGCTTCGATAATTGTTGTTGCAACTAGCACATCATATTCTCCGCTTACGAATTTGAGCATTACATTTTCCAGGTCATCCCCTTCCAATTGTCCATGTGCTATACCAACGCGTGCTTTCGGAACCAGTTTATGGATTAATCCACCCAATTGCATCAGGTCGGCTACGCGGTTATGGATAAAGAATATCTGTCCGCCACGACCGATCTCGTATTCAACTGCTTCTTTTATTAGTGTATCGTTAAACACATGCAATTCAGTCACCACCGGCTGGCGGTTTGGTGGCGGAGTTGATATGATTGAAAGGTCACGCGCGCCCATAAGTGAGAAATGCAGCGTACGTGGTATCGGGGTTGCAGTCAGCGTCAACGTGTCGACGTTGGCACGCATTTGCTTCAATTTTTCCTTGGTTGATACCCCAAACTTTTGTTCCTCATCGATGATCATCAAACCAAGGTCTTTAAACTTTACGTCCTTACTTACCAAACGGTGGGTACCGATGATGATGTCGACCTTTCCTTCCTTCAGCTTCTCTAAGGTTTCTTTGATCTGCCGGGTCGACTTAAAACGGTTCACATAATCAATATTGCAGGGGAAACCTTTCAAACGATCAGAGAACGTTTTATAATGCTGAGCCGCAAGAATAGTTGTCGGTACCAAAATAGCAACCTGTTTGCTATCGGCAACAGCTTTAAAAGCAGCACGAACGGCAACTTCAGTTTTGCCAAAACCCACGTCACCGCAAATCAGCCTGTCCATGGGATGTGGCGACTCCATGTCCCTTTTTAGATCGGCAGTGGCTTTCTCCTGGTCGGGCGTATCCTCGTAAATAAAAGACGCTTCGAGTTCTGTTTGGAGATAAGTATCCGGAGAAAAAGCCTTTCCCTCTTTCGCTTTTCGCAGAGCATATAGCTTGATAAGATCGCGGGCTATATCCTTAACTTTTTTTTTTGTTGTTTTTTTTAAACGCTCCCAGGTATCGGTACCCAGCTTATTCATTTTGGGGACCGTGCCCTCTTTGCCGCTATATTTCGAGATCCGGTTAAGGGAATTGATGTTTACATACAACAGGTCATTATCCGCGTAGATCAGGCGGATCATCTCCTGCATTTTGCCGTTCACTTCCACCTTTTCCAAACCGGCATACTTACCAATCCCATGGTCGATGTGCGTAACGAAATCGCCGGGTTTTAGCTCCCGTAATTCTTTTAGTGTGATGGCTTGCGTGCGCTGGTATCCCTTACGCAGTTTGTATTTATAATAACGGTCAAATATCTGGTGATCGGTATAGCAGGCCAGTTTCTGTTCGCGATCTACAAAACCCTCACGTATCGATATATTGATCGGTGTGAATTTTACGGTTTTATCCAGATCCTCTAGTATGGCATACAGACGTTCTACCTGTCGTGCCGAATCAGTAAGGATAAAGTTTTGGATATGTTCGGCCTCGTTATTTTTAAAATTATGGATTAGCAGGCTGAAATCTTTGTTAAAGGATGGCTGCGGACGCATATCGAAATTAATGCTTTGTGCATCCTGGTAAAAGAACTGTTTTCCAAATTCTACTACCGGGAAATCATGCAGCTGGTCGCCTATCAGTTTTTCGTCTGTAAAGCCAAATTTCGGATCGATCCATTCCGGATTTTTCTCCTTTTCATCGGATGATAAAGCTTTCCAAAGTTCTACTGCTTTTTTATAACCTGATTTGATCACATCCAGCGTAAGCTGAACATCCTTTATCCATACTTGTGACCCTCTGTCTACATATTCCAGCAGTGAAATATTGTGTTCCGTCAGAAATTTGGATTGCACGTTCGGAACAATAGTGATGGTTTTTACCTGCTCAACCGATAACTGGCTCTCTACTTCAAACGTGCGTATCGATTCGATAAAATCGCCAAAAAACTCTACCCGGTAAGGCAGATCATGCGAGAACGAAAATATATCAACTATGCCGCCACGAATAGAGAATTGCCCCGGTTCGTAAACAAAGTCAACCCGTTCAAAGTCGTATTCGATAAGGAACTCGTTGATAAAATCGATGCTGAGTTTATTATTTACAGCAATCTCAAGGGTGTTTTTGGCTAACGAATCCCGGTCGATCACTTTTTCGGCTAAAGCTTCGGGGTAAGTAACGATCAGGCGGCCAAATTCAGAAGAATGATTCAGCTCATTTAATACCTCAGCACGCGCTAATACATTACTGCTATCTGGTTGGGTAAATTCAAAAGCTTTTCGGTATGATGACGGGAAGAGCAGAACATCCTTTCCGGTCAGATTTTCCAGATCAGCCTGGAAATAAGCAGCTTCCTCGCGGTCGGGCAGCACAAATATCATATTGGGATGCTGCAAAAAATACAAAGCTACCGCCACGGCCGCATCTCCTGATCCGACCAAACCACGCAACTGAATCCGGGTGTCTTTACCGGCGTTCAGCGATTTCGCCAACGCCTCAACCCGATCATCAGTCTTATAAAGCTCTAAAATATCACGGATGTTCAAACTGGCGCAAATATAGTAAAAAGGTATTTTTCGTGGCACATAGCCAACCTTTTGTATTGAAAACAAATAGCTACTAAAAACAATAGACGCTAAAATTACTTTTAAAGTAAATTGAAAATACTTTAAATATCACGTATATTTATATAAACCATTAAATCACCTATTCAATCGCACCGCTTTAATAATCTTGTTAACCCGATGCCATGACCTTTTAAACACAACTGTTATGAAAAATGCTTTATTTCCCGGATTAGTTATTGGAATATTAAGTGGAGTTTGGTTGTTTATTATGTTGCAAATGGGACTTACTTTCTCGAACGATAAAGTGAACCCAATCGAGTTTGTTTCTGTGTTGATCCCTATTGTTGGTTTGTATGTTGGTGTAAAGCGGTACCGGGACAATGACCTTGACGGGAAAATGAATTTCCTGGAAGGACTGATACAGGCTTTTAAAATACTGATCTTTGCTGGTATTTTCGTCGTTTTCATTGGCATCGTTTATATTAACTGGATATCTACCGCCGAAAAAGCGAACTGGAGTGATTTCTCAGGCCGTATTTTCGCTGCTTTGCTTATCGGTGTCTTATCCTCACTTGCAGTGACTTTGTTGTTGATAAGTAAATCAAAAAAAATTGGTTAAACGCCTTTTTTCAGGATATTTCGAACTTACATTCTGGGTAGCGGCTCTTATTGCATTAGCTTTTACCAATCCTGTCGGACCGACTCACTTTAGCCTTTGTCCATTCAAAGCTTTGGGCTTTACGTGGTGTCCAGGCTGTGGTTTAGGACACTCCATATCATGGCTATTCCGGGGTAATATCAGTAATTCATGGCATGCGCACTGGTTTGGGATACCTGCGCTGGGTATTATACTTTACAGGATAGGTACTTTATTCAATCAGAGAATTATTCACGACAAATCATTCCCGATATACCGATAAGATTCCGCCATTTACCGACTAGGTCGCTCTATCCGCCAGTTTTGTGTTTCAGGATTTTTAGTTCTATATTAGTTTTGAGTCAACTTAAAAACAAATCACCATGGATATGTACCAAAGCCCATATATGGGTTTATCAGGAATGACAACTGAAGAACTTTCCGATATTCAGCACGCTACCGCCGACTTGAATGAAAATCAGCAGAAATATTTTTACATGTCATACTCAACTAAGAGAAAAAGCCCGCAGGATGTTTTGCTCTTCACTCTTTTGGGGTTCTTTTGTGTTGCAGGTATACAAAGATTTTTACTAGGTCAAATTGGCATGGGTCTTCTGTATCTCTTTACCGGCGGTCTATGCTTAATAGGAACTATTATGGATCTGATAAACCATAAACAAATGGCCCTTGACTATAACCGCAAAATGGCTTATGAAAGCCACCAAATAGCCAAAATGAGTGCTCAATAACAATGGACAACCAATTGGGTAAATACCTGATACTGATAGGCGCGGTCATATTGGTATTAGGTATTTTTATTTATTTCTTCGGCGGAAGCCTTAAATGGTTCGGGCACCTGCCCGGCGATATTCGCATAGAAAGGGATAATTTTCGATTTTATTTCCCTATAACTACACTAATTCTGATCAACCTCGTTATATATTTGGTCATCAAAATTGTCCAATGGCTTCGCTAAGGGCTCAACCAAAATTAAATGGAAAACATAAAAATTGCCACCGCACAGTTCGAGAACCGGAGCGGGGATAAAGCTTATAACCTGTCTGTAATACGCATGCTTACTGCACAAGCCGCGCAAAGGGGTGCGAATGTGATTGCTTTTCATGAATGCTCCATTACCGGGTATAGTTTTGCCAGGCATCTTTCCAAAGAAGAGATGCTGGATGTCGCCGAGTTCGTACCGGACGGCCCCAGCACGACACAACTGATAGCCATAGCCAAAGAGTTTAACATGGTGATCCTGGCGGGACTTTTTGAAAAGGATCACGAAGACAAGATTTACAAAACTCAGGTATGCGTAGATAAAAACGGACTTATTGCTAAATATCATAAACTACATCCGTTTATTAATCCGCATCTTACGCCTGGCGACCGATACGTTACTTTCGACCTGTTTGGTTGGAAGTGCAGTATCCTGATCTGTTACGATAACAACATTATTGAGAACGTTAGGGCTGTAAAACTGCTTGGTGCCGATATTGTGTTTATGCCGCACGTTACCATGTGCACCCCGTCCACCCGGCCGGGAGCAGGTTTTGTCGATCCGAAATTATGGGAGAACCGCGAAGCAGATCCAACTACTTTACGTCAGGAGTTTGACGGGCTAAAAGGCCGCGCCTGGCTGATGAAATGGTTACCTGCACGAGCTTATGATAATGCTATTTATGCTATATTCTCTAACCCTATCGGCATGGATGACGACCAATTGAAAAATGGCTGCTCGATGATCATTGATCCATTCGGCGATGTGATTGCCGAATGCCGTAGCTTTGATAACGAGATCGCGATAGCAACTATAACACCAGATAAGCTAACTGATGCCGGTGGTTACCGCTATATCAAAGCACGACGGCCTGATCTGTATGGCGATGTTATTGCGCAGCCACATGAATCGGAACAGAAGGTGGTTTGGATGAAAGATGAATAAGCACTAATTTCAACAATTAATATCCCGAATTACTCGAATTTGTTAGTGCTGAATTAGTGTAATTCGTTTCAATTAGTGTAATTCGTGTCTAATTATGAAATTGTCGCAACTTACCGCTTACCTCGAAAGTCTCGCCCCACTGGCATACCAGGAAGACTATGATAATTCCGGTTTAATTGTCGGTCACCCGGACCAGGAGGTGTCACAGGCGTTGATCTCACTGGATTGCACCGAGGCTATTGTAGATGAAGCCATTGCCACGGGCTGTCAAGTGATCATTTCGCATCATCCTATAGTCTTCCGGGGCCTGAAAAAGCTGAATGGCAAAACCTATGTGGAGCGTGTGGTAGAAAAAGCCATCCGTAATCATATTGCCATTTATGCCATTCATACCAACCTGGATAATGTAATGAATGGGGTAAATGAACGTATCTGCGAAACGCTTGGACTCAAGAACCTTCGGATATTATCACCTAAAAATGGCCTTCTTAAAAAACTGGTGACTTACGTCCCAGCAGATAAAGCGGAGCAGGTTCGTAATGCTTTATTCCATGCCGGCGCAGGCAACATTGGTAACTACAGCGAATGCAGTTTTAATGCCGAAGGGACTGGCACATTTAAGGGTGGAGAAGATACCAATCCTTATGTTGGTGAGCCGGGCGTGCGCCATCATGAAAATGAAGTGCGGATTGAAACTGTTTATCCTGCCAATCTGGAAAGCAAATTATTGATGGCACTATTCCTGGCTCATCCATATGAGGAAGTGGCCTATGATCTCTTTGACCTTACGAATCAGTTCCCTGAAGTAGGATCCGGCATGATCGGAGAACTGGATGAGCCTTTGGATGAAGAAGAATTTCTGTTCGAATTAAAAGAAAAAATGCATGCTCATGTTATACGGCATACTACACTGACGGGAAAAGCCGTTAGAAAGGTAGCCGTTTGTGGTGGCGCCGGGGGCTTTTTATTGAAGCACGCCATAGCCGCAGGAGCGGACTTTTTTGTGACTGCCGACTATAAATATCACGAGTTTTTTGATGCTGAAGGAAAGATAGTGATTGCCGATATCGGACATTTTGAGAGTGAGCAATTTACGCAGCAATTATTGTATGAAATAATTAGAAAAAAATTTGCTAACTTTGCCGTCCGTTTAACAGAAATTAATACAAACCCCGTCAAATATTTTATTTAATGGAACAAACCGTAGAACAAAAGCTGAAAGCTTTATACGAACTACAAACCATCCACACCAAGATTGATAAGATACGCCAGGTAAGAGGTGAACTGCCTATGGAAGTTGCCGATCTGGAAGATGATGTTGAAGGATTGGAAACCCGTATTCAGAAAATAAAAAATGAGCTGGACGACCTGGAAGATGATATTGTAACCCGCAAAAACCTGATTAAGGAAGCTCAGAACAATATCAAAAAATACGAAGGGCAGCTTAACGAAGTAAAAAATAACCGCGAGTATGAAGCTATCTCTAAAGAGGTTGAAATACAGGGCTTAGACATACAAGTGAGCGAAAAGAAGATCAAGGAATTTGGTTATGAAATCACTACCAAAACCCAGATCTACGAAAAAGCTTTAGCTGACCTGGAAGGTCGCCGCGCTGACCTGGATGCTAAAAAAGCAGAATTAGGCACCATTACTTCTGAAACAGAAAAGGAAGAAAACGAGCTGAACTCAGAAGCTGAAAAAGCTCAAAAAAATATCGAAGAGCGTTTACTGATTGCCTACAACCGTCTTCGCGGCAACGCTAAGAATGGTTTAGCTGTAGTAACTATTCAACGTGATTCATGTTCAGGTTGCTTTAACCAGATCCCGCCTCAACGCCAGTCGGATATCCGTCAGCGCAAAAAGATCATCGTTTGCGAACACTGCGGCCGTATTTTGGTTGACGAGCAAATGGCATTGGAAGCAGAAACTGCCTAATTGCAATACGATATACTAGTTAAAAAGCGCCTTAATGGCGCTTTTTTTATGGACCGCTGATTTGGGTGATTTGAATGATTTCGTTGATTTGAAAAAAGCTTAATTATTATATTAGCCAAATGAAAAACCTTATCACCATTCTTATCGTCATCTCATCGCTTACATCGCAAGCGCAAAGTTTTTATAATAGTTTATATGGATTTAAATTGGGACAATACCGCGAGGCTGCAAAGACAGAACTGGGCAAACCATTTAAAGCTGGAAAGTATGATGATGGTTATGAGTACGAAGCTTTTCTCCTAAGACCAGACAAATCGCTTTATGCAATTTTTGAATATGCGCCAACTGATAGCAGCGTGATCTGGAGTATTCAGGTTTCCGGAACAAACACAACAACCGGTATTGGGATACAAGGCCTAAAGTTAGGTATTAACAAACCCGAGTTAGAAAAACTGATTGGCAAACCTTCTTCAATCAAAAATATTGGAGAATACGGCGAAATGTGGAACTATAAACAAACAAACCTTTCAGTTGAACTGAGCAAGCAGGGGAAATTATCGAGCGTAAAAATACTTGATAACTCACACGACCTTTTTCCTGAAGGGCCGGACGTTAAGAAAATCCCATCCTTTGATATGATTCAAAAGACGCTTAGTTCGGATAACAATACAGAAATTTTGAAATTACTCGCAGGTGACATTGAGATTTATTATAAGGGGAATACTTATTACTTTAAAAAGTCCTTCTCGACAGAACAATCTGCAGACTATTCAGAGGTACTTTCCATAATCAAGATCATTTCAAAGGATCTTGCCACGGTAAACACAAAAAATCCGGATGAATATGAGGAAAATATGCGCATTGCATTAGGTGAGGACATAAAACATGTAATAAAAATTAAACAAGGACATTTAATCAAAGAGATTGTATTGAAGTATTTTGGAGGTAAATACTATATTTTTGAGATAAATGCGAATGGGTAACTAAAAAATAACCGGTGCAAAAACGCAGACTATTTATTACCTTGATAATCATTACAATAATCGTCGGCCTGCTCTCACGACAATTTACTTTTATCCCTCTATTTATCGGCGATATTTTATGGGCGACGATGGTTTATTTTATTTGCAGATTCCTGTTTATTAATAAAGAGACAAAGTTCATCGTGCTGGTTAGTTTGTTGTTTTGCTATGGTATTGAGTTTAGCCAGCTTTATAAAGCACCGTGGATAGACAATTTGAGACATACCCTTTTCGGCAGATTGATATTGGGCGAAACATTTTTGTGGGGCGATCTTTTGTCTTATTCCATAGGAATAGCTCTTGGGGTGTTCATTGAAAGGTCGCTTATTTCTAAATTAAAGGAAGTCAGTCGGTTTTAAGGGCCTGCTGAGCCTTTGGCTAACCTATCATTTAACCTTCGGATTTTTCAGATACTCAATTATTATAATCTCCTGTTTAGTTCTATTAAAAGCTACTATTGCGCTATCGGCTCCTGACTTAAACCTCTTTCCTGTGATTCTATCATTCTGCTCAACATAGACAACCTCATCGGTATTCACTCCGATAACATCTGCGCTATTTACAGCAGAATAGCCGTTACTTTCCTGGAAATATTTCTCAACCCGGCTTTTGTACTTATCAGGGTAGTTGATCAGGTAGCTCTTGACAGCAAATGCAGGATTCTTACTGGTATGCTCATGTACGCCGTTGACGCCTATATTAAGCTTTGGGCAAAAATAATTAAGTGCATGTTTAGCATCATCGAATACTCCGCAGCTTGCCAATACCAAGCAAAAAAGTAGCGGTATAAACAGTTGTTTGAAATCTTTCTTAAGATAAAGCATTAGGCAAGTTTTTTCTCTAATCTACAAATTTTTCAAATCACAACAAGACTTGTCTTGAAAACTCCGTAACCTTTTCAAAATCAACGGCATCAAGACAATCAACAGTCAAAATAATGACGTTTGCCTCCCGCCCTTCGGCACAAACAAAGTATAATCAAACTCAGGCATTACTCGATCGCCCATAAAGCGGTTTACCGACACGCGGAACATCTGATGGATCGATTGTGCAATATTACCATCGCCACTCATTCGCCTTCCGAAATCGCTGTCGTTTAGTTTGCCGTCATGACAGGCTTTTATCATGTTCAGCACCTTTTCGGCCCGGTCTGGAAATGCCTTGTGTATCCAGTCAGTAAATATTTCGGCGATGCTGCCGTTCAGTCTTACAATAGTAAAACCGGCCGCCAGTGCGCCACGGTCGGCCGCAGCTTTAATAATGGTTGGTATCTCACTGCTGTTTAATCCGGGGATGATTGGGGCGGCCATCACTCGCACCGGTATACCATTTTCCGTCAGTTTCTTAATAACACTAAGTCTGCCACTGGCGGTAACGGTGCGTGGTTCAAGCTTTTGTCGGAGCTGTTCATTTAAAGAAGTGATTGATACATTCACATGCACCAGGTTCAGTTTGCCCAATTCCCCCAAAATATCCAGATCACGAAGAATGACGTTGTTTTTGGTGATTATACTAACAGGATTACGGTATTGAAGGAACACTTGCAACAATGAGCGGGTGATCTTTAATTTTCGCTCAAGGGGCTGATAGCAGTCCGTATTGCCTGATAGGAGAATGCAAACCGGCTGATAGTTCTTTTTATTAAAATATTGCTCCAGCAGTTCTGCTGCGTTGCGTTTAACGATGATTTTTCGCTCAAAATCCAGGCCTGCGCTAAAGCCATAATATTCATGTGAGTTACGGGCGTAACAGTAAATACAGCCATGCTCACAACCCTGGTAGGGGTTAATCGAAAACATATGGCTAAGATCGGGGCTGTTCGACTCGCTTACGATTTTTTTGGGCGTCTCCTCAAATATCTGCGTCGCTGTATTTTCGAGAAACTGTTCATCCAGCCCCTCAATATGTTCCAACACATATTTGTTTTTCAGAAACTTGTTGTGGGTATTAACCTGTGCGCCCCTGCCCTTAAAAAACTCTTCATTCTCCTCATGTGACATAGAGCAAATTTGCTAATATTTTTAGCAAATTACAAATCTATCAGTTTATGTTTTATGGCATAAAGTACCAGGCCGATCCGGCTTTTTATCTGTAGCTTTTCAAAAAGCTGGTCGCGGTAGCCGTCTACCGTGCGCGAGCTGATGCACATGTGGTCAGCAATTTCTTTGTAGGTGAGTTCGGTAGCAGCCAGTTTCAGGAACTCGACTTCACGACTGTTTAGCTTGATCAGGTTGTAGTCAATATTGATGCTGTCGACCAAATGGCGGGTTACAAACTCGGGATAGTATACCTCACTTCGTGAAACTTTACTGAGTGCGTCCTCAAACTCGTGCGGCTCTGAATCTTTTAGCAAATACCCTTTAACACCCATCCTTACCATAGTCAATACCTTTTCAGCATCCTCAAACATGGATAGCACAATGATATTGATATCCGGGTGATTATCCCTAAGCCACTTAGCGGTAACTATGCCATTCATTTTAGGCATACTGATATCAAGCAGAATAATGTGCGGCTTATTTTTGGGATTGATCTTTCGTATCATTTCTTCACCGTCACCAGCCTCGAATATGATCGTATACCGATCAAAATCACCAATAAGAGAGGCTATACCGCTTCTGAAAAGGCGGTGATCGTCTACGAGTGCTATTCGAATGAGATCTGACATCAGAATTGTTATTTAAGGATTTAGGATAACTTCATGCCATAAGCATTGCCTGGTAAACATTGTTAATAGCATTAGTACTATCTGTCAAGCCCGGTTTCTTACATTCCTGAATCATTCTTGCAATCAAGAGTTTCAGCTAAAAACCAGGGTTGTGATCGCCGGTGTTAAAATAAACAAATCAGCCAATATTTTATCATGATTTTCGAATAGCTTATTTTATTTATTTAAAAAATTATAAGTCGTTCAGGGTAAATTTCGATCCCTTTCCTTAAAGTAAATGAGGTCCGGTAAATACATGTAGTGTAAAAATCGCTATGCATATGAGAATTATGTCTCTATCAATACAATTGCTGCTTTGACGGGTACAAAACAACTCTTACACTGCACCCTTTGCCGGGCGAACTATTTATGGTTGCAGTACCACCAATAAGCGCGGCCCTGTTTTCTATGTTCCTTAATCCAGAGCCCGTTTTGTTTTCAAGAGCTTCAGCAGAAAATCCCGAACCATCATCATCCAGCATCAAAACAAACAAATCCGGCTGATACCTTAATAATATCTTCAACTGATTTGCTCCCGCGTGTTTAAGTGTGTTATTTAACGACTCCTGGAATATCCTGAAAAGTAACAGTTCTCTTTGTTCCCCCAAGGAATAGGAATTGCCTTCCTGCTCCAAAGAAACCTTGATAAGTCCACTTTTATTTATGCGTTCTACTTCCTTTTCAATAGTTCTTATCAGCCCCTGCGAAGCGATGTGTTCAAAGCTTAAACTTTTCGAAAGGTCGCGCAAATCGGTAATACTTTGTGCCACCAGTTCACGTGTCTCAATCACTTTGGCTTTCTTTTCTTCCTCAATGCTGCCAGCTATATTTCCAAGGGTAAGTTTTACAAATGAAAGTACCTGCGTAACATTGTCATGTATTTCGGTACTTATATAGTTTAATGTCTGTTCTTGTACCTCTAACTGTGTTTTTAAAAGCTCCTGACGGAAGTTTGCTTCCAGCTCTTCCTGCTCCTGCTTATTTTTTAATTGTTTGTTACGATATAAAACAACAAAGTATATAATGAAAAGTGTTACAAATGCGAATAAAGCTGCACTGGAAAACACAACCATTCGCACATTTTCATCAAGCATACATTGACTTTTTTTCCTTGTAATTACTGAATAGAGCTATACCGATTAAGATATTTAATATATAATAGCTGCCATACCAAAAATAATATATCCCCTGGTCAAACTTAAGTTGGGCATAGTAATTTGTAAGTCCCAAATTTAGAAACATTGTTGTCGAAAAAAAGAGCATTGAAGTATTATACCAAAAAATTCCCTGACCGGTAATTCTAATTTTCACCGGATATAAAAGCATTTGTTTAAATAACAATAGCGAAAACGTAACCAGCATAGTATTGGTTACCATATATAGAAAAGAAGGGAATGATTTATACGCCGGCTGAAGAAATATACCGTTGAAAAACGCAAAACCAATAATTACAATCGTCGATATCAAAACAATTTTCTTAGTGGTTTTACTCTGAAAAAGATAATAGTAAATAGCTGAATAGAAGATATATAAAACGAGACACTCAAGGTGTAATACGAAGGCATTAGTCTTATACAAACGAGAGAAAACTTTGGACAATAAATCCAATAATATAGTGGCAGGCTCTGTGAGAGCCAGAAGCTTAAAAGGAGTGGTTAGCTTTGAGTAGCAAACCACTCCTATACCAAAAACAATAATCAGCAGTGAAAAATTTATGGCTTCCTGTACTGTCATTTATCAAGATGTTAACCCCGGGTACAATAGGGTGGACATGGAGGAGGTGGGCCATAAGGGCCCCCGCTTGATGTGAACGGAGCAGTATCGCCTATAGCACCCGTATAAAAAATAGTAAAAATGTTATCGGGTTTTCCAGTAGCTGAAGGATCCTTAGCTAGTTGGATACTGATACCTGATATGTCCGGATTACTGTCAAGAAGGTCCTGGATGCTTTTGCGGTCGATGTAAAAACCGTTAAGGAAAGATCCATCCGGAGTTTTCAATCCGGGGCCACCTTCCATCGCGTTTTGTTGCTGGTATTCCGCAATCAGGCTTTTTGGGTCTGTTGATGTTGCCATAGTTTTAAAGTTAGGGTTGATTGTTAACCGCCACAATATACGAGCAATGATATAAAAAGCCACACCGTGTTTTCACGGTATTTTTTGTGGAAAACCTAAAAATCATATGGAAAAGCCGGGCAGGAAACAGCGATCAATTGCTTAACCGTCCAATAAAAAAACAAAAAGCTCTTTCGGGCCATGCGCCCCCAATACAAGCGTTTTTTCTATATCAGCTGTGCGGCTAGGGCCTGTTACCGTAGTGATCATTGAAGGTAATTGATTCCTGTACTTTTCTTTGATCAGCTTAAAGCCGTCTTTCAAATCAGTAACCAACTGTGATGTATAGGCCAGCACAATGTGTACAGGAGGATAGATACTTAACCTGCGGCCGGCCATGCCGGAATTAGAGAGCATAATGCTGCCATTGCGGGCAACTAATGCTTCGCACAAAGTAAGGCCTACTTCGGCCTGCTCAAAATCTTTATCTGTTTCAAAATAGGGAAAATCGAACCTGGTCAATATATCCTGCAAAGTTGGTTCCCAGCAGTATATTTTATGCCATTTGTGCTGATCAGCCAGGTTAAGCAAGTTTTCGATTAGCTGCACCTCGTCCTCACAAAAAACAAACTGGCCTGATACGGCAGTAAACTCTTTAGCAAAAACTACTTCAGGTAATTCGTCGGTTGGGGGGTAATGAGGTAAATCTTCAAGATTGGGGTAAGGGTTATCCCGTTTCTCCAGCAAAGCTTTGCGGATCTTTTTCAGCAGCCTTTCCTTTGATGTAGTGATATGCCTCATTTTTATAGCTTAAAGCAAAAAGCGGAAAGCAGAAAGAGATTGGCTTTGGTCTTTCTGCTTTCCGCTTTAAGCTGAAATTATGCTTTATCGCTTTTAGCGTCTTTTTCTTCAGGGTTTCTGTTGAATGTTCCCGAATGATCAGCAACGCCCTCATGCACCAGGTTTCCTGCAGCAGCATCCTGGTTACCACCTTCTGGGCCATTTACAAACTCGTCGTAAGTAGTACGGTGGTCGAACGGACGTTTACCCAAAATTTCTTCCAGGTCGGATTGGAACAAGATTTCTTTTTCCAACAGCTTGTTTGCCAATTTCTCCAATCCATCACGCTTATCGGTCAACAATTTTTTAGTACGCTCGTACATCAGGGTGATTTGATTACGCACCTCGGCATCAATCAGCTCGGATGTTTTTTCCGAATAAGGCTTATTGAACTGGTATTCTCCCTGCGTATCGTTAAAGGATATATTTCCCACCTTGTCATTCATGCCATAAATGGTCACCATAGCATAGGCCAATTTGGTAATTCTCTCCAGGTCATTTTGTGCACCGGTTGATATTTTACCAAAAGTCAGATCCTCGGCAACACGACCACCTAATGTCATACACATACCGTCTTCCAATTGCTCGGTTGTATATAAGAATTGCTCTTTGGGCAGATACTGTGCATAACCCAAAGCGGCAACACCGCGTGGAACAATGGAAACTTTAACCAGTGGATCAGCATGCTCAAGAAACCAACCTGCTATAGCGTGACCGGCTTCGTGATAGGCAACGATGCGTTGCTCTTCCGGTGATATGATTTTGTTCTTTTTTTCTAAACCACCAATTACACGGTCAATAGCATCCTGGAAATCCTGCATGTCAACCGCTTCTTTATTTTTACGTGCAGCTATCAGGGCAGCCTCGTTACAAACGTTGGCGATTTCGGCGCCAGCAAATCCCGGTGTTTGTGCTGATAATTTTTTAGCGTCAACACCTTCGGCCAGTTTAACAGGCTTCAAATGCACTTTAAATATTTGTTCGCGGCCAAGCAGGTCGGGTTTGTCGATAGATACCTGTCTGTCGAAACGACCCGGGCGCAATAACGCAGAATCCAACACATCAGGACGGTTGGTAGCAGCCAGGATGATGATACCGGAATCGGTACCGAAACCATCCATCTCAACCAGCAACTGGTTCAATGTATTTTCGCGCTCGTCATTACCACCTACGATATTGTTTTTACCACGGGCACGGCCGATAGCGTCAATTTCGTCGATAAAGATGATACACGGCGCTTTGTCTTTCGCCTGGCGGAACAAATCGCGCACACGTGATGCACCTACACCGACAAACATTTCCACGAAATCAGAACCTGAAAGGGAAAAGAATGGCACTTGCGCCTCACCGGCAACAGCTTTTGCCAGCAATGTTTTACCTGTGCCCGGCGAACCGATCAGCAATGCACCTTTGGGGATCTTACCTCCCAGGTTGGTGTATTTTTTAGGATTTTTAAGAAAATCAACGATTTCCATTACTTCCTGTTTAGCTTCTTCCAGTCCGGCTACATCATTGAATGTAACTGATACCTGCGCTTCTTTGTCAAACAGGGTTGCTTTTGATTTACCGATATTAAATATCTGGCCACCCGGACCACCACCGCTGCCACCCGACATACGGCGCATGATAAAGATCCAAACAGCGGCGAACAATACCACCATGATGATACCCTGCACAAGCCAGTTTCCTAAAATACTTTCGTGCTGGGTAAATTCGATAGGTGTTTTTTGAGCGTCCGGTAAATCTTTTTCAGCGGCAGCTACTGTTTGCTTCAAACTTTCATAAGAAGCGTCGGTAAACTGGTACTGCGGCCCGTTACTTGGAGTGCCTGTGAACGACTTCTGGTCGCGCACATCGTTATACTGAGGTTTGTTAAGGCTTTCTTTTTTAATATAAACTTCTACTATTACCAGGTCGCCGTTTTTATAGGCAACCAGTTTTTCAGCATCATGATTTTTTAATATCTGCGATTCAAACTGCTGATAGCTTATGGTTTTTATAACAGGGTTGCTTGACAAATATCCAACCCCCAGCAGCACCAAAATAACAATGGCATAAAGCCACATAATGTTAAATTTTGGCGGCTTGGGAGCCATTTTTTTATTAGGTATTTTCCGAATAGGTTTCGGACTTTCTGATTTATTATCTTTCATCTCCATTTATTAGATCAAACTTACGATCATTAATTTATTATTTGATAGGGGGACCGGGTACAAGACGCATGTCTTTACCATTCTGTGACTGAATTTTATTAAGCGCTTTTGTAAAATTTGATCTCAGCATCACCCCACAGGTCTTCTACGCCATAAAATTCGCGCTTGTCGGTCCTGAAAATGTGTACTACTACATCTATATAATCCAGTAGTATCCACTCTCCGTATTCAAGGCCTTCTTTGCGCCAGGGCTCCTGTTGAGTTGCTTTAAAAATTTCTTCTTCTACGCTATTTGCTATAGCTTTTACTTGTGTGGATGAATCGGCATGGCAAATCACAAAATAATCAGATACCGAACTAAATATATTTCGAAGGTCTAACCTAACAATATCATTTCCCTTTTTTTCCTGTATACCGTATATAGCCAGTTCAGAAAGATAAGCGGACTCACTTAGCACTTT
>JACXTT010003718.1_pt1 | contig 23233 bp, 19 predicted proteins | sample 9270951 | NCBI WGS metagenome assembly JACXTT01 (sample SAMN15532306, study PRJNA645909) | rock metagenome | isolation source: weathered quartz diorite | place: Puerto Rico | collected 2017-06-21
GGCAAACCGTCTGGGCTCCTCAGGCCGGGGACGTGCCGCCACAATCTTTGGCCGTATCTCTGGAACGATCCGATGTTCGCGTTCTTGCGGGAGCATGGGCTCTCTTCTTAGGCTTACGCCATAGGCCCCGTTCGGTGCTCGCCGCTTCCCGGCTGCGCTCCTCCGATGGCCGTCGGCAAGCCACGGACGCCGCTTCGCGCCGTCCGCGCCGTGCCTCGCTCAAGCTTTCGATTTTAGGCTTACGCCATAGGCCCCGTTCGGTGCTCGCCGCCTCCCGGCTGCGCTCCCTCGATGGCCGTCGGCATGGCGCGCCCGCCGCCTCCCAGCGTCCGCGTCTTGCCTCGCTGAAGGGCCCTCGGCCGTGGCCGGCGCGGACACTCTCCGCTCGCCGCTCAGGCTGACGCGGCTTGGGGTGGGGGTTCCTCGAGGCGCTTCAGCAGAGGCTCGAGCGTCTCGAGCTCGACCGGCTTCACCAGATGGAGGTCGAAGCCCGCGTCGAGAGCCTTCGAGCGGTCCTCGTCGCGGCCGTAGCCGGTGAGTGCGACGACCTGCATCTCGCTTCGCCCCGGAACGTCCTTCAGTCGCCGCGCGACCTCGTAACCGTCGATTCCGGGCAAGCCGATGTCGACGAACATGAGCCCGAACCGTCGTCCGTCGCCGGCCATTTCGAGCGCCTCGCGCCCGTCGTGAGCGATCTCGGCCTGGAAGCCGAGCAGCTGGAGCAGCATGGTCAGGGCCTCGGCCGCATCGGCGTTGTCGTCGACGACGAGCACCGGCTTCGAGCCCCGCGTCGGCGTCGACACGACCGCGGGCGCCGGCTTGACCTCGCGCTGCACCTCGAGCGCCGGCAGACGGACGATGAACTGCGATCCCTTGCCCGGGCCGTCGCTCTTGGCCTCGACCGTTCCACCGTGGAGCCCGACGATCAGCTTCACGATGGTGAGCCCGATGCCGAGACCGCCGTCGGTCCGCGCCGGCGTGCGGCGGCCCTGCGCGAACAGGTCGAACACGCGCGGTACGAGGTCGCGCTCCATGCCGACGCCGTCGTCCTTCACGCGGATCACTGCCTCGGCCCCCTCGCGCTCGACGACGAGATCGATCTTGCCGCCGGCGGGCGTGTATTTCACGGCGTTCGTCACCAGGTTGTCGATCGTCTGCTCGAGGCGGACGGCGTCGGCGTCGAGCTCGATCGGTTCCGGCGGATAGGTGATGCTCAGCGACTGGCCGCGATCCTCGACGTACGGACGGACCGACTCGAGACAGCGCTGGATGATGTTGCCGAGCACCAGGCGCTCCTTGCGGAGCACGATCTTCCGGCGGGTGATGCGCGCGACGTCGAGGAGATCGTCGACGAGCCGCGTGAGCCGCCCGGTCTGGCGGCGCGCGATGTCGATCGCACGGTCGCGCACGGCAGGCTCGAGGTCGGCCGCGGCGATCGCGTTTCGCACCGCGGCGAGCGGGCTCCGCAGCTCATGCGCGAGCATCGCGAGGAACTCGTCCTTCGCGGCATCGGCCTGACGCCGCTGCTCCTCTTCTTCGCGGCGCTTCGTGATGTCGCGAAAGACGAGCACCGCACCGAGCACGTTCCCGTCGTCGTCCCGCACCGGCGCCCCGCTGTCGTCGATCGGCACGATGCCGCCGGACTTCGAGAGCAACACGGTGTGATTGGCGAGCCCGACGATCGCATTCTCGCGGAGTACGCGGGTGACGGGATTCTCGATGCGAGCGCCGGTCTCCTCGTTGACGATGTGAAAGACCGTCGAGAGGTCCTCGCCGACCGCCTCCGCCCCCCAGCCCGTCAGCTGCTGCGCGATCTCGTTCAGGAACGTGACGCGCCCCTGATCGTCCGTGACGATCACGGCATCGCCGATGCTCCGCAGCGTGACGCGGAATCGCTCGCGCTCCTCCGCGACCGCCTCCGACGCGTGCGCCCGCTCCACCGCGGCCCGCACCACCAGCCGATGGATCACCGCGATCATCAACAGACCGAGCGCGGCGGCGAGCAGCGAGGAGCCGATCACCATCTGCAGGCTCGCGGTCGAATTCTGGTCGCGTTCCGCGAGCAGCCCGCTCTCGGCGCGGCGCATCTCGGCGAGCACCCGCTCGAGCGTCGCCGCCGATGGCATCCGCAGCTCCGCGGCGCCGGCGGGCCCCCCGCTCTGCCGGGCCGTGATCCCCTGACGAAGCTCCTGGAAGGTCGCCTGCACCGCGCTTCGAAGCTCTCCCACGCGGGGGCTCTGCAACGCGTTGTCGGAGACCAGCCCCGCGATCCGGTCGACCTCGGTCGATGCGGCCTTCTCGGTCGCTTCGAAGGCTTTGAGGTCGGCGCCATCGCCCCCGATGAGGAAGCTCCGCTCCTCGAGCCTCGCTTCGTTCACCGTCGATTCGACTCCGTCGAGCGCGCTCAACACCGCGTGGGTGTGGCCGACCCAGCCATACGCCTCGACGAGCGCCCGCACGTTCACGTACGAGAGCCACGCGCTCCCCACGAGGAGCATCGCCATCGCCGCAAATCCCGCAGTGGCGAGCAAGCCGACCGTTCGGTTCATCTTCGGAATCCGCCGGTACCGCACGGATGCTTGGGTTCTACGCAAAAGAGCGGTCACGGGGGAAGGCCGAGTCTGATGGCCACGAGCGATTTTCCGAGCCCCTCGTACCCTCGCCCCGCGATCGGTTTGGAGAAGGCGGGTCCCGCCGGGTACGCTTTGCGCGTCGTGTCGAATGCCGAGGGGAACGTGGTGCTCAAGCGCGGGCCGGCCAGCTTGTGGCTGTTGCCCTCGCCGCTCCCTGTGGTGCTCGCGCTCGTCTTCGTCTACGTCGGCGGCGGATTCGTCTTCTCGGGGGTTCGGAGCCTCCACGACGGAGCGCCCGGCGCTGCGGTCGGCGCGCTGCTCGGCGCCGTCTTCCTCGGCAGCGGGCTCTTCCATCTCGTGATCCGGCGGCCCATCCACGTCGACGTGCTGCGCCGCGAGGTCCGCATCCTCGGCGGGCCGCACGTGCCGCTCGGACAAGTCGAGGGCGTCTCGGTCGAGCCGAACCGGATTCCTTCGACCTTCGCCACGGTCGTGTTGCGTTTACGCAGCGGGATGAAGATCTGCCTCGGCGCGCCCTGGCCGACGCAAGACCGAGCCGAGCTGCTGGCGCGGCATCTCGCCGGGCTGATCGGATGCTCCGCCGAGACGGCCGTCGTTCCGCCTCGGAGCCTGATCCCGATCCCCGCCGACGAGCCGTTCCGCCGGCTCCGCCGCGCGGTCGGCCCGGGAGTACGCTGGGCGCGGATCGTCGGTTACACGCTGGCGCTCGTCGGCGGAGCCTCCTTCTTGTCGGGATTCCTGCTCTCGCTGCCTTGGGCCGATCCACTCGGCGCGGTCGAGTTCCCGCTCGCCGACCCGCAGGGAATCGCGGTCGACGCGCAAGGTCGGATCTACGTCGGGTCACGCGCCTACCGGCGGATCCAGCGCTACCACGCCGACGGTTCGTTCGATCGCTCGTTCCAGGTCCGGATCGGCAAGGGAACGTGGGAGCTCGGCGTGGACGAGCGCCAGCGCCTGCACGTGCGGATCGGCGCTCCCGGCGACGGCACGGAGTGGCTTCTCGTCGGCGACGAGCATCTCGTGCCACTCGCCGAGGAGAGCCGTGCGCCGCTTCGTTGGGGGGAGATCGAGGTGATCGCGCCGGATCGCTCGGTCTACGCGATCCGCATGGTCCCGCCGGCCGTGCTGCGCACTCCGCCGCTCGGCGATCCCGTCGTGGCGGTCGATCCCGGGCTCGTCCGTTTCGCGGTCGCCTCGCCGCTGCCGGCATGGCTGATCGCCGCGAGTGGGATTCTCGTGTTGCTGATCGCCGACCGGCGCGCGGAACGTGCGTCGGCTTGATACCATGAGTCGTAGGGGCGCGGAGATCGCGCGCCCGTTTTTCATCGGTCCAACGAAACGAAGAAAGGGAGAGGGTCGTCGATGAACCATCGAGGGTGGTTGTTGGTCGGAGTGTTCGCGCTGTCGCTTCCGGCGTGCGGGCATGGCGGGCTCGGCAAGATGGATGCCGGCACGCTGATGAACTCGAGCGCGAGCCTGCTGAAGGCCGTCACGCTGACGGACGCGGACGTGAAAGCGCTGGCCGATTCCGCGTGCACGGAGAGCGATCGGCTGAATCCGGTGGCGCCTGCGAAGAGCAAATACGCCGTGCGGCTCGTGAAGATCATGTCGAAGTTCGGCACCTCCATCAACGGAACGCCGATCAACTCGAAGGTCTACATGGTGAAGGACGTGAACGCGTTCGCGATGGCGAACGGCTGCGTGCGCGTCTTCGCCGGACTGATGGATCTCATGAACGACGACGAGGTGCGCGGCGTCGTCGGGCACGAGATGGGCCATGTCGCGCTCGGGCACAGCAAGAAGGCGATGCAGACCGCCTACACCGCCTCGGCGGCGCGCGGCGTCGCGGCTTCGGGCAGCGGCGCGGTCGCGGCGCTCTCGCAGTCACAGCTCGGCGACTTCACCGAGGCGTTGATCAACGCGCAATTCTCGCAGTCGCAGGAGACGGCGGCGGACGACTACTCGTTCGACCTGCTGACCAAGCTGAAGCTGAAGCGCGAAGGCTTGGTGACCGCGTTCCAGAAGCTCGCCAAGCTCGACAACGGCGTGAAGAGCATGCTGAGCTCGCACCCTTCGTCGCCCGACCGCGCCAAGCACATCGAGGATCGCATCAAGGCCGGCTGATGCCGGAGACCACCCGCACCGGCGCGGAGGAAGCCTCGCTCCCTTCGCGCCGTGCGGGCGTCGCGCGCTCTCCCGTTTCGGTCTGCGCCCGCCACGAGCGCGCGTAGCCGCCGCCGGCACGCACCAGCTCGTCGTGCGATCCGGACTCGATCACCCGTCCGTCCTCCATCACGTGGATGCGGTCGGCGCGCATCGCCGTGGTGAAGCGATGCGTGACGAGCAGCACGGTCCGTCCGGCGGCGGCCGCCCGTAAACCATCGAGCCACGCCGACTCCGCCCACGAATCCATCGCGCTCGTCGGCTCGTCGAGCAGAAGGATCGGAGCCCGCTTGTAGAGCGCTCGCGCGATCGCGATCCGCTGCCACTCGCCGACGCTCAGGTCCGTGCCGCGATCGAAGGTCACGCCGAGCCGCGTGCGCTCGCGCTCGGGCAGGCGCGCGACGATCGACGAAGCCCCCGCCGCCTCGATCGCCCAGGCGAGGCGCTCCGCGGCGTCCTCGACTTCCGCATCGCCGCACGCGACGTTCTCGGCGACCGTCGCGCTGTAGTGGACGGGCTGCTGGAAGACGACGCTCAGCGCCCCGCGGAGGTCCTTCCGCGCGAAGCACCGCACGTCGACGCCGTCGACGAGGACGCGCCCCGACGAAGGATCGTAGAACCGGCAGAGCAGGCGAACGAGCGTGCTCTTGCCCGAGCCGTTGCTGCCGACGATCGCGGTGATGCTGCCGGCGGGGATCTCGAGGTCGAGGTCTTCGACCGCGGTCCGCGTGCTGGTCGGGTACGAGAACGTCACGCGTTCGAAGCGGACGCTCTCGCGCGGGATCACGGGGCCCGGCAACGGAGACGGCGGGTCGACGACCTCGGGCTCGAGGTCGAGGAACTCGAGCAGGCCGCCGACGAACAGGAGGTTCCCGTAGACCTCGGTGGCGTGTGCGAGCAGCTCGCGGAGTCGCCCTTGGCCGAGCGCGAACGCCTGGTAGGCCATCGCGAGGTCGCCGAGCGTGAGCCGGCCCGCGAGCGCGTCGTGCAGCATCCACAGCGCGGCGGCGGCGCCGGCCACGAGTGAAACGGCCGCGGCGCGCGCCGTGGTGGCGGAGCGATCGCGCTCGAGCACCCGCCGGCCGTCCCGGAGGTGCGCGCGGAGCGCATCGAACTGCGCACGGAGCGCCGGGCCGAGACCGAAGACGCGAACCTCGCCGGCGTTCTCGCCGAGCGTGAGCAGCCAGGTGAGGTACCACGAGCGCCGCTCGTCGCGCGTGTGCTCCACCCACCAGAGATGCTCGCGGCGCGCGTGCCGCACGAGCAGCACGACGACCGGGAGCGTGCTCGCGAGCAGCGCGAGAGCGGTGACGGGCCCGAGCGGGATCAGCACGCCGAGCATCGCCACGAGCGTGATCGCGGACTGCGCGGCGCCGCCGAGGTTCTCGACGAGCGCGGCCGCGCGGAACGCGGATTCGTCGCGGGCGCGGTGGAGACGATCGTGGAACTCCGGCGACTCGAAGAACGCGATGTCCGCCGCGATCGACTCGTCCTGCACACGCGCCGCGACGTGGTCCTTCAGCTCCTCCACGTGCAGCGCGCGAACCGTCCGGCTCGCCGCCGAAACCAGCTCGGAGGCGAGCAGCGCGGCGGCATACGCCGCCCCGACGAGCAGCAGAGGGAGCGTGGGCGCGTGCTCCGGAAAGCGCAGCAGCAGCGCCAGCCGGTCGACGACCGAACGCGTGAGCAGCACCGTGACCAGCGGCAGCAGACCCTGTACGGCGAGCAGTCCCGTCCAGACGAGCGGCCGCGAGCCGGACGCCTCGCGCGCCAGGCGAAGCGCGCGCGGCAGGTTCGGCAGCGCCGACAGGAAGCGTGTCAGCACGCGCGGCAGCATCGCTCCGGTGGAATTCGCACGTCGAACTGCCGTTGACAACGACGTGGCGGACGGCGACACGGCGAGACGGGTTCTCCCGATGCCTTCCTCGCTCGATCACGTCGCCCGGAACCTCCTGCTCGAGGACGAGCTCCGCTCCGTGGTGACCACGCTCGGCGCCCGCGGCATCGAATCGATCGTGCTGAAGGGAATCCCCTTGGCGAGGCGCCTGTTCGGCCGGCTCGATGCTCGCGGCGCCATCCTCGACAATGACGTGCTGGTCCGCCGGGGCGACGCGGTCGCCGCGGCGAGCGTGCTCGGCTCGCTCGGCTACGCGTCGATCGACTGCCGCACGATCGAGCGGCAGCTCGACTTCGACTTCCAGTACGCCATGGGCCGCGAGACCCGCGGAGGCGGACGGGTCTTCGCAGAGCTCCACTGGGCAGCCTTCCCGAACGACCTCTATCCGGTTCCGGAAGAGCTGCTCTGGCGGCGCAGCGTGAGCTTCGCGCTCGGCGACCTCGACGTGCGCGTGTTCGACGAACCGCTCACGCTGATCCATCTCGCGGCGCACTACGCGCAGCATCTGTTCTCGGAGCGGCGGATCCTGCTCGACGTCGCGGCGGCGTGGAACCTCTGGGGTCCGGCGCTCGATCGCGAAGATCTGCGGACGCTCGCCGCGAAGATCGCCATGGAGCCGGTGCTCGTCTTCGCGCTCCGTGCCGCCGACGATCTCGGTCTGCTCACCTGTCCTCCGCCGGCGATCGCTTCACGGAAGGCGGAGCGTCTGCGACGCCTGCTGCCGTCCGCCCGTCTGTTCGAGGATCGGCCCGAGCGCGATTACGCCCGGATGGTGCTCGGGCTGCTGCTCGCTCCCGGCCGCGCGATTCCCGGCTGGCTCCGCAACCGCCTGTTCCCACCGCTCGAGAACCTGTCGCAAGTTCTCGAGCAGCCGATCTCGCCGTTGCTTCGCCTCCGCTATCTCACGCGGCCGCTCCGGCCGATCGCCCGCCGCATCGGCCTCCGCCCTCGATGAGAGCGCGCGACGGCTCCTTGCGCTGGTCGCGGCGCGAGTGCAATGTTCCGCGCCGAGGAATCCCGCCGTGCCCAAGGTGTCCATCCCCGAAGACGTGCTCTTCGAGGTGCTCGACGGAGAAGCGGTCCTGCTGAACGTGGCGACCGGCGCGTACTTCGGCCTGAACCCGTCGGCGACGCGGATGTGGCAGCTTCTGGAAGAGCTCCAGGACACGACGCGGATGCGAGATCGGATGCTCGAGGAGTTCGAGGTCGAGCCGTCCGAGCTCGCGCGCGACATCGAAGCGTTCCTCGACGAGATGAGCCGCCGTGGGCTCCTCGTGGTCGCGAGCGAGGCCTCGGATGCGCGCTAGGCTGCGCGCGCTGCGTGCGCGACTGGCCCGCTTCGCCGCACTGCCGCGCGCGCAGCAACGCGCGCTCGTGGAGGTCGCCGGCACCGCCGCGTGGATCGAGGTCGCGGTCCGTACCGTGCCCCTCGACCGGCTCGCCCCTGCGCTCGGCATCCGCCTCCGCCCCACGAACGACGGCCCGGAGGGCGATGCGCTCGACCCACTTTCCGAGCGCGAGCGACTTCGTCTCGAGGCGTCGCGGCGCTTCTTCGGCGTCTTCCACGCGCGCGGCCCCTGCCTTCGCCGCTCGCTGGTCGAGGGCTTCCTACTCCGGCGCCGGCGCCCGGTGCTGCGGATCGGAGTCCGGCGCGAGGGCGATTCGGTCGCCGCGCATGCCTGGATCGATGCCGGGCAGTCCGATTCAGGGGTCGCGGCGCCGGGCGACTACCGGACGCTCCGGTCCGCCGCCGAGCGTTGACGGCCCGGGCCCGAGGCGTCGACGGCGAGGGCGCCCCGCTCTACGACCTCTACGGACTCCGCGTGCGCTCGGAAGCACCGCTGCCCGCGGCCCCGGCGAGCGCAGACGGTCCGATCGATCTCGAGCTTCGCCTTGCCGAGCCCTGCGAGCAGCGCTCGCCCGCGGCTGGCCGCGTGCTCGCGGAGTTCGATCCGGGCGGAGGCGGCTACGTGCTGACCGACGAAGGCTCGTCGCGCCTCTTTCGCGTCTGGGGCGTCTGTGACGTGGTCGTGCACGGCGCCGTCGCGACCGTTCATCCGCATCCGCGAGCCCCGCGTGATCTGGTGGCGATCGTGCTCGCGGGCCCCGTCCTCGGCGGTCTCGCCGCGCTCGGCGGCGAGTTCCTGCTGCACGCGAGCGCGGTCGAGCGAGACGGCGTCGCACTGGCGATCGCAGGCGGCACCGGAGCCGGCAAGACCACTCTCGCAGGTCTCCTGGTCGCGCGTGGCGGTCGACTCGTGACCGACGACGTCCTCGGCGTCCGTTTCGACGGCGCGGCTCCGCGCGGGTTGCTCGGCACCCGGACGCTTCGCCTCCGCGAGGGGGCCTGGAACGAGTGGATCGCCACCGAGATCGGGCGGTTCGAGACGACGGCGGACCAGAGGATCGGCGTCCGCGCCCCACATGCGTCCGCCCGGCCCGTGCTCGGCGCGGTGGTCGTCCCGAGCGTCACGGATTCCGCGACGCGCCCGTCGCTCCGCCGGCTCGCGCACGCCGAGGCACTGCGCCGGCTGCTCGGATCGATGCACGTCATCGGGTGGCGCGACGAGCGGCCGATCCGGACGTGGTTCGCGGGCATCGCGCGCGTGGCCCGGGAGCTGCCGGTCTATGCCGCGGAGCTCCCGGCCACGCCGCCCTCGGCGGACGCGATCGTCGAGCTGCTCTGGTCCGCGCTGCTTCCGAGCGCGTGAGCGATCGTGCGGAGCTCAGCCCGCCGCATCGAGCCGAGGCACGATCGAGCGCACGTCGAGCGAACGGAACGGCACGACCACGTCGCGAAGCCCGGGGGCGGCGTAGCGATCCGCCCAGGTCTCCGGGTCCAGCAACGCGCGCGAGCCGCGCGGGACATAGTGCAGGAACAGCAGATGGCAGAAGTTCTTCTTCGACGTGCGCGGGATCGCGTCGCGGTAGTGCCACTGGCTGCTGCCGCCGAACACGACGGCTTCTCCCGGCTCGAGCGCGATCGCCTCGAAGCGATTCGCCGGATCGCCGCGCACGCGCGACGCCCAGCCATCGTCCACGGTCATGTGCTCGGGCCAGGGCCGCACGGCCGCCAGGTTGAGGTCCCACGGGTTCGACTGCTCGATGCAGTAGTCGACCGTCCACTTCGCCGACGGTGCGTCGAGATGGACTCCGCAGACGCCGAAATTGTTGTAGAGACTGACGAAGTGGTAGCTCGGCTCGACCGGTTCCCCGACCGCCTCGGAGACGCGCTCGACGAGCGCGCGCTGCAGCTGCGCGACGAAGGCCACGTCGCGTGCGACCAAGCGTCCGAACGTCAGCATCTCGTGGCGCTCGAGGCGCTCCCGCGGCAGCGCCTCGGCGAGACCTGCGAGCTCGCGCCGGGCACTTTCGGGAATCAGGTCGTGGGTCCGCACGCGCTCGAATCCGGGATCCACGCGAAAGACCTCGGTCTCGGACTCGAAACGTGCGAGCGATGGATGCGCCTCCCGGCCGAGATGCTCCTTCGCGCGGACGTACGAGGAGAGCCACTGCGAGTCGTACCACGGGAACTTCGGCCGCACGCGCGAAAGGTAACGGGAGCGGATCGCGGGGCGCAACCCCGTCGGTCGCGCGCGAGGCGGCCGCGATGATCCGCCACACCGCGATCGGCTTCCTCTACACGCGGACGTGCCCGCTTCGCTGTCGGCACTGCATCACCCGTTCGAACCCCGACGTGCGCGGCAAGCTCGCGTTCGAGGACGCCGCTCGTCACCTGGAGGTCCTGCCGCACTTCACGGATTGGGTGTCGTTCACCGGCGGCGAGCCGCTGCTGCAGGCGGGCGAGATCGTCCGGCTCGTCGCGCTCGCGACGCGCCTTCGCCTGTCGACCACGATCGTCACCGGATCCGGCTGGGCAAAGAACGAAGAGCTCGCGAAGCGCCGCGTCGACGAGCTCGCGAGGGCCGGCCTCCGCAGGCTCGTGCTCAGTTGGGACCGCTTCCACGCGGAGTGGATCTCGGCCGACGTGCCGGCGTCGGTGGCCCGACTGGCGATCGCCGCGGGGATCTCCGTCGACGTCGCCTTGACCCTCGCCGAGGGCGACGACCCCGCTGCCTTGCGCGCGCCGTTTCGCGATCTCGCGGTGCGGTTCCCGGAGTCGTCGCTGCTCGGCCTCGGAGAAGCCGAGGCCCTCTCGCCGGCTCACTTCGCGACGATGACCGGCCCTCCCCGTGGCGCCTGCGACTCGGTGCTGAAGGCGATCGTCGAGGAGGACGGGGAGGTCTACGCCTGCTGCGGCCCGGCCCACTTCGCGCCCGCACGGTCGCCGCTCCGGCTCGGCAACGCGAACCGCGAGCCGCTGGAGGCCATCCTACGGAGGTCGGTCGAGGATCCGGTGCTCGAAACGATCGCCCGGATCGGGCCCTACGGACTGCACCTCCTCGACGAGGCCGGGAAAGCCGCGCGCGACGGGCGTTCGTACCGATCGATCTGCGATCTCTGTCTCGAGATCACCGGATCGCCGGAGACGATGGCGGAGGTCCGGAGGAACGTCGGAGGGACCGACGCTCGGAAGCGGCTGGCCGCCGCGCGGTTGTGGGCGAGCGCGAAGACCGCCGTGAGGGCGACGTGAGAGAACCTCTTAGCTTCCTGGGAGAATCGTGGTAGCGAGGGGCCCGTTCACACTCGCGAAAGTGGAGGTCGCCATGGCGGAACCGACGAAAGGCTCAGCCGACAAGGATCCCCCGGGTCACGGCACGCGCCGGCGCTACGAGCGCCCCAGCGTCGAGGAACTCGGCTCCGTGCGTGAGCTGACCGGGGGAACGGACCTCGGCGTCAGCGAGGGCAACGGCATGGGCATGACCATCAGCGTCATCGGCTGATTGCCGCTCCCATTCCAGGCGTGAGTGAACTGGCAACGGGAGGCGTGGCGCCACCCGGCCGAGCGCCTGCTCCGCTCACTCCTTTCGAGATCGCCTGCGGCGGCGTCTTCCGTGACGGGTCGCCGCCACCTCCCCTTTCGCCGGCTCGCGGCCCCGGGCCGCGAACGGTTCTCGAAGCAATCGTCGCCGCCGCGCTTCGCAGGCCCCCTTGCGTCGTCACGTTCTCGGGGGGACGAGACTCGTCGAGCGTCCTCGCGCTCGCGGTGCACGTCGCGCGGAGGGACGGCCTTCCCGAGCCGATCGCCTGGACGCTGCGCTTCCGCTCCGACCCCTTTGCCGAAGAGACGCTGTGGCAGGAGCTCACGATCCGCCATCTCGGCCTCGCCGAGTGGGTTCGCGGAGAGTTCGATGACGAGCTCGATTTCGTGGGGCCAGTCGCGCAGCGAGCCCTCCGTCGCCACGGTCTTCTGCTCCCGTCGAACGCCTTCCTCATGTTGCCGCCCATCGAGGCGGCGGCGGGCGGCACCTTGCTCACGGGAATCGACGGCGACGGGCTGTTCGAACGCTGGCGGTGGAGGGCGTTGGCCGATTGCCGTGCCGGCCGACGCTCGGCGGGAATCCAAGATCGGCTGAAGCTCGCATACGCGCTGGCGCCGCGAGCGCTTCGCGTCGCGATCGATCGGTCGCGGATCCAAGACGGGATTCGCTGGCTTTCCCCGAGCGCGGAGGATCGTTATCGCCGTGCTCGTGCCGTCGAGTTCAACGACGAGCCGCTGTCGTGGGACGACCGCGTTCGCTGGTATGCCGCCGATCCGATCCTGCTTCGCGACGTCGACGCGCTGGCACGACTCGCGGCGCCGTCGGGTACGACGGTGTGCCACCCCTTCTTCGATCCGGCATTCCTGTCGAGCATGGCCGAGCACGGCGGACGCGACGGCTTCGGGACGCGGACCGAGATCATGCGCATGCTGTTCGGCGACCTGCTGCCGCCGCTCGTGCTCGAACGCTGGTCGAAGACCGTCATCGTACCCGGCCTCTGGGGGCCTTCCTCTCGCCGGCTCGCCGAGACGTGGGCCGGCGCGGGCGTCGATCACACGCTCGTGATCGCCGAGCGCCTGCGCGCGGAGTGGCTGGTCGCGAGCCCGCACGGGAATTCGTCGACCGCTCTGCAAGCCGCGTGGCTCGCGGGCGCCGGATCGAAGTGACGAACCTCCCGGAGTGGCGGCTGGTTCGCGCCGTCGCGAGCGGCGCCGAAGCCGCCGCCGTTCGCGAGGCCTTTCCCGCGTGTCGCCCCGAGCGATTGCTGTGGCTCGGCCATCGCCATCGCCTGCTCGCTCCGCTGGCCGCCGCGCTTCGCAGAGCTTCTCTTCCGCTGCCGCGAAACCTCGAGGCGAGCGCACTGGCATCGGCGCGACTCGGGCTCCATCTCGCCGGCGAGACCCAGCGCCTGGTCGCGGCGCTCGAGGGAGAAGGACTGCGGGCGATTCCGATCGGCGGCCCGGTCATCGCCGCCACCGCTTACGAACGCCCCTCGCTCCGCGAGGTGACGCATCTCGATCTGTTGACGACCCCGGGGGAGCTCGGAGCGGTCGCGCGCTCGATCGAGCAAGCAAGCTACGTGCGTTCGAGCCGGCCCGACCCGCGCGAGCCGCTGTCGCTGCGGCATGCCGGCAGCGGAACGATCGCCTCGCTGCACGTCGACCTGGGCGAGCCGTGGCGCGGCGCACGCTGCTTCGACGAGCTCTGGGCTCGCCGCCAGACCGTGACGATCGCGCGGCGTCCGGTTCGCGTGCTCGGCGCCGCCGATCTGCTGGTGACGACGTGTCTGGCACGCCGCGCGACGGGATGGCGCGATCTGCGGAGCGTGTCGGACGTCGCCGCCATCCTGGCTCGCCGTCCGCTCACCTGGACCGCGCTCGAGCGCTCGGCGCGAACGCTCGGCGGGCTGCATGCGTTGCGGCTCGGGCTCGCGCTCGCGGAGCGTCTCCTCGGGACCGCAGTCCCCCGGGCCGCGCGCGTCGGCAGGGATCGGTCGCGCCGCCTCGGCGAAGAGATCGTGCGGGCCGAGCACGGGCTCGTCCACGGTGCACGCGACGACGGGCCTCGGGATCCTGGCGCGGGGGACGCCCGAGACATTCCGTTCGAGCCTACGCCCGAGGCCGTGGTCTCGGCGATGCTCGATCTCGCCCGAGCGGGCGCGACGGACGTGCTCCTCGACCTCGGCTGCGGTGACGGCCGCATCGTGATCGAAGCGGCCCGGCGCGGAGCCCGTGGCATCGGCATCGACTCCGATTCGGCGCGCATCGAGTCCGCCCGGGCCGCGGCTCGCGCGGCCGGAGTCGAGAGCTCGGTGCGCTTCGAGACGAAAGACCTCGAGCACGCGCCGCTCCGCGAAGCGACGATCGTCGCGACGTTCCTCTATCCCGACGTCAACGCGCGGATCATCGAGCGCGCCCGCCGCGAGATGTCGCCCGGTGCTCGGTTCGTGAGCCACCGCTACGACGCGGGCGCGATCGCACCCGACTCGACGGAGCTCGTCGTGCATGGAATGCAGGTCTCGATCGTGCACGCGTGGCGGGAATCTCTGCAGCGGACCGTTCCGTGACGGGAGGCGCGCGGGAAGGATCGGCTTCGCCGCTGGTCGGATCGACGTGCGGAGCCTTCGCCGCATTCGTGTTCCGCGATCTCGGACTCTTCGCGCTCTTCTCGTACTGGGACTCGCGCACGCTGCTCGTCATCGGCGGCGCGGCCCTCGGTGGGCTCGCGTGGCGGACCCCGCTGCGGCGATGGCTCGCCTTGGCGGCCGCGGCGCTCGTCTTCCTCTGGGTGATGGTTTGCGCGACGCCGCTCACCTCTCGATTGGCGGCCGGCCTCGAACGCCACGACCAAGAGGCGCCCGCCGACGCCGTATTCGTGTTCGCGTCGGGCCTGCACCGCGGTGGCGATCTGACGGGGGAGGCGCTCGCTCGCTTGATCCACGGCTTCGAGCTGCTCGGCGAAGGCCGTTCGTCGCAGCTGATTCTTTCGGAGCTCCCTCCTCCCCATGCCTCCTACTCGGCGGCCGCCGCGCGGCTGATGGAGCGCATGCGGATCCCCGGAGAGATCGTCACGGTCGGGCCGATCGAGAACACGCACGACGAAGCGGTCGCCGTGGCGAACCTCGCGCGGGGCAAGGGGTGGAAGAAGCTCTTGATCGTGACGTCGCCGATGCACACGCGCCGCGCGGCGGCGGCACTGGAGTCCCAGGGGCTCGAGATCCTCGCGTCGCCCTCGATGGAGACGCGCTTCGACTGGCACCGCCTCGACCAGTGGGACGACCGCACGTCCGCATTCGGTGCGGTGCTGCACGAGCGCGTCGGGCTGTGGGTCTACGCGCTTCGCGGCTGGATCGCCGATCGCCCCGGGGGGCCGGCGAAGTCGTAACCCCTCGTCGTTCCGGATGTTTGGCGGTCGTCGTCGAAGCGCACGAAGGGCCGCACGACGAGATTCGCAGACCGGTAATTTGAATCCGTAGAGGCCCAGAAGATAGGTTCTTCGTAGGACGATTCGAGATCCGCGCGATGTACAGCATCCTCTGCTTTTGTTCTCGACGTCCGCTCTGCACCACGGGAACGACCCGGAGACGCCGTTGATTCTGATACCTTTCAGTTGCGCGATCACGGCGTCGGTCACGCTGGTCCCGATCGTCGGCTACCTGGCCCGGGCCCGTGGCTGGATCGCCAAGCCGAAGCCCGACCGATGGCACGAGCGACCGACCGCGCTCATGGGAGGAGTCGCGATCTGGCTCGCGACGGCCTTCGGGCTCGCGATGTGGTTTCCCCATCCGAGTCGCGAGTGGGGAGTCTTCGCCGCGGGCTCGCTGCTCTTCGCCCTCGGCGCCATCGACGACCTCCTCGAGATCAAGCCGGCGACGAAGATCGTCGCTCAACTCGTCGCCGCCGCGGTGGTGGTCACGCTCGGCTACCGATTCACGTTCTTCACGAGCCACATCCTGAATCTCGCGTTCTCGTTCGTCTGGATCGTCGCGATCACGAACGCCGTGAACCTGCTCGACAACATGGACGGGCTCGCCGCGGGCGTCGTGCTGATCGCGGCGAGCTACGTGGGCTTGGGGCTGAACGACGCCCCGAACCTGCAGGCCCTGGCGTTCGCGCTCGCCGGAAGCCTCGTCGGGTTCCTGGTGTACAACTTCAATCCGGCCACCATCTTCATGGGCGACTCGGGGAGCATGTTCATCGGCTTCACGCTCGCGGTGCTCGCGCTCTCGAACGAAGGCTCGAGCGTGCTCTCGTTCGTCGCGGTTCCCGCGACCACGTTGATGGTGCCGATCCTCGACACCACGCTCGTCACGGCGACGCGCCTGCTCCGCGGTCAGTCGATCGCGGAGGGCGGACGCGACCACACGTCGCACCGGCTCGTGCGACTCGGGCTGACGGAGCGCGAAGCCGTGTCGCTGCTGTGGCTCCTCGCCGTCGTGGCCGGCGCGTGCGCGGCGCTGACCGAGCATTATTCCTACGCGCTCGGTCTCGGGCTCCTGCCGGTGATCATCATCGGCTTCGGGATCCTCGGCGTGTACTTGTCGCGGCTGAGCTTCGTCGACGAGCACGGCGAGGCCGACGAGAGCCGCGGCTACGTCAAGCTCGCGATCGACATCTCGTACAAGCGCCGCGTGCTCGAGGTCCTGCTCGACTTCCTGCTGATCGTGGTCTCGTACTACCTGGCGTACGGTCTGCGCTTCGAGTTCAAGTTCCCGCGGGAGATCCTCGCCTGCTTCCACGACTCGCTTCCTCTCGTGGTCGCCGCGACGATGCTCGCGTTCTTCTACGAAGGCGTCTACCGCGGCGTGTGGACCTACATGAGCGCCGACGATCTCGTGAAGTACCTGCGCGCGGTGACGCTGGCGATGCTGCTCTCGGTCTTCGCGGTGATCCTCGTCTACCGTTTCGACGGCTATCCGCGGTCGGTCTTCGTGCTCTACGGCATGCTGATGTTCCTCGGCGTGGGAGGAACGCGCGTCTCGTTCCGCCTCATGGACGAGTGGGGCGCGCGGCGCCGCCCGGGCCGACCCGTTCTCGTGGTGGGAGCGGGGAGCGGCGGCGAGATGATCGTGCGCGAGCTGCTGCGTAATCGCGAGCTCGGACTGCGCGTGCTCGGATTCGCCGACGACGACGGGCGCAAGCACGGCCGCCACATCCACGGATACGCCGTGCTCGGCGGCACCGACGATCTCGATCGCATCCACGAGCAGCTCGGCTTCGAGGAGATCATCGTCTCGACGCGAAAGATCTCGGAAGAGTCCGCGGACCGCGTGCGGAGCTTCTGTGATCGCGCGCACGTGCCCGTGCGCCTGCTGCGGATCGATCTCGTGACCTCCGACGACCCGCACGAGCGGGAGTGGAGGGCCTCGCTTTGAGGCGGCTCGCCTGGCTCCTGTTGCTGGTCGTCGGATGCGCGCCGGCCGTGGCGCGGCCGCCCGAGCGCGACGATCCTGCGGCGCGCGCGAAGATCGAGCGCCTGGTCCGGGCTCGCCGCCTCGACGCCAAGAGCGCGAACTACCGGATCGGGGCCGGCGACGTGTGCTCCGTTCGGGTCGGCGGAATGGACGAGCTGACGGGAACCTTCACCGTGGCCGAGGACGGCACCCTCACGTTCCCGCTGGTCGGAGCGATCCGCGTACGAGGCCTGACGGAGCGCGAGGGAGCGTCTCGGATCGAGTCGGAGATCTCGAAGTTCGTCTCGCTGCCGCAGGTGACGCTCGCGGTCCAGGAGTTCCACGGCCGACAGGTGGCGGTGATCGGATCGGTCGCACAGCCGGGCCTCTATCCGCTCCGCGCCGCGGACCAGACGCTGGCCGACGTGATCGCGGATGCGGGCGGCATCACCAGCGATGCCGGACGTAGGGTCTTCCTCGCTCCGGCCGAGGGCGAGGGAGAATCGGCCCTCGCGAGCCGGCAGACGATCGCGCGGCTCGGGTTCGACGAGCACGCGGAGCAGCTCGAGCATCGCGATTCCACGATCGCCATCGATCTGCGTCCCCTCGAATCGGGGCGTTCGATCGCCGAGCTCTCGATCCCGATGCGGGCGGGCGATGCCGTGCTCGTCCCGAAAGGTGGAGAGGTCTACGTGGACGGATGGGTGAACACGCCCGGCGCTTTTCCGCTCGGGACCGCCTCGACGCTGACGCGCGCGATCGCCAGCGCCGGTGGCCTGCACTTCGCGGCCAGCGGCGGGCCCGTCACGCTGCAGAGGATCGGGCCGCGCGGACAGGTCGAGACGTTCGCGGTCGATCGCGCTGCCATCGCCTCGGGGCACGAGCAGGATCTCGACTTGGACGGCGGTGATCGGATCCGCGTCGCCGCGAATCCAGCAAAGGCGGCGGTCTGGAGCGTGTTCGCGTTCGTGAAGGGAATCTTCTCGTTCGGCGTGAGCGGCGGGGTCAGCGTCAGCCGGTGAAGCCCGTCTCGCTCATCGTTTCGGGCATGCTCCTCGCAATCGTCGGATGCACGGCGACGCGTCGCCCGGCGCTACCGACGCCGACCGCGGCGGAAAGCGCGCGCATCGAACGTCTGGTCGCGCAGCGCGCTCCGGGCGTGGGGACGAATTACCGGGTCGCCCCGGGAGACAAGCTCGCGATCGAAGTCCCCGGCGCCGACGAGCTGACGGGCGAGTTCGCGATCGCGCGAGACGGAACCGTCGAGCTTCCCTTGATCGGCGCGCAGTCGGTCGCCGGCAAGACCGAGAGCGCCATCGCCGACGAGCTCCGGCTGGAGCTCGCGGAGAAGTACCTCCAGGCTCCCGAGGTACGCCTGCGGGTCGTATCGCGGACGCGTCGTGCTTCCGTGGTCGGCGCGGTCGCCAAGCCGGGCTTCTACGAGCTCGCGGGGTCGCGCGAGACGATCCTCGATCTCGTGACCCGAGCCGGCGGAATCGCGGGCGATGCGAGCCCAACCATCTATTTCACGCCCGCCGGAGAAGCCGTACCGCGCAAGAAGGGCAAGGTGCCCGCCGGACTCTTCAAGGACTCGGTGACGGAGTCGGCCGACGCCATCGAGATCGACCTCACCGACCTCTACCAGGGGCGGATGGTGCGGCTGCTCGAGCTCCCGGTGCGCGACGGGGATACGATCCTCGTCAAGAAGGGCGGGCAGATCTTCCTCGACGGCTGGGTCGAGAATCCGAAGACCTACGACCTGATCCGCGCGATGACGCTGACGCAGGTCATCACCAAGGGCGGCGGTTTGAGCTTCGCCGCATCCAGCGGCGACGTCACGCTGACGCGCCAAGAACGAGACGGAAAGCTCCAAGTGTATCGCGTGGACTATCCGGGGATGATCGCCGGTAAGGAACCCGATATCTTCTTGCAGCCAGGCGATCGCGTCGAGGTCGGGGCCAATGCCCTCAAGGTCGTCCCGTGGGCGATGTACAAGGTAGTGTCTTCGATCGTGAGAATCGGCATCGGGGGCGGCGTCGCCCTCTTCTGAAGAGTCGGTAGAGAAACGGTCGTGCCAGAGGAACGAAATCTCAGCCCATACTACGTGGGAACGCCCACGCCTGCCCCCTCGGGGCTCGGCACTTCCGATCTGTTCTCGAGCGGGCTGAATCTGCGACGGATCTGGGTCGTTCTGTACAAGCGTCGCTTCCTGATCGCGATCGCCATCGCCGTGGTTTCCGCGATGACGCTGATGAGCGAACGATCGGCGCCGCAGGTCTACGTCGCGTCGGCCCAGCTGCGCATCGATCCCGTGAGTCCGGCGACCGCGAGCGGCGACGTCGCGTCGATGCTCGTCGACTATTCCTACTATCGCACCGAATACCTGCTGCTCGAGAGCCCGACGCTCGCCAAGCGGGTGATCCGCGCGCTCAAGCTCTACGACGATCCTCGCTTCCTCGCCGCGCCGAAGCCCGTCGGACGCATCGGCCACTGGCGCGAAGAGACCCTCGGGCGAGTGAAGCAGTGGACGGAGAAGGCCGAGCGCGGGGTCGGCATCGCGCCTCCCGCGGCTCCGGCGGAAGCGCCGGCGGAGAAGAGCGACGACGACGCGCGCGCAGAGGCGCTCGTCCAGGCGTACCTCGCCGGTCTCAAGGTCAGCCCGATCGAGAATTCCCGCCTCGTCACCATCACCTACACGAGCCCCGATCCTTCGCTTTGTGCGGCGATCGCCAACAAGCATGCCGAAGAGTTCAAGCGCATGGCGATCGAGGCGCAGGTCGATCTCAACGACGAGGCGCAGCAGATCCTCGACAAGCGACTCGCCGAGCTCGGCAAGCGCACCGAAGAATCGGAGACGAAGCTGAACGACTTCCGACGCGAGCACCGCGTCCTCGCGGTCGGCGGCAACGAGAAGGAGAACGTCGCGCTCGAGCGCCTGTCGTCGCTCACCGGCGACTATTCGAAGGCGCAGGCCGAACGCATCGCTGCGGAGGCCGAGTACGACCTCGTGAAGAAGCGGAAGTACGACCAGCTGTCGTCCGTGCAGCGCGATCCCACGTACAACGCGCTGAAGGAACAGCTCGAGCAGATGAAGACCGAGTACGGTCGCCTGTCACAGATCTACAAGGGGCCCTACCCGAAGATGGTGGCGCTCCAGGGACAGATCGACGCTCTGGAAGCGCGGATCCGCGACCAGGTCCGGCGCGGAATCTCCGGCGTCGAGTCGCAATATCTGTCCGCCAAGGGCAAGGAGGACGCGCTCGCGAAGGAGATCGAGAGCACCCGAAAGGACGTTCTCGACCTCAACGACCTGACGGTCGAATACCAGGTACTGGCCAAGCAGGCCGAGGCCGACCGGCAGCTCTACACGAATCTCGTCACGCAATCGCGCGCGGCGAATCTCGCGAGTAGTGTGCAGTCGAGCAACGTGCGGATCGTCGAGCCCGCCCGGACGCCGCCTGGGCCGTCGTTGCTGGCCGTGCAGCAGAGCCTGCCGCGCGCCATCGTGCTCGGACTGATGATCGGCATAGGCCTCGCGTTCCTGCTCGACTACTTCGACAGCACGATCAAGACGCCGGAAGACTCGGAAGAGTTCCTGCAGCTGCCGTCGCTCGCGGTGGTGCCGTCCTTCTCGTACCACGGGCCGCAATCGCACGGCCGCCTCGGGCTTCGGAGGCTTCTCGGCTTCAAGCGAAAGCGGAAGCCGGAGGCGCAACCGATCTTGCTCTCGAGCCCGGAGGGGTCGTCGAGCCTACCGCCGAAGATCGTCCTCCCCGGCAGCCGCCGAGCCGAGAGCGCGCGCCCCCCGAAGGCCGACCCCACGTCGGAGCTGCTGGTCGTGGAGCGACCCCACTCGGCGATCGCAGAAGCTTACCGGACGCTCCGCACGGCGATCCTGCTGAGCAGCGCGGACAAGCCGCACAAGGTGATCCAGGTGGTCTCGACGGGAAGTCGAGAGGGCAAGACCGTCACCGGGGTGAACATCGCGTTGACCCTCGCGCAGGCGGGAGCCCGCGTGCTGCTCATCGATGCCGATCTCCGCCGCCCGCGCGTGCACTCGATCTTTCGCCTGACGCGCTCGCCGGGCCTCGTCGATTACCTCGTCGGGCATTCTCCGCTCGAGCAGTGCATCCGGCCGATCGCCGTCGACGAGATCATGGCTTCGCTCCACGGCGTGCCCTCGACGCCGACGGGCAACGGCCATTCCGACGTCCTCAAGGGAAGCATCTCCGTGCTGCCGGCGGGAACGCGAGCGCCGAATCCGGCGGAGCTCCTGGGAAGCCGGCGCATGAGCGCCACGCTCGCGGCGTTCCGGGAGGACTACGACTTCATCATCGTCGACTCCCCTCCCGTGCTACCGGTGGCGGACAGTGTCGTGCTCGGCACGATGGTCGACGCCTCCGTGCTCGTCATCCGCGGCGAGGTCACGCCGAAGAACATGGTGCGCCAGGCACTGCTGCGGCTGGAGCGCGGGAACGCGAAGGTGATCGGAACCGTGCTGAACGACGCGGACGTGACGAGCGGGGACTATTACTACTACAAGGGATACTACGCCGCGTACGGTTACCTGGACTCGCACAAGATCGGCGCATGACCGCGTAGCGCAGGACGCGCGTCTCACGAGGAAATCTCGAGGTCGCAGATCGGCCCCTCGCTCGTCAGTTGTCGCCTCTGCGCAGGTTCGATCGCCTTGCTCGTCGAGCGTGCGGACCTGCGGCTGCATCGCTGTGGGTCGTGCGGGTTCGTCTCGGGCGAACCACTCGATCGAGTGCCCGCCGACGCACGCTACGCGGGCTACTACGACGGCAAGTCGAGCGGCGACGCGCCGATCACGAGGTATTCGGAATGGCTCGCGGACGCGGAGCATCGCGTGGGCCTCGGCCGTCTGCTGGAGATCGGCGCCGGTGGAGGGGGGTTCACCCGCGCCGCTCTCGAACGCGGGTGGAAGATCTCCGCGACGGAGATTTCGCGATCGGCGCTTGCACGGCTCGAGGCGACGGATGCCGATGTCTTCGCGGGAGACGTTCTCGACGCGAACTACGCGGAGGGATCCTTCGACTTCCTGGTTTGCCTCGAGGTGATCGAGCACGTGCCCGAGCCCTCGAAATACTTCCGAGAATTTGCCCGCCTCACGCGCCCTGGCGGATCGCTGCTGCTGACCACGCCCAACTTCGACGGTCTGTCGCGTAGAATCCTCGGACCCCGATGGCGCGTGATCGACCCGGAGCATCTCGGTTACTTCACGCCGAGGACGCTGAAGCACGCGCTCCTCTCCGCCGGCTATTCGAAGGTCACGGTGCGATCGCGCACTCTCGACGTCACCTCGTGGCGTCGGCAGTCGCGCACGGAATCCCGTCCGCAGTTCGATCCGCGCGCAGCCGCCATTCTCCGCGAACGTGTGGAAGGGCACTCCGGACTCCGCGCCCTCAAGGACGCGCTGAACCGACTGCTCGCGATCGCCGGGCTCGGCGACTCGCTTCTGGCATGGGGAGACCGCTGACGCCTTCCGGTACCACCACTTCCTGCGATGACTCCGGCTCCATGAGTCCCGCTGTGGCTTCGTCGAGATCTCGTAAGAATCCCGGTGGCAGCTCGCACGCCTCGCTGGTCGCGCTCGCCGAACGAACGCCCTCCCTCGCCGCTTACGATTTCAGCGAAGAACTCGCCGCGGCCGATCGCAAACCGTGAGCACACAGGGACAGACCACGCTGGCGATCGTCCTCGTGGACTGGAACACACGCGACATGCTCGGCCGATGCATGCGGTCCATTCGCGATCATTCGCGTCTCGGATCCCGCGTTCGATTCATCGTCGTCGACAACGCTTCAGGCGACGGGTCGGTCGAGATGGTTCGATCCGAATTCCCGGCGACTCGGGTCATTGCGAACGAGAAGAACCTCGGCTTCGCCGTCGCGTGTAATCAAGGGATGCGCATGGCCGACGGAGAGCTGATCCTGTTGCTCAACAGCGATACTTACGTCACCGACGACGTGATCGATCGCTCGGTCGCCTACATGGACCGGCGCCTGGACGTCGACATGATGTCCTGCCAGCTTCGTTACCCGGACGGGCGTCTCCAGCACAGTGCGTTTCGCTCCCTGGGAATCGCTCGAAGCCTCTTCGCCGACCTCTGGCTGCATCGTGTCGTCGGCGAACGACTGCGACAGGACATTCTTCTCGACGGTTACTGGGATTGCTCGAGCGAGAAGGAAGTCGACTGGCTGGCCGGCGCGTTCATGTTGCTCCGCCGGAGCACGTTCCTGCAGAGCGGAGGCTTCGACGAGGACTTCTTCATGTACGGAGA